>Ga0310810_10001713_pt1 | contig 23186 bp, 30 predicted proteins | sample NCmetagenome_FD_207641 | JGI IMG/M metagenome (GOLD analysis project Ga0310810, IMG submission 207641) | Soil microbial communities from experimental microcosm in Duke University, North Carolina, United States - NC | ecosystem: Engineered > Artificial ecosystem > Soil microcosm > Unclassified ... | reverse complement strand
GCGTTAACGGTGCGCCCCAACGGCGCAGATCACCAGTGGAAGGAGGTTCCACTCATGTAGTTGTCGGTGAGACGTGATAGCTACCGAGCGGCGCGGACGGGTAACTGGCCGGGTCGAAGCCTCGGGACAAAAGTCCGCCTTTGGGCGGGCAAGCAACCCTGCAGGCCGTAACGCGAGTGAAGCTTGAGCAGGCCTCGAAAGTGAAGTCGTGGATGCCGACCCGCCCGTTAACCGGGGAAGGCCGCGCGGACAGGGAAGAAACCGACAAGCACCTGTCCGGTCCACCGGGGTATTGAGCACGGCATGCAGGGAAGGTGGTCTGGGTAATTGGGGGAACTCCGGTGCTGGTGGAGGTCGGACCTCCAACATCATCTATAAGGATGATGGCCGGTCCGGAAGTCGGAGAGGGTCGTATGACCGTGGAAGCCGGGTAACTCCGGTGGAGGAAAGGACCCTTACTTCAGATGTGCTTTTGAAGAAGGAGAGGAAAGGTGATTGGCGATGAGCCTGGAAACACCGATTAAGATCCGGATGCTTCAGAGGAAGCTGTACCAAAAGGCGAAGGAAGAGCCGAGCTACCGTTTCTATTTGCTCTACGACAAGATGTACCGGGAAGATGTGCTGACCCATGCATACGCATTGGTGAGGTCCAATCAGGGCGCGCCGGGCGTGGATGGACAGAGCTTCTGGGGAATCGAATCGCAGAGCTTGGAGGAATGGTTAAGCGGCATCAGGGAAGACCTTCGCGCCAAGACGTATCAACCACAGGCCGTGCGGCGGGTGATGATCCCGAAGCCCGGCGGCGGCGAACGGCCTCTCGGTATTCCGACCATACGGGACCGGGTGGTGCAGACAGCCGCCAAGCTGTTGCTGGAACCAATCTTTGAAGCGGACTTCGATCCGAATGCCTATGGCTATCGGCCGAAGCGGAGCGCGCAAGAGGCGATCCAGAAAGTGCACAAGCTACTCTGTGCCGGCTACGCCGATGTGGTGGACGCCGATCTGTCGAAGTACTTTGATACCATTCCACACTCCGAACTGATGCAATGCGTGGCTCGGAGGATTGTCGATCGGGACATGCTGCGTCTGATCAAGATGTGGTTAAAGGTGCCGGTCGAGGAATGGGACAAAAACGGCAAACCGCGGGTGAGCGGTGGGAAGGGAAGTAGTTGTGGCACGCCGCAGGGCGGAGTCATTAGTCCCTTGCTCGCCAACCTGTATATGAACCGTTTTCTGAAGTACTGGCGGATCACCGTGAGGTTTGCCACGCCCAGGTGGTCAACTACGCCGATGATTTCGTGATTCTCAGTCGCGGTTGCGCGGCAGAGGCACTGAATTGGACGCGGAGTGTGATGACCCGGCTTGGACTCACGCTGAACGAAGCGAAGACCAGCATCCAGCAGGCACGGAGAGAGCGTTTCGACTTTCTGGGATATACGTTCGGGCCGCATCGTCTTCGGAAGAATGGTCATGTGTATCTGGGGGCGAGTCCGTCGAAGAAGAGCGTTTCCCGGCTGCGGCAGAAAGTGGGAGACCGGCTGGTGCGGCACAAGGTCGCCCCGTGGCCGGAGGTACGCGACCGTCTCCATCGCACGTTGCGGGGGTGGTCGAACTACTTCGGGTACGGAACGCGGTTGATGGCCTATCGAGCGGTCGACCATCACGTTTACGAGCGCGTGAGGAATTCGCTGAGGCACCGCCACAAGGTACATTCGCGGGGCAGTTCCGGTTTCTCGGATGCGGTTGTGTTCGGGAAACTCGGTGTGTTGCGGCTCCGCGACGTGCATCTGGGGCCACTTCCGTGCGCTTGTTGGTGAAGTCTGTCGGAAAGCCGGATGCTCTAGTTGGGCACGTCCGGTTTGATGAGCGGGGAAGGGAAACCACCGGCTGCCAGTAGGTCCCGGTCAAGCGCCCTTCCTCGACTCTACAGGCCGGGAACACTATCGCATGCGCTGATTGGTCATCACAAAGCATGCAAACGAGGCCATGCGGGATTTAAACATCTTCTATGAGCAGAATCCAAGATCCGTACGCTGTTTCGGAAACAGAAATGCGCGCGTTTCCAAGTGCTTCCATGCACCCGAGTGCTGCGACCTGGGCCGTTAACTATCGGGGGGCTTTTCTAAATCGTTTGGGGACCCGAAGAAATTGGGCCACCCTGTGGTTAACAAGGCGCAGCAAGCTGCATCACGTACGGTTACGGTGCTGTCATCATATCGCGGAGGACGATGCCGTGGAGGCAGTGGTGATCGCGCGGGATTGAACAAACGTTAGCGGCAACGACAGCGCTGTTCCGTTGTTGTCGGAAAAGCTCAATTGCATCTGGGCAGCAGAAGTCCCCGTGTTGACCAGGGTAAATGTGGCCTGCCAGCCACCGGGGCTTCGCCGCCGAGAACCCATACGTGCGTGTTCGGAAGTAGAGTGCTGGAGATGGCTGGGTTCACTGTGATGACGGCCGCCGATGGGCGAACCGCAGTTCAGATATTCGGAACTCACGCGAATGAGATTAAGGCTGTGCTGCTGGACATGACCATGCCGCACATGTCGTACCAGACGCCTTTGATCGGGCGAGGATCTGACCATTCGAATTCTTTATTCGCCAGCCGTACGCTGCGGCCCGACCGCATCGGAGACGGAAATCTGCCAGACCCAACGCCAGATCACTGGTACGACATCACCGCATTTCAAGCCACACCCGTGGGCTCAGGCCGCTTCGGCAATGCCGGAGTCGGGATCCTTCGAGGACCAGGAATCATGACAGCGGCTGCCGGATTATTCAAATCGTTTTGGATAACCGGGAAGCTGCGGATGCGCGTGGAAGCGACGTTTACCAACATTCTGAACCACCCCAACTTTTACCCTCCACCGACCTCTGTGGATTCTCCAGTCAGCTTTGGAAAGACTACCTCCGTACAAAGTCAGGAAAATTCGGGTAACCGCGTAGGTCAGGTAGGAGCTCGTCTGGATTGGTAGTGGCTGATCATGTCGGTTTTTCATGTCGGCTTTCCGCGGGCGGGGCGGCCAAAGCGGAGAGTGCCTGCGAAAGGGCCTGGGCCGCTCAAGCTGATTTTCCAGCAGGTCACCCTAATTGGTGCAGGCTGTGATTTTTGCTCATTACTGGTGGTAATAGCCCATCTCACAACTTAATCGGATAGGGCCTGAAAAACGCCGTTCAATGAGAATGGCGGATTGGAGCGGTTGCCACTTGCGTTCCTACCCAGTCCGGATCTCAACTTCCGGATTCCGACAATCCAGACAGAACCTGCGCGGTCAGCGCCGCTGGCATTGTTTTTTCCAAGCCCAGACATGCAGGGTGTAGAATCCAGCCCGCTACGCCCACTCGACGCCGTGGAGCTGAAGCGGACCGATCACGCCCTCGGGTTTCTGATCCAGGCCTATTGCGTCGTAGTAAGGTCAACTCCTTGCGGTTGGGTTGGGATGCAGGGGGGCACCTTAAAGGCCGTGAGTCCTGCCTTCCAGATTTGTGGTCGAATCACGCGCCATCCGGGCTGCCAGTTACCGTATCTGGGCACTTTGTACGGCCATACGTCGTCGTACCTCGTATCGCGCGGAATTGGCCTGCTGCCGAGTGAAGACCAGCAAAGTTCGTGTTCTATCCCGTAGGCCCGTCGCAAGCCGGGCTTGCATGATTCCTTCCGCCGAGTGAACCTTTGACCGAAGCAACAGGTGTCCGATCTCGTGTGCCATCACGAGGCCGAGCAGATCGCCAGGATTTGTAACCGCTGTCGCTCCGCGCTTGCGAATTTCGTCGGAAATGATAATGGCAGTACTCATCTCCATGGAGACGCAAAATCCCAAGGTGTCTTCGCCGTAGGTACTTAGCCCAACGTCCGCACGCGTCCAGAGTCTCAGATGCAGATCGGCTGGATTCCATTCCTCGCTCGCCGCGTGATCGTGAACCTCGTCTGGCATTGGAACGTGCTCCCAAACGATCTTTATCTTTGCCCGGCGTAAAATCCTAGCGGCGAGATCTTCAGCGTCGAAGAGTTCGAAGGGGGAACATGGGCTGGGTTGTACACCCTAACCCTTAGTTGCAATTCAGATCCCGTCGTATTTGGTCGCGCGATGGCCCTCCGGATGCCGGCAGTCTCCTGCGATAGGGTGGCGTGCCAATGGACGTCGATGACTGGGTCCGTCGATGGCCCCGCGGTCTGGGTAGATGCGCACGCTGCAGACACACAATGGCGAGGACTGCTTTGTGCCAAGGTGCGATCGGCATCGCATCCAGCCTCACCGGCATGACCAGTCTCCTATGCGCAGGTCATAATATTGCAACGAAATGTTCCCCTGCCGTAGCCTCTTTCCCAGCCGCACTGGAGGCGGGCAGAGTGAGCAGCCAAGCGACGCGAGGGACATTGAGCGATGGTCGACCTCGCGGAGCCGTCAATGACCGCATCAGAATCGAGCCGCGATCTCCGGCCCGGGTCTGGCTCCCGGGGTAGGGCTTGGCGACAAGTGGATCGTCGATTCGTTCCATTCATGTTGCGATGTAACCATAAACAGCACAGCTCCAAGTGGCATCTCACACGCGGAATTCAGTTTCGCGCAATGAGATGGCGAGGTCACCAAAGTAGAGACAATACAGCTCCAGGCGTTGGTCCATATACAGCTTTTGGCGCTCATGCCTCGGAAGTGTCTCCAGTTCACTGATGTCCAGGCTCGGAGGTAGGACGAGCGCGACGTTCTGAGTGGCAGAGAAGGTTCTTTCGAGCAGTGCATCCGCGGGCGGCTTCGTTGAAGACTGCACAAATCGATGAACATGGTCAGGCCCGGTCACCGCCCAGTCTGGATCGAGGAAAGCCGCGTCGACGTGAGGCAATCGATCCCAGGTTTTCTCATCCATAATGTCCCCGAGCACGAATGTCACTCGATTGAGCAGCGCAGCCGTCGCCAGATTCTGTCTCGCCTGTGCTTGATGGTTTGCATCGATCTCTACTGTGATCACGTGCGCGGCCACACGCGCCAGTGCGATCGTCGTGAATCCCCCTCCCGTACAGGTTTCAAGGACCCGCCGGTTGTGAAATCGCTCTGCCACCTCTGCCGCAAAGCGCCGATCGATACCCATCACGAAGGTGCGTTCGTTGGCTACATAATCCTGTCCGAACTTCGCACGCACTGCAGCGGGGTCCATAGTATCAAGCTCGCTTCATGGGGTGCCCTGATGACCGCCCAGAGGCGGGATTCGCACAGGATCTTTTGTGCGGCTGCCGGTATCTTTTGATGGTGATCCACCAACCTTACTGCTGATCCACCAACCTCACTAATGAAAGGCATCTTTGATGGCGTCCGATCCGTGCTCCACGAGGAATGCAGAACCGCTTTGGGAGATGCCAGGTTCTATCTCGTGGGGCGAGATCTGAATAGGAGAACCATGGACAAAACCAGCATCACGGCAAAAATAGCCGATACGAGCCCTGTGATTGTCATACCTAACAGAATAGTGTTGCGCCGACCCACGGGCAAGAGGTATCCACCTTTTAGGGGTAGTGGATATCCAAGAAACTGATCTGTGATGTCGGGCGTTGGCGGCTGTCGCGGGTAAACGTTAGAACGGGCCGACAAGGCGATGCTGGACTCGAATGTGGAAGTCCCCGAAGAGGTACCGATCCCAGATCGAGGAGGCCATTCACCAGCACGCAAAATACCCGCGTCCGGCGTTCAATTCGGAATTTTGGGGGTCTTGTCGTTCGTCGAAACGGACGAATGCAGGGCGGTAAACACCAGAACCCGTTCAGCTATATTCTGGCCATCATAACCGAAAACCGCGAGCCGGAACACCACGTGGTCGCTCGCCGGAGAATAAAGCACACTCAGGGTCCGAAGATCATCGGCATCAAGGGTGTGTCTCTGCGGCAAACTGTGGCCATCCCAGATCGAGAGCAGTCCGCCGCCCTTGGTTCGGCGAATGGCCTCGGCCCTCCGGTTCCATCTAACAACCAGATCGGTCCCTTGCCGGTCCAATTGTAATGCCAAATCGTCTGGGGTATCGGATTGCTTGGCCGAGGGCGGCAGCTTTTGGTATCTGACTGGGCGGCCTGCAGCAAGTCCCGCCACAAAACCCAGGCCCGACACCAGCACGGCTAAGATCGAAAACCATGACCGGCGAAACCGGCTACGCACGCGTGCAAGGTGAGATGAACCTGGATTTGGAGATAGCGGCGCCGAGAGATCAATTGACACGAGAGCATTCACCAGTGCTGCTTAATTATCGCGGCAGTTAATAGTCGAGAGCGCGTCAGAAAGTCTCCATGCGGAATGCGGGAAATCGCCGTGTCTTGCCACGCAAATAAGATCGCAACGTGGCGAAGCCGTCGTATATCAGCGTTAGTTTTGACCGTTCTCCGCGCCGGCTCAATCCCAGACTAAAGTCTTACCCTGCAAGCTCGCAAGGCGAACGCCGGTATTCTCCGCGGATCGGAGAAGCAGCGCTGCACGGGATCATCATTGCGCAGTCGCCCGTCTCGCTAGACATCACCGCTCGAACGGAGTATGGTTCAGAAGCCGGGAGCGACTTCGTGCACGAATTTAGGGGCCGGGGATTAAGCAACCTACTGACTGCGAGGCAGTATAAAACGTCGAGCGCGATCTCGCGCCGAGTGCCATTCGGGCAAGTCTTGGAGAATCTCCTGAACTAGAGGAGCAGGCTCCGAAGCGCAGACTTCGCTGGCAGTTGTACATGCTCGTGGCGGTGTGATGATTGCACTGGGCTACGGAGTGTACCTGAAGTGGAAAACTTCGCGGGCGTCAGCGTCTGTTTCCAATGTGGGCGCGCTTGCTTTGCGGGCGGAGCGGCGCGAAGGCGCGCTGCGCGTGAGCTGGAACCGGGACGCTGTCGTCATAAATCACGCCAAGGACGGTATCTTGTCGATTCGGGACAGTGATCTGCAACCTCAGGAGCCGCAACTCGGACTTGAACAGCTTCGTACGGGTAGCGTTGTTTACAGCCCCACCAATAAGAGCGTTCTGTTCCAGCTCGAAGTAACAGGTCGGGACGAGACGAAGACGCATGAGACCATCCTCGCTCTCGCGGGATCAGATCCGCCTGGCGCCAGTTGCTCAAGGGGCACTACAACGCGAGCTGATTGGCAACTGAAGAACGGTAGACGCCGCACAAATAATCACTGCTGGCGGGAGGGCGTCGAGCGCTCCAAATTGGCCCAAAGGCCCTCGGACGGGGGCGTCGTGACCCTCAAACGGGGAGATAGCCAGTCCCGACAAATGGGAACAGAATTACCCTTGGCGGGCGTCTGTTGAGCGCTCGCGTTGGGTTCCACTTCGAGGCGGGTTGCCTGGCGGCAGACGCCCGGCCAATCACACCATGCCGGAATCGAACGCGGCCGAATGCGCCGATGAGAAACGCCTGTTCACGGAACTGAGGAATACTCTCGGGAGCCTCGTACAGATCCAGCGTTCGCACATGGAAGCCCTCGCCTCGGGAGACGGTCAAGAATCCCGGTTCGAAGAAGAGATCCGCATCGCGTTATCGACTTGGCAGGATTCCCGCCGTGCTTACGTGCGGCACGTCATGGGTCACGGTTGCCGGTCCAGTAAGGATCTGATCTGAAGCGGAGGAGGGCTTGTGCGGGCGAGCGTGGGGCTTTAGCGAGTGCTCCGCGGCAGCAGCTCGCGAAGCGCTCGATGGCTGCCTCGGAAACAGATACGGCGGCCATTTCAGTGTGAATCAGGCGTTCGCCGGTGGGAACACGCACTGCAATCCTCGGGGTGGTCGATAACGAGGGAAGCAGCGGCGCGTTTGGCGCTGGGGCCGCCTGAAGATAATACCGCCATCCCCAACATGCAACCCAAGGTTGAGGCGCGCGCCAGGTGGCGCATCTCGACCGATGGCGGTGCGCAGCCGCGTTGGCGGTCCGACGGCAAGGAGTTGTTCTATGTAAGCGCGGACCGGAAGATCATGTCGGTAGCCGTGAAGACAGTCCCAGCATTCGAAGCCGGCAGCCCGTCGCCACTGTTCGCATCAACTATCTAACAAGATTTCACGTACCCGCAGTACGACGTAACCCCGGATGGTAAGCGTTTTCTCGTGTTGGGTCCATCGAATGAACGAGGCTCGGCGCCGGTGACAGTAGTGCTCAACTGGACCGCTGGGCTCAAGCCATGAATTTTGCCGTCGGAATGGCGGCTTAGTGCAAATCCCCTTCGCGCGCGCGAGCACTCCCGTTGAGGGAAGAGTTTTTCAACACCCACGGCTGTTGCCATCCGTTCATCAGGAGCAATGCGTTTCGGAGGTGCACTCGAGCTTGAGTTCGCTTTCATTTCAGAGCGTCTTGAGGATACAAGCGCCGCGCGTGGTCGCACCGCTCAGTGACCCATGGAGCGCGGTAGACTGAATACCGAGGATATCTGAATGCCATGCAAAGCAAACATCCGGCAGGTCGGCGACGTGGCGATCGTGGACCTTAGCGGCCGCATCACGTTAGGTGATGGCTCTGGAGTAGTGCGCGAGACGGTGAAGGACCTGCTCAAAGGGGGCCAGAAAAACCTCCTGCTGAATCTAGGCGATGTAAGCTATATCGACAGCTCCGGCCTAGGCGAGTTGGTCGGTGCTTACGCTACGGGTGCGAACCAAGGCGCCCAGATCAAGCTGCTCAACGTGCAGAAACGGGTGCACGATCTCTTTACGATAACGAAGCTTTACACGGTATTCGAGTCTTTTACGAGCGAACCTGCTGCCTTACAGAGCTTTGGGGCGAAGGCGGCATCCGTTTAGACCCTCTCACCTGTCGTGAACGCAAATCTTGTGATTACTTCGCTTCTCTGAAGCGGCAGGCGCTTGCGACGAGTTTGACGCCGTCGAATTTGCCTTCGCAGTTGATGTACCAGTTCTCCTTGAGCTCATCTAGCGAGCTGGGCTTGTTGCTTGCCTGGGTGCCATGCATCCACTTCGTGTCACTGTTGTAGATCACCTGTCGCTGCGTAGTGCCCTTCGCGACCGTGATGGTGGACTTGTCCTTATCAATCATCTGAACTCTGCCAGTGATTTGGCCTTCCTTGCCTTTCTTGTCTGCGCCAGCCAAACTAAAAGCAACGCACACAAGAATGCCTACCCAAAGCGCGATGGATTTCAAGATACTACACCTCATAAGCGTCTCCTTTGAATTCTGCGCCAATAGCCCCATCAGTGGCGCGCTGACGACCTCCGGGTGCGAGCACGTCGAAAGACGTGCGTATCATATCATTTCTTAGTGCAGTCCTTGCAGAAGGCACAATTCTTCAATACGTGATTGCCGACTCTAGAGACCCACGCCGCAAGGCTGGCCCACGCGAGGGAGGTCGAAGAATACGGCGGCCTCACCCTTCTTAGCGATCTCGTCTTCAAAAAACTTCACGATCTTATCCCGGCGGGCGAGCAGGCCGTCAATTTCCCCGCCGGTCAGGTACCGGTGCATCTTCTCTTTCAGGACCTCTTTGTTCAGCTCTTTCATCTTGGCCAGCATCTTGCGGTCGCACTGCACCAGGTTCTTAACCTCCGCGATGTTCTTCTGGGTGCGGAATGCCCGGGTGAAATCGATCATCCACAGGTGCCAATCCGGTGAAATCAGAACGTTGGTCAGATTGTCGTCGGTGTTATAGATCAACTGGTTGAAGACCCGGAGCGTGTACATCTCCTTGTTCCAGGTGTCCGCGTCCGGTGCGTCGAGCTTTCTGCGGACCCGGTCGGCTTCCATCATGGAGCCGTCGATCCACCAAGACAGGGAGGCCGCTGCACCCCCCACCCGGCGTTCTACATATGGTGGAACCATGTTGAGATCCAGCAGCTTGGCAAGCTCGTAGGCGGCCACGTTGAACTCCCACCAGTCTTTGAAGTTGAGCTCGGTACCGCGCGACGTAGTGTACGAGGTTTTGCTCTCGTGGACAGTCTGAATGCTGGCGTCGTGGACGATCTTTCCGTCGTCGGAGGTCAAGGTGGCCCGCTTTGGGAGCGTCACACCCCTGGGGATGTTCCTCTGGGCGCCAATCTTGGCATCGCGCAGAAACTGCTCCATCTCCGCGCACGTCAATTTGGGCTTGCCTTTGGCTGGCTGGTCTTGGGCCGGCGCCAACGCCGACCATATCCATAGCCCGACGACTGAAACCAACGCAACCAGAAAGTGTTTGGATTTCGGGTGAAGCGGGCAAAGCATGATGAGCCTCCTTTTTAGCAGCACGCCTACGGAAGCGGTACGGGTGATTTTCTCACACTAGCGAAGTCGTAGAGCATTGCGGCCCCGCCTTTTGGCGATCTGCTCCGTGCTGGGGAGGTAGATTCCATTCCTAATGCGGACGGGGTAATGGAAGGGTAGCACCGCGTACCAGTACAACCCGAACAAACCGGGGTTCGAAAATGGCGGTTTGGCGGACTGTGCACTGCTGCTCACCATTCGTTTCGATAAAGCGCTGCGGGAAATCTGTTGGCGTGCGACTTCGTGGAGGTAACGCTTGAGCGGCCGCGCCTTACGCCTCCTTCTGGCGTCGGTCCGAATGAGGGCGCTTCCATTCCGCGGTTTGCCGACAAAACCAGGCAACTGCATTCGGTGAGCGGCGTTTCGCAAGACTAATCCGTATCGTTGATGGCAGGCTCTTTTCGCCTGCTCTCCGTACGGACCGAGCTTTTGACCGTAGCGGTTGTTCGATTCGGCTTGCCGACCGACGGATCGCGCGTGCGGTGCGCTAGAATTCTTACACAGTCCACCTTTCGATTAGAGGTCGCGAGTCATGCTTGGGAACACCATCTCCCACTACCGCATTCTCGAAAAGCTCGGGTCGGGTGGTATGGGAGTGGTTTACAAGGCTGAAGACATGCGCCTGGGCCGCAACGTGGCTCTCAAGTTTCTGCCAGACGATTACGCCAAAGATCGCTCGGCCGTGGAGCGGTTTCAGCGAGAGGCACGCGCCGCCTCAGCTTTGAATCACCCCAATATCTGCGTCATTTACGACATTGGCGAACAGGAAGCCCGGCCCTTCCTCGCGATGGAGTTGCTCGAAGGCCAGACGCTTCGTGAGCGCATCGCGGGCAAGCCGCTGAAGACTGATGACCTTGTAGATTTTGCGATTCAGGTTGCTGATGCGCTGGAGGCTGCGCATTCAAAGGGCATCGTCCATCGCGACATCAAGCCGGCGAATATCTTCGTGACGCGGCGCGGGGAAGCCAAGATCCTGGATTTTGGGCTGGCGAAGCTGGTGCCGGAAGAGTTGACGCTGAAAGCTGTTCTGCCCACGTATGCGGCGACCGAAGAGATGCTCACCAGTCCGGGCGCCGCAGTGGGAACCGTGGCCTACATGTCCCCCGAGCAGGCGCTCGGAAAGGAGATCGACGCTCGCACGGATTTGTTTTCCTTCGGCATCGTGCTCTATGAAATGGCGACCGGCAAACAGGCGTTCACGGGTGTAACGAGTGCGAGTATTTTCGATTCCATCCTCCACCGGACGCCGGTTTCACCATCAAGCTTGAATCCCCGGTTGCCGCCCGATTTGGACCGGATCATCAGCAAGGCACTGGAAAAGGAGCGTGGCAATCGTTACCAGTCAGCGCACGAGCTGATAGAGGACCTCGCACTCTTGAAACAACAGCTCCGTCCAGCGGCGGCACGCTTGCCCGTCGCCCGGTTGGTCCGCACACCGCGGGTTGGTATTCCCGGCGTCCTCGCCCTTCTTGCAATCGCCGTTATCACTACGTGGTGGTTCCGTCACAGCGCCAATGTCAGATGGGCCAGAGAATCAGCCGTCCCGGAAATCACACGGCTTATGGAGAAGGAGAAGTACAGCGAAGCCCTGGCCCTTGCCCGAAGAGCCGAACCGTACATCCCAAGCGACCCGATGCTTGTGAATCTATGGCCCAAGATCTCATGGATTCCTTTCATCCGCACGACTCCAGAAGGCACGGATGTCTACGTGAAGGATTATTCCTCGCCCGCTATGAACTGGGAGCACCTCGGCCGGTCCCCGATTAGTCACATCAGAATTCCCCTGGGGGTTCTTCGGTGGCAACTCAAAAAAGAGGGGTTCCGCACACTGGAGGCTGCGTCGGAAAAGGACCCTTGGGCGCCTCTGTTTCCGTCAGAGGACAATCGAACCCTCAGTTTCCGATTGGACAAGGAAGACCGCCTTCCGCCTGAGATGGTCAGAATTCCCGGCAGGCGCTTTTCACTTACCATCCGAGGCCTCGAAAACCTGCCGGCAGTTGAGATGGGAGACTATCTGATCGATCAATACGAAGTCACTAATAAACGATACAAAGCATTCGTTGCCGGTGGCGGCTACCAGAAACCGCAGTATTGGAAGCAGCCTTTTGTCAAAGACGGACGCTCTCTTTCGTGGAAAGAGGCGATGAGTGTGCTTCTGGATCGAACCGGAAGGCCGGGACCCTCGACGTGGGAACTGGGAGACTTCCCGGAGGGGCAAGACGATTATCCGGTGACGGGAGTTAGCTGGTACGAGGCCGCCGCTTATGCGGAATTCGCAGACAGGAGCCTGCCTACCGTGTACCACTGGGTTGCCGCCACCGAAGGAATGGATAGCTCGCATATCGTCCCACTCAGCAATTTCGGAGGGCGTGGCATTGCGCGAGCCGGTAGCTATCAAGGTATGAGCCCTTTCGGAACGTATGATATGGCGGGAAACTCCAAGGAGTGGTGTTGGAATGCACACGAAAACAGCCGGTACATCATGGGGGGAGCCTGGAATGAGCCCACTTACATGTTTAACGATTCCGACGCACTGCCTGCGTTCGATCGTTCGCCCGTCAATGGATTCCGCTGCGTGAAATATTTGTCGAAAGAGGCGATTCCGAAGGCGGCTACCGATCCCATTGGGTCTAACCACCGTGACTATAGGTACGAAAAGCCCGTCTCCGATGCCGTCTTCGATGTTTACAAGAGCCTGTACAGTTATGACAAGACACCGCTGGATCCACGGATCGAATCGGTTGACGACAAAGATCCGCGTTGGCGAAGGGAAAAGGTCAGCTTCAAAGCCGCCTATGGCAACGAACGGGTCATGGCCTATCTATTCCTGCCCAAGCAGGCGGCGGCGCCACCGTACCAAATCGTGATTTACTCTCCCGGTGGGTACGCCGTTGTCCTGCGCTCCAATCAAAACCTGGATTTGGACCTTTTTTTCGATTTCATACTCAGGAGTGGCCGTGCAGTCGTTTACCCCATTTACAAAGGGACTTACGAACGTGGTGACGGCCTGAAATCAGATGAGCCGAACACCTCCAGTTTCTATCGGGACCATGTCATCCAATGGTCCAAGGATTTGGGGAGGACCATCGATTACCTGCAAACTCGCATCGATCTCGAGCATGAGAAAGTAGCTTACTACGGCCTGAGCTGGGGAGCGATGTTAGGGGGCCTGCTTCCGGCGCTGGAGGGGCGGATCAAGGTCATCGCCCTGGTGGGTGGCGGCTTCAGTCTTCAGAAGACCCTCCCGGAGGTCGATCCCTTGAATTTCGCTGCAAAGATCAGAGTACCCGTCCTGATGGTCAACGGCCGCTACGATAGTGCATTTTCCATCGATCAGTCCCAAGATCCGATGTTCCGTCTCCTGGGGACACCGGAAAAGAACAAACGTCATGCCGTGTTCGAATCGGGACATATTGCACCTAAGAATTTCGTCATAAAAGAAGTTCTCGATTGGTTCGACCACTATCTCGGGCCCGTAAAGTGATTCAGCACCATAGATGCGCTGGCGTGAATCCCAACGCGCCAGGCAAGGTCCGGTCCTGCACTGCAAGTCAAACGGGCCATCCATGACTGGGGCGGACCGACCGCATTCACAACCAAATCGGGACTGGTTCATTGCTTCGGACGTGACCGGCGTTTCCCAGGACTGAACCAGATTCTTAGCCAGGAGGGTTGTCCTATGGCAATCCGTCCATTCAGATTGACTACTTCTGACCCAAACCACGTGGATGTCTGCCTCAGTGTCTGGCTTAAGTAACGTCCGCTTGGGCGTTCAATCCATCGAACTGGCTACCGCGATACAATTTGACTCGCATGTGCGAGGTTCGGGTCGTGCCATGATCGGACGCACCATCTTGCATTACGAGATCGTCGAAACTCTCGGCCGCGGCGGCATGGGCGTCGTGTACAAAGCCAGGGACACGCACCTGGACCGGTTCGTCGCCATCAAGGTTTTGCCGCCGGAGAAGGTCGCCGATCCCGCGCGCAAGCGGCGCTTCGTGCAGGAGGCCAAGGCCGCATCTGCCCTGAATCACCCCAATATCGTTCATATTTACGACATTGCCGACGCCGATGGGATTCAGTTCATCGCCATGGAGTACGTGCCGGGCAAGACACTGGACCAGTTGATCGGCCGTAAGGGACGGCGGCTCAGTGATGCGTTAAGAATCGCCGTTCAGATCGCCGATGCACTCACCAAGGCGCATTTCGCAGGAATCGTCCATCGGGATCTGAAGCCATCGAACATCATGGTCTCGAACGATGGCCTGGTGAAGGTATTGGACTTCGGGCTTGCCAAGTTGACCGAGCCGGTTACGGGTGAAATCGTCGAAACGGCAACCATAAGAGAGGACGAAAAGCCGGACACGGAGGAAGGGACCATCGTCGGCACCGTCGCGTACATGTCCCCTGAACAGGCGGAAGGCAAGCCGGTTGATGCGCGATCGGACATCTTCTCGTTCGGATCGCTGCTCTATGAAATGATCACCGGCCAGCGCGCCTTCCGTGGGGATTCCAAGCTGTCGACTCTCTCAGCCGTCCTGAAGGAAGAGCCGAAACCGATCAGTGCTCTGGCCGCCGATACCCCGCACGATCTGGACAAAATCATCACCAGATGTCTGCGCAAGGACCCGGCTCGCCGCTTTCAGCACACCGCCGACCTGCAGATCGCTCTTGCGGAATTGAAAGAAGAGTCCGACTCCGGCACATTGGCTGTGGCTGAAACCGGTGCTAGAACGACCGCGCGCGTGCGGAAGATCCGGCTGGTGTGGGTGTCCGCCGGCCTTGCGATCGTCCTCCTCGCGGCTCTGGGGATTTGGTCGTGGCCCGCGCGCCAGCCATCGCGCCCGGCTCTAACCGTTGTTCCCCTGACGAGCACTCCAGGCAACGAATGGGCGCCAAGCTTTTCCCCGGATGGCAATCAGGTGGCATTCGTGTGGAATTCCTCGGAGGAAGGGAAAGGCAACTCCGATATCTATGTCAAGCTGATTGGCGGGAATGAGGCTGTGCCTCTCACCCGCACCCCAGCCGACGAGTTTTCTCCCGCATGGTCGCCTGACGGCCGCTTTGTCGCCTTCATGCGGGTGCTGTCTCCGACCAGCAGAGGCGTGTTCTTGATTCCTGCCATCGGAGGTTCTGAGCGCAAGCTGGCCGAGGTCTCTGAAGAATATGCGTTGCCGTCGTATGGCGGGCCCTATCTTTCCTGGTTTCCGGACGGCAAATGGGTGGCTACTGTGGACACAGCGTCGCCTGGCGAGCCCTACGGCATCTTTTTGTTGTCCGTCGAGACCCATGAGAAGCGCAAGCTGACTTCACCGCCTCAGAAATTCCGGGGCGATACCAGTCCAAGTGTCTCTCCCGATGGCCGCGCCCTGGTGTTTAGCAGGTTTGTTGAGGGGAACATCGGTGATCTGTTCCTCTTGCAGCTTTCTGAAAACCTTAGCCCGAACGGAGAACCGAAGCGCCTTACATTTGAGAATCGCTTCGCCGACAGTCCCGCATGGACTCCGGATGGCGGGTCAATTGTGTTTTCCTCCGGTTCAGCCCATGCGCCCAGCCTCTGGGAAGTTGTGCTCCCCCGCCGGGGAGGAACGCCTGACAAGCCGGAACGGTTGGCGTTCTCCGGCACGGACGCGCGCCAGCCGGCGATTTCCCGCCAGGGCGACCTGGCCTACCCGGCAGGTAGTGGGCTCGACATTGACGTATGGCGGCTGGAGTTGAACGGCGGGAGGCCGGCTGCAAAAGGACCTGCGAAGCTGATCTCCTCTACGCACATTGACCACGAGGCCCGGTATTCGCCGGACGGTAAACATATTGCCTTCATCTCGAACCGCTCGGGTAGCTTTGAAGTTTGGGTCAGTGACAGCGATGGCTCCAATGCCATGCCGTTGACCTCATTTGGAGGTTCGTATTACATCATGAGTGACCGTTGGTCGCCGGATGGGAGGGACATCTACTTCTCGTCCGACGCAAGCGGAAGGAATAGACTTTACGTCATCAGCGCCAACGGCGGCAAGCCGAAACCCCTAGCTGAAAATCTCGACGGCTGGTCCCGAGACGGTAAGTGGATCTATTTCGGCTCCAAGCGCAGCGGAGAGGGCCAGCTCTGGAAGAAGCCCGTGTCGGGAGGCGACCCTGTTCAAGTAACCAGGAAGGGTTTTGGTGAGGGCGCTATCGAGTCCACCGACGGGAGGCTCGTGTACTACGAAAAGGGTGGGGGCGTCTGGAGAGTGCCCATACAGGGCGGTGAGGAGACCAGGGTTCTCGAATCCTTTTTCAATGACAATTTCGCCGTAGTCGACCAGGGGATTTATTTCATCCCCAGTGCGGAACGTTCTGCCATCCAGTATTTGAGCTTCGCCACCGGGAAGGTCAGCCGGATTGCCGGCATCGGCACGCGCGAGCCTGATTACGGGTTCTCTGTTTCGCCGGACGGCCGGTGGCTCTTGTACGCGCAGTGGGAATCCATTCGGAGCGACCTGATGCTGGTCAAGAATTTTCGATGATTCGGCCCGCAGACACTGGCGCTGAACGCCAATACACGGCACAAGTCGCCGTCGCGCAACAATCGTTGCGGTACGGCCCAATCCTGAGGAAACGATTCCTACCCAAATCGTGAATGAGTGACCGGCGACGGGTTTGGTTGCAAGTATGTGCCAGCGGACGCGCTTCTAAACGACGCTCAACATTAATCCCGGGAAGCATGCGACGGCGCTGGGCGCCACAAAAACAGGATGAACGGAGCGATGCTGGTAGGGCCTGGCTCGACGGCAGCTACAGCCCGTGCCGACAATGGCTCGATAAGCCCGTCGGGAAGCGTGGGTCTGGGGTTGCGAACAGTTTAGTGATGACGCCCGCCACTCCATGGCGGTCGATCTCGTAGAGGAGTTTGCATTGTTTGGCGCCCCGGGCCGTCGAGCTTGGCATCGAGGAGGTCAGATGCCCAAGAAACGTCGCCCTGAATGTCAGCTGCCGGTGCTGCAACCGCACGCGGTTGGAGTGGATATCGGAGCGGAGGAAGTATTCGTGGCAGTTCCCGCCGATTGTGATGCCGAGCCCGTTCGTCACTTTGCCACCTTTACAAGGGATCTCTACGATCTGGCGGAGTGGCTTGGCAGATGTGGAATTCAGACAGCTGCCATGGAGTCGACCAGCGTCTACTGGATCCCACTTCATCAGATACTCGAAGACCGTGGTTTCAGCGTGTATCTGGTCAATGCACATTACGTGAAGAACGTGCCCGGCAGAAAGAGCGATGTCTCTGACTGCCAATGGATTCAGTACTTACACTCTGTGGGTCTGTTGCGGGCCAGTTTTCGCCCACCCTCTGAGATCTGCGCCATTCGCTCATTGTGGCGCCATCGCGAAAGCCTCGTGCAGATGGCCGCCCAACACACCTTGCATATGCAGAAATCAATGGACCAGATGAATCTCCACCTGCATCACGTTCTCAGTAGCATCACGGGCGTGAGTGGGTTGGCGATTCTGGATGCGATCCTTGCCGGAGAACGCGATCCAGTAGAGCTTGCCAAACTTTGTCACTGGCGGGTCAAGAGCAGTCGTGACACGGTGGCTAAGGCGCTGGAAGGTGATTATCGGTACGAGCATCTATTCACGCTGAAGCAGTCGGTGGCAGGTTATCGGTACTACCAGCGACTGTTAGTTGAAGTCGATCAGGAGCTGGAGAAGCAGCTTCAGGTGTTACCTGCGGCTGCAAATGCTGAACCGAAGATGCCGAAGCGTACAAAACGCCAGTCCTACCAGAAACAGAGAAATGAGCCGGAGTTCGATCTTCGGCGTGAGGTTTACCGGATTGTAGGCGTTGACCTCACCGACGTACCGGGCATCAGTGCAGTCACCGCCCATACCATCGTTAGTGAAATCGGCACCGACGTCTCGCGATTCCGCAATGCCTCCGCATTCACATCATGGCTGGGGCTTTGCCCGGAAAAATCCATCAGCGGCGGCAAAGTCCTTTACACCCGTACCAGGAAGGTCAAGAATCGAGTTTCGATTGCGCTCCGTGCAGGCGCGCAGTGCTTGTATCAGGCCCAGAACTACCTGGGCGAGTTCTTCCGCCGCATGAAGTGGAAGCTTGGCACGCCAGCCGCGGTCACAGCGACGGCACACAAACTCGCGCGCATCATCTATCATCTGCTCTCAACTCGCGAGCCCTACAATGAGAGTCTGTTTCTCAGACTCGACGAAGCGGCTGCCCAACGTGCCGAAACGCGCCTACGGAAACAAGCCGCCAAACTCGGTTTCCAAATCATGCCCATTCCGAATCCAGCGTGACGGGGTTAGTTCAAGAGGAGTCGCGTTCACGGAGGCGCACCGGGCGCGCTGTATTGACCGGTTAGCTGGCTTTCTTCGCCTTGAGCAGCGCCCACCTCTTCCGTTGCGCCGCAGCGATTCTCTTCCGTGCTGCAGCACTCATTGTGCGCTTCGATCCTGCGGGTTTCGGCGGCTTCGATTTCGCTTTAACCGCTGCCCACCTCTTCCGCTGAGCCGCTGCCATTCTCCTGCGGGCAGCGGCACTACGGGTGCGACCTTGTGCACGTCCCGGTGAAGTGCGGCGTGCACCGCCGTCCGAACTGAGCCGCTGCCGGATCTCGATGATCTTCTCCTCAACATTCCGCTTCATCTGCTCGAATCCAATCAATGCGGCTTCGAGTAATGATGCGTCGACTCCTGTTCGTCTTTTTGGCATGGACAATGCGGTCTCTCCTCTTTGGTTGTGTAACCGGATGTGGTCCAATAAAAAAACGGATTTCGATTATAACTCGGGACATTAAGAGCGCGTGCTACTTGGCACTTACTGGCGGTCTTCATGGCTCCGTCCACGACGAAAGGCGCCCTCCGACCCGCGCGATCTACCGCTGTTGCACGAATACGGCGTGTTTTTATTGAACCGAACCCCGTGTTCGATCGTCTAATAGGTGTTGACAGCGCTTGGCAAGGGAACTTTGGAAGTTTCATTGCTGTAGAACTCACGCCCTTTTTTTCACGGAGATTCAATGAGCGCCACATTAGAACTGTCCAAACTCGCTGAGCTGCGTGCTAAGACGGATCAGGAGCTAGTCAAAATCATCGATAGCGACCTGGAACGCGGTCTTCATTCTGAGCTCATAACCGAAGGAGCGAAGTCGGCAAGCGATTCTGACTCTGCGCAACCGCTTCATATCAGAGCGGAGGCGGCATACGCTGAAGCCCTGAAATTGCTGCCCATGGTTGATGATCACAGTGAACGGCGACGGCTAGAGAAGAAACTGAGGCTGCTTCGGGAAGCCCTGGACCAACCGTCCATGCCGGATGAATCATGGGCGTTGGCGGCGCATTCAAGCAGATGATCTCAGGCAATCACACGGATATGCACGCCTGTGCGGTTTTGGGATTACTGAGACACGTCGTGCTACAAATCGGTTAAGCCAAAAATTTCTCGAACAAAATCCGCGGTCGCATCGTCTCATAAGTGACCCCCGTTACGACAGCGGGCGCACTCACCCCTATCACCCAAATGCGCCCGCTTATTTTAACCTCGCCTGCTCGCTTTCGCTTCGTCGATGACCTGCTCTTGTGCTTGAAGCATATACACCTCACAGGCTTTGCATAGGGGTCCAGCCCAGCCAACCCAGTCTTGCCCGTCTCGCTCGGCGGTTCGCCGCGTTGAATGGAGTTCAGCTTCCCACATCCGGACATATGGCTCGCGTGGAGCAGTTGGGGGCACTCACCGAGACACTGCTTCGGTGCCTTCGGGCGTAGTGCTTCTTTCCGCAGATGACCGGGCTTCAACGCTACCTGACGTAAATGCAAGACGCTGACCAGCAGAACGGCTGGCTGCCGGCGGCTTCCGGCGGTCCTGATAACATGTGGGCAAGCCTCGATGATTGACAAGCTGGTCGGACACTACCGGATCGTTTCAAAGCTGGGAGAAGGCGGCATGGGCGTGGTGTACCGCGGGCGCGATCAGGTGTTACAGCGCGACGTGGCTTTGAAATTTCTCGGAGAAACGATCGCCCGGGAAGCGCGGCAATTGTTGTTGCGGGAAGCGCGCGCACTGCCTCCACGGCATCGTCCTCCGCGATATGATGACAGCACCGTAACCGTACGTGATGCAGCTTGCTGCGCCTTGTTAACCACAGGGTGGCCCAATTTCTTCGGGTCCCCAGACGATCTTGAAAAGCACCCCGATAGTTAACGGACCAGCGAACCAAATCTTATTCCATAGGAACACCTGGAAAAATTTTGAATGACTGTTTGCGGAGGCATCGTGAAAGATCGAAGCTGCTGATTCAAAGGTGCTTACCTCCCGCATGCTCGCCATTGCATCGTTTTGGACGGTGTGCAGCGCACGCGCAATGTGTCGTCCCGCGCGCGTTAACTATCGGGGGCGAGAAAATTCTTTGGGTGCCCGAAGATTTTGGAAACGCCCCGATAGTTAACGACCCAGCTCTCAGAACAAACTTGACTGTACCTTCTGTTGGAGCCATGAATGTGTGGGCCGCACCATGGGTCAACCCTCATGCAACTGGAAACGAAGTACCTCCGCCTAAAAACACCGGTTACGCTGGGCTCCCGGTTCGGCGACTGGCGGGTGTGCTGGCTTGGCGGTTGGAGCCGACACCGGCTCTTCTACCTGGTCTTGTTGGTCCGGGTCGAACCCTGAGCTGCGTCACGGCGTCACGTGCTTGGTCATAACATTGCCATCACTAGCGAGCCGCTGCATGTCCTGGCTGTGCGCCCTGGCTCTCGCTCGCCCACGGTGAAGGATCTGGGTCACAGTTAGACCCGAGAGGTCCTCCCACTCCTTTCCAATAGCGTCTGGTGCCTGGCCGACCCCCTCTCGACTCTGTGCAACACGCCGCCGCCCTGCCTCAATCCGTTCGCGCAGGTGCCGCAAGAATGGCGTTTCAACGGGAGGCCCCAATCGGTCCTCAAGCCTGCGAATTCGCCTGCTGATGCCCTTCATCGTTCTATTGCCGGAGTTGCTTCCTCAACGGATTGACTCATTTGGGTATCGGTCCTCCAGAGCACGGACGCGCAGGTCCAGTTCCTCGGTCTCAATCACGCGACGCCGGGCCTCCAGCATCGCTGAGAAAGCTTGTCCTTCAGCCGGTGTGAGTTGGCCGCGCGCTACGCCGTTTACCACCGTTTCAGAAGCCGCTGCCATATCGGCGATGGTCTTTACGGGTGGCATCTTGAACTGCAACGTACGCTGCCGCCGTGCCGGAGTTAGCCGCTCCATGCAGAGCCGCATCGCCGTGGGGTTGCCTTGGAAAGCCAGGTATAGGCATTTCTTCGTTAGGGCCTCGGCATGGTTGTCCAGCGTGTCTTGGCACACACGGACGACTTTGTTCCGGCTGCCCCGCGGACGGCCGCGCCCGTATTTATTGCCGGGCTGAAAGGGTCTGCCGCGCATAACCTCCTACCCCCGCTTTTCGCAACCGCTCGTCAACAACTTCCGCAAACGTCCTAGTTGGGATCGCCGCGACTGTCGATTGGCCGGTCGATGGAACGTCCTGCTGTGCGGCTCTGCCACTACTCATCGCTATTCCTTCGCCCAGTCATTAATTCCTGCACAATTGGCTTGCTTGTGCGACGGACCAGAGCGATCCATGTGGTGACCGCGGTTACTACCGCGAAAGGAGAATTCCCACAATGACGACCTTTACCATCGACTCGCACCACAACATCACGGCCTTCGGTTCGGCCAAGGAGGTCAAGAGCAACCCGGAAGCCGCGCGGTTCAGCAGCGTAAACGAACTGATCCGACTGGCGGAGAAATGGCCGGCCAGCCGGCTCGTGGAAATCTGGAATTTGTTGCCCGGACAGAAGCCGGTCAACAAGTTCACGAGCCGCCAGTGCCAGCCACCGGGGCTTCGCCGCCGAGAACCTATACGTGCGTGTTCGGAAGTAGAGTGCTGGAGATGGCTGGGTTCACTGTGATGACGGCCGCCGATGGGCGAACCGCAGTTCAGATATTCGGAACTCACGCGAATGAGATTAAGGCTGTGCTGCTGGACATGACCATGCCGCACATGTCCGGCGAAGAGGTCTTTCGAGAGATGCGGACCATTCAGCCAGGCGTTAAAGTTATCCTCTCGAGCGGATACAACGAACAGGAGACGATCAGCCAATTTCAAGGCAAGGGCCTGGCCGGATTCATTAGAGAAGCCGCCCTCCAAGTCGAAGCGAGCCGCGCCCTGAAGATCCATGAGCTGCCTGACCTGTTTGAACCGACAAGCCACTCGATGCGCGGGCAGTGATTTACTCTCGAACTACACTCACCTTGTCGCTTTGGTAAGTATTGATCCCAAGGTCTGCCGAGAGTACAAGAGGGATATGGCCAGCCGTCCGGACCTATATGGCTGATGAGTGGTCAAAAGAATCTTGGCGTGGGACTAGAGCATTGGGGCAAATCCTGGTGTGGGTTATTTTTTGTGCAACGGCTGCCGGAGCCATCCTGGCGACTTTGACGCTGGTCAAATGCTGACGGCTGTCGCACACTGTGGCGGGCGCGGCAATGATTCTGTTCAGGCCGGGAATTTGCCGGACCTGAAAATTTTGCACCGCAAGAGTAAGCAGCTTGGCGTTAACGCAAGCTCGTCTTGACACCAACTAGAACTGCCCGAATATTTGGGCACGAGGAAATTATGGGGTGGCTCCTGATCGTCAGCATCGCCGCCATGACGAGTGTCATGACGATGGTGCAATTGATTGCGCTGACAATAACACTGCCGATATCACCGGCTCCGCAAGCCAATGGCGGCTCACGAAAGACCGAATCTATCGGTCAAAACCAACCAGAAGAAGAACGAACCCATCTCTCAAGGGCGGAATGACAGGAAACCACCGGGGCGGAGGAAAAGGGGACCAGTGAGGCTGCGCGGGAGCGCGTGGTTTTTTGTTCTTGAGAGAGTGAAACCGGGGCGGTGGGAAAGTGGGAAACCTGCTTTTGGTTTTCCACTTTTCCATCCGCCTTCGTGG
>Ga0310810_10001712_pt1 | contig 23189 bp, 19 predicted proteins | sample NCmetagenome_FD_207641 | JGI IMG/M metagenome (GOLD analysis project Ga0310810, IMG submission 207641) | Soil microbial communities from experimental microcosm in Duke University, North Carolina, United States - NC | ecosystem: Engineered > Artificial ecosystem > Soil microcosm > Unclassified ... | reverse complement strand
TCAAGCTCGAGCAGGGCGTTCCCGTCGGCGCGCTCAAGCTCTGGCGTATGGGCCTGGAAAAACTGTCGCCCTATCGGCCGACGCATCTGGGCATCGGCGTCGATGCGCTGGTCGAATCCGTCAGCGCTGATCTTGCGAAGCTCGACCGCGCGCAGGAGCAAGGCGCCGTGGCTCCCGTGGAGCCGCCGACCATTCACTTTATCTGCTGATCCGCCCGCATGATCCGCTGCATCGACGTTTGTAAAACTTACCGCCAGGGCGGGAGTGAGATCACTGCGCTGGCGGGCGTCTCGCTCGATATTCCCGCCGGCGCGTTCGCAGTGATCATGGGACCGAGCGGCTCAGGAAAAAGTACCGTATTGCATCTGGTCGGCGGGCTGGACCGGCCGAGCAGCGGAGACGTGCTGGTCGACGGAAGACTCATCGGGCAGATGCCCGACGATCAAGTGACGTTGTTTCGGCGCCGTAAAATCGGCTTCATCTTTCAATTTTTCAATCTGCTACCGACCCTGAGCGCGGTGGAGAATATCGCCCTGCCCCTGGTGCTCGACGGACAGCCTAAAGCGGATGCCGCGCGGCGCGCGGAGAGCTTGCTTGTCAAAGTAGGCCTGGAAAATCGGCGTGACCATCTGCCGGAGCAGTTGTCCGGGGGCGAGATCCAGCGCATCGCCGTGGCCCGCGCTCTGGCGTTCGATCCGCCGATCGTTCTTGCCGACGAGCCGACCGGCAACCTCGACTCCAAGAACGGCGAAGTCATCCTCGGACTGCTGGAAAAAATCAATCGCGAGGACGGCTGCACGGTGGTCATGGTGACCCACAGCCAGGAGGCGGCGCAGCGCGGCACGCAGCGGATTCTTTTGCGCGACGGAAAATTGGAGGCGCAGTCCTGATGCTGCAGCTTCTGACCACGATTTCCTGGCGTCACGCGCGGCATCACCGTCTGCGCACGATCCTCACTTTCTTTGGCATCGCGCTCGGCGTCGCCGTGATCGTCGCGGTGGGCGCAGTCAACCGCTCGCTCACGACATCGTTTCAATCGACCATCGATCAGATCGCCGGCAAAGCCGTGCTCCAGGTCGCCAATGGCGAAAGCGGTATCGATGAAAATCTTTACCCGACAATTCGCGATACGCCGGGAGTCGACAACGCCGCGCCGGCAGTGGAAGGGTTTTTGCCGGTGGCGAGCGCGCCGGGCGAGCGCGTTTACGTTTATGGCGTCGATTTTCTCACCGATTCGACTATGCGTGAGCATCAATTCTCGCAGGGCACGTTTAGCTTCGATCAGGCGCTCGAGTTTATCGCCCAGTCCGATTCGATTGCGCTCACCGAATCGTTCTCGCAGCGACTGCGCCTGCCGTTGGGATCGAAGCTGACGCTTCTAACCAGCCTGGGGAAGCGGGAGTTTACCGTGCGCGCGCTGCTCAAGGAGGAGGGCGCGGCCAAAGTATTCGGTGGCAGCTTCGCCCTGATGGATCTGCCGGCCGCGCAGAGAGTCTTCGGCAAGGATCGCAAGCTCGACATTGTCGATCTGACCATCCAGCCGGGTGAGAAGATCGAAACCGTGCAGCAGCGACTGCAGACGCGGCTTCATGGCGCCGCTGAAGTGGAGCGGCCGCGCAAGCGCGGCGAGCAGATCGAGCTGCTGCTCACGTCGTTTCGCGTCGGCCTTTTCTTCGTGAGCCTGATCGCGCTCTTCGTCGGTTTTTTTCTGATTTACAACACGCTGTCCGTATCGGTGATCCAGCGAAAAAAGGAAATCGGCGCGCTCCGCTGCCTGGGCATGAAGCGGAGCGAACTGCTCCGGCTGATTCTCGCAGAGGCGCTGCTGCTCGCCTTCGGCGGCGCGCTGGCGGGGGCCTTTTTTGGTTGGCTGTTGTCGCGCGCCGCGCTGATTGCGGTGGGGGAGACCGTCGGGAACCTGTTTTCGTTGATGGATCTACAATACGGCAGCTTCACTCTCCGTGAGTGGGGCATCGCGCTCGGCAGCGGTCTTGCGGTGGCGCTGTTCGCGGCGCTCCATCCCGCCTGGCAGGCGATGCAGGTGAGCCCGCTGGAAAATGCTCGGCAAGCCGCGTGGGAGCCCGGCGGGCGCTCGCAGACGGCGTGGAGCAATCGGATCGGTATGCTGTGCCTGGCGCTTTCCCCGGCGTTTTTGATTCTGGCGCCGCAGCTCGATGGTCCGGTGAAGAGATTCAGCGCCGGCGTCGTGGCCATGCTGATCTTTCTTCTGGCACTGGCGGCGTTTTCTCCGGCCTTGATCCGTTTTGTCGTTGCTCGATTCTGGCAAAGCACGATCCTCCAAAGCGGCGCGCGCGGAATCGAGGCGCGGCTGGCGGCCGACGGTTTGCGCCGCAACCCTTTTCGCGCCGGGATCACCGTGGCTACCATGATAATCAGCCTGGCGGCGATCTTTACCATCGCTGCGTTCGTGCACAGCGTGCGCGGCTCATTGCTCGCCTGGGTGGATCAAATGGTGACCGCAGATTTGATCGTGAGCTCGGGCGCGCGCACCGCCGGGCCGCGCAACGTCCCACTTCGCGAAGATCTTCTGCCGGAGCTGAAAAAAATTCCCGGCATTGAGATCATCGATCTCTATCGTCTGATTCGTTCGAGTTATCACGGCCAACCGATTTTGATCGAGTCGTTCTCGGCGCGCGATTCGGCGCGAGTGCGGCGGCTGCCGATGGTCCAAGGCGACGGCGCGCAAGCGCTTGCGGCGATGGCGCGGGGTGAGGGAGTGATTCTGAGCGAGAGCTTTCAGCGGCGATTCGGCAAAGGCATGAACGACACGGTGGAGCTGACGACGCCGTCGGGCCTGATCGCATTCAAAGTCATCGGCGTCTACGTCGATTATTCCTCGGACTCGGGAAGCGTTCTGCTCGATCGCGCGCTTTACAAGAAATATTGGAAGGACGATCTGCTCGATGCCTTCGACCTGTGGCTCGAGCCCAAAGCGAACGAAGGCGCTATCGTTCAAACGATCAAAGACCGCTACGGCGAGCCGTACCAGCTCTTCATCAGCACACATCGGGAGCTCAAGGAATCGGTAGTGCGCATCATGGAGCAGTCCTTCGTCGTGAACTACGCGGTCGAGATCGTCGCCGTCGTGGTGGCGATTTTCAGCGTGATCAATACTTTGCTCGCTTCCGTTCTCGACCGCACCCGCGAGATCGGCGTGCTGCGCGCCATCGGCGCGACGCAGGGGCAGATGCGCTCGATCATTGCGCTGGAAGCGGCCTGGATGGGATTGCTCGGCGGCGTGCTCGGTCTATTTGCTGGGACGGTGATGGCGTATCACCACGTGGTTTACAATACGCGGGAACTCACTGGGTGGACTTTTCAGTTTTATTATCCCTACGGCATGGCGTTATTTTCGCTTGCCGCGAGCGTGGGCTTGTGTCTGCTCGCCGGCTACGGTCCAGCGAAAAAAGCGGCGGCGATGCCGATCGTGAGCGCGATCGGGTATGAATGAAGGAATATCCGGCTAGGAGGTCGGTACTTCGGTAAAGAGCACGAAGCGGGCGCGGCGATTCTTCACGCGGCACTCTTCCGTGCCCTCGAAGCAGGCGGGAGCTTCCTTGCCGTAACTGATGGTCACGAGGCGGTCGGTGGTGATGCCCTGGTCTATTAAAAAATCCTTGGCGACCTGCGCGCGCTTAGCGCCGAGGGCGAGATTGTATTCGGCCGAGCCGATGTCATCGCAATGCCCCTCGACCTCAACCCGCGCCTTGGGGTTGGCTTTCAACCAGTCCGCGTTTTTCTTGAGAATTATCTGAGCTTCAGGGTCCAGATCCACGCTGTCGAACTGGTAGTAAACATCTTTGAGCGCCGCGCCCGGAGGCGTGACCGCGGCGACGCCGCGGCTGATCGCTTCCATCGCCGAGGGGGAGCGTGCTTCGGCGTTGGTGAACCCCGACATAGATTCCGGCGGGGAAAACATTTTTGGCTGTGGGCTCGAACTCGAGCAGCCGGCGAAAATGATCAGCGAAATCGACAGAGCGATGCGGCAAAGTGTGGATGGCGAAAGCAAAGAAAGGTCCTTGATCGAAGACGCTGATAGAAAGTTTCCAATATCCTCGCGATTTACCTTCGCCTTGTCAAGTTTTTTCTGCGATAGGCCGCGCTCGGCATACTAAAGACAATAGTGAAATGTTTGCGCACACGACCGAATTTGTTGCATGACGCGAGAGCCGCGGGCGTCGCACGATGTGCGAGTTTCGGAAGATCGGCCGGTCAGTTTCTCGGCTTTTTGATCGCGCGTTGACTCCACCAGTGGTACACGCAGGCCCCACAGAAGGCGCCGATGGCGTCGATGAGCACGTCTTGTGCGCTGGCGCTGCGGCTGGGCACAAAGACCTGGTGCCATTCGTCACTGGCCGCGTAAAGAGTTGCGATTCCCACGGCGAAAAGAGCGTGGCGCCTTTCACTCCCGGCTCGCGTCCGGTTCCCGAACGCGCGCGTGAGCAAGACAGCGAGAATGAAATATTCGGTCAAATGTCCGAGCTTGCGCACCAGCAGCGCAATGTTGATCACATGAGACCGACTTAAGTTTGGAAACAGGGTCGAAAGGAGCGGCCCGATGATCGGTGTCGTGTGCGCCTCGGAAAAGGCATCGGTGGAGAAAGTAAAAATTACGGCCATCCAGGCGGCCACCATAAACCACTTCATGGGAATTTCAGCAAGACGGAAAAGTCACCGAGAGAAGTCCAGGTCCATTTTTCAATGAATTTCACCGAAGGGTTCGTGGGCCGCGAAAAGTATTCAACCGCTCTTGCCTCCGCTCAGATTAGCATCGCATTTGTCAGTGAAAATTAACGGATGGCGCGACACGGTTCAATGCAGAGGGGTGTTTTGCGTCAAGCTGTTATTTGGATTTTGATGGTGTATAAAAAATCAGCGCGGCTGACGGTCGCGGAGAGGAATGGTGCGATGAAACACAAAATCACGTTGATCCCCGGTGACGGCATCGGTCCTGAAGTCACCAAGCCGACGCTGGAGATCATCAAAGCGGCGGGAGTGAAGGTCGACTGGGAGCCGCATCTGGCGGGCGCGGAGGCGCTTAAAAAACACGGCACGACGATCCCCAAACAGTTGATGGAGTCCTTTGAAAATAACCGCGTCGCGCTCAAGGGGCCGGTGACGACGCCGGTCGGCGAGGGGTTTGCGAGCGTTAACGTCGAGTTGCGCCAGACATTTAATCTCTACGCCAATCTGCGGCCGATCAAAAATCTTCCCGGGGTCAAAGCGCGCTATCAGGACATCGATCTCTACGTCGTGCGCGAAAACACCGAGGGATTGTACTCGGGCATCGAGCACGAAGTCGTTCCCGGAGTGGTGGAGAGCTTGAAGATCATGACCGAGCGGGCCTGCACCCGCATCGCCAAGTTCGCCTTCAACTTCGCCAAGCGCAACGGCCGCAAGAAGATCGCCGCGGTGCACAAGGCGAACATCATGAAACTCAGCGATGGTTTGTTTCTGGAATGCGCGCGACAGGTGTCCAAGAGCTACAAAACGATCGGCTTCAGCGACGTGATTGTCGACAACGCATGTCTGCAGCTCGTCATCAACCCGTGGCAATTCGACATGCTGCTCATGGAAAATCTCTACGGCGACATTCTGTCGGATCTGGCCGCCGGCCTTGTGGGCGGACTTGGGGTAGTCCCGGGCGCCAATATCGGTGACCATTACGCTTTGTTCGAAACCGTGCACGGCAGCGCGCCTGATATCAAAGGCAAGAACATCGCCAATCCCTCGGCGATGGTTCAGGCCGCGGTTATGATGCTGCGGCATATTTCCGAAAGGGCCGCCGCCAATCGGATTTCGCTCGCACTCGAGCGCGTACTCACGCGTGGCGAAGTGCTGACCGCCGATCTCGGCGGCACGGCAAGCACGCGCAAATTCGCCGACGCAATCATTCGGGAAATCGAACAATAGCCGCATGCGCCGGTTGCTTGCCTGACCGTCCCGAATGCTTGCGCCTCTTCCACCGCAGGTGATCGCGCTCGGCGCGGCCCTCTCCTACGCCATCTCGGGTATCGCTGCTCGGCGCGGCCTGCGCTATTCGACGCCGGTCACGGTGACCTTGGTCTCGCTCACGATTCACGCTGCCGGGCTGTGGACCGTTCTGTTGCTGGCCCATGGCGTGCCGTACGTCTCGACGTGGGTACTCTTTCTTTTTTTCATCACCGGCACGCTTCAACCGGTGATCCGGGCTTTTACGTACGCGGGGATCTACTACATGGGTGCCGCGCGGGGCACCACGGTGCGCGGTTCGCACCCTTTATTCAGCACCACGCTCGCGATTTGTTTTCTCGGTGAGCGTCCCAGCCACTGGGTCGTTTCCGGCACCGTCTTGATTGTGCTTGGGATAACGTTAATCTCCTGGCGTTCCGAGGCGCAGCGGGCAAACTTTCGCCTCTGGCACATCCTGTTTCCCCTGTCCGCTGCACTACTCGCTGGGATCAGTCATCCGATCCGTCGCTATGCGCTGAGCCTCGCCGATGAGCCGCTTTATTTTGCGGCCACCGTGGGGCTGGTCTCGTTTTTCTGGATGGGAGGTTATCTGCTGTCGCCGTTTACTAGGGAGAAGCCGGTATGGGACCGACGGGCCATCGGCCCTTTTCTCATCGCCGGGTCTTTTGAAACTCTGGGAATTTTTTTAGTCATTGTCGCTCTCAGCGTCGGCCACGTCGTGATCGTTTCGCCCATCGTGGCCACCAGCCCGCTGTGGATTCTTCTCGGCACAGCGCTTTTTCTTCGAGGTATCGAGAACCTGAATGTCAAAACAGTTCTGGGTGCCGTGTGTGTGGTCGCCGGCACGGTCGCAATCTCTGTGGTGTAGTAAATTGTTTGAATCCGAACGCGTGATGGCGCATCGGATTGCCTCGCGATTACTCATCAGACCAGAGAACTTGCTTACTCGCGCATGGTTTACTTTATGCGCTTTGCAGGCAGCGCCTTTAGATCGGTCTCCGGCTGCCTCCTAGTCCCGCGACCTTGTGCTAGATGTCTTCCTGTGCGGCCTGTTCGGCTAATTGCTGCTCGACCAGCGATGCCATGTCGGCCACCGTAGGCTCTTCGAAAAGAGAACGTAGCGGCACTTCGATGCGGAAGCGTTCCAGGACTTTGGAAATGATTCGGCTGGCGAGCAGGGAGTCTCCTCCCAGATCGAAGAAACGGTCTTGAATCCCGATTTGATCCATATCTAGAACTTCAGCCCAGATCGCGGCTATTTTCTCCTCGACCGGTGTCTGTGGAAAAATGAAGGGATTTTGGAGATTTGGTCGCGTCCGGCCAGGTGCAGGAAGGGCGCGCCGGTTTATTTTTCCCGGACCGATGAGCGGTAGGCTGTCCATGAAGACGAAAGCCGACGGAATCATGTAGTCCGGCAGTTTCTTCGCGAGAGCGTTCCTGATCGCGCCAATAGTAGGTGCAGGCTCTATGGCCGAGACAATATGCGCGACCAGGATCTGATTGCCGTGAGCGCGCTCTCTGGTCGTCACGGCGGCTTCTTTGACCTCGTCGAGCGAGATCAGCGCCGCTTCGATCTCGGTCAGTTCGACGCTGTAACCGCGAATTTTGACATGGAGATCCTTGCGTCCTCGATGCAGCAGGCAGCCATCGGCAAGCATGCAACCTAAGTCTCCCGTGCGAAAAATTCGTCTATCGCTCCCTTGCGGGTCGGGTAGAAAAGCGGCCTCGGTAAGGTCTGGCCTGCGCCAGTATCCCGGAGAGAGGTAGCGGCTGCGCACGGCAATTTCGCCTGTTTGTCCGACGCCGACCGCGGCCCCATCCGAGTCGAGCAGCAGAACTTCGCATCCTTCCATGGGATAACCGATCGGAACGACATTTTCGGTAATCCGGGTCTGCTGATCCATAAAGAAGACTCGCGTGCTACCGACCTCTGCTGTTGACAGCATGTTGATCGCAAGGCACTTCTTCGGGAAGTGCTTTTTATAAATCTCTATGTCGCTTTTATGAACCGGCTCGCCGCTCAATTTAATCAAGCGCACGCTGGAAAAATTCTCGGCTCCCGTCAACGTGCTGCCGAAATTGCGGAAGAGCGTCACGACTGAATTAAAAATCGTGATTTTTTCATCGGACAGCCAACCGGCCAAATGGACCAGTCCGTTGCTTTTGACATCGTAGGGAAGGACCGTGGCGCCGCACGCCAGACCGCCGAAGAGGTCCCGAATCGAGCCGCTCACGTTCAGCGCGCGTAGGACACTGAGACGATCTCCCGGCGAAAGGTGGACGACGTTGATCCATCCCCTGGTTTTGTGAAGCACGTTCCGGTGATTTTGAGCCACGCCTTTGGGTTCGCCCGTCGACCCCGAGGTGTACATGAGGTAGCTGAGACAATCGGGTGAGATGCGGAGTCCGGGGTTTTCGCTCGAAAGACCCGGCTCCAAATCATCGATGTTGATAACCGAGATTGCCCTCGCAGCGAGGGTTTGGGCAGAGAGAAAATTCTGGTTATCTGCAACGATGAGCCGAACTTGCGCATCGCTGAGAATAAATTTGTTGCGCGCTTCGGGGGCGCCGGGATCGAGCGGCACATAGGTCTTGCCGGCCTTTAGCACCCCAAGCGTCGCGGCGATCGCTGCGGCGCTCTGGCGGCAAAGTAGCGCCACTTGCTCCGGCTTTTCGCCGCGGATTGCAAGAATGGCCTGCGCGATGCAGTTGGCGGTTCGATTCAGCTCATCGTAGGTAAATTCTCGATCGCCTGTTTTGATGGCCGGCCGCTGAGGATATCTGCGTACCTGCTCTTCAAAGCGATCCGCGATGGATTGTTCGATCTCGTCTTTGCGAAACTCGACGAAAGGTTCAGATGGGTGAAAGCACTGGGCGCGCAGGGCTTCTTGCTCCGCCGGGAGCAGGGCCGCGTCATGGAAAAAACCGGGTAAGGAACGATGCTCTTTTACGGCATCCACGAAAGCAATTCTAACAGATTACCCACTGCCGCGGGTACGCGTTCAACGATTCGCAGCCGTTCTTCCTGACCACCAGTGTTTCGCCGAACTGCAAGCCCATTTTTTCATCGTAGGTTGTCAGGTTGGGCTGGATGACGATCACCATGTTTTCGCGGAAAACCAATTCTCTCGATTCGTGGCGCTTGCGCGTTTTGGTCTGGAAGATCGGCGGGTACTGATTGACGCCGTGCACCAGATCGTCATAGGTGCTGAAGCCGCGCCGGTGAATGATCTCTGCGGCTTCTTCCGCCTCCGTTGTCGTGGCGCCATCCTTGATGACTTTGGATAAAACTTCGAAGGCTTCCACCGCGGCATCCTGCATCTTTTGCCATTCCGGGGTCGGCCCTTCGCCGATGGAAAAGGTCCGGTGAATCTGGCCGCTGTAACCCGAATAGGCACCGCTGATCTCGCTGATCAGCGCGTCGCCTTTTTGCAGTTTGCGGCTCGAATGAAACTGCGATGGCACCGGAAAATCGGGCTCGCGCATCGGCATGCTGCTCATGAAATGGATACCCGCGTAGCCGCCTGCTTTTAAATACACCGGCTCGATGATTGCGGGAATCTCGTCCTCGCGCAGGCCGGCGCGAAGATTCTCCGCCAGCGCCTGGATGGATTGATCCGTGAGTTTCGAAGCGAGGCGTATACGCTCGATCTCTTCAGCGCTCCGCACCGCGCGCATCATGCGCAGCTTGCCTCCAAGGTCGATAAACGACGCGCCGGGAAATGTCTCACGCAATTTGTTGTAGACCTGGTAGGAGATCGAGCCGACGAGGCCGAGTTTTTTCGCCTCCAGGCCGCGCTCACGAATCAGGTCGATGACGCTGTTAGTTGTGTTGGCTCCCGCCCAGCGCACGTCCTTGATTGCCGACATGACGCGCGCCATCGGGTAGTGGTTGAAGAGCTGCATCAGAATCACCGGCTCTCTACCGGCCTGCATGAGCAGATAGGCCTCGCGGCTGCTCGGCCAATCGCTCAGCCAGTAGATGTCGGATGCATAGCGGCCGCTGCCGTAAAAGAGCACGGCGTCCACGCCCTCCTGCGCCATTAAATCGTAAATCGCTCGATGCCTTCTTTGAATTTCCGCGTCGGAAAAAGTTGGATAATCGGAACGTTGCCGCATGAAAACGCCTCCAGAAAAAAATTGCAGTGGGAGCGAGAAAAGTGTCTCGAATCGCCGCGCGGTTCGTGGTCATGATTTACCATCGAAGTGAGGACGGAGGCAACCGCGCTCCGATCGCCGGAGACCTGGACATTTCTACGGCTGCGTGCGAGTCTGCCGCTACTCATTTACAAGTAGGAGGATCTCGATGGCGACGATGCGGAAGGTGCTCGCAACGATCTGTTTTTCGGTGGTTTTCACCAGCGCGTGCGCGCTGGCGCAGTCCGGCAAGGCCGATTACGAGCCGCACGTCGGCCAGGAAGGCAAGGACGTGATCTGGGTACCGACGCCTCAGGCGCTGGTCGACAGAATGCTCGACATGGGCAAGGTTACAGAGAAAGATTACGTGATCGATCTCGGCTCGGGCGACGGCAGGACCGTGATCACAGCGGCCAAGCGCGGCGCCAAAGCGCTCGGCATCGAATACAACCCCGACATGGTCGCACTGTCGAAGCGCAACGCGGCGAAGGAAGGCGTAAGCGATCGGGCCACTTTCATGAAGGCCGATCTCTTCGAAACTGACTTTTCGCAGGCGACGGTGATTACCATGTTCCTGCTGCCGGACATCAATCTCAGGCTGCGCCCGAAGATTCTCAACCTCAAACCGGGCACGCGCATCGTCTCCAATTCTTTCACCATGGGAGACTGGAGCGCGGACGAGACGGTGAATGCCAAGGACAGCTGCCTTTCGTATTGCACGGCCTACCTCTGGATCGTGCCGGCGAAGGTGGAGGGCAACTGGAAACTCGACGACGGCGACCTCACGCTGAAGCAAAACTATCAGATGATTTCCGGCACGCTCCGGCGCGGCGGCAATACGGTGCAACTGGCCAACGGCAAGCTCCACGGCGATCAAATCACTTTCAATGCCGCCGGCGCGCTTTACACGGGTAAAGTTGCGGGCGACGGCATGGCAGGATCGATTAGCTCGGGCGGTGATTGGAAGGCCGCGCGGGCGAAATAACGCGCGATCGAGCAGGGGAAATTACATGAGCGGGATTCGCATCGTTCGGTTGCTCTTGTTGACTCTGTTCTGCGTTCCCGCATTCGCGCCGCTTGTGCGCGCTCAGTCGGCGCAGCCCAGCTACGCTCCTAGGGTTGGGCAGGCTGGGAAAGACGTGGTGTGGGTGCCGACTCCGGATGCGATGGTCGAGAAAATGCTCGACATGGCGAAAGTGACCGCGAACGATTACCTCATCGACTTGGGTTCGGGCGACGGCCGCACCGTGATCACGGCGGCCAAGCGCGGCGCGCGTGCCCATGGCATCGAATACAACCCCGACATGGTCGAGCTGTCGAAGCGCAATGCCGAGGCGGCGGGTGTCACCGAGACGGCCACGTTCGCCAAGGCCGATCTCTTCGAGAGCGATTTTTCGCAGGCGACGGTGATCACGATGTTTCTCTTGCCGCAGATCAATCTGAAGCTCCGCCCCAAAATTCTTGACTTGAAGCCCGGCACGCGGATCGTGTCGAACAGTTTTACCATGGGCGATTGGCCGCCGGATGAGACCGCGACGGTGGGTGGCGATTGCGACACCTGGTGCACGGCGCTTCTATGGATCGTCCCGGCGAAAGTGGAAGGGCACTGGCGGCTTCCCGATGGTGAGTTGACCTTGAAGCAAACTTTTCAGTGGATCACCGGAACTTTGAAAAGCGGCAGCAACGTGGTGGCGATTCAAAACGGCCGGCTTGCGGGCGACGAGATCCGTTTCAGCGCCGGCAAAAACGCTTACACCGGACGAATCAACGGCGAAACTATCACCGGAGTTGTGAATAGCGCGGCCTGGCGAGCCGAGCGCGTGCGCCCTTGAATGCTAGGTGATCTTGCGGAGAGAACGTGCGGGCGTTTTATTCGATAACAGTCGCGTTCTTGATAGTGTTCGGTATCGCCGCGAATCTCGCTTGCGCTGACAGTGATTACGTACCCAAATCCGGCCAGCCCGGAAAAGACATTGTCTGGGTACCTACGCCCTCGGCGATGGTCGGGAAGCTGCTCGACATGGCGCAGGTCACGTCGGACGATTACGTCGTCGATCTCGGCTCCGGGGACGGCCGCAATGTAATCGCGGCAGCCAGGCGTGGCGCGCGGGCTCATGGCATCGAATACGACGCGGATCTGGTCGAATTCTCCCGGCGCGCGGCGGCCAAAGCCGGCGTCGGTGACAAAGCGACTTTTGAAAAGGCGGATATCTTCGTCAGCGACTTTTCCAAAGCCACGGTGATCGTCCTATTTCTTACACCGGAAATGAACATCCGGCTCAGGCCGAAGCTCCTCGCACTCAAGCCGGGTGCGCGCATCGTCGCCAACACCTTTGCGATCGGCGACTGGAACGCCGATCGTATGGCAACGGCAACGGACAATTGCGACCGCTGGTGCACCGGCCGGCTGTGGATCGTGCCGGCAAAGGTCGATGGTACCTGGAAGCTCGCCGACGGCGAGCTCAAACTCAAGCAGATCTATCAGACCTTCACGGGCGCGCTGAAATCTGCGAACAAATCCTTGCCGGTGGCGGGCAAATTGCGGGGCGAGGAGATTTTCCTCAACAGCAAGACCAGCCAAATCACCGGTCGAGTCCACGGCGTGGCGATCGACGGCATCGCCAGAACGGCAGGCGTCGACCGGCCGTTCCACGCCGAGCGGATCGGCGATTAGCGGTTTTCCGGTAAAATAAAAAAGGGCAGGGCGATTCCGCGCCTGCCCTCCGTGAATCATTCGCGGCGATTCTATTTGATGCGCAGCAGACGTTTGGCGTTGCCTTCGAGCATCAGGAGCTTGTCGGCGTCTGAAATATCCAGTTGCTCGATCTTTTTTGCCGCGTCCCAGTCGCCCAAATCGTACGGGTAGTCCGTTCCGACCATGATGTGATCAACGCCGCCCAGACCGATCAAGTATTTGATCGTGTCGAGGCGGTAGATCATGTCGTCATAATAAATATTTTTGAGATACGAGCTCGGCGCCATTTTGGCTTTGGCCGCGCGCGCGCCGGCGCGCACCTGCCAGCCGCGGTCGAAGCGGCCGAGGTGATAAGGGAAAAAACCGCCGCCGTGAAGAATGCACAGCTTCAAGTTGGGGAAGCGATCGAACACGCCGCTGTAGGTCATAAAGCCGAAACAGAGCGCGCTGTCGGCGGGATTGCCGCAGATAAGCTTCAAGCCGTAGGGATTCATCTTGTCGGCGCCCGCGACGTCTTCGGGATGCATAACGACCATGACATCGAGCTCCTGCGCCTTGGCCCAGAAGGGATCGAAGTCAGGGGTGCCGTAGTAGTTGCCGTTGACGTTGGTGCCGATATAGCCGCCGCGAAGATTGAGATCGCGCACGGCGCGCTCGAGCACTTTCGCCGCGCGCGCGGGATCCTGCAGCGGCACGGAAGCCATGCCGACAAAGCGATCGGGATAGCGCTTGATCAGATCGGCGATGCCCTCGTTGTAGACGTTGCACCAGTTCTCACCCTGCTCGCCGCTGAGGCGATATCCGAGAGTCGCGGTGTGCGCTTCCAACGCCGCGATTGCAAGTTTCGAATCGGCCATCATCTTCAGCCGCTCGTCGATGGCCGGCAACTCGGGATGTAGAACAAACGGCGGTCCGCCGGCAAAAGAGAGCGATTGCTGGCCGTCCTTCTCGACCAATTCCACGCCGAGATGTTTACCGTTTTTCTTGGCTTCCTCGAGCAGACTCTTGGGCACGTAATGATGATGAATGTCGATGGCACAAGCGTTCATGGCCACAGGTTCCTTTGTTTAGATTTCTTTTGAGCGATACAAATTCCGCCCTCACCCCAACCCTCTCCCAGCGGGAGAGGGTGAGGATGAGAGTTGAGTTTGAGAATAGCGGTAAACGTCAGTTAGGTAGGCACAGCTGCTGACGGCGCACTTTGCCGGGGAACACGTCGTGGCACTGGCCGTCCTCGACGACCGTGGCGCCGTTAACGACGACTGCTTTCATGCCGGGCGGATGGCGGCGCACTTCCTGGGCGTCGACCATGTCGGGGAGTTTCTTGCTGACCAGATCGTCGATCTTGTCGGCGTCGAACACCGTCACGTCGGCCGGCATCCCTTCTTTCAGCAGACCGCGGTTGAGGCGCAGCCGCTTGGCGGGAAAACCGGTGACCTTGTGGACCGCCTGCTCCAGGCTGAAAAGATTCTTTTCGCGGCGCCAGTAGCCGAGTATTTTGGTCGGCGCGCCGTGCCAGAAGAAGCGGTCGAGATGCGCGCCCACGTCCGTGCCGATGAGGCTCGTATCGGATTTGATCATTTCGGCGAGCAGTTCCGGATGCGCGTTGGCGAGACCGTGATAGCAGATGCGCGAGCTTAAATTATCTTCGAGCCAGGTGTCGAAGAAGGCATCCACCGGAGCCTTCTCGGTCAGCCGCGCGATCTCTTCGACGTTTTTGAGCTCGAGTTTTTTGAGCTCGGGCTTTTCCAGGTGCTCGAAAACGACGCGATCCCAACCGTGCCATTCGGGAAATTCAAGCTTGCCTTCGCAGGCGATGCGCTCCTGCTCGATTTTGCGGCGGATCTCCTTGTCACGGAGTTTCGTTTTGATGTCGCTGGAATTTTTGATCGCTTCCCAGGTCGGCAGACCGTTGAAGAGGAAGCAATCGTCGAAGTCGAAGCGGCGGATATGCTGGTAGGGAATGACCACGCCGTAAATATCCTGGCCGCGCTGCTGGGCTTCTTCCATATATTGGATCGACTTCATGCCCGCCGCCTTGGCGCCGGGACGGACGCGAAATTCGTTGCCGATCTGGAGCCCATGGATTTTCGTCAACATCTCCGGCACGCCGGATTCCGGCTGGAGCACCATTTGAAAGCCGTTGAACTGAAAGCAGCCGTGGTATTCGTCGGTGACGTTCGCCAGCTCGACAATTTCATTATGGGTGGCAAACGTGCTCGGTGTGCCCGCATGAATCGCCGGACCGCCGCGCGGGCTGGTGGAAAAGCCGATGGCGCCGAGTTCCATGCCTTCGCGCACCATTTTTTTCATCTCGTGCAATTCTTCCGGGGTCGATTCGCGCGCGTAAGCCGCTTCGCCCATGACGGTCAGGCGAACCGGCGAATGAGGCATCAGCGGCAGGCAGTTGATGGCGACTTTGCCTTCGAGATAGTTCAAGTAATCGCCGAAGGTGTTCCATCTCCAGTCCTTGTCATCGACGTATTTGTCCAAGACACGGCGCAGATACTGGACCAGCACCTGGCGCGGCTCGGCCTTCGGCGGCACCGGCGAGCAGGAGGCGCCGCAGTCGCCGATGACGATGCTGGTCACGCCGTAGTTGACCACCGGGTTGCCGTTCGGATACTGCACCACGAAGGCATCCATGTGGGTGTGCGAATCGATAAATCCCGGCGCGACAACGTGTCCCTTGGCGTCGATTTCTTTTTTGCCCGCGCCTAAATTCTTTCCGATGGCGGAGATTTTGTCGCCGTCGATCGCCACGTCGGCGCCGTAGGCTGCGCTGCCGGTGCCGTCGATCACCGTCCCGTTCTTTATCACCAAATCGTGAGTCATAAGCGGAACTCCTCCCTTTGGTCGACTAAGTTATTTGCTTATCCCACCGAAGGCGCGGGGCTGTCAACGGGCCATGCCAGTTTCTGGTTTCCCGTTTCTAGTTTACCGGTCCTGTTAGGGAGTAGCTGCAGCGATATGTGCGGCTGCGACGAGTAGGCACGAACTAGAAACGAGAAACTTAAGACTAGAAACAGCCCGCGCGCGCGGCGCGTTACATCGCGTCTTCCGGCCGCTCGTATTTCGCCTTGCCCATGCGCTCTTTGATGGTCGGGTAGGCGATGGTGACGACGGTGATGGCGATCAAAATCAGCACGGTGGGGAAGAGCAACCACTTGGCGCCGTAAGCCGCGGTGGAAATCCACAGATAATTCTCGGCGATCTTCCCGAGGGTGAGCCCGAGGACCAGCGGTGGTCTGGGCCAGCCGAATTTCATCATGAAGTAGCCGATGAATCCGAAGATCAGCGTGACCAGAATATCGGCAAGATCGTTGTTGGCGGTGAACGACCCGATGAACACGAGAAACAGCAAAAACGGGATCAGCAACGTGCCGCGCACGAAGGTCAGCGCCGCGAGATGGTTCAGGATCAGGAAACACAGGCCGGCGACGATGATGTTCGAAAGGATCAGCACCCAGACCATCGAGAAAGTTACGTCGAGGCGCGATTTGAGCATTTCCGGCCCGGGATTCAGACCGACGATCAGCATCGCGCCGAGGAGCAGCGCCATGGAGCCGCTGCCGGGAATGCCGAAGGCGATAGTCGGAATCAAATCGCCGCCGCGGGTCGAATTGTTCGCCGCGCCGGGACCCAACACGCCTTCCACGGCGCCTTTGCCGGCGCGGGATTTGTCTTTCAAACCCTGGACGGCATGCGCGTAGGAAATCCACTGGGCGACGTTGGCGCCCAGAACCGGCAAAACGCCGAAGTAGACGCCGATCAAACTGCAGCGCGTAACCAAAGCCCAATGGCGAAAGGTATCCTTGACGCCTTCCATGACGCCGCTGAGCTTTTCCTGTTTGTCGCTGGCGATGCTGGTGCCGCGCACGGCGAGATCGACGATCTCCGGTATCGCGAACATGCCGACGACCACGGGCACGAGATCGAGGCGGTCCCAGAGATAAAGCGTGCCGAAGGTATAGCGCAGCGAGCCGGTCTGCGGGTCGACGCCGATGGCCGCAAGCATCAGGCCGATGCCGCCGGCCAGCAATCCTTTGATCAGCGATGGGCCGGCGAGGGTGCCAATGAACGTGATGCCCATGATCGCGATGATGAACAGCTCCGGCGAGCCGAAGAGCAAAACCAGGGGGCGCACAATCGGAATCGAAATCGCCAGCGAGAGCGCGCCGATGACCGAGCCGAACAGGGAGCTCATGATCGCCGCGCCGAGCGCGCGGCCGGCCTCGCCGTTTTTCGACATCGGATAACCGTCCAGGATCAACGCCGCCGAAGATCCTTCACCCGGTATGCCGAACAGAATCGAGGTTAGGTCACCGGTGGTGCCGGTGACGGCGAGCATGCCGAGCAGAAACGCAAAGGCCGAGATCGGATCCTTGATCGAATAGGAGAACGGCAGCATGAGCGCGAGAGTGGATAAACCGCCGATGCCGGGAAGCAGCCCGACCCAGAAACCGATGACGATTCCAAGCAACATGTAGCCGAAGGCCGGCCACGCTACGGTTTGCCAGAATCCGCTTATAAACGCATCAAGCATCGAGTTCTCCTAAAGCATCAGCGATCCGGTGCTCATTACCGCATAATCCCAGATGCGTCAATAACAATGCGGGGAAAGCGAGGACGAAAACGGTGCTTGCGCGAAAACCGCGGTCCCCAGGTGCAGATCGAATCACGGAACCGATGAACGGCGAAAGGCGACGCTATTTCACCAGCAGTTTCTTCAGCCAGTCGACGACTTCGGGCGGCTGATCGATGACTTCCTTGGCCAGAACTTGAAGTTCTTCGCCGCCGATCGGGCGAATCTCCCAGCCGCTTCGTTTCGCTTCGGCGAGAAAGTCGGGGTCCTTGACTGTTTTGTTGAAGGCTTCGCGCAGGATTGCGATTCGGTCTTTGGGAATGCCGGGAGTGGCGAGGATCGGCCAGGAGCCGAAGCCGCCGGCGCCGAGATAGACGAAGGCCTGCCGTCGTTTAGCTTCCGGTGTTTTGTACTGCTCCATGAGCTCGTACAAGGTCGGAATTTCGGGCAGCTTGGGATTGCGCTGGCGCGGGGTTTGGATCAGCACGCGGACAAAACCATTTTTGTACCAGGTTATGAACGGCTCGCGCGCGAAAAATGCCGCGATCGTGATCGCGCGGCAGTGCACTTCGCCGCGCTCCATGGCGAGATCCTGCTCGGCACCGCCGGGGTAGCCGGTGATGATGCGAAAGCGCAAGCCGATGGTTTCTTCGAAGAGCTTGGGAATGTCGTGGCCGTTGGTGCCGACGCCGGTGGCGGAGCAGCGCGGCGGCTCTTTGGCATTGCGGATGTCGTCAAGCGTCTTGTACGGCGTGTCGGCGCGCATGAACAAGAGCGAGCCGTTTCGTTCCGGCGAGCCGATCCAGGTGAATTTGGGCCAGTCGAATCGCACTTCCTTGCTGCCGGTGAGCTGCGCATAATAGAGCGCGGGCGAAACCGAACCCAGGGTGAGGCCGTCAGGCTTGGCAATGCTGTAGACGTGATTGGCGGCGATGATCGTGCCCGCGCCGGGCATGTTCTGCACCTGGATCGCCGGATTGCGGGGAATATGTTTGCCCATGCTGCGCGAGTAGGCGCGCGCGAAAAGATCGTGCGTGTCGCCGGGCAGATTGCCGACGATGATGCGAACGGTCTTGCCCTGGTAGAAAGGCGTCTGGGCAGCGTTTAGCGAAGCTCCGAAGAGTGCGAAAAAGATCAGTGAGAGAGAGGGAAATTTCAGCATCAGCGAACGGCTGGAGTGATGGAGTAGTGGAGGGTTGGAGTATTGTGCCTCGCAGCCCAACACTCCCTCATTCCATCACTCCAATACTCCATTCCTCAATTCCCCAGTACCCATTTCATTTTTTCGATGACGTCCTTGGGTTGACTGACGACTTCCTTGGACAGCGATTCCAACTCGGCGCCAGTCAACGGCTGCATTTCCCAGCCGCGTTTGTTGGCCTCGGCGACAAGCTCGGGATCGCGCATGGTCTGGCTGTAGGCGTCACGCAAAGCCTTGCTCGCCGCAGGCGGCAATCCTGGCGGTGCTGAAATCGGCCGGCCCAGAGTAGCAGCGGTGAGAATCACTTTAGCGAGACGTTTTCCCGCCTCGGGCGTTTTGTATTGCTGCATCAGCTCGTTCAACGTCGGTACGTCTTTGATGCGCTCGTCGCGCTTGGCACCGCTTTGAACTACCACGCGGGTGAATCCAGACTTCTGCCAGCGTTTGTACGGATCGCGGCCGAAATAAGTCGCGACCAACGGCGACCAGCAGACGACTTCGTTTCGCTCCACCGCCAGATCGATCTCCGAGCCGCCCTGATAGCCACTGACGATGGTGGTTTTGATGCCGAGGGTTTCTTCGAGCAGGCGCGGAAAGTAGTGGCCGGTGGTGCCGGTGCCGGTGCTGCCGCAGCGCGGTGGCTCCTTGGCATTGCGCAAATCGTCGATGGTCTTGAACGGGGCGTCGGTGCGAATGTAGTGAAGCACCTCGTTTTGCTCCGGCGAGCCGATCCAGGTGAATTTACCCCAGTCGAATTTCACCTCCGGCCGGCCGACGAGCTGATCGAAATAAAGCGCCGGATTGAAAGCGCCCATGGTGAGACCGTCCGGCTTGGCGACGCTGTAAACGTAGTTCGCCGCCACCGCGCCGCCGCCGCCGGGCATGTTCTGCACCACGACGGTCGGGTTGCCGGGAATGTGCTTGCTGATGTGCTGGGCCATGAGCCGCGCCCAGAGATCGTAGCCGCCGCCGGCGGAAGAACCGACGACGACCCGAATGGTTTTGCCTTGAAAGAAATTCGTCTGCGCCGCGACGCCGCGCGCGCCGGCGCCGACGGCAAAAACCGTCAGCAGCGCGGCGAGGTAACTGAATTTAGTTTTCATGGTCACATGCCCACCAGTTTTTTGACCTTCTCGACCACATCAGGCGGCGCGGTCATGACTTCCCTCGCCAAAGCGTCGAGCTCTTCGCCGCTGGCTGGATCGATGTCGAGGCGCCGCTTCTCGGCTTCCGCCAAAAGTGCGGGATCGTGAATTGCTTTGTTGAAGGCGTCACGGATGATCTTCACCCGGTCCGCCGGCACGCCGGGAGGAAACATGATCGGCCGGCCGAACTCGTCGGCCGCGACCACGACTTTCCCCAGACGCCGGGTGGCTTCGCCGGTTTTGTACTTGTCCATCAGCTCGTTGAAGAGCGGCACGTCCTTCAGGCGCGGGTCGCGCTTGGTGCCGGTCTGGTAGAGCACGCGGACAAAATTCTTTTTGCGCCAGGTGATGAACGGCTCGCGCGCGAAAAACGCGTTGACGGTGAAGGCGCGGCACATCACTTCGCCGCGCTCGACGGCAAGATCGATGTCCTGGCCGGCGACGTAGCCGGACACCACGTCGAATTTTGCGCCGACGGCCTCTTCAAGAAGTTTCGGCATGTAGTAAGCCGAGGAGGTGACGCCCGTGGCGCCGCATTTTGGCATGGTCGTTGCCGTGCGCACGTCTTCGATCGTCCTGTACGGCGTGTCGGCGCGCATGTACATGAGACTGTTGGAACTCACCGTGCTGCCGATCCAGATAATCTTCGCCCAGTCGAACTTAACTTCGGGCCGCTTGGCGAGCTGCTCAAAATAAAGCGCGGGATAGATCGCGCCCAAAGTCAGGCCGTCGGGCTTCGCCGTGCTGTAAACCTGATTGGTGGCGATCAGGCCCGCCGCGCCGGCGACGTTTTGAATAATGATGTTCGGATTGCCGGGAATATATTTCGGCATGAACTCCGCCATCAGCCGCGGGTAAAGATCGTAAACATCGCCGGCCTTGGTGCCGACGACGATCTGAATGGTTTTGCCCTGGTAAAAGGGCGTCTGAGCGCGGGTCGGCGCGGCGCAGAGCAGCACGAACAGACCCAGGAAAAGTCTCATCCCCATGGTGTCTCCTCTTCTTTTTTCAAATCTTGTGAATTATTCGCCCAAAAGCTTGCGCATGCGCGCGACGATGTCCGGCGGCGAGGTCATGACCTCTTTCGCCAACGTTTCCATTTCCTCCCAATGAGTCGGGTCGATCTCCAGCCGGCGCTTCTCCGCTTCGGCGAGAAAAGCCGGATCGCTGATCGTCTTATCAAACGATTCCCGGAGTATTTTCAAGCGGTCCGGCGGCACTCCCGGGCTGGTGACGATCGGCCGGCCGAACTCGCCGGAGGCCAAAATCACTTTGGCGAGCCGCCTGCCGCTGTCCGGGGTTTTGTATTTGTCCATCAGTTCGTAAATTGTCGGCGAATCCTTGATCCGTCCATCGCGCTTGCTGCCGGTCTGAATCAAAACCTGGGTAAAATTGCGCTTGCGCCAGGAAATGAACGGCTCGCGCGCGTAATAAGCGGTGATGGTAAACGCGCGGCATTGCAGCTCGCCGCGCTCCACCGCGAGATCGATGTCCTGGCCGGAGGTGTAACCCGATACGATGTCGAACTTGGTGCCGAGAGTTTCGTCGATGATCTTGGGAATGTAATAGCCGGCGGAGCTGATGTCGGTGGCGCCGCACTTGGGAGCGGTCGCCGCTTTGCGCACTTCTTCGATGGACTTGTACGGCGTGTCGGTGCGCATGTAGAGAAGCTGATTGGAAGTGACCGTGCTGCCGATCCAACCGAATTTAGCCCAGTCGTATTTTACTTCGGCCTTTTTGATCAATTGGTTGAAATAGAGCGCCGGATAGATGGCGCCGAGCGTGAGGCCGTCCGGCTTGGCGACGCTGTAGACCTGGTTGGCTGCGATCAGCGAGCCCGCGCCGGGAACGTTCTGGACGATGATGTTGGGGTTGCCGGGAATATGCCTGGGCCAGTATTCGGCGAGCAGGCGCGGATAAAGATCGTAGACATCGCCGGCTTTGGTGCCTACCGCAATGGTGATGATTTTGCCTTGATAAAAAGGAGTCTGCGCGAAGAGAGCGCCGTGCCAGGCGAGGATAAAAACCAGGACGAGAATCAGAAACATAAAGTTCTCCTTCCCGCCGAAAAAGGGGCCGGAGCATAGACCCCAGGGCTGTTGCCGCGAAACCGCCCTGAGGGCCGGCCTGTTCTTATTTTCCGCCCAATAATTTCTCCATCCGCTGCACTACGTCGGGAGTCGCGCCCATCACTTCTTTGGCCAACGATTCAAGCTCGCTGCCGGACGCAGGATCGAGCTCGAGCCGGCGTTTCTCCGCCGTCGCCTGGAGCGCCGGATCGGCCATCGATTTGTCGAAGGCATCGCGCAAGATCTTCAAACGATCCGCCGGCACATTGGGCGGCAGCACCAGCGGACGGCCGAACTCACCGGCGGAGAGCACGACTTTCGCCAGGCTTCGGCCGGCGGCATTGGTTTTGTACTTATCCATCAGCTCGTAGATCGTCGGCGCATCCTTGAGCCGCGCTTCGCGTTTGAGGCCGCTCTGCATCAAAGCGTTCACGAAGCTGCGCTTGCGCCAGGAAATAAACGGCTCGCGCGCGAAGTAAGCGGTGATCGTAAAAGCACGGCAGACCACTTCGCCGCGCTCCACCGCGAGATCCACGTCCTGGCCGGATTGATAGCCGAGCACGATTTCGAACTTCGTGCCGAGGGTTTCCTCCATCAGCTTCGGAAGATAGTACCCGGTCGACGTGATGCCGTTGGAGCCGCATTTGGGCGGTGTGGACGCGTTCTTGATGTCGTCCATGGACTTGTACGGCGCGTCCGAGCGCATGTACAAAAGATGGTTGGACGTCACCGGATTTCCCACCCAGCCGAACTTGGTCCAGTCGAACTTCACCTCGGGTTTTTTGGTGAGTTGCTCGAAATAAAGCGCCGGATAGATCGCGCCGATGGTCAAGCCGTCGGGTTTGGCCACGCTGTAGACTTGATTGGCCGCGATCATCGACGCTGCGCCGGGGACATTTTGGATAATGATGTTGGGATTGCCCGCAATGTATTTCGGCATGAACTCGGCGAGCATGCGCGGATACAAATCGTAGGCATCGCCGGTCTTGGTGCCGACTACGATAGTGATCGTTTTACCCTGATAAAAAGGCGTCTGCGCGGACGCCGGCGCCGGACTCAGCAACAAAGCCAAGAGAAAAAGCCAAAGATTCCTCATTACAAAAACAAACCTCCTGTTGAATAATTCGCTGATGAATCTGCCACAAATCAAGTTTGAGTCAACGGGTCGCCGGCAATCCTGCTCCGGCCCGTCGGATTTGCGTGCAAGGGGAGACGGAGCGTTCTATTCAAGGATTTTCTTGACGCGCTTCAACACGTCGGGGGGCTGGTTCATGACGCGTTTGGCCAGGGCTTGCAATTCTTCGCCGGTCATCGGTTCCATATCCATGCGCGCTTTCTTGGCTTCGGCAACGAGCTCCGGATTGTTTATCGATTTGACGTAGGC
>Ga0310810_10001711_pt1 | contig 23197 bp, 16 predicted proteins | sample NCmetagenome_FD_207641 | JGI IMG/M metagenome (GOLD analysis project Ga0310810, IMG submission 207641) | Soil microbial communities from experimental microcosm in Duke University, North Carolina, United States - NC | ecosystem: Engineered > Artificial ecosystem > Soil microcosm > Unclassified ... | reverse complement strand
CAGCGCTGGCCGCACGTGAGTTCCCGGCGATCGTGGCGAACGTCAAGCTCCTCGGCGCGCAGGTTCGATCCGCGGAAGGAGCGGTCGGCGCTTTCCTAGGAGAACGCGGCGGAGCGGACATGCGGGGCGTCCAAAACAAGACTGAACGCCTGATGACGAGGCTCAAAACATCTGACGGGACGTTCGGTTTGGCGCTCCGTGGCAGCTCGACACTGCAGCAGCGAGCGGAACATGCAATGGCCGAAGTGGATTCCATTCGCACGCTCCTCTCCTCGAATCAGCACTCGCTCGGCCGGTTCCGGCGAGACAGCACGCTGACTCGCGAGATCGCCCGAACTCGGCTGGAGCTGCTCGAGGTCAGGCGACTGGCGGGCAGTTCGACGGGCACGATCGGCAGGATTCATGCGGATTCAGCGATCGCGATCGGAGTGCGGCACGACCTCGCGGCGCTCGACTCCCTCATGGCGGACATCAAGAAGCATCCCCTGCGCTACATCGCCTTCTAGGCCGCAGCGCCCTTGACCCTCTTTCGCGGTACAGATACCTTCGCATGCACTCCGGATCCTCGCTTCGCCCGCCGCATTCGCCGCGGCGCCTGCGCGTAGCTCCGCCTGCAGCCGATATCGCGCGGCAGCAGCCCGAGCCTCTTGCCCCCGCCCCCCCGACCCAGCCTCCTGCCGGTCCCTCGCGCTCCTCTACTTCCATTCCTTCACCCGCCCCCGCCGCCGGACAGATGACGCCTGCCGGTGTCGCTGTCACGTCTGTGAACATCGCAGAACTGAAGCGCAAATCCATTCCCGAGCTGCAAGCGATGGCCGCCGCCCACGGCGTCGACCAAGGCGACGGATTGCGCAAACAGGATCTCATCTTTCGCATCGAGCAACAACTGCTCGATGAGAACGTCGTGCTCACGGGCGAGGGTGTGCTCGAGATCCTGCCAGAAGGTTACGGGTTTCTGCGAAGCCAGGACTGGAACTACCTCTACGGGCCCGACGACATCTACGTCTCGCCGTCTCAGATCAAGCGGTTCGATCTGCGCACCGGCGACACGGTTTCGGGACAGGTCCGGCCGCCCAAGGAGTGGGAGCGCTATCTCGCGCTGCTCAAAGTGGAGTCGGTCAACGGCGACGCGCCCGAGGTAGCCAAGGCGCGCATTCCGTTCGACAACCTGATGCCGCGCTATCCGGAAGGGCGACTTCGTCTGGAGACGAAGGACGGCGACATCAGCATGCGCATCATGGACCTGATCGCGCCCATCGGCAAAGGGCAGCGCGGGCTCATCGTCTCGCCGCCTCGCGCCGGCAAGACGATCCTGTTGCAGAAGATCGCCAACGCGATCCGGGAGAATCATCCGGAAGTCACGCTGATCATCCTGCTGATCGACGAGCGCCCGGAAGAAGTGACCGACACCATCGCCAACGTGGATGCCGAGGTGATCGCGTCGACGTTCGACGAGGAGGCGTCGCGGCATGTTCAGGTGTCGGACATGGTGATCGAAAAGGCCAAGCGTCTGGTCGAGAGCGGCAAGGACGTCGTCATCCTGCTCGATTCGATCACCCGCCTGGCGCGCGCGCACAACGCGGTGACGCCGCAGTCGGGCAAGATTCTGTCGGGCGGCGTGGATGCGAAGGGATTGGAGAAGCCCAAACGTTTTTTTGGAGCCGCGCGGAACATCCAGGACGGCGGCTCGCTCACGATCATCGCCACCGCGCTCATCGAGACGGGCTCGCGGATGGACGAGGTGATCTTCGAGGAATTCAAGGGCACCGGGAACATGGAGCTCGTATTGGATCGCAAGATCGCCGAGAGGAGAGTGTATCCCGCGATCGACATCGGTCGTTCTGGTACGAGGAAGGAAGAGCTGCTCTTCACCCAGGAAGAGCTCAATCGCGTTTATTTGCTGCGAAACTTTTTGGCCGACATGCCCGAGCCCGAAGCGATGGAATTCCTCATCAAGCAGATGTCGCGATCGAAGAACAACAAAGAGTTCTTCCAGCAGATGGTGAATGGATGAACTCGAGGGTTGGAGGGCTAGAGGATTAGAGGGCTAGAAACACCGCTCTCGGTCGGCCTTCGTCCCCCTCCAGCCCTCCAGCCCTCCAGCCCTCCAGCCCTCCAGCCGATGTCCAACCGCGGCCGACTTCTGGCGATCGACTACGGCGAGCGTCGCATCGGGCTGGCGATCAGTGATCCCACCGGCACGATCGCATCGCCCGCGGGGGCGATCGTACGGCGCGCGGGAAAGCGCCCGCCGATCGCCGAGATCATTCGGCGGGCGGAAGCGCTGGAGGCGCGTGGGTTCGTGATCGGCTTGCCGCTCGACGGCAACGGTGACGAGACGCCCCGATCCACCGAGGTGCGGGCAATCGCGCGAGAGCTCGAGCGCCGCACTGGAATGGCCGCGGAGCTCGTCGACGAGCGCTACACGACGGCCGTCGCCTTGCGGTCGATTCGCGAGATGGGCGGCTCGACGAAGGGACGGAAGGCCGATGTCGACGCCCTCGCCGCGAGTGTCCTGTTGCAGCAGGTGCTGAATCGTGCGGGCTGAGCGAGCATTTCGCGCGTTGGCCGGCGTGGCACTCGCGGGCTCGTTGCTGGCATGCGGCAACGGCAGCGGCAACGGGCCGGCGGTTCGCGTCACTATTCCGCAGCACACGACGTTGGCGGTCGCCGCGGACTCGCTGGCGCGGGCCGGAGTGCTCCGCTATCCCGGCCTCTTTAGAATTTACGCATCGCTTCGGCATGGCGATCGCGGCATCAAGGCCGGCACGTACTTGTTGCACAAGAACGCCAGCTGGCCATTCGTGCTCGACGCATTGCGCGGCGGCAAGGGCATCGTTCACGTCGTGACGGTCCCCGAGGGCTTCTCGCTGAGCCAGATCGCGCCGCTGCTCGAGTCACGGCTCGGCGTGCCGCCCGATTCGGTCGAGGCGGCGGTCCGCGACACGGCGCTCCTCCACGCGCTCGACATCCCGACGCCGACACTGGAGGGCTACCTCTTTCCCGACACGTACGTGTTCGCGGACAAGACCAGCGCGCGCGCGGCCATCGCAACGATGGTCCGTCGCTTCGAACAGGTCTGGAAACCCGAATGGTCGGCGCGGCTCGACACGCTGCATCTCTCGCGCAACGACGTGATGGCGCTCGCGTCGATCGTCGAGAAGGAAGCGCGGCTGCCGGAGGAGCGGCCGGTGATCGCGGCCGTCTACCTCAACCGATTGCGCGACCGGATACCGCTCCAGGCCGACCCCACGGTCCAGTACGCGCTCGGCAAGCACGTCGCGCGGGTGTATTACAAGGATCTCGAGGTCGATTCGCCGTACAACACGTACAAGCACGCCGGACTCCCGCCGGGCCCGATCGCCTCGCCCGGCAAGCCGAGTATCGAGGCGGCGCTCTATCCGGCGAATGTGCCGTACGAGTTTTTCGTGGCATTCCCCGACGGGCACCACGAATTCAGGCGCGATCTGAAAGGCCACGAGCAGGCAAAGCTCGAGGCGCGCCGCGCCTGGGATTCAGTCGAGGTCGTGCGCCGGGCCGACACGTCGCGGTCGAGGTGAGCGCGACCGCCAGCGGAAGCTGACGTCGGGCACGCGCTCGCGCTGGCCGTCGCGGCGCCCGCCGTGCCGGCCGCCCTCGTGCTGCTGAACGTGCGTTCGTGCAAGCCGGTGAAGCACGGGGGGAAGCATCACGAGGTCGATCAGGTCCGGGTCGAACTGTTTTGCCCGGCCAGCGGCGATGACTTCGACTGCGGTGTCGAGACTCTGCCCCGGGCGATAGCGCCGGTTGTGGGTGAGCGCATCGAAGGTGTCGGCAATCGAGACGATGCGCGCCTCGAGCGGGATGTTCGCGCCCTTGAGGTGCCGCGGGTAACCCTTGCCGTCCCACCGTTCGTGGTGCGAGAGAACCCCGTTGGGCAGCTCGGGGTAGAACGCAGCAAGGGGAGCCAGCACGTCGGCACCGCGACGCGGGTGCGTAGCGATTTCCCGGCGCTCGGTTGGGGTCAGGCCGGTCGGGTCGTGGACGATATCGAACAGCGCTTCGTGGATCTTGCCGATGTCGTGAAACAGCGCGACGCGCTCGACGGCACGCTGGCGTCGTTCATCGAGGCCGGCGGCATCGGCGATGACGAGCGCATATGCGGCGACGCGACGGACGTGTTCGCCAGTCTGGGCGTCGTTCGCCTCGATGGCGTTGAGCACCGTCTCGAGGGTGGCGGCGGCGAACCGTTCGATGGATTGGCGGGCGCGGCGCTCACGGTGAGCGACGATGCCCGCGGCGACGGCGAATGCGAGAGGGATCTGGGGTTTCATGCGGTGGATTGACGGAGTGGCGGACACCAGTCCCTACTCATATTTTGGGCCGGTCGCACCTTCGAAAGTCCTCCACGTGAGTCAAGGCAAGGGACTACGCATGCAGTCGCGGTACAGCGGCGTTGTCCGCAGGAAGCTCGGCTTCGCGGGCCTGTTCGGTCTCCTGGCGACCCTCCCTTCGGCAGTGAGCGCGCAAGGCACGCTTCGCGGCGTCGTGGTCGACTCGGCCAGCCGCGCGCCCGTGGCGTTCGCCGACGTGACCATCCTCGCGCTGCACATGGTCACGCGCGCCGACAGCCAGGGTCACTTCAGCTTGAGCAGGCTGCCGCAGGGCCGCATCGAGCTCTCCGTCCGCCGCCTCGGCTTCCAGCCGCAGCGCGAGACGATCGTGCTGTCGGGCGGGGGCAACGACTCGGTGCTGGTCGTACTCGTCGCGCAGCCGGAGATCCTGTCTGCCGTCGCGGTCTCCGGAGGCGAGCGGCGGCGGCGCCAGATGGTCGAGGACTTCTACGTGCGTCGCGCGCGGGGGATCGGCAAGTTCGTCACGCGCGAGGATCTTGAAGCCCGCCATGCCAGACTCCCGACGGACGTCCTGAACCTGCCGGGCATTTCGCTCCTGCGCACGCGGTACGGGATCTCGGTACGCTTCATGACGACGTCGAACGTCCGGCGCGACTGTGCGCCGAACCTCTGGATCGATGGGCAACGCGCGGCCGGCATGGAGCTGGACGAGATCCCGGTGGACGACATCGAGGGGATCGAGCTGTACAACGGACCGTCGACGACGCCCGCACAGTTCTGGCAGGGAAACCTCAGCAACTCGGCCTGCGGCACGATCGTGGTGTGGAGTCGCGTTCCGGGCGCGTGAAGGAGAGCGACCGGTCCCGCCGCGTGCCGCTGCTCGTGGCGGCGTGCATCGCGATCGTCGTGTTCCTCGCGTTTCTCCCCGTCTTGCACGACGGGTTCGTGTCGTGGGACGACGACAAGAACTTCACCGAGAACCCTCAGTACCGCGGCCTGGGCCCGGCACAGCTCCGCTGGATGTGGACGACGTTCCACATGGGCCATTACGTGCCGCTCTCGTGGATGACGCTCGGCGTCGACTACCGGATCTGGGGGATGAATCCGGCGGGATATCACCTCACCAACCTGCTGCTGCACACCGCGAGCGGGGTGGTCGTGTACTACCTGGCCAGGCGATTGCTGGCTCGGGCTCTAGGCTCGGACCAGAACAGCGCAAACACTCTAATTGGGGTCAGACTCGATTTAGACATGTCTAAATCGACTCTGACCCCATTTCCGGGCTGGCTCGAGCTGGCGGCGGCGTTCGCGGCTCTGGCCTTCGCCGTGCATCCGCTCCGCGTGGAATCGGTCGCGTGGGTGACCGAGCGGCGCGACGTGCTGTCGGGCTTCTTCTACTTCTCGAGTCTCCTCGCGTACGTTCGTTCACGGGACGAGGGCCGCGGCGGACGATGGTACGCGCTCGCGCTCGTTTTGTTCGTGGCGGCGCTCCTGTCCAAGGCGACCGCGATGACGCTCCCGGCCGTGCTCCTCATTCTCGAGGTGTATCCACTCAGGCGGATTGGTGGCGCGGCGGGATGGTGGAATGCGACCGCCCGGCGCGTCTACCGCGAGTTGGCGCCGTTCGCCGCTCTCTCCACGGCAGCAGCGGCGCTGTCGATCGTCGCGCTGCACCCGCCGAGCCAGTTGGGATTCGCGGCCAAAGTGGCGGTGTCGGCGTACAGCCTGATGTTCTACGTCTGGAAGACGGTCGCCCCTACCGGTCTCTCACCGCTGTACGAGATGCCGCAGCACGTCGCACCGGCCGGGATGCAGTACGTCGTGGGGTACGCGTTCACGATCGGATTGGCCGTACTGGCCTGGCGCGTACGAGCGCGATGGCCCGGAGTAACGGCGGCACTCCTCGCGTTCGTCGTGGTGACGTTGCCGATGTTGGGCATCGTACAGAACGGTCCGCAGATCGCGGCCGACCGATACACCTACTACGCTGGTCCTGCTCTCGCGATTCTCTCGGCCGGCGCCTTGGCAACCGCGATGCGCGGATCGTCACGCGGGCTCGCGCTGGCCCTGGCGAGCGCCATCGTCCTCGCGCTCTCGGCTCTCACCTGGACCCAAGCCGGTGTATGGCACGATTCCAGGACGCTGTGGACGCGCGTACTCGCGGTCGACAGCGCATCCTCCATTGCCCACAGCGCGATGGCGAATGTGTTGTACAAGGAAGGCCGCGTGCAGGAAGGCGTCGAGCACAGCGAGCAGGCGATCGCGATCGCGCCCGGGTATGCCGAAGCGCACAACGGGCTTGGCGTGGGCCTTCAGCGGCAGGGCGACGTTGCCCACGCCATCGAGGAATACCAAAAGGCGCTCAGTATCAAGCCGCGGTACGACGACGCGGAGAACGACCTTGGCATCGCCCTGGCTCAGCAGGGCGATCCGGCGAGCGCGATCGAGCACTACGCGCGCGCGCTGGAGATCAATCCGAACAACTCGAACGCGCAGGTGAATTGGGGCAACGCGCTCGTTCGCCTGAACCGGCCGGAAGAAGCGATCGAGCACTATGCCGCCGCGCTTCGGCTGCAGCCCAACAACGCCGAGGCGCACCACAACTGGGGCGTGGCGCTGGCGCGCGAGGGGAAGTACGCCGAAGCAATCGAGCAGTTCCGGCGCACGCTGGTGCTGGATTCGACGCACGTCGAGGCGAGGGACTATCTCGAGCGGGCGTCGGAATTGTTACGGCGGCAAGGGGGCGCCCCGCGACAGTGAAGCTCATGGACGCGAAGACCGCGAAAATGCGGTCAGACTCGATTTAGAGAATTGGAAATCGAGTCTGACCCCATTTCAAGGATGGCTACCTGGTGACGACGATCTCGCGCGACCCTGCCGGAACCGGGGTCTTCGTTTCCCCTCCGCCGGGCCAGCGCACCCATACGGCCGTTGGCGCGCCAGAGAGTCCGAACACCTGTGTTGCCCCGTTCTGTGACCAGTAGCCCGAGCCGGCTTCGATCTCTCGCACGGGACCCATTCTGTCGCCGTACACGACGCGCACCTCCGCGCCGATAGCATCGGGGTTCGACGCCGGACCACGCAATCGGACGCGGAGCCCGGGCTTGGCGCCGCGATTGTGGAACAGCCGCGTGGCGGCAGCGTTCTGCGAGACGACGAGATCGAGCCGGCCGTCGTGGTCGAAGTCCGCGTATGCCGCGCCGCGCTGGTCGCCGTAGACGAGAATGCCCGAGCGCGGCCCCGCTACCGGCGTGAGCCCGCCTTTGCCGTCGCCGCGCAACAGCAGACCGCGCCCGGAGTCGTAGCGCGGAAGTCCGACGGCCGTCGGGTAGAAGTTCTGACTCAGAAATACGTCCTCGAACCCGTCCCCGTCGAAGTCCGCGATGCCGACGTACGACGCGGGCGCGAACTGCGACTCGAGCGGAAGCGGTGCTGCGTCGAAGTGATCGCCTCGATTGAGAAAAATCATATGGTCGAGCGTAGCGATCGACTCGCGCTGCACGTCGGTCTTGTGCGGACCGAGGACCTGATCGACCGTCGCGTCGGCGTACTCGGCGAACGTCTTCACCCTCGTCGGCAGGTCGGGCATCACGGCGCGAACGTGGTCGTACCGATCGAGCGGCGCGAGGCCGCGGACGCGAGGGTCGTCCTGCGCGAGCAGCATCTCGTCCTCGGCTCCCGAGCCGAAAGGCCCGTAGAGCGCGACGAGTGGATGCAAACTGTCGACCTGCGTCACCGTGTTTCGTCCCCAGCTCGTCGCCACCAGGTCGAGGCGACCGTCGCCATCGAGATCGCCCGCTGCGATCCCGTTCCAGCGGCTCGTCCACCGATCGAGTCCCCACGAGCCTGGCGCCACGACGAATCGTCCGTTGCGATTGAGCAGCAGCAGCAACGATCCCCACTCACGCGCCAGCACGAGATCGGGATGGCCGTCGCCGTCGATGTCAGCAAAGATGGCAGACGAGACCAGACCAATGCTCTGCAACGCGTTCGTGTTCACCGTGTCGATCACGAACCGATCCTTGACGTTCCGGTACAAGGTGGACGATGCCGGCCGCGGGTAGCGGCCAGCGATCGCGCGTCCTCCAACGAAAAGATCGAGCCGACCGTCGCCATCGTAGTCGGCCATGGCGATTGGACCCGCACCGGACACTCGTGGCGCCGCGGCCTGTTCGGCGGTCGACGACACAGCGCCGCCGGTGACGGCGGCGCTCACCGCGGATGGAACCGGCTGCCCCTCCCAGTTCGAGACGCCGAGCAGAATGTGCGATCCGCCACCGTCGTACACGCCGACGACGCCTGTGAAGTCCGCAAGCGCCACCGGACCTTGTGTTGGCCGCGCGGTCATGCGGCCCCTGTCGTTGTGGAACACGCCGAGCCGACCGCCTTTCCCAGCCCCGATCAGCAAATCCTCATAGCCGTCGTGGTCATAGTCGAACCACGCGACGCCGGGCCCAAGCTGTGAGAGCGAGTTGGGCAGCAACAACTGCCGCTGCCAGTCGTTGAACCAGGGATCGGCGTGCGTGTGGCCGCCGAGCTGCGGCGTTGCATCCTCGAACAGCGGTTCAGTATGCGCGGCGGCGGTGTCGCTGGGCGACGGCGGCGCCGCCGTGGCCGTCGTGATCTCGTACAAGCGGTTCGGTCGCACGCCGCGAAGGGTCGTGCGCCGCCCATCTCGCCAATCGACGATGAGCGTTGCGCTGTCGGACTTTCCCATCGCGAACGAGGCCTCGTAGTCGCTGTGCGACAAGTACAGGCCGCCGACCGTTACCTCGCGCTCCTGCGTTGGCACGGCGCCGCCGGCCAGCCGGACTTTCGCGCCGACCGCGCGCGTGTTTGGCGCGTCGCCAGCCAATCGCACGGCCACCCTGGGCGACGACGCGTTGTTCCGCAACACGAGCGCGGGCGTGCCCAGCCGGTTCACGACGACGTCGAGATCCCCGTCGCCGTCGAGATCAGCCGCCGCCATCCCGTGCGAGATGTCGGCCTCGGTGCCGAACCCCCACTCCCGGCTCACGTCATCGAAGCGCAGGTTGCCGGTGTTCCGGAACGCGACGTTGGCGAGGGGCAGCTTGGGGAACTGCCAGCGCTCTCGCTGCCAGGCGGCGCCCCCGCCCTGCCCCTGCAACCGTTCGGCGACGTCCGCGTCCATGATGTCCCAGAGATGGCCGTTGGCCACCAGAATGTCCTGCCAACCATCGAGATCGACGTCCATGAACATCGTCGACCAGGACCAGCCGCTCGCGGCTACGCCGGCGAGCATACCCACCTCGGCGAAGGTCTTGTCGCCGCGATTGAGAAAGAGCGTATTCCGCTGTTGTTGAAGCACGGATTCGATGTCGCCGGGCTGCTTCGGAAGCGCCGTATGCGTGGGCATCTCCGCCTTGAGACGGTGCGTGTCGTTGCTCAGCATGTCGACCTCGAACAGGTCGGGCATACCGTCGCCGTTCACGTCGGCCACGTCGGCGCCCATCGCCGAATTGCTGATTTGACGCTGCGCGGTCCACGGAGCGAGCTGGAAGTGCCCGTGCCCGTCGTTGTACCAGAGCTGGTCCTTGTCCTCGAAGTCGTTGCTGACGTACAGGTCGGGCCTACCGTCGCCGTCGAGGTCGACGAGCTTGGCGTTGAGCGCGAACGACTCGGGCTCCGCGGTGAGCGGCTTGCCCTGCGCATCGCGAAAGCGCTCGGACGTGAACGGGACACGCGTGAAATGGCCGTGTCCGTCGTTCAGGTAGAAATCGTCCGGCGATCCGCGCTCCGATAGTCGAAGGCCGCCCATATCGGGGCGCATGACGATCCTGTAATCGCGCTGGAACATCGGCGCGACCTCGTACTTGCCAGGCGCGACCTGACGCACGACCTGGCTATAGCCGCGCATCCTTGGCGGCACGCTGTCGAGGATAGTGTACGGCTTGTAGTTCGCGACATACAGGTCGAGGTGGCCGTCGCCGTCCACGTCGGACATCGCGATCGACGTCCCGCCCTTCCCCGCCGGGTCGAGGCCGAGGTCGCGGTGCTCGGCGAAGCGCCCGCGGCCATCGTTGAGGAAGATCGCATTCGGCCCCTTCGTGGCGAGCAGAATCAGGTCGAGCGATCCATTGCCGTCTACATCGGCGAACGCGGCGCCGCTCGAATTTCGATCGCACGCACCAACTCCAGCAGCCGTCGTAACGTCCTTGAAGCGCCAGCCACCGAGATTGCGGTAGAGTGCGCTGCACCCCTCGGTGCGTGCCAAGAACACGTCGACCAGGCCATCGCCATCGATGTCTCCGAGTGCGACGCCGCCACCTTGCCCGAGAATCCGGTTGCCGAGGAGCGCCGAGTCGCTCACCGTGTTCTGGAATCGGATGCCGGTCTTGCCGGCGTCCATCCGCGTGAATCCTGGTTTGCCGCGTGAAACCTCTAGCTCGCGCCAGCGGTAGCCGGGTTCCTGATGCCATGCCGGCGGCGCCTTGGCCGCCCGCTCGCACGCGATGGCGTTCAGAAGCACGGCACAGCAGGCGGCCAATCGCGTGACGGCGCGGCCGCTCATGACAACGTGGTGGAAGGAGAAGCGAGCTTCAACGAGCTGGAGACTCACCCGCCTCCGCCGCGGCCGCCCAGTTTTTCGCGCAGCATCTCGTCGGCCTCACTCTTCTGTTTGTCGAGGAGCTCGCCGGCGGTCTTCTGCTGGGACTCGTCGAGCACCGGAAGCGCCTCCTTTGCCGCGGCGTCGTTATTCTCGCGGATCGTCGTCACGGTGGCCATCACGAGCCGCCGTGCCGTCGACATGCGAGCGCGATCGTCGTCGTTGGGCTCGTGCGCCGGCGCCTGTCCCATGCGACGAAGCGAGTCCAGCGCCTTGAACGAATCCTGGTTCTTTTCCTTGAGCTTTCCGTCGATCTCCTTCAGCCGGTTGAGCTGATCGTCGCTGAGCTTGAGATCCTTGCGCTTGTCGATGAGCAGTTTGACTGGACTGATGTTCTCGACATCGCGATTCGACAGCTTGATGCCGCCACTGTTCGAGCCGAGTACGGACTGCCAGTCGGCCTTTGGATCTCCGCGGACCCGGCTGCCCCCGGTCCCACCGGAGCCGCCGCGCTGGGCGAAAGCAACGGCCGGGAGCAGAATCAAGCTGACGAGGATTCTCTTTTGAAGGGTCATTGGAGGCTCCTGCAGGGGATGGGCGGCGGGCGGGGGGCGGCGGGCGGCGGCCGCGGGGCGGGTAGACTCGAAAGATTGTGTCTTCTTCTTACATATCGTTAGGCGGGCGAAAACGTTGAGCTTGCGCCCGGAGCGCCACGGATGCATAGAGTAGGCGAAGGTCTCGTGCCGGTTCTGATGGTCATCCATCTCATCGCCCGATGACGATGCGCCGTGGTTTGACTTGCGCGTTGATCGGAGCGTTCGCGCTGCACCCGGCGAGCGCCCAACGGCCTGTCGTGGCCGTGCGCGGCACCGTGTTCGACAGCCTGCGCGGCCAGCCGCTGCGCCATGCGCGAGTCACGATGGCCGGAGGCGCGGTCATCAACACCGACGAGCGCGGTCGCTTTCGCTTCGACAGTGTGGTGCCGGGCGTGTACACGTTCACCGTGCACCACGCCGTACTGGACTCGATCGGCTTTTCGGGCCTCACTGCGCACACGAGCATCACCGATACCACCGGCGAGGTTCGACTGGCGGTGCCATCGTTCGCCACGCTGTGGCACTTTGCCTGCGGCGGCCGGCGAGCGCCATCGGACAGCGGGATCGTGTACGGAACGGTGCGAGACGCAGCGGGCGGCGCGACGGTCGCCGATGCATCCATCGTGCTCACCTGGTCCGATTTCCTGCTCGACAGAAAGTCGCGCCGCGTGGTCGAGCGACGCTACCAAATCGAGACGCGCTCGAACTCGAACGGTGGGTTCGCCGTCTGCGGCGTTCCGACGGAGCTTGGGCTTCGCGTACGCGCCGCCACCGATTCCAGCGCAAGCGGGATCATCTCGCTGCCGCCGGTGGGCGTGCGCGTTCAGCGGCGAGATCTCGCGATTGGACTGGTGAGCGTCGACTCCGCGAGCACGGGTGCCATCGCCGGCTTCGTGACTGACGGTGATGATCGACCGATCGTGGATGCTCGCGTGTCGACGGATGCGGTCGCCGAAGCGCGCACGGACTCGGCGGGCCGATTCTCCCTGCGCGGCGTGCCCGCGGGCACACGGCAGCTCGATATCCTGGCGATCGGCTCCGAGCCGAACACGCGCGTGCTCGACGTGACCGGCGGCGAGACGACGACGGTTGCCGTTCGACTGCGGAAAGTGGTGGCGCTGAGCGGCATGCGGACGACCGCCGTCGGCGGCGGCGTCAGGACCTTCGCCAGCGAGTTCACCGAACGACGAAGAGGTGGATTCGGCCATTCGATGGACTCGACCGAGATCATTCGCTACGACCAGTTCGTGAACGTGCTGCGCGCCATCCCAGGCCTCAACGTGCAATTGCGCGGCGTGAACCTCAACATCTCCGTTCCCGACGGTAAGGGCGGCTCGTGCGCGCCCGACGTGCGAATCGACGGTGCGCTGGGCATGTTCGGTCATCTGCTCGATCTCTATCCGCGGGAAGTCGCGGGGATCGAGGTCTACACGACGGCAGCACAGGCACCGGCGCAATACACGCACATCGGAATTCAGGCGCAGTGCGGGGTCATTCTCGTCTGGACGAAATACGGGTTCAGGAATCGCTAGCCGAGCGTTGCGGCGAGTCAGCGCCGCGTCCAGATCACTAACACACCACAGGCAGAACCCGTCCGGCTGTACTTGAGCGGGGTCTCAGCCGCTCCCGTGTAGAACTCCATGGCCTCGATACGCTCCGGGGCAATGTCGTTGATGTCGAACGGCTCGGCCGGCTCCTTGATCCCATTCACGAGCACGCCGTCCAGCCACACCTGGGCGTAGCAGGCGATCTTGACGCCGCGATCCGCCTCGTCGCGGTAGGGGATGTAGTAGCCGTGGCTCATCAGACATCGGCCAGCCGCTGTAGGGTTGTCCGGCGTACCGACCTGACCCGGCGGGCACAGCGGGCGGGGCGCACGCCTGCTCGTCACCCAGGCGCCTGCTCCTCGACCTGCGATCAACTCCAGTCCGGGGATTTGCGCGAGCACGCCCGCCAGTTTCATTCCGTCGTATTTCGCGATGTCGGCGCGCATCATGAAGTGGCCGAGCCCGACCCGCTTGTTCTGCTCGAAGCTCGCCATGGCGCGCTCGAATGGACTCGCGGAGACGGTGACCGGTTCGAGCATCACCGCCCGTCCCAGCACCACCCGCCGCTCGACGGTCTCCGCGTTCTGAAATGAGACCCGCGTATCGGCGGCGCCGTAGCCGAGCCGGCGAACGACCACTCGCTGTTCGCCTGCCGGAATTCCGGACAATCGAAACTCACCGCGCGCGTCCGTGACTACGCTCTTGCCGAGGTCGGGAAGAGAGACTTCGGCGCCAACGATCGGGGCGCGTGTGGAATCCGTTACCACGATCCCGGTGAACACTGCGCCTTTCGACGCGAGACTGTTCGATCGGTCGAGCGTGAGGTCCGCGCTGGCGAGATACCCAGACGGAGGAATCCGGATGGAGGCTGGCTCCGCGGTTTCGGCGCTATCGGCCGTCGCCCGTAACGTGAGCGCGGTACTCAGCGGAACGCCGCAGAGCCGGAAGCTGCCATCCGCGGTACCATGCACCGCGAGCCGCCGCATTGGCGACGTGTCGCTGGCCGAGCGCGTCGCCGGGCTCCACTCGGCGACGACAACGAGATTGCGCGGCGCGCCCGATTCGCCACGCACTCGCGCGCGTCCGACGACGATTCCGCTGCCCGGCGCAAGCGGCCCGCGACCCGCGCCACAGATCGTCGCGGCGAGTTGCTGCCCGTTTGGCACGCGAAGATCGATCCGCGCGTCGGCGTCGGTGAACGAAAGCGGCCATGTACGCGACGTGTTTGCCGAATCGAGCGAGGGCGTGCGTACCTCGATTTGATATCGGCCGGGGACCACTCCGGGGATCGTGAACCTGCCGCGCGCATCGCTCGTGGCCTCGAGCCCCGTTCCCATCAGCCGAACGCTCGCGCCGGCGACGCCGTCTCCGGACGAAGAATCGATGACGGTGCCGGAGAGCACGAGCGGGCGAGCCTTCCACAGGGTGTCATTGCCGCGACGCGCCAGCGCGAGCTGGCCGCCGGTCGTTTGTATTCTGGCAATGCGGATCTCCGACGCGTGATTCGGAACGACGACCTGTTCCATGATCGGCATACGGATATCCCAGCGGGAGATCGCCCACGTACCGTCGCGCATGCGAACGAAGTCGAGATCTCCGCCCGCCACGTCCTCCTGGTCCCTGGACAGGTTCGCGTACCGAAACTCCAATCCGCGAAGCTCCGACGACGCGCGATCGACCCACAGCGTCCCGCGAATCTCCGGCACGCGCCGCCGATCTGGTACGGGCTCGAAGGCGATGCCGATCTGATCGGCATGCCCGCGGTCGCGGACGACACGGAAGCAGTGGTCCTCGACGAACATGCTGGACAGCAGGACGTCGAGGTCGGGAGCGTAGTAGACGATGGAGTTGTCCGCCAACGTGATGACGTAGCCGAGTCTTCGCAGAGTGTCGCGCCCGACGGCGCGCCACGGCTGCGTGGCGTAGCCAGTCTGAAGCGTGGCCGATTGCTCGAGGACCATCCCCTCGTTGACACCTGGCCGCGCGCCAACGGTGCGCTCGCGCGCGATAGTCGTGACGGCGATCGCGCGCGAGGCCGCCGTCAGTTGCGCCGCGGTGAGCGCCGTGCGGATCTGCTCCCACACCGAGTAGGTTGCGGCGCCCGAATCGGTGAAGGCGCGGCAGACGCTTCGGTCGACGACGCGGATCGTGTCGAGCGCGATCGGCAGACCATTCAGAACGAGGCGACGCGTCACCTGTTCTCCCGCGGCGATCGCGATTGGCCCCGAGACGACCGGGCGAAACCCGATGCGGAGCGTGCGGAGCCGATACGTGCCGGCGCGTGATGCGGAAAGCCGGAATTCACCGCGCTCATCGCTGAGCGAGCGGGCGGCCACCGCGGAGGCGCTGTCCACCAGCAGCACGACGACGCCGGAAACCGGACGCTCGCCGGCGTCGACCACGACGCCGCGCACGCTCTGAGCGCGTGCCGCAGACGACAACACGAGCGCAAGTGCGGTTGCCCAGCGGAACGTGCGGATGGAAAGCGATGACCAGGTCATGGCCACTCCACGGGCCTCGCCAAGGTTCATCATATCCTCATTCACGGATCGACGCCAGCACGGTACGTTCGTCTTGCCGACACGGACGGTGCTGGACAGACCGCGGCCCCGCGTGCATCGTCATGGCCGCACAACGCCCGGAGATCTGATGCGCGCGACCTCTCTGCTCCCGATCATCGTCCTTGCCGGCTGCGCGTCCTCCGGGACGACGGCTGGCGCGCCGGCAACGCAGACGGTGCGCGTCGTCGGCCCGTCGAGCACGTCGACGCTGTCGATCACGGGCAGAACCGACCCGGCCGGGAGTCACGAGCTGCCGTACTCGCTGGAACAGGTTTGGCGCGTGCTGCCCGCCGCGCTGGACTCGGTGGGAATCCCGATTGGGTTGATGGACCCCGCGAACCGAATCGCTGGAAACGCCGGCTTCAAGGTGCGCGGGCGGCTCAAGAACGTGCCGCTGAGCCGGTACATCGACTGTGGAAACTCGACGCAGATCGGAGCGAACGCCGACAGCTACGACGTGAATCTCGCGTTGCTTGCCTCCGTCCGCCCGCTCACGCCGACGACGTCGTCGGTGACGGTCAACTTCGAGGCGGCGGGCAGACCGGCGACGTTCGCGCAGGAATACACGCAGTGCAGGTCGACTGGTCTGCTCGAGACACGGCTCTTGGACGCGCTGGCGGTGCGGCTCAAGCCTTAACGCCGCTCAGGCCTTCGCTGCCACCGGCTTCTTTCCCGCGGGCGTTCGTCGCGCCGGTTCCGTTGCTCCAGATGGAAGCGAGACGCCTGACTTCGATGGCTCCCCCTTCACGTGCGCGAAGAGATCTCGTCGCACTTCGGGGTTGCTGATCTTCCAGATCACCCCGTCCGTGAAGTAGTGGTGGATGTTGATGAACATGAGGAGAAGGATCGGCGCCGCGCGCCCCGGCTCTTCGCCGAACATGCTCCCGACCACGCTCATGGCGCTGGCGGGTACGGCACGGGCCACCAGGATACTCACGGCGAGGAGACCGGCGCCGTAGAGGGCCATGTGCAGCGCAACCCGCCTCCTCGATGCACGCGGCTCGCCCGCCGTGCGATTCATCTCCACTCGAATGGGAAACGCGAGGTACTGAATCGCGTGTGCGATCTGTACCCAGAAGATCGCTTTGGGGTCGCGCGCCATTACCGCGTACCACACGAAGATTGCCAGCCAGGCGACCAGCGCCCGCGCCGGTGGGAAGCGGCCGGTGCGAGCGCGCACCTTCGCGATTCCGATCGCGCCGAGCACGAAGGCGACCGCGGTGCCCGCGCTGATCAGGAGATAGAGTGGGCGGATGCGAGTGGGATCGCGGAGCTGCGTGTACATGAACCAGGTCAGCTGCCACGCGAGCAGAATGCGAAGCCCGGTTCGGATGAGCAGCCGCTCCGATCGCTCGAAGCGCGTGCCGGCGAGATAGGCGTACGACGCCATCATCCCCCACACCTGACCCGTGTAATGCCAGGCGAGATAGCCGCTCGAGACGGCGACCAGCACGATGACCAGCGCCGGAGAGCTTTGTGCCACCCACAACGCAACCGCGATGTAGGCAAGCAGAATGGCCGGCACATACATCGATGCCCACTTGTGTTTCACGATCATGTCCCGGCTGCGGTAGACGAGCCGGTATGATGCCATGAAATGCGGCATGTTGATCGTGGCCGCGAACCAGGCCTGTGCTCCGGCGCTGATGAGCACGAGATCCGTGCGTCCACTCACAAGGAGTGGGACGAACACGATCAGCGACAGCCCTCCAACGAACAGGAAGTCGAGGACTGGATTGAGGATCGAGGCCGGAGAGGATGGGGGCCGCTGGTCCGCGGCTGCACTGCGCATGGTCTAAAACAAAGTCGTGGCGCGAAAGGGCGCCAGTTGTGCTTCTCAGTACCCCCGGCCGAGTCGGCTGCTCGCGGTGTCAGGGATCTTGGACGGATCGACGAGCGCGATCACCAGTGCACCTCCGCTCGCGATTGGTCCGAACTCGTTCTGCGATGCGGTCGGATCGAGGTAGCGCACCGACGCCACGCTCGTCGCCGCGATGCTGTGCAGCGATTCGATGCCCGCCTGCCGCAGCTTGCCGATGTACACCGCCAGCGGAGACGATGCCGTCGATCCTGTCGAGTGCACGCTCGGCGCGGTCATGAAGAACTGCGGCCGAAGGCTCTGAATGGCTTGAAAGAGGTCGCCCTGGCGTGCGTTCGAGCCCAGGATTTCTTCGCGCGTCAGCACGTTCCGCTCGACGGTCGATGCTCGGCGAGGCCCCGATGTCCCACTGGCGCAGCCGGCCAGCGCGACCAAGGCGGCGAGCGCGATGTGGACTCCTCGAGATCGCCGTTTGCCGGAACACGGGTGACACGAGACCACGGAAGGCCCGGGTTGGAAGGGTGCGATCGATGAATGAACGTGGGCCGCCAGGCACCCGCCTGGCGGCCCACGTTCTACACAGCGTGACTACGCAAAGAGTGCAGAGTCGATCAGCACCCGAACGAGACCGTGCACGCGCGCGGCGGACGGCGGTCCCACATGAACGAGCCGCCGGGCGTGGTGAAGTTCGGCGTCCGCGCTCCGGCGACGGAGCGCGGGAACACGATCAGCGTTACGGCGGATCCCGCAACGGTGGTACCCGGTGTCACGTCGCAGTCGAGTCCCACCGTGCAGCCGCCGGTCTGCGTTCCGATCGGCTGGCCGATCAGGGCCAGCATGTCGGTGAAGAGCGTGGTGCCGCCGCCGGCGGGCTGCACGTTGTACTTGTACTGCCCCGGCGCGGCCGTCTGGTACGTGGAGATGCTGTAAGCACCCTGATTCGCCCAGGTCGCCGCGGCCGGAACCGTGGCCGTGGAGGCGTACTCACGGACGTCGATCGCGCTTCCCGTGGCGTTGATCACGCGGAGCGCGACCTGGCTGCCGGGATCGGGCACCGTCTCGTCGATCACGGTGAGCCGCATCTTGTCCGCTCCCGACGACCGGGCGTTACCCCAGAGCAGGAAGGTGTAGTTGTGGCCTGCTTCGAGCGTGGCCGTCGAATCCTTGAGCACCGTCGACGCGATCGTCTGGATGGTATCGTCCAGGAAGATGCGGAAGTGGCGCTGGCCGGCCTGCGCTGCCTTGTACTGGATCGCGGCAGAGGCCGTGACGCCGCCTGACGACTGCGGATTGTTCCGGAACGTGATCCGGAAATGATCGCTGTTCTCGACGACGTCGACGAACCTGAAGTCGAGTCCATATGCGCCGCCAGTGTCGGGCACCGCGTTGATGAACCGAACGCCGGCCGTCGGTGGCGTCGTGATCGTGGTGACTTCGTCGGGTTTACATGCACTCGCGACGCCCGCGGCAAGGCAAAGCATCGAAAGCTGGACAATCCGTCGCATGAAACTCTCCCTCGAGGTTGTTATGCCACGCGGCGTGCTATGGCCGCGGGCGTCGTTGCGTATGCGCTGTGTCACCGGGAGTGGGCCCACTTTGGTCGCCGCCCCCGAGGCCGATCAGTGATCGCGATGCGATCGCCGCGACCGCGCCCACGCCCACGGCCGCGAGCGCGGCGGAACGCGAGGCGGAAAATCGACGCTCGTAGAGCGATGATACATACTCGTTCTTGATGCGAACGGTCTCTCCGTGCCAGACCTGCTCGCCGCCTCTCAACAGGTGGAGATCAGTGACGGCTACGACGTACTCGCTGCTGTCCCGCTCGATCAGCCGCCCTTCGATCTGGCTGATCTCCGGTCCCATCGATCCACCGAGCGCCAGTCGACCGGCGTCGTTGATGTCGAGCCCGATGATGGTTCCGGGCTTGGGCGTCGTGCCGCCGGTGGGCTGCAAGGTGTAGCAGCCCACCAGCAGAACGGCGGCTCCGGCAAAACCGCAGCGATAGAGCGACCGCACGGATGTCATTACCACCCGTATCCGCTCTTCGCGGCCACCGAGCCCGGAGCATTCCCTGCCCCCAAGCCGGCGCCATAAATCTTGTCGATCGTGTAGCCGCGCGACTGCAGATCCTGATACGGAACGGCCCAGAACAGCGCGGTCCCTTCAGCCAGATCGCCCCAGCCGCGACCATCGAAGTACCACGCGGCGAACTGGACGAAGGCCTCTTCCATGCGCTTCTCCCACTTCATCGCCTCCATGATGTTGCCGCAGGCGGTGGTGGACGCACTGGGTGGCTGCGGAACGCGCGGAACGCAGCTCGTGCCACCCGGCACCGGGCTCGTGGCGTCGAACGCGGTGATGGCGGGCAAGCCGTTCTTGGTGCGCGACGCGTTGATGAGCGCACCGGCGGCGGCGAACTGGCCCTTTCGAATCAGCCCTTCCGCCTGGAGCATGTCGAGCACGGTCTTGGGATACACGATGAGCGGACCGTTGCGCGGATTGTTGGCGTCACCTTTGGTGACCCACGAGTGGAACCGGTTGAAGTTGTAGTTCGACCAACCCCACCCATTTCCAGTGTACTGGTCGGAGCCGTTGGGACGGTTGGTGAAGTAGCGCTTGCACGACAGCAGGCCCGCCACTTCGCAATCTTGAATCTTGAAGTCGGCTTGCTGTGCCGAGCGAGTGGCACCCTGGGGGAAACGAGTGTCCGGCGTCACCATGAAGAAGCCGACGTTGCCGGCTCCGCGGTCGCTGATATCCTGCTTCAGCCAGGCATCGTAGCTGCCCGACACGTCACCCATGCCGATGATGAACGGCGGCATCTGGTGCCAGGTGCTTCCACCATCGTAGATGCGGCGCCAGCCGCCGCCCGGGCCGTTGGTGCTGCTCGTGGTGTTGTAGTGATCCGCGGTAATGCCGCCCTGCGCGTCCGCGATGATCTTGTCCCAGTCAGCCGCGCCTCGCTCGGCCGGAGTCCGCGCGATGTTCGCGCGCAACAGCGCACGGTACGACTTGATGAGCTTCACGAACTCCGCCGACGTCATCGACGTGGGCGACGCAATCCATTCCGCGGGAAGCGGGAAGCCCTGGTCGCCGCTGGCGGTGGCCGTCGCGTAGGTAATGGCGCGGTCGAACGCCGCATAGGCGGAGTCCATCACTTCCTTGTACCCCACCAGAGTGCCGGGATCTTCGGCGCCCTGGTCCACCGTCACCACGGCCGACGAATCGTAGATCAGCGACAGGTAGCCGAGCGACATTCCGCGGAGGAACTCGGCAAACGACTTGTCGCGATTCGCACGGGCCTCGCTGTTGAGCTGGAGCCCGCCCTTGACGCTGGTGAGGAAGTTCGACGCGACGCGGACGACCTCGTTGAGAATGAAATACGGTCCCGCCTGATCGCCCTGGCAGTTGTTGCCCGGCGAATTCAGGTTGGCGGCGCCGGAGAACGGATACCGGGAGTTCTGGCACTCGTTGTTGAGGCTCGAGTAGTTCTGCATGGACATGATGTTCGCCATGCCCTCGAGCGTCCCGGGCGGATTCGCGCCCGGTCCGCCGTACAAGCCCTGGTACCATCGCCTGTAGTAGCTGCCGAGCAGCTTTTCGGCGTCGTCCGGGGTACCCAGCACGCGCTTCGTTTCGCCGGAGTTCGGGTTCGTCACCTCGAGCGACTTGTCGCTACACGCGCCGAGGCCGAACGCCGCCAGCATCGCGACGTAGGGAATCAGTTTCGTCTTCATTTATGAGCGACTCCTAAAAGCGCGTGGAGAGAGTGAACGTGAAGCGGCGGAGCGTCGGGAAATCGAATGCGTCCGTCTGGTTGATGAGACCGGAGCCGGTCGTGCCGGCGCCGGCGCCCGTCTCCGGGTCGTAGCCGCTGTAGTTCGTGAAGGTGAACAGGTTGCGGCCGATCACGCCGGCGGTCCAGTCGCCGCCGATCCCCTTCACCGCGCCAAGCCGGTACGTCAGGCTCATTTCACGGACCTTCGTGAACGTGCCCTTCTCGACGCTGTAGTTGTTCGGGCCGAGCACGTCGTAGAAGCCGCCGCTGCCACTCGATTCCGGGGCGCCGACGCGCCAGCTGTAGCCGGTCGGCTTTGCCGTCTCGACCGTGGCATCCGCCTGATCGAAGTGATGCGAGCTGAAGTCGAGCAAGCCCCACTGCTCGCCCTGGTTGTTGATGTAGTGCCCGTACGTACCGTCGAGCAGCACGTACCAGGTGAGCCGCTTGAACTGCATGGTGTTGTTCCACGTCATGCGGAACGCGGGCAGCGTGTTGCCGAGGATGTGGAGGACCGGGCCGCCTTCACCGGGCTGGCCGGCGAGCGGGCGATCGACGATCGGGTGCCCGAAGTAGAGCGGCACGTTCCACGGCGACTGCGCGGCGGCCAGCTTGGTCTGCCACAGGTTCTTCGTGATGCCGTCCTTCCAGCTGTTGCCGGCGCCGACCCAAACGACCCAGCCCTGGTCGTTCACCTGGAACGCCTTGCCGTCGCCGCACTGCGACTGCACCGATGACGGCAGGTCGCCGCAGGTCTTGTAGAACTTGCGGCCCCAGATGTTGCCGAACTGGTTCCGCTGGAAACCGTCCTGCTTCGTCTTGTCGGCGGTCATGAAGAAGAGACTGCCCGTGCCCTGCCCCGTGCCGCCGTTCGTGAAGAAGGCGGGCTCGAACAGCTCGGTGATGAACGTGCGGGTGCGGTCCCACGTGCCGCGCATCGTCCAGCTGAAGTTGCGGCGGTTCATGACGGGCAGGTTGGCGGCCGCTTCCCACGTCGTGCTCGAGAGCGTGCCCGCGTTCTGCCATTGCGTCGCGAAGCCGAGCGTCGCTGCCGTCGGGACGGGCAGGATCTGATTCTCGGTGCGCGAGTTCACATGCGTGAACTCGATGCCGAGCCGGTCGAACAGCGTGAAGTCGGTGCCGGCCTCGACTTCGCGCGTCGTTTCCGGCTTGAGCTTGGAGTTACCAGCCTGGCCAAGCGTGCATCCCGTGTTACCGCAGTTGTACGTCTCGTACTGCGCGGTGAACGACGGCGAGTTGCCGGCGGTGCCGTTCGACGCGCGCAGACGGAAGTCGCTGACGTGCGGGACATGGAACCACGGCTCTTCAGAGATTCGCCACACACCCGACACGCGACCGAACGGCGCCCAGCGATTGCCGGCACCGAACAGCGAGCTGCCATCGTAGCGGAACGTCCCGTCGAGGATGTAGCGGTTCTTGTATTCGGCGTTGGCGCCCGTGAAGAAGCCCATGCGCTTGATCGTCTGGCCGCTTGATCCGACGGAGAAGTTCGTGCTCGTGTTGGAGAGCGTGAACACGTCCTTCACGATGAACTGCGCGCCATTGCCGTTCTCGGATTGCAGAATGTCCTGCTCGTAGGTGCCGCGGGTCTGCAGTCGAGCGTTGAGGTCGGCCGTGAACTGATGCTTGAACGTGGCGCCGATCGCGCTGTTGAGCGCCTCTTCACGGCGGTTGCTGATGCTGGCGTTGCCGAGGTTGGTGTTCACGCTGATCGACGTCGTGCGATAGCCCTTCGCGACGTAGTCACGATCGATGCGGGCCCGGTTGTCGTAGCCAAACGTTCCATCGAAGGTGACCCAGTCCTTCGGGAAGTACGAGGCGGTCATGCCTCCGATGAACCGGTCGGATACTCGATAGAACAGTTCGTTTTCCTGATTGTAGAAGTAGCCGCCGTTGCCGTTGCCGGTCGGACGGGATGCCGGCCCGAAGCCGATGAGGATCGGACGGCCCAGGGTGTCGCGGGCGAGATAGTC
>Ga0310810_10001710_pt1 | contig 23204 bp, 15 predicted proteins | sample NCmetagenome_FD_207641 | JGI IMG/M metagenome (GOLD analysis project Ga0310810, IMG submission 207641) | Soil microbial communities from experimental microcosm in Duke University, North Carolina, United States - NC | ecosystem: Engineered > Artificial ecosystem > Soil microcosm > Unclassified ... | reverse complement strand
AAGCGCTCGTACTGAGCAACCAGTTGCTGAACTTTACGTCCACGAGCAGCATCGCCCAGGCGGGACCCCCCGCCGAGTGGCTCTCTCGCATCGGGCTCAACGTCGCCGTCGCCACTGCGAGCGACGTGCGCATCGACAACAACTACGGGCGGCTCGATATCGGCGCGACTCTCCGCATCGTCGGCACCGCGGCGAATCCAGGCATTTTGGGCCGCCTGCAGGCGGGCGATGATGGCGAGATCTATCTTGGAGGAAACACCTATCGCATCGAGCGGCTGGTCGTGGACTTGGCGAATCCTCGCGCGCTGACGCCTGAGCTGAACTTCGCGGCGCAGACGCGAGTCGGCGACCTGCCGATCGGCATCGAGCTGCATTGCCCCGCCGCGGGAGCCTGCGAGCGCAAGGTGACGTCGCTGGCTAACCGAGGGGACGACAAAGAAGCGGAAGCGCGGCTGTTTGGTACGGGCGGTGGCGCCGCGGCAACTGGCGAAAGCTTCGCGCGGCTCCTATCCACTGAGCTTCTCGGCGTCGTCGGACGCACGGTAGGCTTGGACACCGTCCGCCTCGAGCAAGGAGCCGAGCACCGCGACATCTTCGACGATCCGACGCTTGTCGCGGGGGATGTCAATCCGGCGGCCCGGCTCACGCTTGGGAAGCGGTTGGGATCGAACGTCGAGCTGGTCTACTCGCAGAACCTGGCCAACGAAGGCTTCACGTGGATCACCAGCTATACGGCTCCGTACGGCTTATCGGCGCGCCTGCTTGTGCTTGACGATCAGAGCCGGGCGTACGAGTTCCGCCACGAACCGATTGGCGGAGGACGGACGAGCGAGCACCGACGACCCCCTGGGCCACGAATTGTCGAAGTGAGAATCCAGGGCACGCCAGGCTTTTCGGAGAAGGAGGTCCGCAGACAACTGCGGCTTACCGCGGGCGATCGTTTCACCTTCGGTGCATGGCAACGCGATCGCGATCAGCTGGAGCGCTTCTATCACAAGCAGGAGTTTCTGGAGGCTCGCATCCGCGCGCGAAGGCTGGTCGGGGATCACACGGAGGTTCCCGGACAAGGCGAGCCCGGCGCTTCAAACGAAGAGAGGGTGCGGCTCGAGTATGCGATCACCCGCGGCCCTTCGACGCGGTTGGTTGTTCGCGGCGCCATACTGCCGGATGCGGTACGAAACCGCATCATCGAGCGCTGGACGAGCGCGCTGTTCGATGGCTTCCTTATACGAGATGCGCAGACGATCGTTCGAGACCATCTCTACCGAGAGGGTTACCTGAACGCGGCCCTGTCTGCAGCCGTTGCGCTCGATGCACCGGGTAACATTAAAACGCTGACCATCGATGTGGTGCCAGGTTCGATCGTGCCGTGGCGCATCGCGGTGACCGGCAACGCCGCGCTGCCCGAGCCTCAGCTAATCGAACTCGCAAGCGCCGGAAACCCCCTCGCCGCATGGACTGATCCGGCCGCGGTCGAGCGGCGTCTCGAGGATCACTACCGCGCGGAAGGATTTCTTGCAGCGGACGTGACGGTCGGCAGGCCGGTGGCCGTCAGCGGCACGTCAGTGGTCACCATCAGCGTGGTGGAAGGAACGCCATACTCGTTAAGCACGATCACGCTGACCGGGCTCCCCGACAATCTTCAACAGGAAGAGCGCGACACGCTCGCGCTCGCCAGCGGCGAGCGCTATCAACCCACCCGCGTGATGGAAGGAGTCGAGCGACTCGCGGCCAGTTTGAGAAAGATGGCGTACCGCCAGGCGCGCGCCGACGTCGAGACCCGGCCGGATCCGAAGACGGCGCGGGTAGACGTCTCGATCAATGTCACGCCGGGTCCCCGATCGATCCTTCGCGATGTCGTTGTCGAGGGCGGCGACGCCGGGAAACCACGCGTGGCCGAGTCCATCGCCCTGGAGACCGGTGCGCCACTCGATCCGGCGGCGATTGTCGAGACGCGCCGCCGACTCTACGACCTCAACCTGTACCGGAGCGTCGACATCGATGTCCAGCCGCTTGAATCCGCGCCTGAGCCGCCGTCGGTGAGCGCGCCGCTCGAACAGCCGGTCGTCGCTACGATCGCGCTCGTAGAGCGCCCGCGCTATCGATTCCGTTACGGGCTCTCTATCAATGATTCCGTGGTGGGTCCGGACGAGCGCGACCGTCGGCTTGGCTTCGCAGCCGATTTGGACAACCGCAACCTCTTCGGCCGCGGCGCGACCGCGAGCGCGTCCGTGCGTCTCCGCCGCGACCAACAGGTGGGACGCGTCAGCCTCGGAACAAGCCGGCTGTTTTCCCTACCGATTCGGTCGACGGTGTTCGTCGAGCGCGAGCGCGAGCAGCTGGATCCGGACGGCGCATTTCCGATCACGTCCGACATCTCGTCCCTGACGGGCGAGCAGGCCTATCGAATCCGGCCTTCCATCGACGTGCGCTATGGCTACAGCATTGAGAAGAACCACACGTTCATTCGCAGCGAAACGGCCGATCCCTTCGACCTGACCGTGAAGGTCGCACGCTTCACCACGAGTGGCCTGGTCGACCGTCGTGATGATGCCTTCAATCCAGCCCGGGGCTGGTTTACCGCCTCGACGCTTGAATTCTCAACGCCTGGCATTGGCTCCGATCTGAAATTCCTCAAAGACTTCGTGCAGTACTCACACTACGTTCCGGTTCGGCGGGGCCTCGTGCTGGCGTCGGCGGCTCGTCTCGGGCTCGCGCGGACGTTCGGTGACGAAGTGCTCATCCCCAGCGAACGCTTCTACGCAGGCGGAGCGAACACCGTGCGCGGCTATCGCGAGGAGGAGTTGGGTGCGCAAAGCGTCCTCGGGGGACCCGAGGGCGGATCGGCGCTTCTCGTGCTGAACGGGGAGCTGCGCTTTCCGATCTACAGGTGGTTGAAGGGGGTCGGATTCGTCGACATGGGCAATGTGTATCCGAAGGTGAGCGACATTTCGTTCACCAACCTGCAGGTTGGCGTGGGCGCTGGCGCACGATTCGATACACCATTCGGCTTGATTCGATTCGACTTTGGCGTTCCGGCCAACCCGCGCCCCTTCGATCCACGCTGGCGGTTCTACTTCGGTCTCGGTCACGCGTTCTGACCGAAAATCGCTCCTGTCAAACGCGGTGCTGTCACCGTCCGCGCACCGTCCGCATGATCGACTGAACCGCCGGCTTCTCGGGTGCGTTAGGAGCAAGCTTGAGGAAGTTCTCGAAGTAGACGGCCATCCGGTCAACGCGCTTGGCCTTGTAGTAGGCCATGCCGGCTTCGTAGTGCGCATAGGCCATCTGCGGATCGAGTTCCGCGGCTTTGGCAAAGGCTTCGGCGGCTTCACGCTGATTGTTGCGCGCCGATTCGACGAGCCCGAGCTGATATCGAGCCTGCGCCAGATTCTCGTCCAACTCCACCGCTTTCTTGGCTGCCGCCTCGGCTTCATCCTGGTTGCCATCGACCAGGGCCGTCCCGGACTTCCCTACCTGTCCCCAGGCGCTTCCCTCTCCCGCCGACGCCAGCGCGCCGAAAGCCTGTTTCGCATCGTCGTTCTGATCGAGCTTTCGATGCGCGAGCGCACGCCAGTAGACCTGATCCTGCGGCGCATCCGCATGCGCCTTGACGTTATCGATCGCCTCCTGGTACTTGCCGGATTCGAAGAGCTTCTGAGGGGTCGGCTCTTGCGCGGCGGTGGCGACGGTAAGAGTCAATAACAGATGGACAATGAGCATAGTGACACCGTGAACGGGACGGTCAGTCGTCCCTCCTTCTGGATCATCCTGCCGCCGCGCGGACCTTCAACGCAAGTCTCGAACAATCTTGGTGCCAGGCAGCTCAGCAGGGACAAACCTGTGCTAGATTGCGCGCTTACACCATTAACTCAGTACCAGTAGTGGTTCGTCAACGCCGGGAGGACTCAATGACGTTCCGGTCCATTCGCCCGCGTATCACGCCTTTCAGGACCATTTGGGCATTGATGGTGACGGCGATGGCCGCTTGTCTGTCGCTCGTCGTCCAAGTACATGAAAGTGCCTGGGTCCACGCCGACGAGGTCGGTCTGGCCAGCGCAACAGCGGAGACCCAGTCGCCAGCGCCTTGCGAGGGAGTTACAGGAATTCCCTTCGGCACCGACCCTGGCTGGGTGCGAGTGGGTGGGAGCGTCGATCCCAACACGCCGTTCGTCGAAGTACGCGGACAGATCTTCCGTACTCACGTCACGCACGAAGACAACTCGGCCAACCACTTTTCGCACGACATCAACGTTTACATCATTCCTGATCCTGCCTACCGTCACTTGATGTCCGATGGAGACATGATCAACGAGGACCCCGACGAGCTCGGATTCCACAACCACGCCACGATGGAGAACGAGTGGGAGTACGGGGGCATTCCGCTCTTCGCGTGGCCGAGCCGGCGAGATCGAATCATCGAATGGGGTGCGCTGATTTGGGACTGCGGACACGGCGACAATGATGGCCCCGATGACGAGGACGTCTATCAGACCGAAATTCACCCGCATGTGGGTTGGGTCGTTCTACGTCACCTTGCTGATGCTGACGGCAGCCCGATGGAAGAGGGGAAACGGACGCGAAACTGGATCTGGTACGGAGACGGAGATCTGCAGGGCGCCGGCGCCAGCATCGCCTCTCAGGGCGGGACGCTGTCGACGGTCCTCCAGGCCACCATCGCGGACGCGTTCTTTTCGAGTTGGGGCGGCGACGCGCCCGAGTCCATCAACGGCTGCGATGGCGACGATGCGCCCTGCACGCAGGACAACGAATGGTTCATGCCGCTTCTCAATCAGGACTACACCTTCTTCGTACCGGCGCCGCCCAAGCCGACGAACGATCCGGTGACGGGCGCGCCGACGCTCGTCTGGGAGTCCGAGGATCACTGCGGCGAGGTGCCGAGCAACCCTGGCGATCCCTTCGGAGACGACATCCTGCAAGTTGGCGAGGCCGATAGTCTGACCGACCCTACCGCCGTGGACATCGGGGCTCCGACCTGCGGCACGATTCCCGACGCGGTGATCCAGACGACCGACGCGAACGGCACCCCTGGAATCCAGGTGACCGTCAAAGCGCAATCTTCAGGCGTGTCGTACCCGGCCAACATGTACATCGCCTTTGCGAAGCGCTACAAAGTGTCCTGGGACTTCGTCCCGGCTGAGGCCACACGGGCCCGTACGTATCAAGTTCATTTCGATCACGTGCGCGTCTGGCGAAGCGGCGACGATGGCGACGCGGAGTGGGCCTGGGGGCTGCGGGTCAACGAGAAATGGATCTTTCCCGTGGCGGGCAGCGCCGAAGACGGCCTTCACTTCTACGAGGAGAGCTCGATCGACGACAACGACAACGACTGCCCCGGCAGCGATGGCGACTGCGACGACTATTCGATCAACGAAACACTGACCGTCAGCGTCAAGCCGGGCGAGCCGATCAATATCTGGTCGCGGATAATCGAAGCCGACGATCCAGGACCCGCCGTGTTCGATCCAAATGATGTCCTCCCAACCTACGATCACGACCATTTCGGGCCAGGCAACTTCTCAACGGGACTCCTGGAGAACAGCGATGGAGCGTACGAGGTCTTCTACACCATCACCGACGTCACGAAGGCGTCGCCGACGCTCGGATCGTTGACCATCGGCGCGCCGCAGTACGGGCCGAACGCCGACACGGGTGGTGTGGTGCGGGTATCAGGAGCGACACCTGTTTCTCTCGAAGGCTCGAACGCCTCGAAGCTCGAGTATCGGATCGCGGCCAACTCACAGCCGCTCCCAACGACCTGGCAATTCGACCCGACCTCGCCGTTCAATATCCCGATCACCGGTCAGCCGGACGGCAAGGTGAAGTTCCAGTACGCGCCGGTCTCGTCTGAGGACATCGTGGCCGAGCGGCGAAGCGCCATCGTCGAACTCGATACGACGCCGCCGGTGCTCACACTTCCGGCACCGATCACGGTCTTCGCCGACCAGACGGCAGGCAAGGTCGTCAACTACGTAGCGACAGCCGTTGACAACCTGCCTGGGCCCGTCGATTTTTCGTGCGACACTCCATCCGGATCGGTGTTCCCGAACGGAAAGAACGCGCCGCTGACGACGACCGTGACGTGCACGGCGAAGGACACGGTGCTCAACACGTCGACCGGATCGTTCACCGTCACCGTTGTGTCGCCCTTCGGCTACATCCCCGACTTCGTCATCCTCGGGCGCGAATGGGTGTCGATCAGCAGCGGCGTGACCGTCCAGACGGGCAATGTCGGAGGGTTCGATCAGAGCGCGGGTGTGCCGAGCCAGGCTGGGTTCGAAGTCGTCGCCGGACCATCCGCCATCTTCCAGGGCGGGTCGCAGATTGCGACGCACAGCGACCGAATCGAAGCGTCCACACATGCCGGCGACGTTTTCTACGCCGACCAGTTCGTCGGCGGAAACAACGCCGTGCTCGTGCCGAAGGTCGGCTACGTCCCGCTGTTTTTCAACATGCCGGCTGTTCCGTCTTTCACCGCCGGTGGTCCCAACCTGGTGATTGCCGGCACCCAGGTGCTTGCAGCCGGAAGTTATGGAAAGCTCGCGGTGAATCCCAATGCGACCCTCACGCTCAGCGGCGGCAACTACTACTTCACCTCCATCGAAGTGAAACCCGGTGCGAGAGTCCGGTTCTCGGCCGCATCCACGCTCCACGTGACAGGCCGCGTCCTCGTCGGCAACGGCGCCGAAGTCAAGCCGACGGCTGCGAGCGGCGTTCTGCCGCACGACGTTGTGCTGTATGCAGGCGGGACCGACGGGCCGCCGAACAACCCAGGCGATGCCATCGCGATCGGCTCGAACGCGGTCGTCGGCATCAACGCCTACGCTCCGAGCGGCACGCTCAGCGTGGGTTCCTACGCGAACGCAACCGGAGCCTTTGTCGGGCGGCGCGTGTTGGTCGGAAGCAACGTCGTGTTTAGGAAGGACAGCGTCTTCGTCTGTCCGTAACTGATCTGCGAAGCCGGCGCTCGGGCAGCATCCGAGCGCCGGCTTTCGCAGTAGGTCGACGAAGGGCGCTACCTGCGTGACACCAGCAGGAGGCCCGAGTTGAGCGCTTCGAAGAACGTGACCCGGTGCCGGTAGGTCGTCGTCTGCGCCGCAGGCCACTGGAATGCGGCAAAGTAGCCCTTGTCATCGTCCCCTGCCGTGACCGCCGTTCCGTCGGGCGCGAGCAGGACCGCCCATGACGAGCAGTGCCGCGGCATATGCCGCGTGACGCCAAGCCATCGAATCCTCCTGACTGTGACTGGGGAGAACGAAGCCTAGCAGGGTCATCGTGCGAGGCAAAGGGAGATAGAATCCCGCCGTGATATAACACCGCACGTCACCCATCTCTTCGAGGCTTGGATGTTCCAGAGACTTCGCTACGTGTGTGGCGCGAACGTGCGATCGCTCCCAGTCGCCGCGCTCATGGGCATCGTAAGCACAGTGCCAGTCGTCGCTGCGCAAACGAAGCCGGCGGCGCCGGCCAAACCTACACAAGCTCCGTCCAAACCGGCGGCCAAGGCCGTCCCACGCCCGGCGGCCAAGCCCGCGCCGCCGAAGCCCGCGCAACTTGGCGTCACCACGGCCTCCGGGCTGACGTATGTCATCACGTCGCACGCGAACGGCCGTCGCCCGAAGATCGGCGACACGGTGCTCGTGCACTACACCGGCACGCTCATCGACGGCACAAAGTTCGACAGCTCGCAGGACCGCAAAGAGCCGATCGCGTTTCCGCTGGGCCGCGGCGCGGTGATCAAAGGCTGGGACGAGGGCATCGCGCAGCTGGGGATCGGCGACAGCGCGGTGCTCATTGTCCCGCCGCAACTCGGCTACGGCGACAAAGGCGCCGGCGGCGTCATCCCGCCGAACGCGACTCTGGTGTTCGTGGTCATGCTGGTCGACATCAAAGGCGAAGCACTGTCGACGGTGCTACAGAAGATCATCGACGACCGCGGCATCGACGCGGCAGTGACTGAGTATCGAGGCCTGAAAGAACGAGGCTTCGGCGATCTCTATATAAGCGAAGGGGATCTTAACGAGCTGGGATACCGGCTGCTCGGCCGAAAGCGTGTTCCGGAAGCGATCGAGATATTGAAATTGAATGTCGAGGCCTACCCTGCCTCCGCCAACGTCTACGACAGCCTCGGCGAGGCGTACGCCGTGAGCGGCAACATGCCACTGGCAATCCAGAACTACGAGAAGTCGCTGTCGCTGGATCCGAGCAACACCAATGCCGCGATGATGCTCAAGAAGCTGAAGGGCCAATAGCCGCGACGCGTCATGCCAGCCTTCATTCTTTATGCTGGCGTGATCGCAATCACGCGCAGCGGGCTGCCGCTGCCGTTGACGATCTTCAGCGGGGCCGCGATGACCACGGCGCCAGTCGGTGGGAGCTGATCCAGGTTCCACAGGCTCGCCAGCCCGAACTTGCCGGCGCCATGCATCGTCGCGTGATTCGGAAAAGGCGGATTGAACGTGCCGGCCTGGCCGGCGTCGGTGCCGATCGTCTCCACTCCCACGCCAAGCACGTCGCGACTTTCGGCCAGCAGTTTCGACGTGCGCGCGTCGAAGCCCGGGCTGTGTGGTCCGTCCTCGCGCGCGTTGATGAACGACGCCGGATCCGTCCGCCGGCTCCAGCCGGTTCGCAGGAGGACCCACGCGCCGGATGGAATGCGGCCGTGATCGGCTTCCCACTGTTCGAGCCGGTCGACGGTCAGCAGGAAATCGGGATCGCGTGCGACGTCGACGGTCACATCGATGACGCATGCGGGGCCGACGAATCGTGACACCGGAATCGTGTCGCACGCGTTGTCGGGCAGATCCTTGCCGGTGATCCAATGAATGGGCGCGTCGAAATGCGTGCCCGTGTGCTCGCCCATCCGAATCGTGTTCCAGTACCACGCGGGGCCCTTGTCGTCGTACCTGGAGATGACGTCGAGCGTGACGCCCGGCGACGGCGCGAACATCGGAGGCAAGCCAATCACCGGCGTCGACGGACCGAGCGGCTGCGTCAGGTCGACGATCTTCAACCTGCCGCGCTTTAGTTCGTCGACGAGTTCAGCCAGCACACCGCTCATGGCGCCTCCTCCACTCTTCGCGCGACGATCCACTGTTTGCGAGGACGCACCAGTCGTCACTCATCACGCCATTGTACGTTCGCGATCTGTTCGTCGGGTCGCCTGATGGCGAGATGAGTTTCGGAGAAGGACATATGCGGCGTTCAAGACAAGCAGGTAAACGACCCCGCTCGCAAATGCGAGACGGGAATCAGACCACGTCTTCGCAATCGCCAAAACGACCAGGACGAAACCAATCACGGACACGGGAGCGCGCCCGCGGCGAAATCGCACATGCGCCGCCAGCGACACCAGCCAGGACAGCAGCAGCCCGAACAGCGCGGCGTTGAGGATCGAAACGAACGCCTGCTGTGGCGCCCAGCGCTCGAGCACGAGCGCCACGACGATCGAGAAGGACGAAGTCGCCACCGCAAGCGTTGGCGATCCCGCCCGATTCAACGTGCCGAGCGCCGCCGGCGCCCAGCCGGTGCGCGCCAGCCCGAAGAGCGTGCGCGACGCGGCGTAGAGGGCAGCATTTGCACCAGACAAGGCGGCGGTGAGGACGACGAAATTCATCAGCTGCGCGGCGCCGGGAATGTGGACGATCCGGAAGACGGTGACGAACGGCGACTCGTGCACACCGGCGTGATTCCACGGCATCACGCCGCTGAGCACGACGATTGCACCAAGGTACACGACGGTGAGGATGACGAACGTGCGCCACACGGCGCGCTTGATGTCTTCGGTGGACCGCGCCTCGCCGCTCGTGACCGCCACGAACTCGACGCCTGCAAACGTGTAGATCGCGAACGGCAGCGCGAGAAGCATCGCCAGCGTGCCGTTGGGAAACCAGCCGCCGTGCGCGGTGTATTGCGGGGTCGTCCGTCCTGTGATCAGCAGCGTCGCGCCAAAGACGATGAATGCCGCGATGACGATCACCTTGATCATCGCGAACCAGTACTCGAATGTGCCGTAACGGCCGACGCTGAGCAGGTTCACGCCGAGCAGGAGGAACGACGCGAGCGCGACCCAGACGATGGCGGGAACGCCTGGAAACCAGAAGGCCATATAAGTGGCTGAGGCGACCATCTCGGCGCCAATCGAGATCGCGATGGCGGCCCAGTATCCCGCCCCGGAGAGAAAGCCCGCCCACTGGCCGAGATAGAGATCGCCGTAGAGCTGAAACGATCCGGCGGCGGGGTGATGGCTCGAAAGATCGCCGAGCGCCATCGCGACGATCCAGGTCAGGACGGCGGCGAGCAGGAATGTAAAGACGACGCCGGGTCCGGCGGCTTCGAGCGCAGCCGCTGATCCGAGCAAAAGGCCGGTGCCAATCGATCCGCCGACCGCGACCATAGCCATCTGGCCGGCATTGAGTTGATGCCGGAGGCCGGCTTCACGATCCGGAGATTCCGCCGATTCCACGGGCGAATCTATATCACGGCCGAGCGCTTCGACGGCTTGCCCCGGTATCAAACACACGTTTCATACATGCGTTTGAATAATCCAGGCGGACCGCGGCTCTCTATTTCTTGATCGCGACCTCGGCGACGGCGTTCCACGCGAACTCGACGAATTTGTACAGCGCCGCTTCCGACAAGCGTTCGACGTCGCTGTGCGCGCCGTACTGGGCGCGATCTTCTTCCGTTACGGCGGGGCCGATGCCATACGACTGAATTCCCTTTGCCCGAAGCTGCGCCATGTCGGACGCGCCGGTCGACATCGTCGGCAGGACGGTCGAGCCGGGATAGATGCGTTTGCTCACCGTTTCAAGTGCGCGATACATCTCCGTGTCCAGCTTGGATGGCGGCGCTTCAGGCCGCGTGGCGGGAATCGGAACAATCTTCACGGCCGGGTCGTCGATTACCTTTTTCATTTCCTCGAAAAACTCGTCGATGTCTTCGCCGGGCAATGCGCGAATATCGAGCGTGGCTTCGGCTTCAGACGGGATCACATTCGCTCCGGCGCCGGCTTTCAGCATCGTCGGCACAACGGATGTGCGCAACATCGAATAGAGTCCGGGTTCATTTTGCGCGAGGTATTGCTGCACCGATTTTGCGCGCTGCGGATCGAGCAGCGCACGGTAGCGCGTGGCCTTTTCCGGACTGCTGACGCTCGCCAGTCTCTCGAGATAGACCTTCGTGGTTTCGTTCAGATGCATCGGCGTTTCCCATGTGCCGACTTTGCCGATGGCCGTGCCGAGGTGCGTCACCGGGTTATCGATGCGCGGCACCGAACCATGTCCCGACGTTCCAGTCGCCACGAGTCTGGCGCGCTTCGGGACTTTCTCCGTCGTTCCAATATTGACGGTCGTGACCTTGCCGTTCTCGAGACGTGCGGATCCGCCTTCCGTGATGGCGAACTCCGCATCGATCTCGTCAAAATGCTCCTGAATCATGAAATTGATGCCGACGCCTTTCGGGTCGGCTTCTTCGCCGGATTCGGCGAGGAAAATCACGTCGCGGTCCAGCACGGCTCCGCTGCGTTTGAGCAGAATGAACGTCGTCAGCAACGCGGTGAGCTTGTCCTTGTCGTCGATCGAGCCGCGGCCCCAGATGTAGCCATCCTTCATCACCGCGCCGAAGGGATCGACCGGCCATTTCTCGCGCTGCACCGCGACGACGTCGGTGTGCGCCAGGAGCAGCAGCGGCCGCTTCGTCCCGTTGCCTTTCAAGCGCGCGACGAGATTGGCGCGGTTGGGATCGAGCGCGAAGGTCTTCGAGGGGATACCCTCGGCGTCGAGAACCTTTTTCACGTACTCCGCCGCTTTGGTTTCGTTCCCGTATTGCGTATCGATCTGAACGAGATCGCGATAATGCTTTAGGATGTCCGGCCTCTCCTTTTCCCAATCGACGGCCGTCGTCAGTGGCTGGCTTTGCGCCAGCAACGTTCCTCCGAGCGACACCGTGAGCGCCACACCGATCCAAGCGACAACAGTTGTGCGTTTCATCTCGACCTTTATCACGACATTCGGGTTGACCGGACACGCCGCGTGCCTCGCGCTCGACGTGGGAGTCGCGCGCCTCACTTGCCCTGATTGAACACTCCCCCGAGCAGCCCACCGACGGCGGCGCCACCGTGTTTGTCTCCAGCATACCCTTGACTAAGTGACTGCTTCGCATCACAAACCACCGGCTTTGGCGGGAGTACCTGGCTCCAAGGTTCCCGGAGTGAGGCGCATGCAAGTGAAAAACATCGATCGGCGCACATTCCTCGAAGCAGCTGTCCTCCCGATGGCTGTCCTCGGGGCGCAGCGAGCACCGCAGTCCTCAGGTCACGGCATTCGAGTTGAGCACGGTTTGGATCGGTTGGACGCGCCAAGAAGGATCGCCGGCGCCAATGTTGTCACGCGTAAGGTCGCCACCCAGGACATCTATGGTGGTTTGTTCCGTGACCGCCCTGCTTTCCAGGTCGACTCGTCGGAGTCCAGTTCCCTTTCCGGATAAACCTCTCGCCGCATCCCGCTAATTGAGCAGCACCCGTATGGTGTCGGCAACGAGAGAGGTATTTCAGCGTAGGAGTAGCGTCCTGCCGGCGCGCTCTACGCGTTGAGGTTGCAAACAACCGGAGCGTCGCTTCCCCGCCAGCTCGTGCATTGCCAGGAATCGCACGAACTCGCGCTGTCGTGACCAAGTCATCACCGCCGATCCTGGGTAAAGCTGGCTCGAAAGCTTACTGCCGCAACGGGGTGTCTTCCGCGGGGGACGCTTTCTGAAATCGGTGACACCCGCCTCGGACTCAGTTTAACGCGACGCTTCTGACCCTGTCGCCGGTACGTGTCCCGTTTGAGCGCAAAGCCATCGGATATTGCGGCGATCTCTGTGTTTGACCCGTGACGGAAAGGACCGCGCCCCAATGACATTCGCCGCAGAACCTTGCTCGGCCCGCATCTTGTAATGGTTGGCGAAGGTCTTCCGACTGGATTTCGTTATGCGTCCAGACAACATCACGACGCTGGTCCGAGGAGCGCGCCTCGGACCTTATGAAATCGAAACGCCGCTCGGAGCCGGAGGGATGGGCGAAGTCTATCGCGCACGTGACACGCGACTGGATCGTCCTGTCGCAATCAAGGTCATACCCGACCGGGAACTATCCAGCCCCACAATGCGCGAACGCTTCCAGCGCGAGGCGCGCGCAATCGGACAACTGTCACATCCGAATATTTGCACGTTGTACGACGTTGGAAGCCACGAAGGTGCTGATTTCCTCGTGATGGAGTACCTCGAGGGCGAGACGCTCGACAAGCGGATCTCACGCCAGAAACCGCGGCTTCGCGGCAACCTGCCCGGTCGAATCTCTGTGCGCGCGGCCTTCCCTCTCGACGAAACCCTGCACATCGCCACGCAACTTGCGGAGGCGCTGGCAGCAGCGCATCGCGCAGGGATTGTTCATCGGGATCTCAAGCCCGGCAACATCATGCTGACCCACACCGGTGTCAAAGTGCTGGACTTTGGACTGGCAAGATTTCAACCGTGCACCTCCTTGTCTGAAGTCAATGGCGACAGCGCGATCACCGCCGCGTTGCTGACCGGGGAAGGAACACTCGTTGGCACGATGCCATTCATGGCGCCCGAACAACTCGAAGGTCGGAGCATCGACGCGCGGGCGGACATCTTTGCCCTCGGGGCAATCGTCTACGAAATGGCCACGGGACGCCGCGCATTTACGGCTGACTCTCAAGCCGGCCTCATCGCGGCCATTCTCGAACGAGAACCATCACCGATTTCCGACGATGAACCGCGCATGCCGCGCAGCCTCGAGCAATTGGTGCGAAGGTGCCTCGCGAAGAATCCTGACGACCGGTGGCAAAGCGCAAGCGACCTAGCCCAGCAACTGCGCTCGATACCGCTCGCAACGGACACAGCAGCGGGTTCTGCGACCAGCCCGTCTGCCCGTCGTCAAGCGTTGATCACGGCCACGGTCGTGCTGCTGGCGGGCTCGGCCGCTCTTGCTCTCTTGCAGAGGGCGGCTGCAGAAGAGGGCCCACCTGCAAAGGGTGATGCCCGATTCACGAAGGTCACGTTTGTCGGTGACGTGCGAGCGGCAGATCTTTCCCCAGACGGCAAGACAGTGGCCTACGCATCCGGCGCGGACCGTGAAGTCCGGGTGTTCGTTCGGGCTCTCACTACTGATCGGCCCACTGAGATCTGGAAGGGTGCGAACCTATGGTCACTCCGGTGGCTGCCAACCGGCTCGGAGTTGCTTCTCGGCATTACGAATGGGGACATATTGCGACTCTCGAGGTACGGCGGCCCAGTGAGACAGGTTGCTCGGGGCGCAAGCGCGTATATCGCCCTCGGTCCTAACCACGCCGAGTTCGTCCATTCGATGGAGGACATGGCCGGATATCAAATCAGCGCCCTCGGGAGCACTGAAAGCCGAACGGTCTTCCTGGACCGCTTTCGCTGGCTGATTTCGCTGGACTGGAACCGTCTCACTAATCGTGTTCTCGCGCTTTCAGACGAGGACAATGGTGACTACGCCGTCTGGTCGTCAACGCCCGAAGGCAAGGATTCACGGCAAGAGTACTCGGACACACGTCCACTTCACGCCATCTGCTCTTCTCCGGCGACAGGCGCCGAATATCTGCTCAGGGAGCAAGACGACGCGACCGAGATTCTCAGACTGACGCCGTCGAGCTCAAACGAGCCACGCAGCGTCGTCGTCACGACAGTCGTCGGCGGGGTGGCCGGCCGAGCGTGCCGTGTGTCTGACCGAGGTGACCGAATCTTGTATTCGCGGCAGGTTGCCCACTCCAACATTTGGCGTTTTGATCTGCGGATGCCCAACCAGGCCCCGGTGCAGTTGACGCGGGGGACCGCGATGCTGCGGGCTCCGCGAGTGTCGCCAGACGGGCAATGGATTCTCGCGTCGCAGGGGACGGGATCGAACAGCCGCGTCGTGAGATTTCCGGCCAACGGTGGGGACCCATTGCAAATCACCTCAGGCACGATTGGCGTCCTGTCTCCCAAGAATCGGCAACTCGCGTTCGTGTCGGCTCGCGGTAACCAATATCGAGTCTGGACAAGTGACGCGAATGGTCTCGGAGCGACGGAGGTTCCGGACGCCGTTACAGCAAACCCGACTCACCTTGCGTGGCTTCCTGATGGCCGGCTAGCCTGGCAGACAGCGGATGGCGAGAATTACCTCATTCGCGACCTGGCGAACGGGCACGAGGAGTTCCTGCTGCCGCCAGAATTCGGCGGCTATGCTTCATATCCGCACTTCTCGCCGAACAATGAACAGGTGGCCATCTTCTGGATGACGGAAAGGACCGGACTCTACGTCCTCTCCTGGCCGTCACGCGAGCCGCGGTTGCTTGCACCGGACCTTGCACCCATTGGATGGTCACACGACGGCGAATGGGTTTACGCCCTGCAGGCCGTGCAGCCTTTCGAAGCGCAAAACTCGACGGGCACGCTCTTCCGAGTTTCTTCACGAACGTCACGCGTCGAGCCTATCGGCTCGTTTCCGATTGGATACTTGACGCACGGTGCGTGCAGCCTCGCACCTGATCGACAAACGATCATCTGCGCCCTAGTCGAGGAGAGTTCGGACGCGTGGATCATCGACGACTTCGATCCGAATGTCGTCCGATAAACGTTAGCGAGGCGTCAGTTCCAACAACCATTCCGCCGAAACGGTAGTTTGCAAGGGATGGGAGACCGCTCATGCCCCCGCGCGGAGACGCCGCCCGCCTGAAAGTTCGCCGTCCGACGCGCGTCTCACTCCATCTCTTTCCGACGCTTTGACAGCCCGCCGAGCCTGGCGACAGGCAGGCCCAAGCGCTCGCAGCACCAGTGCCCGTCGGCCAACCACAGCGGGTGGTTCGGATGATATGGGCAAGAAGGCCACGTCGTATCCAAGAATGCGTCGTGGACGTACTGCTGGACGTCATTCACGACGTCGTCGACGTACTGCGCCGGGTCGTTGCCAAACAGACGACGCCGTGCCGCCGCCTCGATGATTACGTCATCGTGACCGACGCCAATGGTGGTCTCGATGTCGGCGTGAAGGAGTGAAACGACGCGGGCCTCATCGTCGGCGGACACTCCGCTCACGATATCAAGCCGTCCAGGTTCCGCTCTGCGGCCGCGATCACACTCGGCAACCGGGTCTGGATCTGCCGGCGCAGCGGGTCAAGGCTTCCGATGAACGATGACAGTACGCCAAAGAACTGGTCCGGCTGTAGGGCCAGCCGCGGCGGCACGAGGAGCCACTGCGGCAGCTCGAAGTGATCGAACAATCCGTCGAACTTGTCCTGATAGGTCACGCCGACGGCTGGGACGCCAGTTCCGAGGCTCGCAATCGCGAGGTGCATCCGGCCGCTCACGACCCCATCAAGCGACTCGACCACGCCCTTAACCTGCGCGGCGTTCATTTCTTGCGTAGGATAGAGCACTCGTTCGCGGAAGGACGAAGCGAGTCCCTGATAAACATGCCGGAGGCACTCGTCGTCGCCAACCTGGGGCCGCTTGTCGTGAGACAGGAGTACTACGGACACGCGATGGCTCTCGAGCAGCCGTGTCAAGGTTACTACGGCCGATCCGACTAGCCGCTCGAGCTGGAGATGCGTGATCTTGCGAATCAGCATTGGGTGCAAGTTGAAGGCGATCACGTGCTCGTCGACCGCCCGGCGCGTGCCGACCCATGCCTTGATCGTCTGCACCGCCGGCGCGTCCCGATCCGGGCGCAACAAGAACGCGGCGTCCGCCACCAGACGGCCGGGCGCGGGCGAGAACCGCGAGAATCGCTCGAGCGACAGCCGGTCACGCAAGTTGAACGACACCGCGCTGGTCGTGTCCGAGTAGATCGAACGAAGGCTCTGGTGAGGCCGCTTGTTGAAACTGAACCCCAGGACGACCGTGCGAAAGCCCGACCTCCCGCAAAGATCTGCGAGCGTCAGGGCCCGAATGGCCCCGAGGACGCTGTAATACCCATCGAGGATGTCCGCACCGACCACAATGACCGCGTCGGGCTTGAAGTCGCGGATCTGCGTCACCGACTCCCGCAGATCCGCACCCTCGTCCCAAAGGCGCATCGGGGTGAAGCCACGCAGGCGGGCCGCGTCGTCTGCCAGCTGACTCGCCGTAAGGATGCCAACGTCGAGATGGGGCCACTGGTCCGACAAGCGGCTGAGGACTGCGCCGATCATCGCTTCGTCACCGAGCGAGCCAACCAGGGACCGGGGATCGCCTGGAACTATGAACACCCTGCGGACAACGAAGTCCGTCGATGCGGAGGCGTTGACGTCGTGGCCCAACGTGGTAGGGAACTCATCGATCATCAACCGCCATTCGCGCGTGAGGCGCTGGGTTTCTCGCCAACGTTCAAGCCGCCCCTTCACTCTCTCCAGAGCGGGTCGTCGCGGCTCCATGCCCTCCTTCGAACCGCGAGTCATGTCAGTTGCCTGCTCCGACCCGTGAAGAGGCCGACGATCTCGAGGGTCTGGCGCCGCGCCGCCAAAGCCAGGAATCCGGCGTACACGCTGCTCGCGACGATCAACAGCGTCAGGCATCGGAGCCAGAGCCCGACACCCATTGCCAAGAGCCATGAGCGGGCCCCCGCGACCGCTCCGTAGGCCAGCGCGGAGCCGAGCAGGAACCGCCACGTGCACGAGAGCACTGCTACAAGCGACACGCCTACGACCCGACGAACCAGGTAGAAGCTGACCGGTGATGTAGCCAGCTGGCTACCGATATAGGCTTTTAAGAAAACGTCGAGCCCGGCGCCGTTAACAACGCCGAGGGTGATGAACGTGACCGCGACCTTCAGCATGAGCAGCTTGAGCGAGATCGATGGCCGGCCCAGTGCGTTGAACAGAGTGCCGTTATAGAACTGCATCGCCTGGACGGCGCTCAGCAGGCACATCGGCGCCAGCACCGTCGCGCTGGTCGCGTAGCTCGGTCCGAAAACGATCTCGACGAGTTCTGGCGCGGTGGCCGCCACGACGACGAACACTGGGACTGCCGCCGCGGCGCTGACGCTAACCGACTTGTAGTACGCGGCCAGCAAAGCCGATCGGTTCGCCGCGAGGCGTGAGAAACCGTTGTGGGCGACATCGAGGACGGCACCACTGAGCACCTGCATGAGCGCCACCTGCGGGCGGACCCCGACCACGTACAACCCCGCGATCGCAGGCCCCAGGCGCGCAAGGACGAGGAGGTCCAGGACCCTGCTGTTGGCGAAATCGAGCACGTTCGCGCCGAGGCGGCTTAGCCCGTACGAGACCAACTCGCGGGTTCCACGGAAGTCGCGCGGGATCCGGAACTGCCACTGCGGCACCGCCCAGATCAGCACGCCGGTGATCGCCGTCTGCGCCAGGCTCTGGGCTGTCAGACTCCAGACGCCGCCGCCCTCGAGAGCCAGCCAAATGCCGAGAGCACCCGACAGCGTCGCCCCGACGATCTGCGAGATCGTCAGCCAGCGGTACTGAAAGTCCCGACGCAGCATCCCCGCCTGGCTGAAATACATTGCGCTCATCAGCGTGCCAAGGCTCGTGACTCGCAAGACCGGCGTGATCTCTGGGAGCCCCACGCTCTCTGTGAGCGCCGGCGCAGCGATCCCAATTCCGAGCGTCAGCGCTACGGCGATGCCAAGGTTGATGACGAACAACGCATCGAGTTGGGAGGGCCAGATCTCTCTGCGCTGAACGACCGCCTCGCTGAGACCTTGATCGACGACGATCCCGGCCAGCCCGAGCACCGTGGTCACGAACGCGAACGCCCCGAGGTCGCTCGGGTCAAGGATGCGCGCAAGCACCGTGAAGATCGCCAGCGTGATCAGTTTGAGCCCGGCATTCTGGACCAATAGCCAGACGAGCCCCGTGACCACCTTCTGTCGTACGCCACCGGCAGGCGCACCACTGGAGCTGATAGACGTACCTGTCATTGCAACAAGATCCCCACGGGCCCGACGTATCGCAAAGACTTATCGGATCTTCGCGTCGGGTTACCGTGGCGCCGCTTGATGTCGCGATGAAGGATACCGGCCGCGTGCGGGGACGCGAGGCCGTCCGCCACGCCTGTCGGAAAACGATGGGTGAATGGATTCAGTGTCCGCGATTATAGTCGTCTCACGACTTGTCTGCAGCGCGACACGCTTCAGAGGGATCCGATGGCTCAAGATGGATCACAGGTCACCGCCTTTGACTGGAGCATTGAGCTCCGTTCCCCCCATCGCGCGGAACGCCTTCCAGCTACCGTCCGGCAGCTTCTTCCACACTCCCAGCACGGTACCGCGAACCTGTTTCACCTCGGCACCCGGCGATTCGACAACCGAAGCAGTGAAAGTGCGCCACTCGACGGCCCAGCCACCGTCCAAAAAGGTGAAGTCCCTGACTTCCGGGACGTAGCTCAACACCTTGAGACTTCTATTCGCTGTCTGTCGTTCGTTGCTCTCGCGGATAGCCTTCTTCCCGATTTCGGCAGGCGCGCCCACGCCGATCCGAATGGCGTCCTCAGTCCAAAACTCCGTCAGCGCAGCAGCATCTCGCGCAATCGTGGCGGCAATGTCCTGCTGCCGGAGCTTTTCGATAGCGGCCAGGTCCGCAGCGCGGTTCGTTTGGCCGCCAGCCGACACGGCCGGTCGCTGAGACACGTCGCCTGCCAACGCCGTCATCGCACAAACGAGAACCACGGAATGCACTCTCATCCAGCCTCCTATCCAGCCGTTGACCCCTGAGCCTTGAGCCCTTGAGCCCTGAGCCTTGAGCCCGATCACGCGATTCTGAAGTACGTGTTGTATCTCTCCGTGTCGACCGTGAAGTACGGCACGAACACCAGATCGCGGCCCGCAATCATGGCGTGGTATGCCTGTGTCGATCCGAGGGTCGGTGACAGCGCCCCGGGCAGGTCGAGGGGCTCCCCGCCTATGCCGTCCCACGGATTGAGTCCGACATACATGACCGCCCCGCGCATCAGTGCGGCGAGTTTTGGGTTCTCGCGATCGATCGACAGCGTGCGTAGTGGTTGCGGTACGACCACGTCGATTGTATCGCCGGCCGCATCATTGGGCCGCCAGTGAGCCGCACTGCCCCATACGGGAACTCGCGCATGACCTCCTTGCTGAGACTGCCCTGTTCGGCGGCGAAGGCGCGTGAAAGACCCACGAGCGTGGTTCCAGCAGCGGCACAGACGGCGCCTCGGACGAATTCTCGCCTCGAAATCGCGGTCAGCGTGTCGGTCATGTCGGTATCATGGCCTACGTGATGTCATTCATAAAGACGCATGCTCTCGCAATGACATTGGCTGCCGGACTCAGCCAGGCGGTCGCGCTGGCCCAATCATCGCTACCGCAGACGACGTCGAGTCCCTCTAGAAACGCTGCTGTTATACGTGACTGGTCAAGTCGCCTGCTGTCGAAAGACCCGAAGGTCCGCGAAACCGCCGAAGCGGCTCTAGTCAAAGGGGCACCACGTTCGTTCTCTTTGCTGAAACGATTCCTTACCCCTGAGCATGGAGACCTGCACGTCGTGACGTTTCAAATCATCCAGCGGATCGGTCCTCCTGCCATTCCGCTGCTGGTGGAGTTGCTGCGGCATGACTCGGAGTCAATCCGGCGAAGTGCCATCGACGAATTGATCGACCTGGCGCCGCATACCGAGTTGATTCAACCGGCGCTGAGGCGTGCGCTGAGAGACAAGGATTCGTCCGTCGCGGGGGATGCCGCACGCGCGCTGGGCGCTTTGGGCAAGAAAGCCAGCCCTTCCGTCGCTGCCCTCGTCACTACCCTTTCGCATTCGGATCCATACGTCCGCGTCTACGCGGCAGAGGCCCTGGCCTCCATCGGTCCGAGCGCGGCGACAGCGACAAACGCGCTGGCAGAAGCGTTAGGCGATCCCACTCCCGGCGTTCGCTGGGCGGCGTGTGAGGCGCTCGGAAGCATCGGCGCGGCCGCGCAATCTGCGGTGCCGTCGCTGATCGAAGCGCTGGAGGATGAATTCCTTTATGTCCGCATCTTCGCAGCCGGCGCTCTGGGAAGCATCGGACCGAAGGCGCAATCGGCCCTGGGCGCGCTCAAGGCGGCGGCAGCAAACGACCCCGCACTGCGTGATGAAGTCGAGTGGGCATTGAATCGAATCGCTGGAATCGAGTCTGCAGAGCCTGTCGCGTCATACGCCGCGTCCGCGCCTTCCATCGCTCCTCCGCACGAGACGACCCTCGTGCGAACCGGCGATCCTCCGTTCGACTGGGATACGACCACCGGTCGGAACATCGTGTGGAGCGTCGAACTGGGAAACGAAACGTATGGTCGTCCCGTGGTTGCTGGCGACACGGTCTATGTGGGCACAGACAACGCCCGGCACTTGAACCCCGACTATCAGGAAGACGCCGGCGTGCTCGTCGCACTTCAAGCAAAGGATGGAACATTCCTCTGGCAGGACCTGGCCCCCCGCGTCGAACGAGGTCTGCGGGAGTTCATCTTGCCGTCGACGACAAGCGCGCCGTATGTCGAAGGCAATCGTCTGTACTACGTCACTGCCGAATGCCAGCTCCGTTGCCTCGACACACAGGGTTTCCGTGATGGCGAGAACAACGGTCCGTATCAGGATGAGCGCTTCCAGGACGACACGGCAGCCGACATCGTCTGGGAGTTGGACATGTGCCGGCGCCTGGGTGTGTTTCCGCACGAAGCCACCAATAGCGAAGTGTTGGTCGTGGGTGATCTGCTGCTGGTTTCCACATCAAACGGTCAGAATGAAGGCCACACACGCGTCCCATCGCCGCGCGCCCCAAGCCTGATCGCGGTGGACAAGCGTTCGGGCGAAGTCGTCTGGCGCGCCATCGGTGCGGGCGCGCAGGTGTTGCACGGCCAGTGGTCCAGCCCCGTGGCGGCAAACATCAATGGACGTATACAGGTGCTCTTCGGTGGAGGCGATGGCTGGCTGCGCTCGTATGATGCGGCGTCGGGTCACGAGATCTGGCGATTTGACGGTAACCCGAAAGACGCCCGCTGGCTTCCCCGCCCCGGAGTCCTGTCGCGCAGCTCCATCATTGCGTCACCGGTCTTCGCCGATGGCCGCGTCTTTGTCGCGATGGGAATGAGCCCCGGGCACGACAACGGCCCTTCATTGATTTACGCGATCAGCCCGAACGGCCAGGGAGACGTCACCGAGAGCAGGCTCCTCTGGACTTCTCGCGAGGTCGGTCGCGTGGTGGGAACACCGATTGCGAAGGACGGTCTTCTGTACGTTGGCGACCTCGGCGGAACAATTCACTGTCTGGACGCGGCGACCGGCGCCCACGTCTGGAAGCACGAGACGCACGAGGCCATTTGGGGAAGCCTCCTGCTCGCAGGCGACCGGCTTTACGTCGGGACCGTTGACGGGAGCATGATCGTTCTTCGTGCCGGACGGCAAAAACAGTTACTGGCGCAGATGCTGATGGATGCGGCGATCTACACGGCCCCTGCCGTCGTCGGCGATGCGTTGTACCTGGCCACGGCAAACCGGTTGTACCTCATCAGGCCAAAGCCGTGACGTGCAACCGGTGGTTGGTGGTTGATGCTTCGCCGCACGAGCGGCCGCGATTCTCCTTCAGAACCGCGGCTGCTTCTTCGAGTACCAGATGCCGTGAGGACGCCCGGCGATCGGGTATTGCCACGTTTTGACGACCTCGCGGGTGCGCACGTCGACCACCGCGACCCCACCCGTACCCAAGATGTCGTTGTCGTATGTGGCGTAGATGAAGTGACCGTTCGGCGTCATCACTGCCAGATCGCCAGCCGAGCTGTCTTCGGGTCCAATTCGGACGAGGGGAAACGCTTTCAGCGTGCTCGTATCGATGAATGACAGGCTGGCGGGACGGCCTCGCAAGCTGACAGCCAGCGTGAGCTCGTTGGGCGTCAACATGATCGACTCCGGCTGAATTCCCTTGCGTTCAGGGTCAACGGGCACGGAAGCGGTGATCGCCCCGGTCGCAAGCTCGATGCGCTTCACGGTGTTGTCTCCGCGCGCCGACGCCCAGAGCAGATCGCCAAACCGGCTGGGGATCACTTCCTCCGCCCTCAGTATTGGCTTGACGGTCAAGACGACGTCCCCACTTTCCGAGTCAATCCCCGTGACCATGTTGCCCGAGTCATGAGCGATGTAGACCCTGTCCCCTCCCAATGTCGGGGTAATACCGTGGGCGCGGGCAAAATC
>Ga0310810_10001709_pt1 | contig 23207 bp, 19 predicted proteins | sample NCmetagenome_FD_207641 | JGI IMG/M metagenome (GOLD analysis project Ga0310810, IMG submission 207641) | Soil microbial communities from experimental microcosm in Duke University, North Carolina, United States - NC | ecosystem: Engineered > Artificial ecosystem > Soil microcosm > Unclassified ... | reverse complement strand
TCGACACCGCCCCTACCATCGGCGCGAGCTTTCCCTTAGCGATCACGTGGCCCCGATTCCCCAGGCGGTGCGGAATGCCGTCGGCGTAGCCCGCTGCCAGCACAGCGATCCGCATGGGGCGTAGAGCGCGATGAATCCCTCCGTAACCTACCAGCGCCCCGGCTTCCAGATCCTTCACCGCCAGGACCGTGGCTTTCCAGGAGAGCGCCGGCCGGACCACCAATTGGCGTTTGGGCGCGGAGCCTCGGGCTGGCGACACGTATCCGTAAATGGCGTGTCCGGGGCGGACCAGGTTCCACCAGGCCGCCTTGCGTCCGTATGCTACGGGGATGGTTCCGGACGCATGAATGTAGCGCGGCACGATGCCCGCGGCCCGCAGGCCGGACAACACGCTTTCAAAGTGCACCAGCTGGTCTTCGGTTTGCCGGCTTTCGTAATTACCGGAGGAGGCGAAGTGGGTCATCAGGCCTTCCATGCTGGATGGCGCGGCCTGCACAGCGCGGGCGATCTCCTGGGCGTCGGCCCGGGTTCCCAGCCGGCCCATGCCGCTGTCGATCTTCAAATGGTAGGGGACTCGCGCGGCCGGCAGATCTTCGAGCGAATGAATCACCGGGGTGAGATCGAATTCTTCGAGGCCGGCTCGTTCCTCCGGAAGAAAATCGGCCATCACCAGAATGCGTGTGCGGATCCCCTGGCGGCGTAGATACGCGCCTTCCTCGACGTTCGATACGGCCAGCCAGGTGGCTCCCTCGGCTTCGAGCGCACGCGAGACTTCCACCGCGCCGTGGCGATAAGCATCGGCTTTCACTACCGCCATCACGTCGGCCGCGGCGCCGACCACATTTCGCACGGCGCGATAATTCGCGCGAATCTGCCCCAGCGAAACTTCGACCCAACTTCTCATGATGTTTTCTTGGCGAGTCTTGTCAGCAGTTTCTCATACGCATCGGTGACAGCGTCCCAACTGTAGCGCTGACGGACTTCCTTCATCGCGCGGGCGCGCCAGACTTCTTGTTCTTTTTCAGGCATTATCAGTACAGCCTGCATAACTGCCCACAGGGTTTCGTGGGTAAAAGGAAACCCCGCGCCGCCGGCGACTTCGGCGTTTTCCGGCGTGTCGAGATACAAAGTCAGCGCCCCGCGGCCCATGGCTTCGATCAGCGCGGGATGCGTGCCGCCAACTTCGGTCGCGTGGATGTAGGCGAAGCAGTGCGAATCGAGCTCTCCGTAGCCTTGGCCATAAACCGCACCGGGGATCACGATTCGCGGATCGTTGGTGGCGCGCACGCGGCGGATATAGTCCGCCGCGTAAGGCGCGTCGCCGATCAGGGCCAGCTTGAAGGGCGTCCGCAACTGCTCGAAAGCTTCGCGGACGAGAAGCGCATTGTTCTCCGGCTCCATGCGGCTGACGTAGAGAAAATAGCGCCGACGCTCCAGGCCCAGCTGATCCAGCACGGCGGATGTTTCCAGCGCGCCCACCTCCGCGCCGTAGGGAATCATTTCCGAAGCATGCCCATACTTCTCGCGATAATAGGCCGCGATGCTCTGGGCATCCGTCACCACTGCGTTCGGCATCCAGGTGGCCAGGCGTTCCGAAATCCGATACCAGGCCTTGGCCAGCGAATTCCATTTCTTGCGATTTCGCTCCAGGCCGTCGACATTCAATGCGACCGGCATGCCGAGCATTCTCGGGATCCAGGTGAATATCGCGTTCGCGGCATTGCAGTAGAGCACCGCGTCATAGCGGCGGGCTCCCGCCAGATGCAATGTTGAGAAGCAGGTGTGTGCCAGTGTATCGAGATACTTGTGCCGGATGGTCGGCAGGTACTGCAGGCGCACGCCCGGGTGAACGGTTTCGTGGTGCTTTTCGCGGCAGTAAACCGTGATGCTGTGCCCGCGTGCGGCTAGGCGTGTCGAAAGCTCCTCGGCGAAGGTCTCAAAGCCGCCGTAGCGCGCCGGGATGCCCCGTGTGCCGAGGATCGCAAAACGCACTTACGGCCTTTTTCAACCGCGAGCAGCGCGTCCACGGGCCACGGCCCGGGCGGATGGACGGGGGGCAGGCCGGCTCACCGGCTGGTAGGAGAACCAACTGGAAATATAGTCGTCCTTGGCCTTGCGGCGCTTCATAATCTCGCGGCGCTTTTCCATCACCCGCTTCCAGTTTCGCGCCAGATACCAGAACGCCTTGAGGGATCCGTGCTCATGCAGAATGCACGCGCCCACCACGATGAAATCTCGAGACGTGATGGAAAGCCAGTTGCGCCGGTAGAGATCCGGAGTCATGTTCTTGAGCCGCATCAGAAACCGGTTCTTCACCGAATGCATGTTGATCGCCGAGGGCAGCGCCCGGCGATTCCCGGGCAGTACGTTGCGCACGTGGTAGCCACGCGCCAGCGGCGTATAGATGCAGCGCCAGCCCATTAATTGGGCGCGCCAAGCCACATCGGCGTCTTCGCGATACACAAAAAAATCCGGGTCGAAAAACTCGCCCAGGATCGAGATATCCTCGATCATCGCGCGCCGGTACAAGGCCGCTGCAGCGGTCGCGCCGAATACGTATTCGAAATTCAGGTAGTGGCCGTTATCGATTTCCTGGCTGCCGCGGTCCAGATGCCGCAGCATCGGCGTGAAGTAGATGCCGGTGGAATCCACCAGCTGCTTGTCGGGCAGATCAAATGTAGCCCGGATGGTGAGCAGCTTTCCGCACACCGACCCAACCTTGGGATCCACTTGGCCCGCTTCCACCAGAGCATGAATGAAATTGGGCAGCAGCAGAACATCGGGATTGAGTGTGAGTACCCACTCCCCCTGCGCTAATGCGATGGCCTGATTCTGCGCCGCCGCGAATCCCATGTTCTCGTCGTTATAGTAGATGCGGCAGCGGTCGGAGAATTGTTCCAGGATATCCACGGTGCCGTCGGTCGACGCATTGTCGAGCACCACGATTTCCATGTTCAAATACTTCTGTTCCAGAACCGATTCGAGGCAACGCTTTATGAATCTGCCGCTGTTGAAGGTGACAATTGTTACGGAAACCAAATCGTTAGATGCCATTCGCGTCTGTTGTTTTTCTTAAAATTTCCCAATACGCCCAGACCACTGAGCCGGCGTGCGGGAGACCATCCGTTTTAATGCTAACCGTATTATTTTGCAACAACTAACGACAGGGTTCAGGCTCCGCTCACGAATCATCCCCGCGATGGTTCGCGGAACCGTACTTAGCACCGCTGCGAGGCAAACACCCCGATAGGACCAAGGGCGGAAGTGCTTCGCCGCATATGTTAGAAGGCTACCATACCAGTACTCTTCCATGCGACTCGTGGGAAGTTTCTTAACCGAATGGCCGCCTGCATGCTCGGCCCGGACCTCCGGAACATACTGGATTCGATACCCCCCGTCCATCGCCCGCCGGCAAAAATCCACGTCTTCGAACCATACCGGATGAAAACGCTGGTCTAAACCGTCCAGTTGTTCCCACACATCGCGGCGCACCATCAGGAAGGCACCCGCGGGCTGCTCCACCGCACCTTCGCGATTTGGATCCCGGTCCAGGTAGCGATAGCGGCGGTTCACTGAATTGCCCGGCCACAGGCGGTTGATCCCCAGAAGCTCGAATGCCAGCGATGCCGCAGTGGGAAAACGGCGGATGGTAAATCCAGCCTGCGCCCGGCCATCCAGCCCGGTAAGCTGGCCCGCGGCGAGTCCGTACTCCCGGCAGGCGTCGAGAAGAGGGACCAGGGGTGTCCGCAGCCGCACATCTGGATTCAGCAGGAGGATGGGATCGCCACTGCTCACGCTGACCCCTTGGTTCGAAGCACCCGCGAACCCATAGTTTTCCCGGTTGGCAACCAAGTTGATCTCCGGCCGTTTCCGGACCTGCTCCACGGTTCGATCTGTGGAGGCATTGTCCACTACGGTCACGACCAGCCCAGGAGCCATTTCAGCCAGCGCATCGAGGCAGCCCAAGATCACCTCCTCCGAGTTGTAGGTGACGATTACAGCCCCAGCAGCCAGAAATAGGCCCTCCAGTAACGGTCGAACCCGGTCTGCTGCTGGATTTCAAGTATCGTCTGCTCGCTTTCCCCAACGAAAGCTACTATCTTGTTTTCGGACGCCAGCCTCTGCAACGGGAGAGTTCGGGCCAGACGCATGCCCGCCATCTTACCCTCTAGAAACGCACCTGCACACCCATGGCGGAGAGCCACGATTCCCCATAGCAATTGTCCGGCCACGATCGGCCAGCGCGGCAAATCTCCGAAGTACTTTGCTGTCAACAAAACCTGATTTCGGGCGATCAACCGGACTGAGTATTTATTCCACTGGCCCCATGTCGAACTTCCCTGATGGTAAGCAGTTGCCGCCGGCACGTAGATTCCCCCGCGGTCCTGAATTGCGCAGCGGATCCCGAAATCCACATCCTCCAGGTAGGATTCAAACATTTCATCCAGGAACCCGACCTCCCGGAACAGCCCCTTCTGAAACAGAGCCGCCGTCATGGGAGCCATGCGAATTGGCCGGGCCTGATTCCAGACCGGACCGTCCGGCTTCCCCGATCCGCAACGGGAGGCGCACGCGCCCCGCGAGATGGCGTCAAAGGTGGCGTCGATGCGCGAGGGATCGCTGGCCATGAGCGTTTTTCCGGTCGCAAACCAAGCGTCTTCCGACGCTACCGCGTCGAGCAGCATCGCCAACCAATCCGGCGCCAGCCTGACGTCGTTATTGAGGATCCCAATCCAATCGGCTTCGGCAGCTTCGATGCCCTTATTCACCGCGGCGGCGAATCCCAGGTTTCGATCGAGCCGTAGGACTCTTGCTCCCGCGCGCTCGGCCACGGCGGCCGAGTCATCGGTCGAGCCATTGTCGACGACTATGATCTGGTCGAACGCGCGCGTCTGTTGGCGCAGATTCTCGAACAGCGCCGGAAGAAGATCTCTCCGGTTCCAGTGAGGAACTACGGCGGCGACCTTCATGAGAACCGCTTTTTAAGAAGGAACCAGAGGTTGTAGATGCCGTCGCGCCACGGATTAAGCTTGATTTCGCCCAGCCGCGAACTGTACAGAATCGAGAGCTCGGCGAAGCGATGGCGATTGATCTTCAGCGCCTCAATCTTGATCTCCTCGGAAAACGCCATCCCGTCGGATTCGAGCGTCATTTTGCTGAGAATCGACCGGTGGAATACCCACATTCCCGACTGCGAGTCGCGCACCCAGGTCAGGTAGAGAATGGACATCGCCAGGGACAGGATCAGGTTCCCGACCCAGTGCTTGAAGCTCATGGCCGACCCGTCCCTCACCGGGAAGCGCGAAGCATTCAGAAAATCGACCTTAAGATGGATAAATGCTTCCAGCAGGTAGGAAATCGCATCCGGCGGGTAGCTGTGGTCGCCATCGAGCGTGATGACAATATCGCAGGTGGCCGCCGCGAAGCCCGTTTTGTAACTGCGGCCGTAACCGCGGGCATCTTCCCGGATCACCTGGGCGCCGAAACGGGCCGCCACCTCCGAGGTCCGGTCCGTCGAACCGTTATCGACCACCAGCACCTGGTCGACGAATTCCGGCATGCGGGTCAAGACCTGCTCCACTCCCTGTTCTTCGTTCAGGCACGGCATGATCACCGTGATCGTTTGTCCCTTATACATTTGCCGTTTCACCAGTCTAGCTTGTGCGCCCCTTTGGGTATGATGGGGGACATGAAGCGGCTCTACCTCGCGGCTTTGACCGCCCTGTTTTCGATTACCGGCGCACATGCTGAGATTTTCGGCGTGAAGACCGTGTATGTGCTTCCCATGGCCGGCGGACTCGACCAATATCTGGCGCTACGGCTTACCTCCCAGGGAGTGCTGCAAGTAGTGACCGATCCGCAAAAGGCGGACGCGATTTTGACCGATGGAATTGGCGCGCGTCTCGAAGCGAGTCTCACCGAACTGTACGGGACCCCGGTGAACAAGGACGTAAACAAGGAAAAGACCGGCAAGGCTGGTGCGGACGAGTTTAACCATCCGACCATGCAGCCTCTTTCCCGCAGCCGCGGCCTGGTGTTTCTGGTGAATCGCACCACGCGCGATGTGGTCTGGAGCACCTTCGAGCGGCCGAAAAATACTCAGCCCGAGGAGCTGAAGCATGCCGCGGAGAAGATCGTGGATCGGCTGGCGAAGGCGCCCAAGGCCAAGTAGCGCTACCGGGTAGTCGATCGCGCTTCCAGGCTCGCGACCTCGCTGTTCGCCGTACCCTCTGGACGCATCCTGCGGACCTCGGCGCGATAACACTCCACCAGCCGTTCGGTCATCCCCCGTATATCGCGCTGGGCCACGACTTCAGCCCTGGCCCGCCGGGCCAACGCTTCCGCATCCGCCGGATTCCGCAGCAGATGAACCACGTGCCCGGCGAACGCTTCCGGGTCATCCGCTAGCGCACAGATCTCGCCGTCTTGATCCGCCAACCCCTCCGCGCCCACCCGCGTCGAGACAACCGGGATCCCGGCCGCGAAGGCTTCCAGGAGCTTCACCCGCACGCCTGAACCCGCCAGGATCGGGCAGATGAACAGGGCATAGCGCATCAGCGGCTCACGTACATCCTCCACGAAGCCGATCATTTCGATGGCTTCCGGGTCGCGCAAGGAGTGCCGCGGGGGAGGATCCGAACCTACGATCACCAGCCGCGCACGGGGCTCGTCTTTGCGGATGCGCGGAAAAACCTCCCGCAGAAACCAATCGAGCGCTTCCACGTTCGGCAGGTGCCGGAAGCTGCCCAAAAACAGCAGCGTGAATGGCTCGCGCCCCGAAGGCTGGAAGGCGTAACCAGAGGTGTCGATCCCGGCGCGATATCCGGCGTCCAGACGTCCGTTTAATTGAGGCAGGAAAGACCGGAGATACTCGGCGTTATCGCGGCTGCATACTTGAATGCGGTCGAGTCGGGGAAGAAGCTTCAATTCGTAACGGATGGCCCGCAGATATTCCCAGCGCGAGACGGTCCTTTCCAGCAGACCGCTCATGTAGGGAAGGCGCCGCGCGATGGACTGGAAATAGACATCGTGCTCAAACAGGATGCTGGGAATGTGGTGGAACCGTCCGGCGTACTGCCCCAGCACCAGATATTCGAGCTGCAGCACGTCGATCGAGCCCGTGAAAATCTGGCGATGGATCAGCCAGGCCAGATCGCGATTGCGAAACTCACGGGGGGCGTGCGGTTCGGGCGATCCCAGCGCCTTTTGGCGTCCGGTCATGCGGACTATATATTCGGTAGAGGCGCAAATTCTGTTTAGTTCCGCATGCGCCTCGCGCTCCCGCTCGTGATCCAGCAAGACGATCAGATGCAGATCGCACAAGCGCGCCAATTCACGCACAGTTTGATACATGAACACGCCGCCGCCGTGCACGGGGGGACAGATCGGATAGGGAGAGACAAACAATACCGCCAGCCGCCGCGGCTCACGTCGCAGCGGAAGAAATGTGTCGCGATAATGGCCTCCGAGCGGCCTTTTGAACGCCTCTTCATCGGAGATGGTTGCGAGTTTATGAGCGCGGATTCGGGAAACCAGCCCGCGCGGCAGAGCCAGAAATGCTTGCAGGATTCCTCGATAATTTGGACGCTCCGGTGAGTCGCCTGCCATCCAGCTTAGAGTTGCGGCCGCCCATGTAAAGAGAAAATGCGAGCCTAGCCAGCGCCAATCGTGGATATTCTTCCAGGTGAACAGCAGGAAGTTCTTCTTGAGCACGGCCTGGATGGTGGCTTCCGAAAATCGCTTGCCGATGGTGCCGCGATGTTCGTGATAAACCACGCTGGCCGGCTGGTAGAGAATTTTCCAGCCGCGCTTCCAGGCGAGGTAGCCCAGGTCGGTGTCTTCGAGATAAAACGGTTTGAGCAGCTCGTCAAAGCCGCCCAACTCCAGAAACTTCTTGCGGTCGAAGGCGCAGGAGCCACCGCCTCCGTAGAAACAGGGATACAGCCCGCGAATCTCGGGTTCCATGCGGTGCCGGACACGCAGCCCGCCCTGGAGCCACCAACCCTCGGTCAGGCCGGTCTCTTCGCGCGGCTTGTCAGGATCGGAAAAGAAGATCTGGCAAGAGACGGCGAAAGTCTTGTCGTCGGTAAATCCGTTCAGAAGCGGCTGAAGAAAATCCTGCTCAACGCGCATGTCGCTGTTGAGCACGAGGACTATGTCATTGAGGGCTGCCTCAACCCCGGCGTTGCAACCGCCGCCAAAACCCAGGTTGCGTTCGAGAGCCAGCATTCGAACATGAGGAAAGCGTTCTCGGACAAACTGCGCGCTGCCATCCTCGGACCCGTTGTCGACGACGATGATTTCGTTGCGTGGGGATCCGGACAGCGCCGCAATTACGGAAGGAAGATATTTCTCGAGCAAATCGCGTCCATTCCAGTTGGGGATCACCACGCTCGCCGCGCGCGCATCGGGAGCGGCATTCGGTGGCAATTTCTTACGAGGAGTGAGCGCGCAAAATAGATCGCACAGAAACAGGGCCGCAGCGGCGAGCACCAGTAGAATCGGGGCGCAGAGAGCAAGGGGCAGGCCCCGGAGCAGCCTCCAGGCGCCCGCCAGGAACCGCCTCATTCCGCCGCTTCCTTGCCCGATGCGTCCGTGATCTGTGGCCCGAGCCCCAACTGGCGTCCGAGTTTCAACCAGCGGGATTGGTGGACCAGGGCGAGCTCGGCGGTCGTCTCTTGCAACTGGGTGTCAAGGCGTCGAGCCCATTCCGTACGTTCCACCACGGTGGCCTCGGCGCGATCCAGCAGACGGACCGCCTCCGCGAGCTGGCTGGCGCGTCGTTCGAGATCCGCAGTCAGGCGTTGCTCCGTTTCCAGCGCCCAGTCCGTCTTGCGACGGTTCTCTTCGTTCAGACCTGTGATGATCTGTCCGGCGCGCTCTTGCTCGGACGCGAAGGTTTTTTGTAGGTCGGAATGCGCGGTCAGGAGTTCGTTACGATCGGCCGTGGTTTGATCCAGCCACGTCCGAACCTGGGTGAGCTCACGTTCCAACAGGCGAATATGCTGTTCGCGCTCCCGCAGAAGATTCGCCGCTCGGGGGACGTAAAGAAAGCCAGGTAAATCCGGAAGGGGAGCGCAGGAGCAAAAGCCGATGAAGAAGTTCGCCGTTTCCGGATCACTGGACGTCCGAGCGAGTTCGGCTTCGGCGCTGGGGGCGGAAGAAGTCCCATCGTAGAACGTAAAGGCTTCCACGCGGTCTTGAAACAGGATCTGCACATGCGGGAAGAACTCGCTTAGGGCCGTTCGAAACTCTCCGAATTCGAACTCGTGCTCGTGAAACGGATTCGGACCGGAGGTCGCCCTGGTTTCCGCGTAGTAGCGCTTATTAGGAGTGGAGACGATGAATATTCCGTTGGGTTCGAGCACCCGGAGCGCTTCCGCCAATAAAGCCCTCCAGTCCTGAAGATGTTCGATGACTTCGAAGGCGGTTAACAAATCGAACGAGGCCGGGGGGAACGGAACGGCGGTCGCCGAGCACTGCAAGAATCGGACGTTAGGGAAATGCTCCGCGGCATAAGCGATCGCGTCGGGTGCGATATCGACTCCCACAGAGGAGGAAGCGATTCGAGAGAGGTCCGCCGTGCCGTAGCCGGCGCCGCAGCCCATATCGAGGACGCGCCGCCCGTGTGCGAAGCGCTCCGCCAACGCGTAGCGGGCCACGTGTTCGCCCCACAGATCGTCATTAACCTGGCCGGGAATGACGCGCTCGCCGGTGAATTCGCTCACGGTGTTGTCACCTTGCCGACAATTCCGCTGCCCGCTTTGGTATTCACTTTGACGCGGCAGTCCAAGTGAAACTGCCCGTACATGGGCTGATCGGATTTCTCCATCTGCAACACCACCGCGTTGTCGATCCAGTCGCACATCGAGTAGTGATCCAGAGACCCATTCGCGATCGCCGGTGAGAACGAAAACGACGATGCATATAACGCCGGCAAATCCAGGTAAAAATCGACGGTGCAAATATCGCCGGCTAGCATCGGAGGCAGATCCTGACGTTCGCGCGCGGTGTTGGTGCCGGCGAAGTCGACGCCCAGGTGATTGCGAAACATGAACCCGACGATGGGGCTGTCGACACGATCCCCCGCCCGCACGCTAATCCTTACTACAATTGTAGAATTAGGGCGGAGCGAGGAGACTCGAGCGCCCTCCGCATCCAGCACGGCGATGCCGATAATTTCCGCCTTGCCGTTTCCAAAACGATGGTCAATGTTTGGAATGCCCTCGACAATTTCTTCCGGCACGGGCAGCCTTCGCGCTTCCTCCGGTGACCCATGAACCTGCTCGTGCACCTGATACGCGCGGTCCTTCTCCGTCATCGCCGCGAGGTATTGGGCCACCACCAAGTCTGTCTTTCCAATTGCCTTCAGCACCCCCTTCTCCAGCCACATGGCCCGATCGCCCAGTGCCTTCACATCGCCGGTGGCATGCGAAACAAAGAGTATTGTGACGCCCCGCTGCCGAAGCTCCTGCACTTTGCGCATGCACCGCTGCCGGAAGTATATGTCGCCCACAGCGAGGGCCTCGTCCACCAGGAGGATTTCGGGATCGACGTGGATCGAAACCGCGAAGGCCAAACGGATCACCATGCCGCTTGAATAGGTCTTTACCGGCTGATCAATAAAATCGCCGATTTCGGCGAAGGCTTCGATCTCCGGAAACCGGCGATCCATATCCCTGCTCGAAAGGCCCAGGATGGCACCATTCAGATACACGTTGTCGCGGCCTGAAAACTCCGGATTGAACCCCGAGCCGAGCTCAAGCAGCGCCGCGACCCGACCGTGTGCCACGGCCGTGCCGCTGGTGGGCGCGAGAATGCCAGCGCAGATTTGGAGCAGCGTGCTTTTGCCCGAGCCGTTTTCGCCAACGACGCAGAAGGTTTCTCCGCGGCGGACGTCGAAGCTGATATCTCGCAAGGCCCAGAATTCCGTATGGAAAGAACGCGTCTGAAAGGTGGCCAGCTCTTTCAGTCGATCGCGCGGAGCCGCGTAGATCGAGTAGCTCTTCGAAACGTTGGAGAATTGGACAGCAGGATCAGACACTAGAGAAATTGTAGTCTAAACTTGACAGCTTCCAGCAGTGATCCTTACGCTGGTAAGCAGCGCCGGCGTAGCTCAGTTGGTTAGAGCGACGGTCTCATAATCCGTAGGTAGCTGGTTCGAATCCAGCCGCCGGCACCACTCAACTCCTACCCACAATCTGCTGATACAGCCGGTCCAGATCGGCCTGCGAGTAGTATTCGATTTCGATTCGGCCACGCTGCTCGCTAAGCTCGACAATGCGGACGCGGGTTCCCAGGGCGCGCTCCAGCTCGTCGGCCGCCGCACGCACGTTAGGATCCTGCACCGAATCCTTGCGCGATCCAGATCCGGGCTTTCCCCGGTCGGAGGTCATCTCCTGGACCTGGGCTTCGACCTGACGCACGGAAAGCCCCAAGGCAACGGCTTTCTCGGCGATTTGAATTTGCTCATCGGCGGTGGGCAGGCCAAGAATAGCCCGGGCTTGCCCCATGGAAAGGCGCCGTTCCGCCACCAAAAGCTGAACCTCTTTCGGCAGCTTCAGCAGACGGACGATGTTGGCGATCGAGGTTCTGTCCTTGCCGGTTCGGCGGCCAATCTCCTCCTGAGAAAGCCCCAAATCGCGGCCCAGCCGCTCAAAGGCGTGTGCTGTTTCGATGGGGTTTAAATCCTCGCGCTGGATATTCTCAATCAGCGCGATCTCGAGCATCGAGCGATCCGCAACATCCTGAATTACAACGGGAACGTCCTCCAGCTCGGCGATTCTGGCAGCCCGCCAGCGCCGCTCGCCCGCGACAATCTGGTAACTGTCGCCGACACGGCGGACGATGAGGGGCTGAATGATCCCGTTGGCGCGGATGGAAGCCGCTAGTTCTGCAAGTCCCTCCGAATTGAAGGAGGTGCGAGGCTGCATCGGATTGGGTTGGATCAGACCAAGCGGGAGCGTGCCAGGCTTGGCTGCGGTGGCCGGGGCGGGAGCAGGGGCTATCGCGGTTGCGGACGCGTTGGGCGGCTGGCCGCGGCCGGGTAGGAGGGCGGAAAGGCCTTTACCCAGCGCTTTGCGTGGCTTGTCGTTGGCGCTGTTCATTGGCCAGAATCTCCTTGGCGAGTTTGATATAGCTCTCGGCCCCGCGGGAACGAGGGTCGTACATGAGAATCGGTTTTCCGTAACTGGGTGCTTCCGCGAGCCGAATGCTACGCGGGATTACTGTTGTAAGTACTTGATCGTTAAAGAATTCCTTCAGATCTTCTGCTACCTGGCGGGCGAGATTGGTGCGCTCGTCGTACATGGTTAGAAGGATTCCCTCGATCTGGAGAGGCCGGGAGAAAGACTCCCGGACCCGGTCTACGGTATCCATTAGCTGTGAGATTCCTTCCAGCGCGAAGAATTCACACTGGATGGGAATGAGAACCGAGTCGGCAGCGACTAAAGCGTTCAGTGTGAGCAAATCCAACGCTGGCGGACAATCCAGAAGGATGTAATCATAGCGCCCCCGGATCGTCTCCACGATTCTATGAAGCCGATACTCTCGCTCTGGAAGATCCACCAAGTCCAGATTCGCGGCCACCAGATTCTTGTCCGCGGGGATCAGATCCAGGCCGTCGCAGTCTGAAGGTTGAATAGTTTGTGCAATATCCACGCCGCTCAATAGTGCGTCGTATACCGTCTTCATCTCCGGTATTTTTTCGATCCCCAAGCCGCTGGTAGAGTTTCCTTGTGGGTCGCAATCAATCAGCAGAACACGCAAGTCATTGGCCGCAAGAGATGCCGCCAGGTTCACGGCGGTAGTCGTCTTGCCGACGCCGCCCTTTTGATTCGAGATAGCGATTATTTTTGCCACGTTGCTACGCCTTCAGAATACTATCACGACCGTTCCACGTGGAACGCCAGGAAGCGACCAGTTCCCCAGGGAATTGACTCACGCCGCTCGAAGCCGCGGAGCTCATCCCTACCCATCAGCAGAGCTAAGTTGTTTGCCAACTTAAACTTAATAATGTCCTCCGGGGAAACGGCTCTGGATATAAGCCAGTCATACTCAGGCTTCAAATTTTCTGCCCGATCTGTGACTACGGTAATGTTCCGCAGATCTCGACTCGCCTCGCGCAGAAAAACTCCCTTGCGCTGATGGGACTCCACCAGCGTAATCGCGCAATCCGGACGCAGAATGGCGATCGGGATTCCGGGGAATCCGGCGCCCGAACCCACATCGACAATGCGAAGGGGCCCAGCCGGGAGCCTGGTTCCTACGAACAACGATTCGCAATAGTGCAGGCGAACCGCCTCCTCGACTGATTCGATCCGGGTAAGATTGAGCCGAGCGTTCCACAGCACCAGCAGCTTGTAATGCGCTTCGAGCTGGTCGATTTGCTCAACCGCCAGCACACCGTAAGGTGCAAACTCACGTGCCAGCAACTCACGGAACATTGGCTATTGCTGGAGACTTAGATACACGTCAAGCACGGCAATCGCGGCAGGCGTGATTCCCGGAATCCGGCTGGCTTGTCCCAATGTTTCGGGGCGAACTTTCCCGAGCTTCTCAGACGCCTCATTGGAAAGACCGGGCACGCCTCGATAGGAAAAAGCCAAAGGAATGCGCCGAGCCTCTGAGTCCCGAAGCCGCGCGACGAGCTTCTGCTGTTGCGCGATGTAGCCCGCATACTTGAACTCTGTCTCTACGGTTTGCAGTACACCGTGAACCCAGTCGTTCGCCGGAAGGCCGGGAATATTGGCGATTCTGCTGTCCGGCCGGCGCAGCCACTCCGCTCGCGATGGCTGGGCATCAAAGAGTTCGCGCAACTGCTGCTTCTGAACTTGCTTCTTGGTATAGAGCGCCCAGCGCTCATCGTTCACTAATCCAGCCCGGCGCCCGATCGGCGTTAGCCGCTCATCAGCGTTATCGATCCGGAGGTGCAATCGAAACTCGGCGCGCGACGTGAACATGCGATACGGTTCGTCCGCTCCCTTTGTGATCAGATCGCTGACCAGGATGCCGACATACCCCTCGGTTCGCTCGACGATCAGTGGGTCAGCATTGCCCACGCGGCCAGCCGCATTCAAACCCGCGATCAAGCCCTGGCAGGCGGCCTCCTCGTAGCCGGAAGTTCCGTTGATCTGCCCAGCGAGGAAAAGGCCTTCGATGCTCTTGAGCTCGAGCGTATGCTTCAATTCCCGCGGATCGATGGCGTCATACTCGATGGCGTATCCGGGCCGAATCATCTCGGCGTCCCCAAGCCCCGGCACCGAGCCGAGCATCCGGGTTTGAACGTCGATCGGCATGCTGGTGGACATACCATTGACGTAGACTTCGTAGGTATCCAATCCTTCGGGCTCCAGGAACAACTGATGGCGCGTCTTGTCCGGGAACTTCACCACCTTGTCTTCGATTGATGGGCAATAGCGCGGACCGATGCCCTCTATCTGCCCACTATATAGAGGCGACCTTGCAATGCTATCTCTAAGAATCGAATGAGTTTCCTCTGTAGTGAACGCAATGTGGCAAGGAACCTGCTCACGTACTATTTTTGTAGTAAGAAACGAAAAGGGCGTAGGCTCCACATCGCCATGCTGAGGCTCGAAGCGGGACCACTCGATGGTCCGGCCGTCCAGGCGCGGGGGCGTTCCAGTTTTCAGGCGCTTCCAATCGAGGCCGAGCGTCCGAAGCTGGTCGCCCAGCAGGTTCGAAGAAGCCTCACCGCTGCGACCGCAGCTATAGGTCTGCTCTCCGACATGCGCCAGCCCGTTCAGGAACGTGCCTGTCGTGATGACGACGGCATCGGCGTCGAGTAGACGGCCGTCGCGTAATTCGACGCCGGTTACGCGGCGCCCAGGGCCATCCGTGATCGCCAGCCGAGCCACCTCAGCCTGGATGATGCGCAGATTGGGCTCATTCTCGAGAACCTCGCGCATCTTCAAGCGATATTGCTTTTTGTCACACTGCGCGCGCGGCGACCACACCGCCGGTCCGCGACTAGTGTTGAGCAGCCGGAACTGAATGCCGACCGCATCCGTTACCTCGCCCATCACGCCACCCAGAGCATCGATCTCGCGCACCAGATGCCCCTTGGCGATGCCACCCACCGCGGGATTGCACGACATCTGCGCGATCAGATCCAGGTTCATGGTGATCATCGCCGTGCGCAGGCCCAGGCGTGCGCAGGCGCGCGCCGCCTCACAGCCTGCATGCCCGGCGCCCACCACGATCACTTGATAAGGCCTGCTCATCTTAATGACACACGTGTAGCTACATTCTAACTTGCCGCGGTAAACTGACAGGTTCACCTCTATCAATTCTCGTGAAAATTCTCATCATCGGTAGCGGCGGCCGTGAGCACGCAATTGCCTGGCGTCTAACGCAAGAAGGTCATCAGATTTACGGCGCACCGGGCAATCCTGGAATCGCGCAACTCGGTCAGATTCTCGCGACTACGGAATACCTGGCCGCAGCGGAATCCATCAATCCAGACCTCACGGTGGTCGGACCAGAGGTTCCCCTGGTGGCCGGCATCGTCGATGAATTCCGCACGGCAAAACGCAAGATTGTCGGGCCCGCGCGCAGTGCCGCGCAACTCGAAGGCAGTAAGATCCACTCGAAGCAGTTTATGCAGGAGCTGGGCATTCCCACGGCGCGATTCGTCCGCGTGGAATCGATAAACGCGGGTATCGCCGCTCTCGCCGAGTTCGACAGCCCCATCGTGATCAAGGCAGACGGATTGGCGGCTGGCAAAGGCGTAATCATCGCGCAAGACCGGGCCGAAGCAGAAGCCGCGGTACATGCACTCGGTCCGCGTCTGGTGATTGAAGAGTTTCTCCAAGGTGAAGAAGTCAGCTTTATCGCTTTATGTGACGGGAATAATATCGTCGCACTGGAAGCCACGCAGGACCACAAAGCCGTCGGAGATGGTGATACCGGCCCCAACACCGGTGGGATGGGCGCCTATAGCGACGGACGCATTTTGCCGGACGCCAAGGCGCGGCACGTGATGAACAGCGTGATCGGCCCAGTTGTGGAAGCGACAAACTTCACTGGTTTTCTCTACGCCGGGTTGATGATGACGGCCGAGGGGCCGAAGGTGCTCGAATTCAACGTTCGCTTGGGCGATCCAGAAACACAGCCTTTGATGCATCGTCTAGACTCCCCGCTGGGCGAGGTTCTGATGGCATCGGCGACAGGAAGCCTAGCCGGCGTCTCGCTCCAGTGGAAGCCGCAGCCATCCGTGTGCGTGGTGCTGGCCGCCGCCGGATATCCCGGGCAGATTCGAACGGGAGACGTGATCACGGGAATCGACACTTGCGGAACACGAGGAGAAAACCAGGTCTTCCACGCCGGCACGAAGATGGGTCCAAAGGGGCTCGAAACTGCCGGAGGGCGAGTACTCGGAGTGACTGCGTCCGGACCCGATCTGGCCTCAGCTGCCGCGAACGCCTACGCGGCCGTGGAGAAGATCCATTTCGACGGGATGCACTACCGGCGCGATATCGCCAAGAAGGGATTGAAGCGCTGGCCCCCTACAGTCAAGACAATTGCTCCTTGAAGTGCGGGGATGTAGCTCAGTTGGATCGCGCGGTCGCGGAAGTCAGGTTGCGCTTGTCCGTTCAGATGCCATCGCAGTTGGGTACCTCGGGAGCATCATCAGAAGCAAGGCCGACAAAAACGTGGACCCCGATAGCATCGTCAACAGAGAGGTGTAGGATCCAGTGAGGTCAAATGCCCTTCCCAACAAAATCGGACCGATCGCGCCGGCCACTGCGTAAGCCGTCCAAGTCAATCCGTAGAGTGTAGAGAAGGACCGGAGGCCGAAGTATCGGGTCAAAAGATACGGAGTAACATCTGCCTCGGCGCCTACGCCTAGACCAACCAACGCGGCACCAGCCAGTCCCGCATATGCCGTTTGCGCGGTGGCCAGCACCAGGATTCCTAGGGCGGTTAATCCTTGCATGATCAGGCCCACACGCGGTCCGAAAAAGCGATCGAGCAGGACGCCAGTAACAATGCGCCCCAAGAAGCTTGACAGGCCCAGCAGGGAAGCCGCTAAGGCTGCGGTTGCCGCGGTCACACCACGATCAGTCAACATCGCCGAAAGGTGGGTGATGGCGCCGTTGACGCTCATCGAGCCAAAAAACAGGGTCGCTACCAAAATCCAAAAGGAGCGGGACTCCACCCCTTGTCTCACCGTTGCCCCCTCTTGCCAGGATGCAACTCGGGCGTCGGGTTGAGGGCGTTCCCTCACGAACAGCGCCGTAAGCGGAAGACCCAAGAGCAGCACCAGCAGACCCAGAACAAAATAAGCGACGCGCCATCCGTGGTTGTCAATCACGAATTGCGCCACAGGAGGGAAGATCATCGCGCCTGTGCCCACTCCGGCCATCACAAACGCAAGCGCCATTCCGCGTCGTTCCTCAAACCACGTCGATACAGATCGCGAATAACCCATTTGAGTGGTCCCGTTTCCGACAATGCCAAGCAGTACGAACGTGGCATAAAGATGCACGGGATTGGGAGTCAGGAAGCCCAGCGAAGCAAACCCGGCACCGAAAATAGCCATGCAGGGAAGAATCACCCGCCGCGGTCCAAAGCGATCGAGCAAATAGCCGAGAGGAGGAGAACAGACCGCCACCGTGATCGCGGCAAATCCGAAAGCTCCCGATATCGTCTCACGGCTCCATCCAAACGCTGCAGTCAGGGGCTTTAGGAAGATACTGAAAGTGAAAACCAATAGGGACCCAAAGCTGACCATCACCCCAAAGTAGGCGGCGACTACCACCAGCCAGCCTGGGTTGAATGGATGCGCCGAGCCTTCTGCGTCGACCGCTGAATTTCCGGCGGACATCTAGAAGATCAGCTTCAGTCCAAATTGCACCAGACGCGGCGGCCCGGCCTCGAGCACGCGTCCAAAATTGGGGGAAGCGACGTCGTTGTCGGGCAGGCCGAAGTTGGCGTGGTTCGCGATATTGAACAGTTCCGCACGGAACTGGAGACGCAGCCGATCCTTCACTGGTATTGACTTCAGCAACGACAGATCCAAATTCGCGATACCCGGTCCACGCACGACGTTGCGGCCCTCGTTGCCGAACTGGCCGGCTTGACTAGTCGGATTCAGGCGCTGGAAGGCCGCGCGGCTTACCCATTGATTCGCTGTATGCGGACCTTGATTAGGATCCCGAATCAGATTGGGGCGGCTCGAATAGAAACCCGTAATCTCGGGCGCGGAACCTTGAAGCGACACATTGGCACTATCGTAGACGGTGAACGGTGTTCCTGACGAGGAATTCGCAATCGCATTCAATTGCCATCCGCCAAAGGCAGCGTGGGCCACATTACCGGCCGAGCGCGGGAACGGGATCTCATAGCTGGCGCTCAGCACGAACCGATGCCGCGCATCGAAAAGCGCGGGTCCGTGTTCGGCCTTGAGGGCAAACGGATTTTGGGCAAGATCATTCTCGCCCGCCACCAACCGTGGTGCCGATCCCGACACATTAAAACTGGAAACATAATCCAGTGATTTCGAGAACGTGTAGGAGATCAAAAAAGCCAAGCCGTGATTAAACCGGCGCGAGAGAGCCATCTGCGCCGCATGGTAGGTCGAGTTGGTCGAATTGGTGATCAAACCCACTGAGGCGAAGTCACAAGGACCCTGCGCGCCCTTACACCCGGCGTAGAGGCGCCGCCGATCGGCGTTGTCGGAAGTGGCTCCCGGACCGTACTCGGCAGGATTGGCTTCGATCATTCTCGGGAGCCGGGTCCCCTTGTTGCCGATATAACGAACGTCCAGCAAGTAGTTTCCCGCAAAGGATCTCTGCACAGACAGGTTCCAATTCTGCGCATAGGGAGGTCGCATGCCGTTTTCAACTGTTAGGACCGTGGTGGGCTGGGGGAAAGAGTTTGGCGTGAAGGGATTTTGCCCGTTCCAAGGATCGGTGAAATTAATCGGTGGACCAATCTGGCGAGCCTGGGTCCAAGGAACGGCGCTAAGGGGGGCTTGTAGCGGTCCCCCTACTCCGTTGGTGAAGGAGTCGTAAAAAATGCCGTAGGCCGCTCGTATCGACATCTTTCCTGAGCCCGTAGGGTCCCAAGCCAAGCCGATCCGCGGCATGAAACCTTTCCAGTAAGCTGGCGCGATGCCATCGGGCACGCCTCGGTCGCCTGGGAACAGCAGTCCTTTGGGCGCGTTCGGAAAGACCGTCGATTGCTGGCCTGGCGACCATGAATTCATGCGGTTGCGGATATCGACGAAGGGTGTGCTCACTTCCCAGCGCAACCCATAGTTGATTGTCAGATGGCGTGTAATGCGCCATTCGTCCTGGCCATACGTCGCGAAATCCACATTCCGCAGGCCGCGATTCATGTCTCCGCCACCCTGAAAAAACACCACCGGAAATCCGAGCAGAAAGCTGGCAAACGAATCGCTGGCTGGAAACGGGGCAAACACGAAGAAACCATTGGATGCGATGCCCTCCGTCATGTTGATCTGGTTTCGGCGGAAGTCAACGCCTGCCTTAAAGCTGTGGGCGCCGGTAACATGCGAGAAGGAATCGGAAAACTCGAAAGTATTTTGCGCCGTGTCGCGGGGACCCGTGATGGGGTTACCCACGCTCGCGTACCCACTGACGATAAAGAACGGCGGCCCCTCGGCCACGGCCAGCGTGCTGCCGTAGTTAAAACCAAGACTGCGAGGCGACGTCCGGTTCAAGGGTTTGTTGGTATCGAACCGGTGCCGGAAAAAACCCGCGTGCAGCACATTGACCTTCGAACCGCTAAATAGATGTGTTTCCGAGACCGCGACGCTCTGGGTGGTGAAGTCTTCACCCACCGGAAAGCCGGGAACATTCGCCCCAGCCACCGACAGAGGATTTACATTCGAGCCGGCCACATACATATAATGCGCGGAAATCTGATCGCGTTCGCTGAAGATGTGGTCGAACCGCCCGCCACCATGATTGCTGGTATTCTGAACCGTTTGCGTGGTCACGAAGAGGTTTGGACCGGCGTTGGCATGGGGGTAAAACCGAACTAATGCAAGCGCCGTGCTATTTATCGCGGGGGCCGGAATGCGATTGTCCGGAAACGGCTGTCCGGTGAAGCCATTGATCAGCGGGACGGGTTGGCCGGTTTGCGGATCCTTCAAGCCGGAGAAATCCCCGCTCCGCTGCGCATCGCTCGGCACCGTGGCACTCTGGGTAATTCCCTGCCGATTACGGAAGCCCTCATAGAAACCGAAAAAGAAATCCTTATTTTTACGGACGGGGCCTCCGATCGTGCTTCCGAACTGATTCTGCTTTAACGGTTCAACCTGCGAAGCGAAGAAGTTCCGGGCATCCAGGTGATCGTTGCGGAGAAACTCGTAGAGCGTTCCGTGAAGTTGATTGCTGCCGGAGCGAACCACCACAGTCGTGTTGGCACCACTCGTTCCGCCATACTCAGCAGGCGCAGTTTCGGTGAGGATGCGGAATTCCTGGATCGCGTCCACGGGAGTTTTGAGTGCGTAACCGCCGTCTACCCGATTGACGTTGGTGACGCCATCCAGGAGGTAGTTATTCGATTCGGGGCGTTGGCCGTTCACGGCGTATGCCTGTCCCGTGCGGAGTGGCCCTCCGGCGCTCGCGAGCCCAGCGGTTAGCGGGGCTACGCCGGGCTGGAGCAACCCCAATTGCGTAAAGTTCCGACCGTTGAGCGGAAGGTCAACAAGCTCACGTCCAGTGACGACATTGCCGATTGCGTTCGACCCAAAATCAACCGGGGTGGCATCGGCGGTGACCGTCAGCGTTTCCCTTTCTCCGGCAACTTGCAACTGCAAATCCACGCGCACGGTCTGACTCACGTTCACCACTATTCCTGTACGTATGTATTCGGTGAAATTCGGAGCGGATACGCGCAACTCATATTCGCCTATGGGTAACGAAAGATGGTAGGCACCCGCGCTCGTGGTGTCCTGCGCGCGGATGAATCCAGTGCTTACTCCGGAGACTCGGATGGTGGCGCCAGGCACCACGCCGCCGGATGGGTCCGTTACCCGCCCCTCGAGAATGCCAGTGGCATCCTGGGCATACGCATAAGCGCAAAATCCGAGTAAGAACAAGAGTCTTGAAATCAATACCACCCTCCAGCACTTCATTTAGTCGGTTCCCGTGAGAATACCGGCGTGCGGGCCCGGCCACAATAACGGAAATGTACTATTGATGCTGCGGCCGAGCGGCGATATGATGACAATTCTTCCCAAGGAGCGCATGCATGCCTCATATAGAGCTCCCTAAAGGACTTCCGGGCATCTTGGGTCCGATGGCATTTCGCCCAGAAACTGCCAAGCCGCTCGATGAACTGGCGGAGATCTTGCTTCAGGGACCAAGCACGCTCTCGCCCGCGGAACGCGAGATGATCGCAACCTACGTTTCGTCAGAGAATGATTGCTTTTTTTGTCAGACGGTTCACGGAGCGGTGGCAGCGCATCACCTTGGGGGTGACGAAGAACTTGTAAAGACCGTTAAGCAGGACTTTGCCACCGCCGCGGTTTCCGATAAGTTGAAGGCGCTTTTGGCGGTCGCAGGCAAGGTACAGCGCGGCGGCAAGCAGGTGAAGTCGGAGGATATCGAGCGGGCCAAGCAACAGGGCGCGACGGACGTAGAGATTCACGATACGGTTCTGATCGCGGCTGCATTCTGCATGTACAACCGCTACGTAGATGGTCTGGCAACGTGGGCTCCGGCCGATCCGAATGGCTATCGGGCGCATGGGGCCAGGCTTGCCCGCGAGGGATATCTTAACTCCCCTACCACGGCTGAAGGTGTCGCGGGTACTTCGCGAGGCTGAAAACACAATGCCGCATATTTCCCTATCCGATGAACTGCCCGGCATCCGCGGGTTGCTCGCATTCCGGCCCGAAACCAGCAAGCCGCTCGCCGACCTTGCCAATATCCTGCTGCATGAACCTAACACGCTGTCACCCGCCGAACGCGAACTGATCGCCACTTATGTGTCGTCCCGGAACGAGTGCGACTACTGCCAAACCAGCCATGGCGCCATAGCAGCGTGCCTTCTCGAAGGCGACGAGGAACTGGTGTCAAAGGTCAAGAGCGACTTCGAGCGCGCGCCCATCTCGGACAAGTTGAAAGCCTTGCTTGCGATCGCAGGCAAGGTGCAGCGCGGCGGGAAGCAGGTGACGTCTGAGGATATCGAGCGGGCCAAGCGACAGGGCGCCACCGACGTGGAGATTCACGACACCGTTTTGATCGCAGCTGCGTTCTGCATGTTCAACCGCTACGTAGATGGGCTGGGAACGTGGGCCCCCACCGACCTTTCAGGCTACAAAGAAAGAGCGGCGATCGTCGCCCGCGAAGGCTATCGAGTTCCCGGCCATGCAGACGCAGGGCGATGATCGCCAGCCCACCCCGAAGTTGACCCATTCGCCGGGTCTTGTGATACAGTTTTGGTACATCCCGGGCATTCACTGACGCGGAAGTGCCCTGGAATCAATTGGGGACGTAGCTCAGTTGGATAGAGCGGTCGCCTCCTAAGCGACAGGTCGGCAGTTCGAATCTGCCCGTCCCCACCATAGTGGCGCGAAGGATGAAGGTGCGAACGCGAGAGAATGAACACCAGAAAATTGCGCTGGTGCGGTGGGCTGTGGTATGAAGGTAGTTCCCTTTCACCAGGAAGTTTTGAGGTGATTTGACCCCAGTATGGCTTACGTAATCGCAGAACCTTGCATCGGCACCAAAGACGCGGCATGTGTGGATGCCTGCCCGGTGGATTGCATCCACCCCAAAAAAGAAGATCCCAAGTTCGCCACCGAAGAGTTGATTTATATCGATCCGGTGGAGTGTATCGACTGCGGGGCGTGTGTTCCCGTCTGTCCGGTATCGGCGATTTTCGCCCTGGACGATCTCCCCGAGAAGTGGTCCGACTTCGCCGGCAAGAACGCCGCCTATTTCGGGCGATAGTGAAGGTTCGTTAACGATATCTTTCCCAAGCCCGGTTTGCTTTATGCAACGGGCTGAGTATAATAGCCCCATGCGCAAAATCCTCCTGATGGTTGCTGTTGCCATGCTCGCCGCTCTCGCAATGTTCGCCCAAGATAAGGGCGGTCCACCCAAAGGCAAGGGTGGCAAAGGCGGCCCTCCCAAGAATCTCCAAGTTCTCACGCCCGAAAACCTCATGGACAACATGCGGGCTTTTGTGCCGGCGCTCGGGCTGGC
>Ga0310810_10001708_pt1 | contig 23218 bp, 19 predicted proteins | sample NCmetagenome_FD_207641 | JGI IMG/M metagenome (GOLD analysis project Ga0310810, IMG submission 207641) | Soil microbial communities from experimental microcosm in Duke University, North Carolina, United States - NC | ecosystem: Engineered > Artificial ecosystem > Soil microcosm > Unclassified ... | reverse complement strand
CGTTGCGACGCTGCGACGCCAGGTGGCGATCCCGAGAGCCTGCGAGCGGAAGAACGCGCCCTGCGCGAACGTGCAAAGCGCGAGCTGCCGGCGCGGCTGCAGGAACTGGCATCAGTGCACGGACTGACCGTCGCGCGCGTGAGCGTGCGAAATCAGAAATGGCGCTGGGGATCCTGCTCACCGGACGGGCACGTCTGTTTGAACTGGCGGCTGGTTGCGATGCCCGATCACGTCCGCGACTACGTGATCATCCATGAGCTGATGCACCTCAAGCGGCTCGATCATTCGCCGCGCTTCTGGAAACTGGTCGCGGGCGCCTGCCCGGACTACCCGGCTGCGCGCGCGTGGCTCAGGACTTATCGCCCCGCTTGAAGACGCGGCGCATGTCGATGCCGAAGTCGGGATCGCGGCGGGGTCCGCGGACGTGGATGGGAATGACGCTTCCGCCGCCGCGCCGCTTGAACAGCGGATCGATCACTTTGAGCAGGAGCGACTTGACGCCCGTCTGCGTCTGGGACACCTTTGCGTCCATCAGCAGCCGCCCGCGGAAGTCGAGCGTCTCCGACCTGAGGGCATACTGCCCCGCAAGCTCCACTCGTGCGCCGGGTACCGAGAAGCTCAGGGCTGGCGCCGACAAGCGCCCGTCGCCCAGCTTGAAACGGCCGTCGAAATCGGAGACGACTCGATCCTGCGCCGCATCGGGCTTCCCGCGGCTCCGGCGGCTGAGCTCCTCGATCCGGCTCTGCACGTCGTAGCTTGCAAATCGCGCGCGCGCGATCGCGAACTGGCCGTCGAGGCGCAGCCGATCGGCGACGTCGGTTTCTCCGGGCGGCAGCACGAACTTCGTGGTCAGGCGGAGGCCGCCGCGCATCGGCGGCGCGCCCTTGACGGCCATTTGCATCACGTCTTCGATGCGCGCGCGATCCATCACGACGTCGAGACTCACGATCCGGCCCTGAACGCCCGGCGGCGAATCGACGACGCTGCCCCTGGCCGTCAGCACCGATTCGAGGAACGTCGCGTCGATTCGTTCCAGCCGCGTGTCGCCGTTGGTGCCGTCGACGATCGTCCGGTATGCCGCGTGCAGCGGAAACTGGTGGCCACCCAGCCTGACGCTGAAATCCGGGGTCTCAGTTTCACCCCGCACCTCGATGCGCTCGAGCGCTCCGCCGAACGATCCGTGCGCCGAGAGGATGCCGGAGATGCCGTGAAAGATGCTCAGATCGGCGCGCGCGAACGTGAAATCCCCCTCGAGCGCCGTTTTGCCGGGATCGTCGGGCTGCCACGGGCCGAACGTTCCGCGCGTATCAATCTCGCCAGGGGGAATCGCATTCGTGAGCGTCGCCTCGAACGGCATCGCCTGCTGCACACCGACGTTGTGTAACCGCAGTGCGTGAATCGCCCAGACTTTTGGCGCCTTGTTCGGATGCTTCGAGACCGTCGCCACCTGGCCGCCCACCGCATCGAGCGTATCGATGACGACGGTCTTCTCGAACTCTCCGGCATCGGCCGGCGCACGGTTCGGCGGTTCGTGCGACGCATCCTGCTCGTCGCCGCCCGGCGGAATCTCGATGTCGAGTCCGTCGAGCGCGACGTGCGCGACGTGCCTCCGGATCAGGCCCGCGACGCCGGCGTCGACGGTGAAGCGCTTGATCGCGATGAGCGGCTTCGCGTCCGAGTGGCGCTTGCGGCGGATCGTGAGGTCGGAGCCAGATGCGTGCAGCGTCGGAAAGACGCGCCAGTGCAAATCGCCGATCGCGACGTCGGCGTCGAGGCGGCTCGACAGCGTGTCAATCATGCGGTGCCGCAGCGCATCGGACGTCAGCGGCACAGCCGCGACGATGAGCACGGCCGTCACGGTCAGGAATGCCGCGATGCCGAGGACGGTCCATACCCAGACTTTCCGTGTTCGCACGCGATCAATCCAGCACGGCCTGTGCCATCAGTGAACGCGGCCGCTCTCGCGGTCGGCGCACGACTGACAGATGCCATCGTCGTACAGCCACTCGGGCGCGGTGCGGTTGCCGCAGGAGCCGCAGATCTGAAATGCGGCGAGACGCGCCTCGCGCGCGCCCTTGATCAGTGCCGAGATCGCGGCCAGGAGGGCGTTCTCCGGCAGGCGCCGCCATTTCACGACGCCGACTCGCCGCGGCCGGGCGACGAAGGAAAACGGCGTCTCCCAGACCCCGGCGAATTCAGACACGACGATGCTGGTATGCGTCAGCAGGACCACCACCGTCGGAGGATCGCCGCCGGTGAATTGAATCGAGTCATCGGCGAGCGTCTGCTGCTCGACCGGTGCGGGCAGCTGCGAGCTGAAATACGCGATCAGTTCTTCGAATCGCTCGGGAACATCCATCGTCCAACGTCAGGGAGCCTGTAGTTTGCCGTCGCGAACCCAGACGGTCGGCCCGACGGTCACCGTCAGGTCCGTGAAGAAGTTCCATCGCACGTAGCCGCCCGTCACGGCACCGCCCAACTCCGAGTTGTCGCCGAGCGACAACCGGACGACGCCGGCGCCATATCCATAGTATGGAATCCATGGGTCTCGATCAGGAACGGTGAGCAGCGGATTGAAGCCGAGCGCGAATTCGCGGAACGCGCGGCCGACGGCGCAACCTGCTGGCGGGATCCCGCCACCGGTCGTCGCCGCGCCGGCGGCCGCCATCTCCGCTTCCACGGCGTCCTTTCCGATCGTCGCCGACACGGCGGTCACGCACCCTTTCGAAAAGCGCAGCGACAGACCGTCAACCGCACGCCGGTCCCATTGCGACGGCAGAAAGACAATGACGCCATCGACGGTCTCTTCCAGCGGCGCGACGCGGACGACGCCGGCAGGCAGCTCGACTTCCTTGTCGATCAAGACCTGGCCGCGCGCCGCGCGCGCGGCCGAAGCGTCGCCGTCCATGAGCGTGATCGGTCGAGTGCCGACGCGGAATCGCAGGTCGGTGCCGCGCGGCGACGTGATGTGCACCTCGCCCTGGCGCAGCGCGTCGGCGAATCGCCTCTGCGCGCGTGCGAGCGCGGAGTAGTCGGTCTGCAGCAACGCGCGCTGATAGACCGCGTCGACGTTCGATCGGGCGGGCAGCGGCTGACCGGGCAGGGTGTACGCGCTGCCGTTTTCGACCCAGTGGAAATGCACCGTGCGCCTGCCGTGGTGCTCTGTCAGATCCGCCTTGAGCACGTCCTGCATGCCCTGATACGCGGGATGGCTCGTGTCCGCGCCGGGCATCATGATGGCGGCGTCGACGTCGCGGAACATGGCGGCGTAATGCGATCGCGACTCGCGCACGCCTTTCTGCAGCACCGCCGCATCGAACGATTCGGGCACCGGCTCACGCAGTACTTCCACGACGCCGAGGTCGATGCCGCCCGCCCGCATGACTTCGTAGCGGATGTGGGGTACGAGATCCGCGAAGACGCCGGGATGCGCAATCGAGATCACGCGTTCGCCCGGTTTCAGCGCGAGCTGCTGGACGATGCGGCGAGCGATGGCGGAGTAATCGAGCGTCAGCCGCGATTGCGCCGCAGGGCCGGCGATCAGCGCGAGCGACAGCGCGGCCGTTGCGCAACTACGCAGAACGCGCGACACGGATTGGCAGAGGATGTGCACAACGCCTGCTGGGATGCGTGCCCGACTATACATCGTGGCGGCCGTCATTGCAGCCGCGGAGGCGTGCGCGACCTTCCCGCGCGTCGGTGCGCTCATTCAACCGGTGCGCTTCGAGTCGGCCGACGATCGGGGCAGTGAGATTCGGTTCGTCGCGCCGCGCGCGGGGCAGCCGCTCGGTGGCGCGGCCGTGCGCCTCTGGACGCGCGTCAACAATCCGAATCCGTTCGGGCTTACGCTCAGCACGCTGCGCGCGACGCTGTATCTCGAGGGGAATCGAGCGGCCGACGGCGAGTTCCCGCTCGGTCTCCCGCTGCAGGCACGCGACGAAGTCGAAGTCCCGCTCGATCTATCGATCAGCTTTTCCGATGTTCCCGCGCTCGGATCGATCATTGGTCGCGGTCTCGGGTCGCCGGTCCGCTACCGTGTCGACGGCGCGTTCGCGGTCGAGGTTGGGCGGTTCGGGTCGCCGACCTTCGGCCCGATGACACTCTTCTCGGGCGAGTTGCGGGGCCGCTGAGCGTCCTCCAGGGAGGACGATCGTAGGGAGAAAATCGAGATCTGACCCCGCTAAACGCCGCGAATCTTCTCAATCTTGCGGTCGCGCTCCGCGGTGAGGCGTTCACGGTCGCGGCGGTACTGCGCGTCGAGCGCGGCGCGGGCTTCGGGGTCGACGGTCTTCATGACCGCCGACTGGTGCAGGACCTCCTGCTCGGCGAGCTTCGCCTCGTAGAAGTTGCGGATCTCGGCGATCGCCGCCTTCTGCGCATCGGTGACCGGCTTCGATTCGATGCCCGCCTCTTCATCCTTCTTCCGCAGGCGCTCCATCGCGAGCTCGTACGCCGACTTCATGGGCCTGTCGTCCGGCATGCCAGTGATTATGAGCCACCTGGCCGTCCGTTTTCGCATTCCAGGGCATGCAGCCACTCATCCAGCACGTCCGCGAAAACCACAGCGTGCTCGCCGCCGCTGAACGCCGCTTCTTGATTCGCATTGCCGGGCAGCTTCCGGCGCGCATCAACTCCGACCATCTGACCGCTCTCGCGCTCGCGGCAATGATCGCCGGCGGCGCGGCATTCTCGACGGTGCGCGTCTCGTTCTGGGCGGCGCCCGTCGTCGTCCTGGCCCTGGCCGTCAATTGGCTCGGCGACAGCCTCGATGGCACGCTCGCACGCGTCCGGCGGCGGGAGCGGCCGCGCTACGGGTACTACGTCGATCACGTCATCGATCTCGCCGGGACGGCGGCGCTCATGTGCGGAGTGGCCGCGTCGGGCGCGATGACGCCGGCCGTTGCCTTCGCGACGCTCGCCGCCTACTGCATCGTGTCGGCGGAGAGCTACCTCGCGACCTACAGCCTCGGCACGTTCCGTCTCTCCTTTGCGGGGATCGGACCGACGGAGCTCCGCATCGTGCTGGCAGCCGGCGCGGTCGCCGTGGCGATCGATCCCTGGGTGGAGATCGGCACGCGCCGTGTGTTGCTGCTGGACCTCGGCGGCGTCATCGCCAGCGCGGGGATGTTCGCGGTGTTCGCCGGCGGGGCGATCCGGAACGGGCGCGCGCTGTATAGAATGCCGGAATGCGAGTCGTGAACCGAACCGCCGTCACGCTGGTCGGCGCGCAGCCGTACATCGACTGGACGCAGCACACCGATGCCGATGCGAACAAGGGCGCACTCACCGTCGCGCGCGCCAAGCCGTACGGCACCGCGATCCTGCTTCCGGAGTTCGAGCTCGAGGAAGACGTCCAGGAATGGGTCGAGGGCAACGCTTCGTGGCTGTTCGAATTCCAGCTCGCGTCGTGGTCCGACGACGAAACCACGTGGCCCGCGAGGCGCGACCTGAAGACCTTCCGCGACTGGTTCCGCGTCGACATCCACAGCATCGTCGTCGACGTGGCAGACGACGAGATCGAGGGCGAGGAGTTGTGATTGTCCACCTGGTGAGCTTCAAGTACAAGGCCGGCGTTGACGCCGACGCACAACAGCAGCATCGCGAGCGGCTGGCGGCGCTCAGGGACATAGACGGCGTGACCGACCTGAAGGTTGGCGCCGACCTGGTGCGGTCGCCGCGGTCGTACGACACGGGCCTCGCGATTACGTTCGTGGATCGGGCGGCCCTCGATGCGTATCAGCAACACGATCGTCACGTGCCCGTTGCGCAATTCGGCGTGAGCCTCTGCGAGCACATCGTCGCGGTCGATTTCGAGATCGCGTAGCCGCGTACTGTCCGTCGTTCGCGAATTCGAACATCAAACTTTCGCCTGCGCGATCCGTCTATAGGCACGATGCCACTTGCTGCCATCGCTGCCCTCGCGCTCGCGTCGGCTGCGCCGAGCGCGCCTGTTAACCGATCGATGCCGCCGCTCGTCATTGAGGTATCAGCAGTGCCGGAAGTGTCGGCACCGATGATCGCGGCGACGCTCGCCGAGGCGGACGCGGTGTACCGCAGCACGGGCGTGCGCTTCGTGTGGCGGCGCGACGGGTCGCCATACGCGCAGCTGCACGTGTTCATTTCGAACGAAGCGGGTCCGCCGCGCGACGGCACGACGACGCTCGGGTGGCTCGACTTCGAGCAAGACGTCCCGGGTCACAACATCCACGTCTCGTACGGCAATGCGGTGCGTTTCATGGATCAGTCACGCGAGGTGGTCGGCGCCGCCGCACAGAAAACGGTGGCCGAGCGCGAGTACCTGCTCGGCCGCGCGATGGGCCGCGCGCTCGCGCATGAGCTGGGGCATTACCTGCTCGCCACCAAGGAGCATTCGTCGAAGGGCTTGCTGAAAGGCTCGCGGACGGCGCAGGAATTCTTTGCCGTCGACCGTGGGGCGTTTGCGATTCCAGCCATCGAACGGGGGCAGATCCTCGCGCGTTTGAGCAAGGAAGCGGACGTCGCGAGTCGTTGACGACCCCCGAATCCCGACGCCCGAATCCCTAGTCAGGATTCACCAATCCGCGCTACCATCGCGCAATTCGTCCTTCATTGCGCGAGGTCTCTATGCTCAACCGCAAGGCCGTCGTCTCGGCGTGCGCCGCCGCCGCCGTGCTCGTCGTCGTGTTCGCCGGCGCCGCGCCGCAGGCGCAGCAGAAGCCGGCGCCGTCGAAAGTCACAGCGCCCAAGGAACAGTTCGGCCACAACGTCGGCGACGACTACTACCTCGTCAATTACACGCAGTATCTCGAATACCTGAAGAAGATGGATGCGCAGTCCGAGCGCATGCAGGTGGTCGAGATCGGCAAGACCGAGGAAGGCCGTTCCGAGGTAACGGCGATCATCACGTCGCCGGAGAACCATCGAAAACTCCCGCTCTTGAAGGAGGCCAATCGCAAGCTGGCGCTCGGGGAAGTCACCGACGAGCAGGCACGCCAGCTGGCGCGTGAAGGCAAATCGGTGGTGTGGATCGACGGCGGTCTGCACGCGACCGAAGTGTTGGGCGCGCAGCAGCTCATCGAGACCATCTACCGCCTCAACACGCGCAACGATCCGGAGACGCTGCGCATCCTCAACGACGACATCATTCTCTGCACGCTCGTGAATCCCGACGGCATGGAGCTCGTGTCGAACTGGTACATGCGCAACGCCGAGGAGAAGGGGCGGTCGACCAACGGCATTCCGCGGCTGTACCAGAAGTACATCGGCCACGACGACAACCGCGACTTCTACATGATGAACATGTCGGAGAGCACCAACGCCAACAAGATGATGTATCGCGAGTGGTACCCCGTCATCATGTACAACCACCACCAGACGGGGCCCGCGGGCGCGGTGCTCTTCGCCCCGCCGTTCCGCGATCCGTTCAACTACAACTTCGATCCGCTCATCGTGCTCGGCATCGACATGGTCGGATCGGCGATCCACACGAGGCTGGCGGCGGAAGGGAAGCCCGGCGCGGTGATGCGCTCCGGCGCGCCGTACTCGACCTGGTTCAACGGTGGCATCCGCACGACGTCGTATTTCCACAACCAGATCGGCATCCTCACCGAGACGATCGGCAACCCGACGCCGGTCGAGATTCCGTTCGTGCTCGACATGCAGTTGCCGCGCGCCGACGTGCCGAATCCGATTCAGCCGGGCACGTTCCATTTCAACACGGCGATTGAATACTCGGTGACGAACAACTACGCGATCCTCGACATCGCGTCCAAGCGGCACGAAGACTTCCTCTTCAACATGTACAAGATGGCGAAGAACGCCATCGACAAGGGGAACCGCGACAACTGGACCATCCATCCCAAGCGGATCGACGCCGCGCGTCAGGCCATCGAGGCGGCGAGCGGCCGGTCGGAGGGCGGCGAGAACATCGGACCGCGCGCGGCACTCGGCGGCCGCGGTGGCGGTGGCGGTGGACGCGGCGGCGCGCCGATCGCCGTGTACAACAACGTCCTGCACGATCCGAACATGCGCGATCCGCGCGGCTTCATCGTGCCCTCGGATCAGCCCGACTTCCCGACGGCGGTGAAGTTCGTGAACACCCTGATGAAGGCGGGCGTGATCGCGAACCGCGCGACGGCGCCGTTCACGGTGAACGGCAAACAGTATCCGGCCGGCTCGTACGTGTTCAAGGCGGCGCAGCCGTTCCGCGCGCACCTGATGGACATGTTCGAGCCGCAGGATCATCCCGACGACATCCCGTACCCGGGCGGAGCGCCGCGACCGCCGTACGACGTGACCGGCTACAACATCGCGTACTCGATGGGCATCAAGTACGACCGCATTCTGGATGCGTTCGATGGCCCGTTCGAGAAAGTCGCCGATCTGGTTGCCGTCCCGGCGGGCACAGTGACACAGGCGCCGGCCGGCGGCGGGTATCTTCTCAGCCATCAGGTCAACGACGCGTTCGTCGCCGTGAACCGGTTGCTGAAGGCGAACGAGGAAGTCGACTGGCTCAAGTCGCCGGCGACCGTCAACGGCAAGCAGTACCCCGTCGGCACGATGTACATCCCGGCGAAGCCGACGACCCTGGCGATTCTGCAGAAGGTGGCGGCCGACAAGGGCGTCAGCTTCGATGCGGTCGCGTCGAAACCCGCGGGCGACTCCATGCGGCTGAAGCCAGTGCGCATCGGTCTGTGGGATCAGTACGGCGGCTCGATGCCGTCCGGCTGGACGCGCTGGATCTTCGAGCAGTACGAGTTCCCGTTCGAGGTCGTGTTCCCGCAGACGCTCGATACCGGCAACCTGAACGCCAAGTATGACGTGCTCGTGTTCGTCGACGGCGGCATTCCGATGCGCGACGGCGGCGCCGGCGGTGGGGGCGGCGGGTTCGGCGGACAGCCCGGCGCCGACAGCATTCCCGCGGAGTTTCGCGGCTGGCTCGGCCGCGTCACGGTGAGCAAGACCGTGCCCGAGCTGAAGAAGTTCGTCGAGAACGGCGGGACGATCCTCACCATCGGTTCGTCCACGTCGCTCGGATACCACCTCGGGCTGCCGATCCGCGACGCGCTGGTCGAAACGGTCAACGGCTCGACGCGCCCCCTGCCGCGCGAGAAGTACTTCGTGCCGGGGTCGATTCTCTCCGCTCGCATCGACAACACGAATCCGCTGGCGTACGGCATGGACGACCGCGCGATGGTCTTCTACGACGAGAGCCCGGCGTTCCGGCTCGCACCGGAAGCGGTGCTCAAGGGCGTCAAGCCGGTCGCGTGGTACGACAGCGCGACGCCGCTGCGCAGCGGGTGGGCATGGGGCCAGCAGTATCTCGACCAGGCCGTGTCGATCGTGGAAGCGCCGGTCGGCAAGGGGCACGTGGTCCTCTTCGGCAACGAGGTCGTGTGGCGTGGCCAGCCGCACGGGACGTTCAAGCTTCTGTTCAACGGCATCTACTACGGCAGCGCCACGTCAACAGGGCCTTCGGCCCGGACGACTGAGGCGCAGCAGTAATAGCTGAAGGCTGCCGTTCGTTCGGGAGGCTTCGCTGACGTTCGGGGGGCTTCGCTGACGTTCGGGGGGCTTCGCTGACGTTCGGGGGCTTCGCTGACGTTCGGAGAACTTCGCTGTCGTTCTTCGTTCACGGCAAACGTCGAACGGTAGCGAAGTCTCCACGAACGGCACCGAAGTAACCTCGAACGGCATCAGTAAGTCCCCCGAATGGCAGCGAGGCCGCGATAAGAGATGGAGAGATCGATGACCGGGAAGAAGCCCGCACTTGCGATGGTGCTCTCGTTCTTACTAGTTGCTGCGGCAAGTGGTCAACGCGGCCGAGGGAACAGTCCTTCGCAACCGACCGCGCCAACGCCGCCCGGGCCGCCGCAGGTGGAAGCGCTGAAGAAGGAAGTCGCGGCCGACATCGAGACCATGCGCGTGCAGACGCAGCAGATGGTCGATCAGGTCTTCAGCTACGGCGAGCTCGGGTTTCAGGAGTTCGAAACCTCGAAATACCTGACCGGCATCCTCGAGAAGAACGGCTTCCGGATCGAGCGCGGCTACGCCGGCATTCCCACCGCCTGGATGGCGACGTGGGGATCGGGGAAGCCGGTCATTGCCATCGGATCGGATATCGACTGCATTCCGCAGGCGTCGCAGAAACCCGGCGTGGCGTACCACGATCCGCTGATCGAAGGCGCGCCGGGGCACGGCGAGGGGCACAACTCCGGCGTCCCGCTCAACATCACCGCCGTCCTCGCAGTGAAGCAGATCATGGAGCGCGACCACATCCCGGGCACGATCAAGATGTGGCCCGGCGTCGCTGAGGAGCTCGTCGGCGCGAAGGCCTACTTCGTCCGCGCCGGACTGTTCCGTGACGTCGACATTTCGCTCTTCGCGCACGTCGGCAACAATCTGGGCACCGGCTGGGGCGGGGGCACCGGCACCGGCCTCGTCTCGATCGAGTACCAGTTCAAGGGCGAGAGCGCCCACGCCGCCGCGCAGCCGTGGCGCGGGCGGTCCGCGCTCGACGCGGTGGAGCTGATGGACATCGGCTGGAATTTCCGCCGCGAGCACCTCCGGCTTCAGCAGCGCTCGCACAACGTCATCACCAACGGCGGCGATCAGCCGAACGTCGTCCCGCCGAACGCCGCGGTCTGGTACTACTTCCGCGAGACCGACTATCAGCACATCAAGGAGATGCGCGACATCGGCGACACGATGGCCAAGGCGGCGGCGATGATGACCAACACCGAGGTCACGTCGCGCATCCTCGGCTCGGCGTGGCCGCAGCACATGAACAAGACGATCGCCGAGACGATGTACGCGAACATCCAGACGATCGGTTTGCCGACCTGGGACGAGGCGGATCAGACGCTGGCGCGGGCGCTGCAGAAGGAGCTGAAGCAGAACCAGACCGGTCTTGCGTCGCGGGTCGGGCCGCTGCGCGGCGGCCTGGATCCCGAGCAGAACATGGGCGGCCCCTCGGACGACATCGGCGACGTGTCGTGGAACGTGCCGACCGCGACGCTCAGCTATCCCGCGAACATTCCCGGCACGCCCGGCCACAACTGGGCGAACGCGATCGCGATGGCGACGCCGATTGCCCACAAAGGCGTCACCGCCGGCGCGAAGGTGCAGGCGATGACGATCATCGACTTCCTGATGCGGCCCGAGCTCGTGCAGCAGGCGCAGGACTACTTCCGGAACGTACAGACCAAGGATCAGAAGTACGTGCCGTTCATCACCGACAAGGATCAGCCGGCAACCTGGCTGAACGCGGCCATCGTCGACAAGTACCGCGAGGAGATGAAGAAGCAGTACTACGATCCGACGAAGTACAAGTCCTATCTCGAGCAGTTAGGCATCAAGTATCCGACCGTCCGGTAGAACAAAGGCAACCACGAAGGCCCGAAGACACGAATATTTGTTCTAGCTGGCCAGGCGGTCGATGAAGTTCACGATCTGGCTCTCCGCCCAGTAGCCATCCTCCTCGCCCGCTCGGGGGCCGATGAAGCCGCAGTGTCCCCCGTGCGCGCACAGGTGCAGATCGATATGTGGGTTGCTGCGGACACGCGGATCGTGGAACGGCTGTGACGGTACGAACGGATCGTCCTCCGATGTGATGACGAGCGCGGGGATCCGGACGCGATCGAGCACGCGCATGGAGCTCGCGCGGTAGTAGTAGTCCTCGGCACTTCGAAACCCGAAGTGCGGCGCCGTGTAGACGGCGTCGAACTCGCGCACGCTGCGGATCGCGCTCAAGCGGGTCATATCGTAGCGGCCCGGAAAGAACCGATCCTTGCGCCGCATCCGCTTCTTCAGATCCTTGACGAAATTCCACTGATACAGCACGTTCGCCGGCCGCTCGAGCGCGCGGGTGCACTCTTCGATCTCGATGATCGGCGACACCGCGGCGACTCCGACGAGTTCGCGAGGTGCGTTGGCGCCGTACTCACCGGCGAGCTTCAGCGCGAGGTTGCCGCCGAGCGAATAGCCGCACACGCCGACCGCCGTCAGGCCGTCGACGTCGGTGAGCTCGGCGATGACGCGCGCGGCGTCCGCCGTCAGGCCCGAATGGAACAGTCCGGCGGCGAGATGCTCCGTGTTGCCGCAGTTGCGCTGGTTCAGCCGCACGACGTTCATGCCGCGCGCGAACGCCTTGGCGGCAATCCCGCGCATGTAGTGTGCGTCGCTGGATCCGTTCAGGCCGTGGAGCGCGATGAGCGTCGGCCGCTCCCAGGGCCGGCGCTGCCAGTGACAATCTGCGGCGACGCGCGCGTCGGGGGCGACGTCGAAGTAGCGGCGCGACGGCGGCGGGAGCGCCGGAAAATAGCGCGGATTACCCCAGCTGTAGAGCGTCATCCAGTGGCCGCTGCGCAGGTGCTGCCGCGGCACGAACTCGTTCATTGCAATCGATCATAGCGTGACCGTATGATGCGCCCATCATTTCGGCGGCGACGGACTCTTCCACCCGGTGTCGTTCACCCACTCGGACACAAGGAGGGAACATGGCAGGTCGTCCGTCGCGCCGACTCGCCGTCGTCGTCGTGTTGTTGCTTTCAGTGCCCGCCTGGTCGGCAGCCCAGACAGTCAGCGCCACGACTGGCGCGATGAACGGCCGGGTCACCGACAAAACCGCCGCTGTCTTGCCCGGAGTCACGGTGACGATCGCGAGTCCCTCGCTCATGGGCACGCGCACTGCGGTGACCGGCGAGGATGGCACGTATCGGTTTCCAGCGATCCCACCCGGTGATTACTCGGTCACCTTCGAGCTGGCGGGATTCGGAACCGTCACCCGCGAACAAATTCGCGTGGCGCTCGGCTTTACCGCGTCGGTGAACGTCGAGCTCGGCGTCGCATCGCTGCAGGAGAACGTGACGGTCACCGGCGCGTCGCCGGTCGTGGACACGCAGTCGACGGCGATCAATACCAACTTCGACGCGCGAACGCTCGCGAGTCTGCCGAGTGCGCGCGACATGTGGGCGATTCTGGCCGAGTCGCCGGCGGTAAGTCTGACGCGCATCGACGTCGGCGGCAGCGCCGCCGGGACACAGACCGGCTACAGCGTGTACGGCACCAGTGGTCAGAACCGGCCAACCGTCGAAGGGATCGTGGCGACTGAAGGCACGGACGCCGCGGGCTTCTACTACGACTACGGGTCGTTCGAGGATGTGAACGTCGAGACCGCCGCGCACAGCGCTGAGATGCCGTGGCCGGGCGTTCAATCGATGTTCGTGGCGAAGTCGGGCGGCAACACCTATCACGGCTCGTGGTACAGCGATTACGAGAGCAAGGGGTGGCAATCGTTCAACGTGGACGGCAGCCAGATCCAGCGCGGCGCGCAGGGCAGTCCGCCTGGAGTGACGCCACCGCTCGGTCCGGGCGATTTGAACCGGACGTCGAAGTATCACGACATCAACGCGGACACCGGCGGGTACCTGAAAAAAGACGCCCTGTGGTGGTACGGGTCGTTCCGCAATCAGAACGCCGCCGCGCAGTACGCCAACTTCCCGGTGATGCCGCACGTGACCGATCTCCTGAACTTCAGCGGCAAGGGCACGTACCAAGTCACGAAGAACAACAAGTTCGTGGCGTTCGGGACTGCGAACCGCAAGCACCAGCCGACGCGCCTCGATTCCTTCCAGTTGGGGAATACGACCGACATCAACATCTCGACCGTGTCGACGTGGGAACAGCTCTATTGGGCGTGGATCTGGAAGGGCGAGTGGAACTCGGTGCTGAGCGACAAGTTGTTCCTCGAGTTCCGTGGCGGCGAGTTCGGCTACAACTGGCCGAACCACTCGAACGGGAACCAGCCGCGCTACGAGGATCGCGGCAACAACTTCGTGCTCGGCAGCAATCGTGAATGGGAGCGCGATCGACGGCGCGATCAGGGGCTCGGATCGCTCAGCTACTTCAAGGACGGGTGGCACGGGAGCCACAACTTCAAGTTTGGCGGCGACATCTTCCGCGAGACCGTCGACGAAACCTGGTTCGACGGATATCCGGGCGACGTGGTGCACATGCTGAACAACGGCAGCCCGATCGAGGTCTACCTGATTGACGCCCCGTCGACCTCGTTGAACGGCCTGTGGACGTACTCGGCCTACGCGAACGACATCTGGCGGGTCAGCAACCGCCTGACGCTCAACATCGGCGCGCGCTTCGATCGGTACCGCGCGTTTCTGCCCGCGCAAAACCACGGCGCCAGCCGCTGGAACAAGACCGCGGTCAGCTTCGCCGAGGTTCCCGACTTCGTGCACTTCAATCTGGGATCACCGCGAATCGGCGCGACCTTCGACCTGGCCGGCAACGGCAAGACGGTGATCAAGTTCAACTACGGGAAGTACTGGTGGAATCCCGGCGCCGATTTTCTGCTGACCAACTCGAATCCTAATTCGTCAGTCTGGTGGAAGCGGTACAACTGGTCGGATCCCAATGGCAACAAGGTCTACGATCCGGGCGAGGAAGGCACCCTCATCCAGTCGCAGGGCGGCCCCACCGAGTCGCTCGATCCGAACATTCGCGACACCTACACAACGGAGGCGGCGGTCTGGTTCGAGCGCGAGGTCATGAACAACTTCGGCGTCCGGACGGGATTTCTCTGGCGCGGGCAGCGCGATCGGTACCTGCGACAGAACGTGAACCAGCCGTACAGCGCGTTCAATGTCCCGATCGTAATTCGGGACCCCGGCCCCGACGCCGTGCTCGGCAACGCCGACGATGGGCCGGCGATCAACGGCTTCAATCTCGACGCCGCGCACACGGGACTGCCGACGCTCAACGTGACGGCGAACGTGCCGGACATCGACGACTATTACACGTGGGAAGCGACGGCCAATAAGCGCTTCAGCAATCGGTGGTCGATGCTGGCGACCTACTCCATCACCAAGAGCAAGGACAATTCGGGCACCTATTTCGGCCAGCGCGTGCGGACGAACACCTTCGTGTTCACGCCGAACGACGCGATAAACACGGACAACGGCCGGTACGTCTTCACGACGTGGACGGCGAAAATCCACGGCACCTACGAAGCCCCCTACGCCGTCAAGGTGACGCCGATTCTGCGGCTTCAGTCTGGCCAGCCGATCGGGCGCGTCTTCGTACCGCTGGCGGCGTCGCGGTTCAACTACAGCAACTCGGTCACGGTGCTGGCGGAGCCGATCGGCACTCGGCACCAGGACAATATCGCGCTGTTCGATCTGCGCGCGGAAAAAGTCTTCAGGTTCCAGGGCCGCCTCGGACTCTCCGGGTTCCTGGACGTCTTCAATGTGTTCAACACCAACGCGGAGCAGAACACGAGCTACAATTCGGGCAGCTCATTCCTGCGACCGCTGAACATCATTCCGCCGCGGATCGCGCGCATTGGAGCTAGATTCACGTTCTAGAGGGGGCATTCATGCGTCGTCCGTCCGTCGCGCTTCTGATTGTCGCCACGGTGGTGTGTGCCTATGCGGGGTCCGGCTTCAGCCGGACCTCCGCGCAAACGCAGTCGCCCGCCGCCACCTCGAACCCGCGGACCGATCAACTCAAGCGTGACGTCGGCCTCGAAGTCGACAGCATGCGCGAAGACGTCGCGCGGATGAACGATCAGGTCTTCAGCTTCGCCGAGCTCGGCTTCCAGGAGTTCGAGACATCGAAGTACCTGACGGACATCCTGCGGAAGAACGGCTTCACGATTCAGGAAAACCTGGCGGGCATTCCGACGGCCTTCATGGCGAGCTGGGGATCCGGCAAGCCGGTCATCGCGCTCGGCTCCGACATCGACTGCATTCCGCAGGCGTCGAACAAGCCCGGCGTCGCCTATCACGATCCGATGATCGAAGGCGCGCCCGGCCACGGCGAAGGCCACAATTCGGGCATGCCGCTGCAGATCGCTGCCGCGCTCGCGGTCAAGAAAGTGATGGAGCAGCAGCATCTCCAGGGCACGATCAGGCTCTGGCCGGGCGTGGCGGAAGAACTGGTCGGCACGAAGGCGTATTACGTCCGCGCCGGGGCATTCAAGGACGTCGACGTCGTGCTGTTCGCGCACGTCGACGCCAACATGGCCGTGTCGTGGGGCGACAATACGAACAACGGCCTCGTCTCGGTCGAATACACGTTCAAAGGCGAAAGCGCGCACGCGGCCGGCGCGCCGTGGCGCGGCCGCTCGGCGCTCGACGCCGTGGAGCTGATGGACGTCGGCTGGAACTTCCGCCGCGAGCATCTGCGTATCCAGCAGCGCTCGCACTACGTGATCCCCAACGGCGGCGACCAGCCGAACGTCGTGCCGCCCAACGCGTCGGTCTGGTACTACTTCCGCGAAACCGATTACGAGCACATCAAAGAGCTCTGGGAGATCGGCGACAAGATGGCCAAGGCCGCGGCGATGATGACCGATACCGAGGTCTCGTCCCGCGTGCTCGGATCCGCCTGGCCGGGCCACTTCAACAAGACCATCGCCGAGGTCATGCACGCGAACATCGAGAAGGTGGGCCTGCCGGAGTGGACCGAGCAGGAGCAGACGCTGGCGAAGGCGCTTCAACACGAGCTGAAGGTGCCGGAAATCGGGCTCGCCACCAAGCTGCAGCCGCTGCGCGGCCGTGAATCGATTCCCGACGACGAGAAGCGCGGCGGCGGGTCTGACGATATCGGCGACATCTCCTGGAACGTGCCGACCGTGACGCTGCGCTATCCGGCGAACATGCAGGCGGGTCCCGGCCACAACTGGGCGAACGCCATCTCGATGGCGACGCCGATCGCGCACAAGGGCGTCGCGTACGGCGCGAAGGTGATGGCGCTGACCGTGATCGATCTGCTCACGCGGCCCGAGCTCGTGACGCAGGCGTGGGACTACTTCAACAACGTGCAGACGAAGACCCGCAAGTACACGCCGCTCATCCGCCCGGAGGACAAGCCGGCGATCTGGCTGAACGCCGCGACCATGGCGAAATACCGCCCCGAGATGAAGAAGTATTATTACGACCCGACGAAGTACAAGTCCTATCTCGAACAGCTCGGTATCAAATATCCGATCGTCCGCACGACTTCGTCGTCGGGCAAGTAGGGGGACTCATGAAACGTCGTACGTTGATTGTGGCGGTGGCGTTCGCGCTGTTTGCCTTCGGACCATCGCCGCGCCCGCAGGCGCAGACGCCCCAGCCGGCCGCCGCACCAGCGGCGCCGGCGAATCCGCAGGCGGAGCAGTACAAGCGCGACGTCGGCCTCGAAGTCGACGCGATGAAAGAAGACATCGCGCGCATGAACGACCAGGTCTTCAGCTTCGCCGAGCTCGGCTTCCAGGAGTTCGAGACGTCGAAGTACCTCCAGGACATCCTGCGGAAGAACGGCTTCACGATTCAGGAGAATCTCGCCGGCATTCCGACGGCGTTCATGGCGAGCTGGGGATCGGGCAAGCCGGTCATCGCGATGGGATCGGACATCGACTGCATCCCGCAGGCGTCGAGCAAGCCCGGCGTCGCCTATCACGATCCGATCATCGAGGGTGCTCCCGGACATGGCGAAGGCCACAACTCCGGCATGCCGCTGCAGATCGCGGCGGCCCTCGCGGTGAAGAAGGTCATGGAGCAGCGTCACCTGCAGGGTACGCTCAAGCTCTGGCCCGGCGTGGCGGAGGAGCTGCTCGGCACCAAGGCGTATTACGTCCGCGCCGGCGCGTTCAAGGACGTCGACGCGGTGCTCTTCGCACACGTCGGTGCGAACATGAACGTCGGCTGGGGCGACAGCGGCGGCAACGGCATGGTGTCGGTCGAGTACACGTTCAAGGGCGAGAGCGCGCACGCCGCGGGCGCGCCGTGGCGCGGCCGCTCGGCGCTCGATGCCGTGGAGCTGATGGACGTCGGCTGGAATTTCCGACGTGAGCACCTGCGCCTGCAGCAGCGCTCGCACTACGTGATTCCCAACGGCGGCGATCAGCCAAACGTCGTGCCGCCGAACGCGTCCGTCTGGTACTACTTCCGCGAGACCGACTACGAGCACATCAAGGAGCTCTGGGACATCGGCAACAAGATGGCGCAGGCCGCTACGATGATGACCGACACCGAGCTGGCGTCGATGCGCGTGCTCGGATCCGCCTGGCCGGGCCACTTCAACAAGACCATCGCCGAAACGATGCACGCGAACATCGAAAAGGTGGGGCTGCCGGAATGGACCGAGCAGGAGCAGACGCTGGCCAAGGCGTTGCAGCACGAGCTCAAGGTTCCGGAAGTCGGACTCGCGACGAGGCTGCAGCCGATGCGTGGCCGCGAGGTCATCCCCGACGAAGAAAAGCGCGGCGGCGGCTCGGACGACATCGGCGACATCTCGTGGAACGTGCCGACGGTGACGCTCAACTATCCGGCGAACATGCAGGCCGGCCCCGGCCACAACTGGGCCAACGCGATCTCGATGGCGACGCCGATCGCGCACAAAGGCGTCGCGTACGGGTCGAAGGTCATGGCGCTGACCGTGATCGATTTGCTTACGCGGCCGGAGCTGATCACCCAGGCGTGGGACTACTTCAACAACGTGCAGACGAAGACGAAGAAGTACACGCCGCTCATCCGCCCGGAAGACAAGCCGGCGATCTGGCTGAATACCGCGACGATGGCGAAGTACCGGCCGGAGATGAAGAAGTACTACTACGACCCGACGAAGTACAAGTCGTACCTCGAGCAGCTCGGGATCAAATACCCGGTTGTGCGGACGTCGACGAACCCGCCGGCGAGATAGAGCGGGAAACGCAGGCCTATCCAGCCCTTCCCGCCCGGTCTGGCCGGGCGCCGTCGTAGAGCTCGTCGAGCAGGCGATCGATCTCGGGGTCGTCTCGCAGCTCGTCGAGCTCGGCTCCAGTCGTGGGCTGAATCGTCAGCGGCGGGGTTTCGTCCGCGACGCGCAGTTCGGTGACCAGGAACGGCACGTCGCCCGCGCCGATGTCGAAGATTGCGAGAATGTTGGGGTGGGGGATCGCGGCAACCGCCCGCGCCTCCTGCTCGAAGCGCTTCAACCGCGTCGGATCGGCCGCCAGCGACTCGGGTAGCACCTTGATGGCGACGTCACGGGCGAGCCGAGGGTCGCGCGCGCGGTACACCTCGCCCATGCCGCCAGCGCCGAGTGGAGACACAATTTCATAGGGACCTAGCCGGGTTCCGCTGGTCAGGGCATGGGGACGCGGCGATCATACCCGCCGACAATCGGTTACACTGAACACTCAACGGTAAGGAGCTTTCAGATGCGATATGTCCGAATCGCCGCCGCGGCGCTCATCACGCTCGGCGTGACCGGGATCTGCAGCGCGGCCGACGGTACGGCCGTGACGTTCACGAAAGACGTCGCGCCGATCCTCTACAAGAACTGCGCGGAATGCCACCGGCCGACGATGTTTGCGCCGATGTCGTTGATGACGTACGACGACGCGCGTCCGTATGCGCGCGCGATCAAGGCGAAGGTCACGGCGCGGCAGATGCCGCCGTGGAGCGCCGATCCCGCGTTCGGTACGTTCAAGAACGATCCGCGCCTCAGCGACAAGGAAATCAAGACCATCGCCGACTGGGTCGACGCCGGTGCGCCGAAAGGCGACGACGCGGATCTGCCCGCGAAGCCGCAGTTCGCGGACGGCTGGACGATCGGGAAGCCCGACGCCATCTTCGAGATGACCGAGGAGTTCGACATCCCGGCGTCCGGGACGATCCCGTACCAGTATCTCCGCGTGCCGACGAATCTCACGGAAGACAAGTGGATTCAGGCGATCGAGATCCGTCCGGGCGCGAACGCGCACGTCCACCACGTGCTCGCGTTCACGCAGCCGGCGGGGCAGCCGCTCAATCCGGGCGGCGCGCTCGGGCCGACCAGCATCGGGGGCGTGACGCCGAACAAGCCGGGCCTCGTCTATCCGGAAGGCGTCGGCCGCATGATCCGCGGCAACTCCGACATCGTCCTGCAAATGCACTACACGACCAACGGCACGGCCGCGAAGGATCGGACGCGCGTCGCGGTTATCTTCGCCAAGCAGCCGCCCGCGAAGATTGCGGCCGGCGGCATGGTGCTGCAGCCGCGGTTCGTGATTGCGGCGAACGACCCGAACGCCGAAGTCAAGGGCTCGATCACGCTCCCGCGCGACATCGTCATGACGACGCTGACGCCGCACATGCACGTGCGCGGCAAGGACATGATCTACATCGCGCACTATCCGGACGGGACGACGGAAACGCTGTTGTCAGTGCCGAAGTACGACTTCAACTGGCAGATCACGTACGAGCTGGCGACGCCGAAGACGATTCCCGCGGGCACGACGATCGAAGTCATCGCGCATTACGACAACTCCGCGAACAACAAGTTCAATCCGGATCCGTCGAAGGATGTGCGGTGGGGCGATCAGACGTGGGAAGAAATGATGATCGGCTTCTGGTCGACGGTCACAGACGCGCCTGCCAGGTCTTCGCAGCAGCAGTAGCGCGGTTGGCGAGTTGGCATTTGGTGAGTTGGTGATTTGAATTCACCAACTCACCCAGTCGAAGATTCACCGACGGCTACATCGTGTTGTTCTTTGCGTTGCAGTTGTCGACGAACGCCTTCTTGATCGATTCCGGCTTGTCGATCGTCCGGAAGAAGCTCTCCAGGTAATCCTTCATCTCACTCTTGTGCCGGCCGTCGAGGTCCTTCATGCCATCGATCGCCGCGATCATGTCGGTCTTCTTCGCGCGGAACGGCTCGGCGGCGGTGTTCATCTCGTCCACCGTCCGGCAGGGGCCGCGATAGAGGCGGTCGGTCACCGCGCGCAGGTGCAGGCGCGGATCCGGAATCGCGTACGGCGGGTGCACCATGCCTGACATGTCGAAATCGTAGGCGACGGGGAACAGCGTCCGCTTCTTGTCCTGGACGATCACGACGTTGTGGAGCGCGTAGATCGAGTAGTCGGTGTTGCCCAGCATGTACTCGAGCAGGAACATCGTGTTCGTCGACTCCTTGTCGAGATCCTTGAACTCGATGCGCGGCAGGCTGACGTCGCGGCCGTTCAGGCGGTGCGATACGTCGTTGTCGTGCTCGAGGAAGAGGGCGTTGTGCGTGGCGACCGTCTTGTTCGACTTGGTGTCGATGTAGGTGCCGTGCGCCATGCGCGCGCGGAACGAGAACGGCGTGACGAGGTTCGCGAGCTTGTAGGTCATGTACTCGCGGATTACGTACTGATCGGCCTCCTTTTCGTTCTGACAGTGCGTCCCGAGCTTCAGGTTCTCCTGTCCGTCGAAGACCGTACCCGCGACGTCCTCCTTTTTGAATTCGAGCCGAATGGGCACGAACTCGCAGGTCCGCGAATTGAGGCGCAAATGGCCGCGCGAGCCGACCTTCACCGGGATGTCCTTGCCATCGACCGTAATCACGGCGGGGAATCGCTTGCCGTTGTTCGGCGTCCGCTCTTTGTTGAGCAGGCTGAATTCCGTCTTCAGCGTGAACTCGACGGGCGCCGTGTCCGCAAAGAGCTTGCGTTCAGTCGCCGCCGTTTTCCGCGACGCGATGACGTCGTCTTCGGGCCACGGCTCGGCGAGCTTCAGCAAGGGGTTCTTCTTCGTGGTCGGTGCAGCGGCGGGCTTCTGCTGCGCCAGCAGCGCGGGCGTGGCGGCGCACACGAGCGCGGCGAGCGCGGACAAATAGATGCGGCGCGTCATACGGTCTCTCCTCGGTATCGAATGTTACGGGTCCGCACATGGTATCACGCAGGGTGCAGGGTCCTAACCTTCATCTGCGGATGGGCCATAAATGGCCGGCACGGGAACGTCGTTCAGCCGAAGATAAACGCTGAGCTGGCCGCGATGGTGGACAACGTGATAGAGCACGAATGTGCGGAATGCCCCGACGCGCGGCATCGTGAAGACCTCGTGGCCGCCGCGCCGGAGCGACCACGGCGCCATCAGTTCTGCGTCGGTCTTGTCGAGCGCTGCCCGCGTCTGCTTCGCTGCCGCGTCGAAGGCGTCAAGGATCTCGGCGCGCGACCCTTTCGGCTGCAGCACTGGCGGCGCCTCGGCGAGATCGAACGACAGATCGTTGAGAATCGTCGCGCCCCAGTTCGGCAGATTCGTGAGGTGCGTGGCGAGCCCGGCCAGCGACATCGATTTCGCGTGCGGCTGCCACGCCAGCTTGTCGTCGGGCACGCGCTCGAGCAGCTTGCGCGTCGTCCCCATCTCGTGATCGTATTCGGCTAGCAGTCCGTCCTTGATGGCCATGCGGAGAGTGTACTCAGGCTTTGCGGTCTTCGCGGCCTTTGCCTTCTCGACGGCGGGAGGTTGCAACCGCACTACATCGCCTCCGCCGCCGCTGGCCGCGCAGGTCTCTGGCACCATCGAAATCGCAGGTCTGTCGGCGCCGGTGCGGATCGTGCGCGACACGTGGGGCGTGCCGCATATCCGCGCCGAATCACAGGACGATCTGTTCGTCGCGCAGGGATTCGTGCAGGCGCAGGATCGCCTGTTCCAGATGGATCTCTGGCGGCGATCGGTGCAGGGCCGGCTGTCGCAGGTACTGGGCCCGAACTTCATCGAGCGCGACGCGATGACGCGGCGCGTGCAGTATCGCGGGCCGCTCGACGTGGAATGGGAGAGCTACGGCGCGGACGGGCGCGTGATCGCCGAGGCGTTCGTCCGCGGCGTCAACGCATGGGTCGCCATCGCGCGTGCGAATCCTCCCGAGGAATTCACGGTCGCCGGGTGGAAGCCGGAATTCTGGTCCGCGGTCGATCTGCTCAATCGGACCGATGCGTTTCAGTCGAGTGGCGACACGATTGCGCAGGCGCGCCGCGCCGGGCTCAACGAGATCGTCGTCGACGCGCTTGGCCGGGTGGGGGCGCCGCCGTTTTTTGCCGGTCTTGCGGGAGATGTCCCCGACGACCGTGGGGTCCGGCTACAGCCGGACCAGGCGCGAGCGGCGAACGCGACGATGACGTCGCGGAGCCGTGCGGTAGCGGCGAGAGGCGAAACGCTGTCATTCAGCGAATCGCGGCGCGCATTCACGACACCGTCGGCTCGCTACTTCGTGCACCTGAAGGCCCCGGGCTGGAACGTCGTAGGCGCGACAGCGCCGTGGCTGCCCGGCGTGGCGATCGGCCACAACGAGCGCGTCGCATGGGCCATGACGCCAATCGATTCGTCGACCTGGGTCGTGCATGCGGAAGAGGAATGGCAAGGCGCGGCCGCGCGCGGCGGTTCCGTGCTGACGGATGCGATCGTCGTCAAGGGGCGGCGCGCGCCGTTTGAGTTCACGACCCAGGCGACGCCACAGGGCG
>Ga0310810_10001706_pt1 | contig 23224 bp, 16 predicted proteins | sample NCmetagenome_FD_207641 | JGI IMG/M metagenome (GOLD analysis project Ga0310810, IMG submission 207641) | Soil microbial communities from experimental microcosm in Duke University, North Carolina, United States - NC | ecosystem: Engineered > Artificial ecosystem > Soil microcosm > Unclassified ... | reverse complement strand
GACGGCCGGGATCGTCCATGTCCCACGTGCGACCCAGTCCGTCTTGGCACTTGCGTCTGTGGCGCTCGCCGCCCGCATGTAGATCGTCTTCGTCCCGCTGAATCGTGGCGTGAAGCTCAGATCGAGGACGATGGTCAGCGTTGTGTCGTTCGGCGCGGCGGAACTGCTCGCCAGGTGGAGCGTGCACTGGCTGTTCGACAGCGTTCCACTCCCGAAGACCGTCCATGGCCCCCAGGCACTCGTGTCGTCCTGCAACCGCACGAGGCCGGTGCTCGCGTCGTAATCGACCGTACATGACCCGACGCTCACATTTGCCGCGCCAATACGAACCCGCGCCAACGCCAGATCCGTTGCGCCAAGGGCATCCCAGTATTCGAGAACGAATGCCTGCCTCACTCCAGAGCCCGCGCCGGGTGTGACGGAGACGACTTCTGTCACCACCACGTTCCACAACGCTGCGTGGGTCTCCTTGTCACCGGCAAGACTGCTCGAACCAACGACCTGCCCTCTGTCGTTCACCGCGGTGGCCTGGCTGGAAGTGCCGCCAAGCGTGCCGAGATCGACCATTCCTCCGGCAGGTGTCCAGAAGAACGCGTGAGTCGCAACGTCGCCGGCGATGCGGCTGTTACCGACCACCTGACCGTTCGCGTTTACGCCCACAGCGCAGCTTTCAGTTCCCCCGAGCGTGCCAAGGTCGATCATTCCGCCCGCTGGGGTCCAAGAAAACGCGTGCCAATTCACGTCCCCTGTCACGTCGCTGCACCCGACCACCTGGCCATTGGCATTTACAGCCACACCCCTGCTATTACTTCCTCCGAGCGTACCAAGGTCGATCATTCCTCCCGTTGCCGTCCATGAAAACGCGTGCTGCTTCACGTCGCCTGTCACATCGCTGTAACCGACTACCTGGCCACTAGCGTTCAGGGACACAGCGCTGCTCTCACTTCCGCCGAGTGTGCCAAGGTCCACCACGCCGCTCGCCTCGGTCCACACGAATCCATGATGCAAGTAACTGCCGGGGCTGCTGATGTCACCAATGACTTGGCCAGCGTTGTTCACTGCGGTGGCGTAACTGTCAACGTCGTCATCGGACAGACCGGCCAAATCCCGCATGCCACCAGAAGCCGTCCATGAGAATGCGTGAAGGAGTCTGTGACGGAAGTCGCTGTATCCGACCACCTGGCCGTTGTCGTTCAACGCCAGCGCTCGAGTAGGATCGTCTCCCAGGGTTCCCAGATCGACGAGGCCGCCCCCCTGGGTCCACAAAATCGCATGTGACAACGTCGCGATAGGAAAAAAGTTGCTGTGACCCGCGGCCTCGCCCCTGGCGTTCACGGCGTCGACGTAACTGTCCCCGCCAAGGGTCCCGAGATCAACCATGCCAGCAGCTTGTCTCCATGAGAAGGCATGGATTGCCGCATCTCCGGGCACCCCATAAGTACCACCCACGACTTGGCCGTTGTTGTTGATGCCAGTTGTGTAACTCTGGCTGCCGCCAAGCGTGCCGAGATCGATGGGCGCAGGCTGCGCACGACTCACCGTTGGGATGAGCGCCATGAAGAGCACGAGCGCGAGGACGGGCTTCATAAGTCTTCTTCCTGACTGATGCGCATCGAGGCGACGCGGCGTGGAATCAGACAGCGTGATCCTACGCACCGACGGCGCTGTGACAACACGTTTCTTTGACGCAGCTCATCTGGTTGGCCGCGGGGATACTTGCAACGACCGCGCCTGCTCGAAACAATTGCTGGGCATGGTGTTCACGAAACGCCTGCGGGAGGGAGTCCGCCGCGGCCGCATCAAATGCAGCGTGCGTGTCTGGATGCGCCCGCACGTCAAGGTCGGCGGCCGCTACCCGATGGACGAGGGGCACATCGTCGTGGACTCGATCGAGGAGATCGAGATGTCCGACATCACGCACGACCTGGCGCGCGAGTCGGGATTTCCCAGCGTGGAGGACCTATTGAAAATCGCCAGGCACGGCAAGGGCAAGAACGTGTACCTGATTCGCTTCCACTATCTGCCGCCCGGCGGTTGGGATCGCTAGGTTACGGGCGCAGTTCGTCCGGCAACACCAGCATATTCTCTTTATCAGTCGCGGTCGCGGCAGCTTCACCGGCATTCCACTGCGGAATCGCAGTCCTACCGTCTTCGTGAAGCGATTCGAGCGGTCCCCACACCTTGTCGGTGCCGTTGTGAAAAAGATCGCCAATCAGGAGATCGGTGAGGGTTCCGCGCAGATCTGGATACACGCGAACCATCCTTCCGAAGCTGAAGCCCGAGTAGTACTCGCATACCAGCCGGCGCATCCGGTCCACGCCTTCGTTGAACACGGGGCCCCACTTGCCGAGTTGATTCTGCGAGGTGTCGCACTGCGCCAGTCCTTCGACGATCGCCTCGGCGGCGAGTTGTCCCGACTTGAGCGCCAGCAGCACCCCTGAGGAGTACAGCGGATCGAGAAAGCCGAAGGCGTCGCCGACGAGCACCCAGCCGTCGCCGGCCACGCGAGTGGAGCGGTAGGAGTAGTCCTTGGTCGCGAAATACCCGGTCACCTTCTTCGCGTTGGCGAGGCGCTGCTTGAGTCCCGGGCACATCTCGACCTCTTCGTCGTAGGTCTGCGCGTAACTCCCGCGTCCCTTGAAGATGTAATCGAATGGCGCCACGACGCCGATGCTCACGACGTTGTCATGCTGCGGGATGTACCAGAACCAGCCTTGCTTGTTCGCGGTCTGGATGACGAGCGTGGCCCCTTCGTCGCGACCGCTATCGCGATACGCGCCTTCCCAGTACGTCCAGATCGCTCCCTTGTTGAGGATCGGATCCCACACGCGCAGCCCGAGTCGGTTCATCAACAGGCCGTTCTGCCCGCTCGCATCGACGACGACCTTCGCGCGCACCTCACGAAACCCCTCGCCGTCCCTGATGCGCACGCCGACGGCACGCTCACCGTCGAAGATCACGTCGTGCACGCGCACGCCCTCGAAGACGGTCACACCGTGCTCGCGCGCGTTGTCCAGCATCATCTGGTCGAACTCGCTCCGCACGACCTGCCAGGTCTGCGAGCACTCGTGGGGCTTGTTGTCCCAGAAGTAGAACGGCGCAGACTCACGCCCCTCCGAGTTGACGAATTGCACGCTGTACTTCTTGGTGAAGTGGCTGGCCTGCATCTTCGGCAGCATGTCCAGCTCCTTCAACACCCAATAGGTCTCCGGAATGAGCGACTCGCCGATGTGAAAGCGCGGAAATCTCTCACGCTCGAACAATTGGACTGTGATGCCCTTCTTGGCGAGCAGCGTGGACACCGTCGATCCGGCGGGTCCTCCGCCGATGACGACGACCTCAGGTTCCAGGTTATCCATGGCTTTCCATCATGACTCGACGACGAACCGGTTAGCCTTCATCTCGAACCGCGGCAGCGTGCCGGGCTCGACCACGAGAACGTTGACGCTCAGTCCGAGCGCCTCGCGCAAGCGATACGCGACCTTCGACGCGACCGCATCACCATCGTCGAACTCCGGTGCAACCTCGATCTCGACCCGGAGCGAGCGCGTCGAGCCGTGCCGCGACACGACCGACCGGAACTCGACCACTTCCCTGTGCCGACGGACCACCGATTCGATGCCAACGGGGTATACGTTGACGCCGCGAATGTTGATCATGTCGTCAGCGCGCCCCCGGATGCCCCCTTCGAGTCGTGCCCACGTACGCCCACATTGGCACGGCTCCGATCGCCGGACAACGATGTCCCCAGTACGGTAACGGATCGCCGGGCTGGCCGTGCGCCCCAGATTGGTCAGGACAAGCTCCCCCGGCTGTCCGTCCTCGACTGCATCGTCTGTGCGCGGGTCGAGCACCTCCGCGATGAACTCGGCTTCGTTGATGTGCAGCGAGCCAGGGGATTCCCAGCACTCGAAGCTCACCGGGCCAACCTCACTGAGCCCGTGATGATCGATGACGCGCGCGCCCCAACTGTGCTCGATCCGTTCGCGCGTGGCCGGAATGTTGCCGCCCGGCTCTCCCGCTACGATCAGGATCCTTACGGTGCCTTCGGCCAATCGACGGCGGCCCTCGCCATCGGCGACCTCGGCGAGTTTCAGCGCGTAGGTCGGCGTGCAGCAGACCACAGTCGCGCCGATCGACTCGATCATCGCCAGACGGATCTCGCTGGACATGCCACCGCCGGGAACACAGTGCAAGCCGATCTGCGGGCCCGCCTCGAAGGCGACCCAGAAGCCAAGGAACGGACCGAAGGAGAACGGAAAGAACACGCGATCGCCGGGCCCCACCTGTGCGGCGCGATACACGGCCTTCCAGCACTCGAGCAGCCACTGCCAGCTTTCGTTGGTATCGAGCCAACGCAGCGGCCGGCCGGTGGACGAGGAAGTCTGGCAGTAATGCGTGTAGTGGACCAGCGGTTCGGTGAGCGCCGTGCCCCACGGTGGGTTCGCCAACTGGTCGTCGTTCAGCTCCGCCTTCGTCGTCAGCGGCACCTTCGTGAGATCAGACGGAAATCGCAGCGCACCGACATCGATGCCGGCATCTCGAAACTTGCGCGTGTAGAACTGGTTGCGATTCTGGATCGCCAGCAGCAACTCGGACAGGCGCTGGCCCTGGCAGTCGGCCAGACGGCTGCGATCCAGTTGCTCGACCTCCAGCATCTAGCGAAGCTCCGCCTCCGCTCGGGCCTCCGGCGAGACCTCGAAGCGCGCGGCGATGTCTGGCGGCAGCGGGCGCGACTTCATGACGCCATCCGCGCCACGCCTCACGCAGACGACCGTGACCGTGCCGGTCGCGATCTTCTCGCCATCCTTCGTCAGCGTGCAGACGTAGCGCATGCTCTTCTCGCGCAGCGAGACGATGCAAATGCGCGCGTCGAACTCGTCCTCGAAGCGCAGTGGCCGGTGGTAGTCGAAAGACGCGGACACGCGCGGGAAGCCAACGTCCGCGTCGCGCGCGGCGATGCTCATGCCGGCCGCCCGCCAGAGCGCATGCTCGGCCTCTTCCATGTAACGGAAGTAGTTGCTGAAGTGGACAATGCCGGCAGAATCGACTTCTGGGAACGTCACTCGACGGTGCAGGGTGAACTCGGAGAGCGGCATCACGAGTTTGCTGAGAAACGGTGCGACGGGACGATAGTGCGAGGGCGCGAAGGTCTGGTTCGAAGGTCCGAGAGGCTGACGCTCTCGCGAAATGGCAGACCGCCGGACCGCCGCACCTCCGGACCGGACCGTCGCACCTCCGGACCGGACCGTCGCACCTCCGGACCGGACCGCCGCACCTTCGGACCGGACCGTCGCACCTTCGAACCGTCGCACCCTCGCACCGCGATACCCTTATGTGTAACGAATCCCGAGATGCTCGGGGAGGAAGAAGCGCTTGAGCAATGTATCGACGCGCAGCAGCCCCTCGCGTGTCAGCGCAACCCGCGAGTCGCTGCGCTCGGCGAGGAAGCCGTCGGCGGCGATCGAATCGAGCGGCTCGCGGAAGCGTTGGAGCACGTCGGCCTGATACTTGTCGCGGAAATAGGCGGGCCGGATCGACCCGAGCTTCAACTGCAGAATGAACTCGCGAATCAGCCGCTCTTCAGGCGTTGGACGATAGGCGCGATTGAGCGGGATCTCGTCGCGCCGGATCGCCGCCGAATACGTCTCCCACGTATCCAGGTTCTGCACGTGCACGCCGTTCACGTGACCGAATGACGCCACGCCGAGCCCGACCATGTCGGCGCCTTGCCAGAGCCGGTCGGTGTAGATGAACCGCGTGCGGCTGGGATCCTTCACCGCGGTGTAGGCACTGCGCACGGAATAGCCCGCAGACTCGAGTGCCTCGAACGCCTCGCGCACCCAGCGCCGTTTGGTCGGCCAGTCGGCCACCGGCTGCGCAAACCGTCCGGTTCCCTTCAGCAGGTTGCCGCTGATCGTCGTGTTGAACGGCAGCTCCATCTGGTAGATGGTGACGCTGTCCGGCTGCAGCTCGAGCGTCCGATCGATGCACCGGCGCCAGTTATCCTCGGTCTCGCCGAGCATGCCCGCGATCAAATCGACGTTGATCTGGGGAAACCCGAGCGAGCGCGCAAACGCATAAGCGCGGCCGATCTCGGGCGACCTGTGAGCGCGGCCGTTCAACTCGAGTATCTCATCGTTGAAATTCTCGATGCCCAGGCTCAGGCGTGTCACGCCGATGCCGCGAATCGACGCCAGCTTCGCTTCCGTCAAGGTGCCCGGCTCGCACTCGAAGGTGACTTCCTCGGCATCCTGCCACGACGACACGGCGCTGAGACGTTCGACCAGCCCCTCGAGCTGCTTCGTGGAGAGAAACGACGGAGTCCCGCCGCCGAAATAGACGAAGTTCAAGCGTCGACCGGCGACTGCCGGCATCGTGGCGTAGAGCTCCCATTCGCGTGCCAGCACGTCGAGGTAGTCGTGCACCTCCTGCGCGTTCTTGTCCGTGTACACCCTGAAGTAGCAGAAGTGACAACGCTTCCGGCAGAACGGGATGTGCAGATACAGGCCAAGCGGCACACCAGGGACCGGGGGCGATTCGAGCGCGGGCCTGCCGTCGGCGGCAACCGCCGCCGTGGACCACGCCGAGAACGGCGGATATGTCGCTACGAAATAGCTGCCAACTTCGGTCGGGTCAGCCAGCGCTGACGGGGTCCCATCCACCACGGTTACTCCACGGCTCGCCTGTGTTGAGGCCCTCGGCGCATATCCGGGCGAGAAATCCGACCGACTGTTATAAAGAACGGCGTTGCCAACAGAACCAACACAGTCGGGCCCCTTGAGTAAACCACTATATACCGCGGCACTCCAAAGATAATGAAGCGCTGTTAACCTCGGCTCCCCCAAGTCTCTGAGGGTCCGGCTCAAGCCGGACACTACGACCGGCCGTAGTTGACATGACAGCGACCCGGCTGCAACACTCTCGCGCGAGACTGCTCTGTTTATGACTGCCACTGCAACTGTCACAACCGTGAGGAAGAAACGAATGGGCTGGGTGATCTTCGTCGCAGGCGCGGTGCTGTCCTGGGGCGCGTATGGGGCACTGCTGTATCTCGGGCAGACGCAATTGGGAAACCCGCTCAAAGCGCTTCTGTGTGTCGGCGTCGCCTACTTTCTGATTGGCGTGCTGTTGCCCGTCGTCGTGCTCGGGTCGCAGGGCGACCTGTCAGGGTTCGGGACTGCCGGCTTGATCAACGCGACCATCGCCGGGGCTCTGGGCGCGGCCGGGGCGGCCTGCATCATTTGGGCGTTCAAGACCGGCGGATTGCCGATCTACGTCATGCCGCTGGTCTTCGGGGGCGCTCCAATCATCAACGTCGCGGTGGCGATGATGATCCACCCACCGAAGTCGGCGCTCAACCCGATGCTGTTCGTCGGCTTCCTGCTCGCCTCGATTGGAGCAGGGATGGTGTTGTATTACCGTCCGACGGCGTGACGGCTGATCTGCAAGAACAGCGTCGCTTTCAATTCCCAACTCCGAAGGTACCAGCTCTCAATTGCCCGTGTGATTCGGAGTTGGGAGGTCTTTGATTCGCGCCTGCGACTGCGGGGGGCGATGTGGGCCACGCACGCCTGCCGGCCCGGCAGGACGTCCGTGGCGCGGTTATCGGCGAGTCGCCTCGCGTGCGCGCCGGACAGCGGTGGTGACGACGGCGGTGCCCTCGAGGCGGCGCGACGCGGTTTTAGACCCGCCTGACAATTCACATCCCGATAGCGAACAGATTGCGCTCGGTGCGGATGTACCACCGTCGATCGACCAGCGCTGGCGTCGCTAGCGTGCCCTCGCCGATCCGATTGGTCCGCAGCAGCTCGAATGCCGGGCCTGCCTTCAACACGAACGTCTCGCCCTCGTCGTTGGTGAAGAACACCTTGCCGTCAACCGCCACCGGCGATGCCGAGAAACCCTCGCGGCGCGACGCACCGAGCCGGTTCTGCCACATTACTTTTCCCGTCGTTGCCTCCAGGCTCGTGACGATGCTCTGCATGTCGTTCACCATGTAGAGGTGCTCGCCATAGAGAATCGGCGACGGCACAAACGGTGAGCCCCTCGGGCTCGACCAGGCGAGATGGGTTCGCGTCACGTCTCCCTTGCCGCCCGGACGAATCGCCAACGTCGGGCCGGCTCGTCCTGACGAACAGAACACCATGCCGTACCCGACGACCGGCGTTGGGATCACTTCGTACGTCGAGCCGCTGCAGCTCCACAGTTCTGCGCCGGTATCGGGGTTGTAGGCCTGAACCTTGCGCTGCCCGTTCACGATGATCTCGTCGTGATCCACGACATGGACCGCGATCGGCGTGCCCCAGCCGACATCGGCCTCGCGTGGTGTGGTCCACAACGTCTTGCCGGTTCGTGCATCGAACGCCGCGATGAACGAGTTGCGTGATTGGTCCTGATACAGAATCAGCCGATCCTTGTAGAGCAGCGGCGATCCGGCGGTCCCGTGGTAGGCGTCCATCGGCCCGAGGTCCCGATGCCAGACCTGCTTCCCGCTCATCATGTCGACCGCGAGCAGACCACGCCCGCCGAACGACGCGTAGACGCGCTGGCCATCGGTGGCTGGCGTCGCTGATGCGTATCCGTTCTTGAAGTGGGCCCAACTGGAATTACGGCCGTCGGGTGCGAACGTCTCCCACTGCTTCACACCATCCGAGCGGCGGAACGCGACCACTGACAACCGTCGTCCTCCGTCGTAGGCTGTTGTCAGGAAGATGTGATCGCCCCAGACGATCGGCGATGAGTTGCCGTTGCCCGGCACGGGAACCTTCCACTTGACGTTCTCGGTGCCCGACCAGCTATCCGGATACCCAGTCTCCGTGACGACGCCCTGACCGGACGGCCCGCGCCATCGCGCCCAGTACTTCGCACCCTCGCCGGTGTCGGAGACCATCTGCACGGCAGGCGTAGGCTGTTGCCCCTCGAGACGCGCCATCGGAGCGAGAGCGAACGCGCAGGCGACGAGGACGAAGGCGATTTGCATGGCCGGCCGGACGCGCGTCACTTCTGCACTCGCAGATCGAAAGCGGCCATCTCCGCCAGGTTGCGAACCAGCAGGTAGCCGCCCGCAAGTGCCGGAACATTCCACGTCTTGCCGTCGAGAACCCGGAACCGGCTGATCTCCTCATGCCGATCGGGGATCGCTCGCACGAGCGCGAGGTCGCCATCCTCGGTGAGCACGATCAGGTTGCTGCCCGCCAGCAACACCTGACCGTACCCGTATCGCCCGCCCTTCCATTTCAACTCGCCGGTATTCGCGTCCATTGCGGCAAGGATGCCTTCGTCGAGGCCGTAGATCACCCCGTCGCGCAGCACGGATCCGGAGAATCGATTCTTCATCCTTGTGTTGCGCCAGACCTCGCGGACCGAGAAGCCTTGATCGCTTCGCGAGAGCTCGATCATCGCGGCACCCGCCCCGTAGCTCGCTGACACGAACACACGGTTGTCGCCGATGACGAGCGGCTGCGCGGCGTTGATGCCGTTGTAGGTCGCGAATGGATACTCCCAGAGTACCTTTCCGTCGGCAGGGCCGACCCCCATCATTCGCGTGGCGCTGACGACGAGCAGTTGCCGAACGCCATTGAGCGTGACGAGCATCGGCGAGCAGTACGCTTGCTTGTCGCCGAGCGCCGACCAGACACGCTTTCCGGTCACGCGATCGTACGCGACGATCGAGAGTCCATTCGATCCGCCGGGCAGAACGATGACCGTGTCGTCCACGATGAGCGGCGCAGCGGCCATGCCCCAATCGAGATTCTCCGCGCCACTGTCGTTGAGGATGTTGGTGCGCCAGACCACCTTCCCCGTTTCGTCTTCGAGGGCGCGCAGCTCACCGGCCGCGCCGAGCGCGTAGACGATGCCATGCGACCAGGTTGGCGTCGCGCGCGGACCGTCACCGCCCATCGACTCCTGGAATTTTCCCGACCACGAATTGGTCCAAAGCTCGCGACCGGTCGGCACGTCGTACGCCGCGACGACTTCCTGCCACGCGCGCTGTTCAATCGTGAACGCGCGGCCACCGGCGACAACGAATGAGGCATAGCCGCCGCCGACCGGCTGCTTCCAGATCGGCTTCAGTCCCGCCGCAGGCCAGTCTGCGAGGACCGGCTCCTCTTGATAGTCGCCGTCGCGCCTGGGTCCGCGGAAGTCGGTCCAGTATGGCGGTGGCTGCGGCGTCGAACGTGCCGTGTCCGTCCAACGGTCAGCGCGTGTTTCCGCAGGCGCTGCGTTCGTGACCGGCGCCCCGGCTGCGGTCGATTCTACCGACGCGGGACTCGAGGCGGCAGCCGCCGCGCGCTGCGCTTCACGATGCTGCTGGATGCGCTCGGCCTGCGACTGACTGGTCTGGACGAACCGCGCGTGCGGAGTGCCGCTTCCGTCCATGACGATGCGCAGTCCGCCGAACCGATACAGCACGCCGAGCACGAGAACGAGCCCGACGACCGCCACGAGAGTGAGTTTCAGAATCGTCCGGATCACGTTGTTATCCTAGGATGATCTGCATTTTCGGAATTGGCGAGTTGCCGTCGGAGGTTGACACCAGTGCTACTGAGTACTACTGACCGCCTGCTGGCGTCGGCCGATGGCGTAGATGAACGACGCTGTACGCACGAAGATCTGCCCATCGGAAATCGCCGGCGAGCTGAGCGTGTAATCGTTCAGATCGTTTTCGGCCAGCAACTCGAACTTCGGACCTGCCCGGAAGACCGTGGTCACGCCGTCTTCATCGGTGATGTAGATCCGGCCGTCGGCGAGAACCGCCGACCCGCTGTACGTCGCGTTGCGAAGCCGTTGCGGCCCGTAGACGACCTTGCCCGTCCGCGCATCGAGGCAATAGAGAATCCCCCGGTCGTTGATCGAATACAGATAGCTGCCGTCCGTCACTGGCGTCGGCACATCGGGACCGTTGTTGAACGACCAGAGCACGTGCGTCCGAGTGATGTCGCCCCGCCCGCCCGGCTTCAGAGCCAGCAGTGGCCGCTCCCGCGACGGTGTGAAGAGCAGGTCCCCGAACACCACTGGCGACGCGACGATGCGATAGCTGCCGTCGTTGTGCGGATTGAGCCCGTCAGCGCGCCACAACTCCTGCCCGGTCGCGGGATCGTGCCCGGTGACGACATCGCCGCCGGTGATCACGATTTCCGTCGATGCGCCGTTCTTCAGCAGCGTGGGCGTCGTGTAAGCATCCGGTGACTCGGACCGCGCGCGCGTCATCCGCAGGACCCGCCAGACCGTCTTGCCCGTCGCCTTGTCGATGCGCAGGAGGTACGACGGATCGTCGGTGTGCATTCCATGAAGGACCTGGACGAACAACGAGTCCTCGAACAGCAGCGGCGAGGACGCATAGCCCCACTGCAACCCGAACCGCCCGTAGTCGGCCTGGATGTCGCGGCTCCACAGTTCCTTGCCTGTGAAGTCGAAGGCCTTCAGCACACCGGTGCCGGTCATCACCCAGACAGAACGCCCATCGGTGACCGGTGACGGCGACGACATCTGCTGCTTCATCATCCGGTGATTGCCGTTGCCGAGTGGACGCTTCCAGCGGACCGCACCGCTGGCGCGATCGATCGCCCACAGCGAAAGGGTCGCTTTCTCGCCAACACTGAGGAACAGGTATTCGCCCCAGACGATCGGCGTCGATCCGGATCGTTCGGGCATCGCGAGCTTCCAGGCGATGTTGTCGGTCGCCGACCAGCGCAGAGGCAGATTCTTCTCGCCGCTCACGCCGTTCAGCATCGGACCACGCCACTGCGGCCACTGCTCGGCGGCGAGTGGACAAACGGCGACGCCGAGAAGAAGTGCGATTACTGCCGTAGGTCTCTTCATCCGGTTACTCCGATCGAAGCGATGCCAGCAGAGGCATTCGCGTCGCGGCTCGTATCGCAATCAGGGAGGATAGCAGACCGGTGACGAGCACCGCGATAATCAGCAGCGCGCTGCCAGAGGTGAACGGGGCTCGACTGCCCCGCTCCGCGACGGCCGGCGCAATTGCCAAGGCGGCCGACACCGCGCCAGCCGTCAGTCCCACGATCAGCAACAGCGCGTTCTCCGCCAGCACCATCGCCATCACGTGCACTCGCCGATATCCGACGGCGCCGAGGAGGGCGATCTCTCTCTTGCGCTCGAGCACGTTGCGAAGCAGCACCGTCGCCAGACCGAATGTCCCGAGCACGAGACCGAGACCGCCGAGCGTCTGAAACGTCGACAGGTACGTGTTCTCGACGCGATGGAACTGCGCCAGCCGTTCCGAGGTTCCCATCACTCGTCCACCCAGATCGGCAAAGGCGTCTTCGAGCGTCGTCTTCACGTGCTCCATCTGCCCTGCCGGCGTGCGCACGAGCAGCATCTGATAACCCTGCTGCTCGGGGAATGCCCGCAGAAAACGCCCTTGCGCCATCAGCAGCTCGCCCTGAAAGAGGCTGTCACTCAGAGCCGCCACGAGCCGCAGGCGAATCTCGCGATCGCCGTGCGCAAAGACGATGTCCTCGCCGAGCTGCTTGTGGAGAACGTAGGTCATCGAGTTGACGTCCGCGATCACAGGAATCGCGCCATCGGGCTCGACCCTTTCGAGCAGCAGCCACGGGTTCATGCGTTCGGCATCGGTCGTCGCGACTGAGTTTTGAAACCCGAATCGCCCTTCGCGCACGAAGCTCTCACTCACGCCGGCGATCCTCGGCCTCCGCGGCTCGTACAAATTCAGGCAGCTCGCATCGTCGCCGGGCAGCAGCCGCAGCGGCTCGAAGCTGACTGACAGATCGAGAGCGAAGAGATTGAGCGCTTCCCGGCCTTCGCGGGTGTTCGGGTCGCGCACGACCGGTAGCAGCGTTTCGACGAGAAGGTCGTATCCGCCGACGCCCGATGTCGGGCCGGTGTTCGCGAGCCGATCGTCGCGGCGAAAGGCTTCGACCGAGATCAAGATGAAGGTGGCCGAGGCAATGACGGCAATGGACAGGACGCTTCGGCCCGGACGGTACGTGGCGGTTCGCATCCCCAATCTCGAGACCGGTAGCCAGCCATGGCCATCGATTCCACGATGCGCCCGGCGCCGGAGCATTCCCGCGGCTGCGCAGAGCGATGCCAGAAGCAGCGCCGATCCCGCACCGAAGAACGCGCCCACACGCTCGACCGATCCTGTCGTCGCGCCGATCAGCAGAAACAGCGCGAGCGCCGCCAGCGTCACTGCCGCGGCCGTCCATTTCCAGCGCCCTCTTGGGAGTTGGGAGTTGGACACTTGAGCGCTGTCTAACGTCCCCATCAGCAGGCTTCGTTCGGTGATGGAGTTCAGCGAGCGGAGCGTCCACCAGATGCATCCGACTGCTGCAAGCACTCCCCCAATGACACCCCCGGCGAGCGATGCCGGCGACACGTGCAGAGTGAGGGCGGTCGTGCCCACGGCATCTACCCACCACGACCGGAGGCCCAGCATCATCAGCCAGGAGTAACCGAGCGCGCCGCCGATTCCGAGAACGCTGCCCGCGATCGCGAGGAGCAGCCCTTCTTGCAGGAACAACCATCGAACTCCTGCAGGCCGGAAGCCGACGGCGCGAAGGAGCCCAACCTCGCGCACCCGCTGTTCGATTCCCAACTTGAAGAACAGAACCACGAGGACGAGCGCCGACACGACGATGAAGAAGCTGAAGTAGACGAAATACTCACCGAAGTCCGTCGCACCACGCGAGGCGCTGAGGCTCTGGGCTCGCACATCGATGACCGACAGGCCGAGTGCGAGCGGATCGGCCGAGGCGCGCAGACGCTGCACGAGCGCATCGTGCGTCTCGTTCAGTGGCTGTCCCTCCGCCGGCTTCACGCGGATCGACGTCATCGCGCCATACCGCGTCTGCCAGAGGCGTTGTCCGACGTCGAGCGGCACGAAGGCCTTTGGAGTGGTTCGATATTTCTCCCAGTAGGCTTCGTCCACCTTGCGGATGCGGCGAAGGTCCACGGGGAATGGCGGGTCCCAGTCGTCCAGCGTCGGCGAATCGGTGATGCCCGGGTAGGCCGGCGCCATTTTGCGATCGCCGCGATCGATTGGCACAATGCCGCTAACGGTGAGGGTCGCCGTTTTCGTCACCAGGCGCCCGGGCTCCTCCCAGGCGTAGTACTCCATCGTGACCTGGTCACCGACGTGCGCCTGCAACTCGGTCGCGGTCCAGTCGTTCAGGACGATCGCGTCACTCGAGGATCCGCTCGGGCGCGGCGAAGTCTGTTGAATGGTGTTGAGGTCGAGCGCGGTGATGAGGGAGTACGGAACTTCGCGGTCACCGATCCGGAGACTGTTGGCGAGGTAGGTGAACAACGGGCTCACCTGCATCGCGCTGCCTTCGAGCGCGCTCATCACCGTTTGGGTATGGGCATCGTCAAGGATGCCGGCGGCGGAGCCCACTGCCAGGACGCCCGCCGAGTCGATGCTCTCCACGGAAAGACCGACATCGTCCAGGGTGGCCTGACGTCGAAGGAGCGTGCGAAGCGCGCCCGGGGCATCGGCAGGAGGGCTGAGACCCGTGGAGACGAGCAGCGTGTTCACACGATTCGGAATCTCGAGGTCGTCCTGCAATCGCGCGAGCGGAACGAAGACGGCGGCCACGTCTCCCTGCTGGGCCTCGAGTGAGAACTCGCCGAGCGAATCAGCCGGCAACACGCGCGCGACCTTGAGTCGTAGCGATCGCCCGAGTTTGTCGCGCTGTCCATGTAACGACTCGAGGGGAATGTCGCTCGGCCGTTGTACGCGTACGAGAACCGATTCATCCTGCTTCGACGCGAGCTGACGGGCGAGCGCTGGACTGAGGAAGGCCTCGCGGTCGGCCGGACCGCTGACACCCGAGATGCCGTGGAATTGCCAGAACCGGTCATCCACGCCGTACACGCGCGCCTGCGCGATATGGCGACCGTCGTTCTGCGCAGTGACCATCGCCTGCGCCACGATGAGAGGTGTGACACCGGCGAACCCGGCTGTGAACTCCGGCTGCGTTGCGAGGTTCTGCGCCAGTTGTTCGCCGAAGAGGCTCGGCGACGCGATGACGTGATCAGTCTTGCCCAGACGCCCGAGCACGAGATCACGCAGGCTGCCGCGAACGGAGTCGCCGACGAGGAGCGCACCCGCCAGCACTGAAACGGCCGTCGCCACACCGAGCACGACGGCAACATTCGTTCGCCAGTAGTAGGTCAGGCTGCGGAGGACAATCTGTCGCGCGCGCATACGAGCGAATCCCATTTCATCACGGGTGACAACCCAAAATCGATCTCGAAACGTATTCAGATCACTTGGTGATCTCGGCACACCCAGGCAGTGATGCACAGAGATGTCTGAGAGGTCCCTCGGTGCCTCGGTGTGACGTCATCCGCGAGGGGCTCATTGACCGGCTTGATACCCGGCTCTGGCATTGATTGTCGCGCGGCGGCTTCGGACTCGGATGTCGAGGCGGTGCCATCCCGATGTGGAGACACCGCGTGGGGAGAAGCTCAGAACGTATCGCTGCCGGAATTCCTCGAGGATGCGCAGGAACGTTTGCGACAAATCCTTGGTCGAGTCGATCTCGAAGACCGCCCCACCAGTCAGCTCGCTGAGATCCTTCAGGAACGTCGGGCTGATGCGGCCACGCATCGCCACGCCATAGGCCACGACGTCAGAGCGCCGGGCTGACTGCAGGACGACATCAGACGAGAGGAAGCTCGCCGTATCCACGCCATCGCTGAAGACGATCAAGAGACTGCGCCCCACGTCCGACCCTGCCAGGGCGAAGGCCGCCGATGTGCCGTCCACGAGCGACGTCTGCCCTTCCGGGATCACGCTGTGGAGCGCTGCGCGAAGTTGCGGGATGTCGCCGGTCAGCTCTTGACGCAGGCGGACAACGTGACTGAACGTCAACAGCGCCGCTCGATCGCCAGCGGCCAACCGTTGCAGCAGCGCATCTCCCGCGGCGAGCAGGTGATCCAGCCTTTCCCCGTTCACGCTGTCGCTGACGTCCAGGCCGAGGATGATGTTCAACGGAAGCTGCTCGAGCTGGACGAGCTCGACTTCCTGCACCACGCCCTCGTCTTTGACTTCGAAGTCTGCCGCGCGCAGCCCACGGACAAACTGGCCGCGATCTCTCACGAGCACGTCTACCCGTACGGCATCGACGCGCGATGAAAAGGTCGCCTGCTGCGCGGCGACGGTCACGGTGGCGATCAGGAGAACGGCGATCGCAAGTACCGCTCTCACTTCGACCCCTTCTCGATCGCGGCGTGCAGTGCGGTCACGAGACCCTCGAGGCCGCGCGTCTGAGACGTATAGTAGCTCCACCACGGATCATCAGAGGGTTGCATGTCCTCTCGCACGAGCACGGGCTGGACTGCGGAGAACGCGTCGGCGCGATCGCCATGCCGGGCCGCGAGCGCACCGAGCGCCAGGCGCGGCGACTGTGCGAGCGGGAACAACTCGAGCGCCCGCTCGTAGGCCTGACTCGCTTCGTCTGTCAGCGCAAGGGCATCCGCCTCGGCGCCCAGAAACATGAGGCCGTAGTACTGCAACAACCGATTCCGCGTGTCCATCGTCGCCTGCCGGAGCTCGACGATCGCATCCTGGTGGCGTCCGCGCCGCCCGAGGATGCGACCCAGGCGGATCCGTGCTTCTGGCTGCTTCGGATCGTGTTCGAGCGACTCTCGCAAGAGTCGTTCGGCGCTGCGGAGCTCGGCACCTTCATTGCCAACGAGGCTGAACTGATCACGGCGAAGCGTGGTGGACTCCAGCACGTTCTGGATTTGCGGCCCGCTGAACATCTCGCGCGCGCAGCCGGCGAAGAACAGCATCGCTGGATCGCGCGGGAAGAGCTGCACGGCGCGATCGACATGCCATGGATCCAGTTGCTCGGTCGCCTGCATGAAGACGTTGGAGACGAGGTACCAGAGCCGAACCGTCTCGTCCGAGCCTGGGTCAGGGTGGAGCGTGCGCGAGGTCTGCGATCTGACCTTGTCCAGCAGCCGCCTGCCCATCTCCCAATGCACGCTGGCATCACTCACTCCGGTCTGTTGACCATCGGACAGAAACAACATCACGGTGCTCGAGCGCGGCTGCCGTGCCGCGTCGGGCGTGAGCGCCGTGTCCGCTCCAAGCATGACGATGTCGGCATGAAGTGAGGCGCCGCGCTTGAGGATGAGATCCTCTCCACCTCGAGTCACGGTCTCTTTCGCGATTGACTTGAGGCGGCTGATCTCTGCACGGCTGTATGCGATCACGCGCATCCGCCGTTGCGTCGGGGGCAGGCGGTAGAAGCCGCTGAAGGGCTCTGATTCTGCCGGCGCGGAAAAGAGAAGAACCTCCGGCTCACGCACCAGGCTGACGAGCGATAGCAAGTCCACCCAGACGCGCCACAGCGTGGTCCGATCCCACGATGCCACGCGCATCAGCGGATCGTCAGCCGCGCCGGGCTCGTGCCGTTCGACGGCCTCGAGCCATTGCTCCAGGCGCCCGATGCGATCCGGAGGACGAGACACAGAGTCCTGCGCGTTGGCGGTGTGCCCCGCTCCGACCATCGTGACGATGAGGACGGCGGTGCGCAGTTTCAAAATGACGTGAAATCTTAATCCGGTCGCACAGCAGCCTCAACACGACACACAGAGACTCAGAGGAAATTTGAGATCGGCAATCCCTCCGCCTCTGTGCCTCTGCGTGTTGTGATCGTTAGCCCGGCCGTCGTATCCCGTCTCGGGGCTCAAGGCCAGCTCTGCTTCTAATTCAGCTTCAGCAATCGAGCCGCGTTGCGCCAGTAGATCTGCTCTCGCTCTGCCTCAGTAATCGGGAGGCGATCGATGACCTTGATCGTCTCGCGGATGTACTGTCGCCCGCCCTCGGGGTCGAACGGCGCGTCGGAGGCGAAGAGCACGCGATCGACGCCGAAGAAGCGCAGGCCGCACACCGCCGGGTCGTAGGCACCGAAGGTCGCCGTGTCGGCGTAGAACATCTTGAAGTAATCCAGCGGGCGCTTCTTCAACTCTTTCAGCAGCTTGGTGTAGTCGCGATCGGACGTCCGCGTGCCGAGCTGATCCCATCCCGGCCCGACGCGCCCTTCGAAATACGGAATCATGCCGCCCATGTGGTGCGTGATGATCTTCAGATCCGGATAGCGATCGAAGATCCCGGCGAACACGAGCCTCGCCATCGCCACGCTGGACTCATAGGGCCAGCCAAACGTCCACCAGATCTCGTAGAGCGACCGTTCCTCCGTCGGGTAGTCCGCGATGTCCGCAGTGCGGTAGGGATGCATCCAGATCGGCAGGTCGTGGCGAGCCATCGCCGCGAAAATCGGCTCGAACTCTGGCAGGTCGAGCGCTTTGCCCTGGATGTTCGAGCAGATCTGGATGCCTCGCGCCTGCAGTGGACCCAACGCGCGCTCGAGCTCGCGCATCGCGGCATCCATGTCGTTCATCGGCAGCCAGGCAATGAACGCGGGAAACCGATCGCGATACTTTTCCACGAGCTCCGCCATCCCGTCGTTCGCGCGCTGCGCCAGATCGACGGCTTCGCTCGGACTCGCGAACACCTCGACCGGCGGCGTCGCGATCGACAGGATCTGCTGGTATCCGGGATGCTGGTCCATCACCTCGAAACGAACGTCGAGGTTCGCCAGCATCGGCACCCCCCGCACACGCTTGCCGACATCTTTCATCGTGGACGCGAGCTCCATCATTCGCTCGACGTATCGCGCGGGAAAGATGTGATTGAAGATGTCGATCTTTCGCATTCGGCTCACCGACGGTTAACTATCAAAGGTCAAAAGTCAAAAGTCAAAAGTCAAAGGTTGGGTCAAAGGTACAAGGTAGCAAGTATCAGGTAGAGGCCCAAGTGTCAGGTAGAGGCCCAAGTGTCAGGTAGAGGCCCAAGTGTCAGGAGGAAGGCCACTGTCTCAGGCACGCTGATCGTTCGAGGCACTCGTGCGACCTGACACCTTCGACCTCCGACTTTCACCTGACACCTTTGCCCTGACCTTTGACCTTTGACTTTTGACCTTTGACCTAACGCTCTTCACGCAACTGGAGGCGACGCCACTTACTGAAATGCCCCGCGAGGTAGCGAATGTCGCTGAAGCCGTGCCGGCGGAGTACGGCACCCGCGATCCAGGCGCGTGGCCCGTGCCCGCAGTAGACGATCACCGGATCGCGAGGCGAACCGGGAATCGCGTTGACGCGCCTGCCGATCGTCTCGAACGGCAGATTGATCGCGCCCGGGACGTGCCCGTCCGCGAACTCCGCGACGCTGCGAACGTCCAGGATCACCGGCGCGAGGTCGGCGCGGATCTGCTCGAGGAGCATCGGCGCCTGAACCCGGCGATCGCGTCGCGCCAGTTGCGCGCCGGCCGGAACCGGGACACGCGCGGCGGCCACGCCGAGAACGGCCACGATGATGGCCAGCACGTAGAACGCGGCCGAGTACGATCCCGTTCGATCGACCCAGAGCGCCAGAAAGAGCGGCCCCACGGCGGATGCCACGACCGTCATGGCCTGTGCGGCCCCTTGAATGCGCCCGAGATGCAGGCGCCCGTAGGCGTGGCCCCAGAAACTGAAGAACACGACGGTGACAAAGCCACCCGCGATGCCCATCGCCACCGCCTGTACCATCACGTGCGCGGGCGTGGAGACGTGTGCAAGCGCCGTCAGCCCTGCCGCCAGCACCACCATCGCCGCGACGAGGATGGCTCGCAGCGACACTCTTTCGGCGAGCGCGCCGGCGGCGAAGTTTCCCGCGAGCCCGGTGATCGCCGTAACGGCGAGCGCCGTGTAGTAGATGTCAGGCGAAAACCCGCGCTCCGCGAGAATCGACTCGTTGAGCAGACCGATCCCTGACGCCACCAGCCCGTAAACCGAGCTGGCCAGTGCAAAGACCCAGAATGCCGGCGAGCGAAGCGCTTCGAACAAGGTCACCTGTGTCGCGCCCGCCGTGGTGCTGCTCGACTCCTCCGCGGCGAGTGGCTCGCCGTCAACGGTCGCGCCAATGGCCTCGGGCGACGACCGATCCAGCCACCACGCGAGAGGCGCGAGCCCCGCCAGCAGCGCGATGCCAATCGATCCCCACGCCAGCCGCCACCCTCCTGACTGGACGATGGCGCCGACGAGCGGGAATGCCGCCATGAAACCGATGCTCATCACCAGGGCGTAAACGGCCATCGCGACCGTCAGCCGCCGCCGGAACCACTTCCCAACCATCGCCAGGCTGACCACCGAGAGCGCACTCTGGCCGAAGCCGCGCGTCAGCGTGACCAGCGGTAACAAACCGAACGTCGTGCGGACCTGGCTCATCGCCAGCACCGTGAGACCCAGCGCCACGGCTGTGACCGTCAACACGACGCGGCTGCCGAGGCGGTCGATCAAGCGTCCGACGCCCAGGCAGAAGAGAGAGCCGGCGAGCGTGGCGACGAGATTGATCTGCGCGTACGACACGCGGCTCAATCCCAGATCGCGAATCAGCGGCTCGGTGATGAGACCCAGCCCCTGCGTACGCCCGGGCAGCGTGCCGACCATCGCACAGGCGGCGACGCCGAGGACGATCCAGCCGTAGTACACGCGCGTGCGGGGACGCAGAGCGATCACGCTGCCGTCGTTCATGCGTCCACCCTCCGCAGCCGCCCATCCGCAATCTCGAAGCGAATCGGGAACTGGCCGGCGAGCCGTTCGCTGTGCGTCACCACGATCAAGATGTTGCGCTGGCGCGCATGCAGATCGAGCAACATCGCGGCGACCGTCGAGGCCGACGCCTGATCGAGGTTGCCCGTTGGCTCGTCACACAACACCAGGTGCGGCTGGCGCACGAGCGCGCGCGCGATCGCAGCGCGCTGCTTCTCTCCTCCCGACAACTCGCCCGGACGATGCTCCAGCCGATCGCCGAGGCCGACCTGCTCCAGGCATGCTCGGGCGCGGGCGGCATCGGCGCCCGTGTCGCCGTTGCGCGCTACCAGTGTCGGGACGAGAACGTTTTCGAGCACGCTGCACTGTGGAAGCAGGCAGTGATCCTGGAAGACGAAGCCGATCCGCGTGTTCCTGAAATCGGCGAGTGCGGCCGCGGGAAGCTCGAACGGACTCTGCCCGTCGAGCGTGATCGTCCCGCGAGACGGCGGCTCGAGCGCGCCGAGCATGTAGAGCAGCGAGCTTTTCCCGCTTCCTGATGGCCCGGTGATCGCTGCGGCATCGCCCGGCGCGAGCTCGAAGCTCACGTCCGACAGCACGGTCAACGGGCCGCGAGGGGTCGGATAGTCCTTGCCGACTCCTGCGACGCTCAACATGGGTGACCTACTGGCACACGACGGACGAGCGACTCGTAGACCTCGATTTGCCGCTGTGCCGAGCTCCCGATGGTGTAGTGGGCGCGCACGCCTTCAAAAGCGTTTGCCGCCAGCGTCGCCGAGAGCGCCGGATCGGCCCAGATCTGATGAAGTCCGTCGGCAAGCGCCACCGGATCATCCGGCGCGACCAGCAGACCGCCTCCTGTCTTCTCGACGACCTCCGTGAACGCACCGCGTCTGGGCTGCACGACCGGCACGCCGCTGGCCATCGACTCGAGCAGAAACATCCCTTTGGGTTCGTCGTAGGTGGCAGGCACCGACAGGACGTTCAGATCGCGCAGGAATGCCAGCTTGCCGGCGCGATCGATCTCGCCGTGATACGAGAAGTCGCCGCCGTAGCCAGCCCGCTCGAGGATGCCACGCGCGCGCTCGAGATACGGCTTGTGGCCGGGTGCCAGGTAGCCCGCGGCATGCAGCGTCACGCGGGCGTTGCCGACCCGTTTCCGGAATCGGACGTACGCATCCGCGAGCACGTGCAACCCTTTCTCCGGTGCAATCCGCGCGAAGTATCCAATCCGATACTCGTCACCGGAGCGTGCGCCGCGCTCGTAGCCGGCCATGCTGATGCCGAGCGGCACCACCGCGATGCGATCCTGCGGAATGCCCAGGAACTCCACCATGAACTCGGCGCAGTAGTCGCTGACGGCGATGAAGCGATCGACGTGAGGAACCTGCTTGCGAATCAGCGCCAGCGCTCGCTCGCGATACGGCGGTATCAGCTCGCTGAGGAACAGCTCCTCGCCTTGCAACGTGCACAGCACCGGGCGCTGAAATGCGCGCTTGAGCGGTGCCGCCATCGCGATGAGCAGCGAATTCGGAAGGTTGATCACATCCGGCGGCGGTTCGTCCTTCGTCCATTCGACCAGCTTCTCGAATTCCTTCCGCAGCACGCCGTTCTCGCCCTGCAGCGTGGAGATCGTCAGCTCGCCCAGCACGCGAGCATCCGGCGATACGCCGCGGCCGGCAAACGCGCTGATCACCCATGGCGAATCCCACAGCCGGTCGAGGAAACGCGGGGTATGGCGAAAGATCGCGGAGTATTGCTGCAGGTAGACGCTGATGCCGCCGAGGAGCACGTCGGGCCGGCTCACGTTCGCCTCGTCCGTCCGCGTCGGCGTGTAGACCGGCATCAGCGTGACGTCGTGACCGCGGGCGATCAGCTCGGCCGCCAAGCCGTTATCGCGGAAACAACTGCCACAGTACATCCCCGCCGCGCCGGCCGTGATTGACAAGATCTTCATGACGGCGCCGCGTTGCTGTCTACAGAGCGCTCGATTGAAACGCTCTGGCCCTGAAGAGGAATTCGACGATATTGCCTTCGTGCGGCTGGCGCCAGTTGAGTTGTGTCGTCGGGACGCGCCCGAAGTTCAACCGGTCGACGTGAACGGCGTCGAGAAGACGCCGCTTGAACGCGTCGTTGCACGTGATCGCGGTGCAGACCAGCGTCGGGCCGATTGCATCGATCATCTTCGCTTCCGGGCACTGGACGACGGTCACGAAGGGGAACATGAACTCCTTCTTGACCACGGCCGGCTCGGGTGAATCGGCGTGGATCACCGTCGGGAGGAGGTAGTCGGCCAGGCCGTTCTTGACCAGGCGGCTTCCCTGCCGGTAGGTCGCGGTCACGTCCACGACGCCTGGCGTCCGGACGTCGGCATCGATCGACTGCGAGATCGCATCGGCCACGCCGGGAACCGTGAACGCGGCGAGCGGGGCGTCAGGCTCATTCGGCGGGAGCGGGACGACTGCCGCCAGGCGCTGGGCGATTGCGTCCGCGATCTCTCGCGTGTGACGGCTGGCCCAGATGCCCGAGCAGTTGATGCAGCTTCGTCCGCTGTTGATGAGCACGCTCTCGACCATCAGGTCGAGATAGTCCTCCCACCGATCGACCTGATCGTCGCCCAACAGGATTT
>Ga0310810_10001705_pt1 | contig 23235 bp, 21 predicted proteins | sample NCmetagenome_FD_207641 | JGI IMG/M metagenome (GOLD analysis project Ga0310810, IMG submission 207641) | Soil microbial communities from experimental microcosm in Duke University, North Carolina, United States - NC | ecosystem: Engineered > Artificial ecosystem > Soil microcosm > Unclassified ... | reverse complement strand
GGACAGAGGATCTCGACTTTCCTGTCCTTGCGTTCGCTCAGATATTCCTCCCGCGCGGCGCGATCCTCGAGCTCGACCGGTAGCAGAATTTCGTCGGGAATGAAGCGCTGCCCTTGATAAAACTGGGTCAGTACCGAACCAACGATTTCTTCGTCGGGAAATTCCAGATCCTCGAGCGAATAGGAGTGGCTGTCCGTGAGCTTTCCCTGGCGCACGAGCAAAACCTGCACTTCGATAAATCCGCCTTCGCGGTAAAGACCGAAGATGTCCTGATCCGCGCCCCAGTGCGAAACCATGCGCTGCTTCTCCAGGGTCTTTTCTACTGCCTGGATCTGATCGCGGATGCGCGCCGCTGCTTCGAATTCCAGCGCGTCTGATTTCTCGCGCATACGCTGCTTGAGCTCGCTCACCAGTTCTTGGCGTTTGCCGTCGATGAAGAGCATAGCCTGGCGCACCTGCTCACGGTAAAGCTCCTCCGATACCGACAGAACGCACGGCGCCATGCAGCGTTTGATCTGGTACTGCAGACAGGGCCGGCTGCGGTTACGGAAGTTATGATCGGTGCAGTTGCGCAGCAGAAAATGCTTCTCGATGATATCGATGGTCTCGCGTGCCGCCACGGCGGATGAGAACGGTCCAAAATAACGGCTGCCGTCCTTGACGATTTTTCTGGTAGTGAAGATTCGCGGCCACGGATGAGCCGTGGTCACTTTGATGCTGAGATAGCTCTTGTCGTCCTTGAGCCGGATGTTGTAGCGCGGTTTGTACTGTTTGATCAGGTTGTTTTCGAGGATCAGCGCCTCCTTGTCGTTGGCGGTGACTAGCGCTTCGATGTCCTCAACCCGGCGTACGAGAAACTGGATCTGCGAGCGCTCGTCGGCGTTGCTGAAATACGCGCGCACTCGCGCGCGCAGATCTTTTGCCTTGCCGACGTAGATCACTTTGCCGGCCTTGTCGCGCATTAGATAAACGCCGGGACGCGCCGGCATGTTCGCCCATTTTCCGGTGGCAGTACTCATCGGTTCAACTGACGATCTCACTTCCGCGCAGGCAAGAATTTCGACCCGGCGGTTCGGCTTCGGCACATCTTTGCTCTGCAATGCACATTTTTCGCCTTTTCGACCGGGCCCGCAGCAAATCTTTCCGTAAAACTCCCGCAAACCTCCTGTCCGCTAGTGGCATACCTTTTGTACCCATACAAAACGGCGAATCCCGCGCCCCCGAAAGCTCAAGCCGAATGGAGATCCAAAATGTTTGATATCGATCATCTGATGAAGCTCGGAGTCTTCAACCAACTCATTCCCATCTGGCAGGTGTTCTTTTATATCGCCAGCATGCTTCCCTTTCTGCTTTTGAATCGAGTGAAAATCTGTCTCCTGATCACGTATCTTTTCACTTATTACCTGGGCTTCATGGTTCAGTGGGGCGACTACATCGCTTCGTCGGGATCCATGCAGCCCTTCGTTCTCTATTCGCTTAGCGGCGTCGCCATCGCGGTGTTCTTCGTCGCGACGATTTTCACCGAAAAACCGGAAAATACCAAAGTACGCTGGGTGCGTTACGGCGCGCGCGACGCCGAGGATGAAAGAGAGTACTACCGGCGCCGCGACCCTGTCGAAGTCGCCGTAAACGTCGGGCCCGATCGCGAACCCCGCTAAGAACCGTCCGCGCTGCTCACGCGCCGGATGCCGGCTCGGCTTCGCGCAGCGCCAGTTCCTGCTGCTGCAGCTCGCGAATGCGATCGCGCAGCTCCGCCGCCGCTTCGAAGTCGAGCCGCTCCGCCGCTTCCTTCATTTCCTTTTGTAGCTTGCGGATCATGCGCGGCAGCTCCTTCGCGCCGTACTTGGCCGGCTTTTCCGCCGCGATGGGAACGTCCAAATAGTCTGCGTCGTAGAGCTTGATCAGCGGCGAGCCCAGCGCCTTGATGATCGACTGCGGCGTGATGCCGTGCTTTTCATTGAACGCGCCCTGCAGCCGGCGCCGGCGCTCGGTCTCGTCGATCGCGCGCCTCATCGAGTCAGTCATCGAGTCGGCGTAAAGAATCACCGTTCCCGAGACGTGGCGTGCGGCCCGGCCGATGGTCTGGATCAACGACCGGTCCGAGCGCAGAAATCCTTCCTTGTCCGCGTCGAGGATCGCCACCAGCGAAACCTCCGGCAGGTCGAGACCCTCGCGCAATAAATTGATGCCGACGAGAACGTCGAACTGACCGCTGCGCAACTGGCGGATGATCTCCACCCGCTCGATGGTTTCGATGTCGGAGTGGAGGTAACGCACCTTCACGTTCAAGTCCTGATAATACTCGGTCAAATCCTCCGCCATGCGCTTGGTGAGCGTCGTCACCAGCACCCGCTCTTTGCGCTCGATGCGCTTGCGTATCTCTTCCAGCAGATCGTCGACCTGACTGCGCGCAGGGCGCACGATGATCGCCGGATCCATCAGGCCGGTCGGGCGAATCAACTGCTCCGCCACGGCGCCCTCGCTCTTGCCAAACTCGTACTCGGCCGGCGTCGCCGAAACGTAGATCGTCTGATTGAGCATCGCCTCGAACTCGGCGAAATTGAGCGGCCGGTTGTCGAGAGCCGACGGCAGGCGAAAGCCGTAGTCGACGAGCGTCTCCTTGCGCGAGCGGTCGCCGCGGTACATGCCGCCGATCTGCGGCACGGTGACGTGACTCTCGTCGATGAAGAGCAAAAAATCCGAGGGGAAATAACTGAGCAGAGTCGGCGGCGGCTCGCCGGGCCGGCGTCCGGTCAGGTGGCGCGAATAGTTTTCGATGCCGGGGCAAAAGCCCATCTCGTGGAGCAGCTCGAGATCGTACAAGGTGCGCTGCTCCAGCCGCTGCGCCTCGAGGAGCTTCCCTTGATTGCGCAGCTCCGGCAGACGCTCACGCAGCTCCTCGCGGATGCTGCGGATCGCCTGCTTCATGCGCGCCTCGCCGGTCACGTAGTGACTCGCCGGATACACAGCGGCTTTGTCAATCCGGCGCAGCAGCTTGCCGCGGATCGGATCGATCTCGCCGATCGACTCGATGGTGTCGTCGAAAAACTCGAGGCGCAACGCCGAGCGGTCTTCGTAGGCCGGAAAGATCTCGACGATATCGCCGCGCACGCGGAACGTGCCGCGGTGAAAATCGTAGTCGCTGCGCTGGTATTGAATGTCGACCAACTTGCGCAGCATCTGATCGCGATTGAGCGTCATACCCTCTTCGAGATAAAGCATCATCTCGAAGTAGGCTTCCGGTGAGCCCAGGCCGTAAATGCACGACACGCTGGCGACGATCAAGGTGTCGCGGCGCTCGAGCAGCGCCTTGGTGGCGGAGTGGCGCAGCTTGTCGATTTCGTCGTTGATAGACGCATCCTTTTCTATGTACGTGTCCGTCGACGGCAGGTAGGCTTCGGGCTGGTAATAGTCGTAATAGCTCACGAAGTAGCGCACGGCGTTTTCCGGAAACAGCTCGCGAAACTCATTGTAGAGCTGCGCCGCCAACGTCTTGTTGGGCGCCATCACCAGGGTGGGCTTGTTTACCTTCGCGATCACGTGGGCCATGGTGAACGTTTTCCCCGAGCCGGTGACGCCGAGGAGCACCTGGTTGCGCCGGTTTGCTTCCAGCCCGCGGAATAATTTCTCGATGGCGCCGGGCTGATCTCCCTGTGGCTGAAATTCCGAAACCAGCTGGAAACGCCCGTTATCGCGATCGCGGAGTTTTTCCATCTACAAGTTCGCGAAACTTTTACTTCGCCTGGCCGCCGTAAAGACGGTCGATATATCCGTTCTTATCGAGTTCCGTCAGCAATCGCGCATCGATGAATTCGGCCGGGCGATGCTGCGCAAAACGCGGCTGGCTTTCGCTCAAGTGGTCGAGCACGGCCTGCACGGCGCTTTCGACAGCGTAGGGCTTCGCCGGCATCTTCGCGGCGTAGTTCCACGATTCCTCCAGAGCTTCGTGGTCCTTGGTCCCCAAAAATTTCGCCAGAATCCGCATGGTCTCGTTCTTTTGGGTCTTGAACAGATGCACCCCACGCACGATCGCGCGCAGCGCCCTGGTCGCGAGCTGAGGATTTTTCTGCACCAACGAACGCCGGGTCGCGATCGTCGAGCCCTGGTATTCGAGCTTGAGATCGGTCAGATCCACCATGAAGTTCATGCCGGCCTTGCGCGCGAACAAGGTGCCCGGCGGCGAGAGAATCGTCGCCGCGACCCGGCCGGTTTCCAGCGCGCTCCACATCACGTCGTTGGTGCCGAGCGCCAGCATCTGGACGTCCTTGTCGGCATCCAGACCCAGATGGCGCAGGGCGAAACGCGCGCTTTTCTCGTAGGCGTCGCCAGGACGCTGGATGCCGACGATTTTGCCCTTGAGATCCTTCGGACCGCGCACGTCCGGCCGGGCGACGAAGACCATCGAAGCATAGCGCGAAAAGCCGCCAAGCATGACCACGTCTTTGTTCTGCACCGCCACCGGGATCATCAAATAAGCCGACATGATCGCAAGATCGACCTCGTTGGCGACCAGCGCCATGGGCGCGATCGGTCCGGCGGTACGGACGATTTCCGCATCGATTCCTTCCTCGGCGAAGAAGCCCGCTTCCTTGGCGACGAACGGCACCGAGTGCGCCACCGCGCGGGCAGCATAGCCAATACGCAGTTTCTCCAACCGGGTTTGCGCCGACGAAGGCATCGCGCACAGGGAAATGAAGCTCAACAACACGAATGAGCGAATCACCGCCTTCACCAATTTCCTCCAACCAAAACGCAAAAATGCTAGTGTGCGAGAAGCATAACAAGACAACCGCAGTGGGGCAATGAAGAACACCACCGCAGTCCTCCCATGCTGGCCAAAATCAAAGCGATCGCCGCTCGCCTAAAGCGGGAAGTTCTCGCGCTCTACCTCGTCGGCCGCGACCCGCGGACACCGCGCTACGCTAAAGTTGTGATCGGCCTGGTGCTAGCCTACGCGCTCAGCCCGATCGATCTGGTTCCGGATTTCATCCCGGTCTTGGGCTATGTGGATGATCTGGTCTTTGCTGCCCTTGGGTATCTGGCTGGCAATCCGCCTGACGCCACCCGAGATTTTCCAAGCTGCGCGCGCGAAGGCCGCGCTGGCCGAGCAGCGATTACCATGGGATTGGCGCGCGGCCACGGTGATTGTCTTATTATGGGCCGCTGCTGCGATTCTAATGGCTCATTTCGTGCTGCGGAAATTTCCGCCCGGAGGTGCCGACGACGCCGCGCTGGGGTACTAAGAGACTAGCAAAGCGCAATCAGCGCCGCGTGGTACGCCAAATCCGCGCCAAACCTTCTTCGCTGACAGTGACCAAACGGCCGGGCTGGCTGAACATGATTTTTGCCGCAGAGGGCGAGATTTCCTTGCCGAAAAGACAGAAGCGTTTGCCGTTCTGAGTCTGGTCGTTGGCCCAAGTGGCAAATTCCGCCGGTGACGGCACGTGCCCGAGGTCGGCGGCGCAGCGGCGCACGATGAAACCGAGCATCACCTTCGATTCGCCGTTAGCGATTTTGCGCGCCTCGGACATGTTTGCATCTATAAAAGATATGCTCCGGTGTTGCAAGAAATTGCGTCGATAAAATGATCCTGCTGCACACAAAAACATCGTGATTTGGCGAGCGAATTTCGCGCTAAAGACTTCAACGAACCAATGGATGGTTGGCTCGCTGCGCGGCTAGTTGCAGCCGGACAGCGAACTTGTTACGTGATGGTCGAACTTATTGCCCGATGAAAAAAACCGCGCTCGCCATCCTCGCCCTGTTCAGCATTCTGATCGCAATTCTTTTCATCCGTGCCGCCGGCTTTCGCTCGCGGCAAATCTCAGTCGACCCGATCCCAGCGATTGCTATTAATCGCGATCAGTTAGCCGAGCGTCTGTCGCAGGCAATTCAGTTCAAAACGATCTCTCTTCAAAGTCCGGAAGATCCCGGTGCCGAAGAATTCCGCCGATTTCACACTTTCATCGACCAATCGTTCCCCCACGTAGCACAGCATCTGCGCAAGGAAGTCCTTGGCGGCTACAGTTTGCTTTACACCTGGCCGGGCAAAGATCCGAAGCTCAAACCCGGATTCCTGTTGGCCCATCTCGACGTGGTGCCGGTGGAAGCGAAGACCGAATCTTCCTGGAGCCAACCGCCGTTTTCCGGGCGTATCGCCGGTGGGTACGTGTGGGGACGGGGTGCCATGGACGATAAGGTCGGCGTCATGGGGCTTCTCGAAGCTGTAGAATATCTGCTCGCGAATGGTTTCCAGCCGCAGCGAACCATCTATCTCGCCTTTGGCCACGACGAAGAAATCGGCGGCAACGCCGGAGCGGCGCAAATCGCCGCCCTGCTCCGCTCCCGCGGCATCGAGCTCGAATTCGTTCTGGACGAGGGCCTGAATATTTTCAACGGCGTGATCGCCGGCATTAACGCGCCCACAGCACTCGTCGGCATTGCCGAGAAGGGCTACCTAAGTTTGCAATTGACGACCGAGAGCGCCGGCGGCCATAGCTCGGCACCGCCTGCCGATACGGCGATCGGAGTTCTGAGCCGCGCGCTGCAGCGCCTCGAAGCGCGGCCGTTTCCCGCCCGACTGCCTGGGCCAACTCGCGAGCTCTTTGAATTTCTCGGTCCCGAGATGGCTTGGACGAAAAAAATTGTTTTGGCCAACCTCTGGCTCTTCGAACCACTGCTAAAAAAGCAAGTCAGCCGATCACCGCTTACCAACGCGCTCCTCCGCACCACGGTAGCGCTAACGATGATTCACGCGGGGGTTAAAGAAAACGTCTTGCCGAGCCAGGCCACAGCGACGATCAACCTGCGTCTCGTGCCGGGCGACTCGGTCGCCAGCGCCACCGCGCGCGTGCGCGACGTGATCAACGATTCCCGCGTCGAGGTGAAGCCCCTGCCGATACGGATCGAACCTTCCGCGGTCTCGGACATTCGCTCACCCAGCTTCGCCCTGCTCAACCGAACCATTCGCCAGATCGCGCCACAAGCCCTCGTTGCGCCGGCTTTGCTCGTGGCGGGAACCGACTCGCGCTACTATCAAAATCTCAGTAAGAATATTTTTCGCTTTTTGCCGATCACGCTTCGGCCCGACGACATCAAAAGATACCACGGCATCGACGAACGCATCGCCATCGAAGACTACGAGCGCTGCGTGCGCTTCTACGCGCAGTTGATTCGCAACAGCCAATCGTGACCGAGCACCCGCTGCTTCACTATTCACTGCTTTCCACCGTCAGGCTTTTTTCCATGCCCGCCACTCTCTTTAAGCGTGAGCCGAGAAAACGGTAGCCGACCAACAGCAATGCCACGGTTCCCGCGGCGATGGCGAAAGGCGCGCTGGTCCACTCCGCGAGGAAACCCGCCTGCATGCCGCCGAATTCGCGGAGTCCACCTCCGGTCAGGCCGTAAAAACCCGAGACCCGGCCGCGAAAGGCTTCCTCAACGCGCAACTGGATCGAAGTATTAAGCAACGTTTCGAACACGGTGCTCAACGCACCGACGAGCACCAGCAGACCGAAGGCCAGGCGCGCGTCTACGCTGAGCGCAAAAGCAAAAAGACAGGCGCAGTAAGCGGCGAGTATTCCCGCCATCCGCCCGGGTTTTGCTTCCACACGGCCAAGGCTGGCAAGCGTAAACGAGCCGAAGATCGTGCCGAGGCCCGGACCGGCGGAAATAAATCCGAAGCCCGAAGCGCCGAGGCGCAGCACGTCTTTGGCGAACACCGGCAACAGGGTCACGTAGGAGCGGCCGAAGATATTGAAGATCGCCGAGACGATCAGAAAGGTCATGATCACGCTTTCGCCTTGAACGTAGCGAAACGCTTCGCGCAGGCTCTGAAGCACGCTGGAGCGCCGCCCGCCGAGATCGAGCGGCGGAACCTTCATGTGCAGGACGGCGGCAATGACCGCGAGATAACTCACCACGTTGACGTAGAAGCATCCGTCGATACCGATGTACGCAACTGACAAACCGACCAGACTGGGGCCAAGCAGTCCCGCGCCGTTCCAAGTCACCGCATTCAACGCCAGCGCGTTCACCAGATCAGCGCGCGAGACGAGCTGCGGCAAGAGCGACTGACGCACCGGCTGTTCGAAGGCCCAGGTCGTGGAAGTCATCGCGCCGAGGACGAAAATATGCCAAACGCGGATTGCGTGAGTGGTCACCAGCAGCGCCAAACCGAGCGCGGTCAGCGCCGAGACCACCTGAATCCAAAGAATCACTTTGCGTCGGTCGAGGCGGTCGGACATGATCCCGCCGAGAATGAAGAAGCTCAGCAGCAACACCATGCGCAGCGAGCTGAAGATGCCGAGGTACAGCGGCGAGGACGTCAACTCGAACAAGAGCCAGCCCTGCGCGATGCTCTGCATCCAGGAGCCGACGTTGGAAACGAAATAGCTTGACCAGAACCAGAAATAATCGGGATAGCTTAGGGCACGAAACGCGCCGTCGCTGCGAAAAATTTTCAAGTCATTCTCTGCTTTTTAAGCGACTTGGTGACGACCGGATTTCAGCGCTATGAAATCATGCCTTTTCGCTTTAGAAAATCTCGCGCCACGTCGCGCGGCGCGCGTTTGTCGCCGTCCACGGCGTAGTTCAGTTGTCGCATCTCCTCGACGGTCAAAATGCCGCCGAGACGCTCGAGCACGCGGCGCACTTCCGGATGTTTTCCCAATGTGTCCTGCCTTGCTACCGGCACCGCATCGTAGGGCGGAAAATAGCGGCGATCGTCTTCGAGCTGCGCCAGTTTGTAACGCGGGATCAAGCCGTCGGTGGAGTTGCCGGCGATCAGATCCACCTGCTTCTCCGCCAGCGCGCGATAAGTCAAGGAAAGATCCATTTCGCGGATCTCCTGAAAATGAAACCCGTAGGTTTGTGCGAAGCCCGGGTAGCCGTCCGCGCGCGACATGAAATCCTGGCCGAAGCCGGCGCGCCACTGAGCCGAGACCCGTGCGGCGTCGGTGATCGTTTTCAGCTTCAATCGGCGCGCGTCGTCGCCGCGCACCAGAATCGCGAATGTGTTGTTAAAACCGAGCGGCTCGGTCCATTCCAGCTTGAAGCGCCGCGCGTACTCGTCTTTGACCCGGCGCAGAACTTCCTTGGGATCGGTCAGCGGACGGCTTTTTAGAATCGCCAGGAGCGCCGTTCCGGTATATTCGACGTAAACGTCGATCTCGCCCGCGGCCAGCGCTTCGTGCGCCAAGTTACCGCCCAGATCGAAGCGCCGCGCCACTTGGAGATCGGTATTTCCTTCGATCGCCTGCGCGACGATCTCGCCGAGGATCGCTTGCTCGGTGAAATCCTTCGAGCCGACGGCAATGGCGCTTGCACTTTTGCCGACGAGAAAGTAGCCCGCGGCGATGGCCAACACGAGCGCCAGCGCACCCGTTGCGAAAACCTTTTTCGACGGCGCGCGCATCCCGCGGCCGGCCTGGAGCACGCGCTCGAGCCAGCCGAGCGCGAGATCCGCGCCCAATGCAATCAGCGCCGCCGGCAGCGCGCCCGCGAGAATCAAGGTGTTGTCGTTGGCTCTCAGACCCCGAAAAATATAGCGGCCCAGACCGCCGGCATCGATCGCCGCAGCGATGGTCGCCGTACCGACGCAGATCACCGTCGCCACCCGCACTCCGGCGATGATCACACCGAGTGCAAGCGGTAGCTCGACCTGGAACAACAACTGACGATCGGTCATGCCCATGCCGCGGCCGGCATCGCGGATCGCCGGATCGACGTTGCTGATGCCGGTAAAAGTATTGCGAATGATCGGCAGCAGCGCGTAAAGGACCAGCGCCACGATCGCCGTGCGCGCGCCGATGCCGCCGAGGATCTTCACGTGGAAGAAATAAATGTTGAGCGGAATGAGAAAGCCGAACAGCGCCAGGCTCGGCACCGTCTGCATAATATTAGCAAAGCCTAGCACCGGTTTGCTCAGACCTGGCTTGCGGGTCAGGAGAATGCCCAGCGGCACCCCGATCAGGATCGCGATGCCAGTGGACACCGCGACCAAAAACAAATGCTCGAGAGTCAGCGTCGACAATTCCCGCCCGTTACGCGAGAAGAACTCGATCAGGCTCAAGCGTGGCTCCCGCTGTTCTGGGCGTCGGTGAAACACTCGGCAAAGGCGCGCGCTTCCGGATGCGGCGAGCGCAGCAAAGCCCGCGGTTCGTCCAGCAGAATTAAGCGGCCATCTTTGAGAAGCGCGACACGAGTGCCGAGCACGAAAGCCTCGGCGATGTCGTGGGTGACGAAGACCATGGTTTTCTTGAGCTCCTGCTGGAGTGTCTTGAACTCGTGTTGAATCTCACGCCGCGTGATCGGATCGAGCGCGCCGAAGGGTTCATCGAGCAGGATCACCGGCGGTTCGGCGGCCAAAGCTCGCGCCACGCCGACCCGCTGGCGCTGGCCGCCGGACAATTCGCGCGGAAATCGCGCGGCGAAACGATCGGCATCGAGGCCGACCAGCGCGAGCAATGCGCGGCTGCGCTCGCGGATGCGCTCTGCCGGCCAATTCTCCAGGCGCGGCACAACGCCGATATTTTCCTCCACGGTCAGATGCGGAAAAAGGCCGACCTCCTGGATCACGTAACCGATGCGACGGCGGAGCCGGATCGGGTCCCAGTCCACGGTGCGCTTGCCTTCGACTTGAACTTCCCCCGCGCTCGGATCGATGAGCCGGTTGATCAGCTTCATCGTGGTGGTCTTGCCCGAGCCGCTGCGCCCAAGGAGGACCAAGGTTTCGCCTTCGCGCACCTCGAGATTTAAATCGGCCAGCAAGGTTCGCCCGCCGGGCAGAACAAAGCTCACGTCACGGAATTCGATGGCGCTGGATGCCTCGGTCATACTGTTTCTCAATTGCACCGGTCGCATCCCCGGCACATTTCTTTTATAGTTATATGCTCCGACTCTATGAAACAAGAAAATCGTTTAACTCTGTTCGCTATCGACGAACGCTCGCGTTGGCATACGGACGAGCCGCAGATCTGGTCGCCCAACGGGGCTACAGTCGATTCGACCCCGACGCTGTCGATCCTGACCACTCTCTGGGATCAACCGCGCTGGCTGGAAGCCTATCACCTCTACGATGAGCGCGGCTCGGAACTCTTCGAGCAGATTTGCGAGCTGCCCGAGTATTACCTGACCCGCACCGAAAACGCGATCCTGGAAAAACACGCCCCCGACATCATCGCGCAAGCGCCGGTGCGCTGTCTGGTCGAGCTCGGCGCCGGCTACAGCAAAAAGACCGTTCATCTCTTGACCGCGCAGTTGCGCCAGCGGGGAGCGAGCATCTATGCCCCGATCGACGTGAGCCGCCCCGGCCTGGTCGCATCACGCGATGCCGTGCGCGGCGATTTCCCTGAGATCGAATTTCACGGCTTGCACGCTCGCTACGAAGACGGTTTCGGCGCTGTCGACAAGAGTTTGCCGACGCTTTTCGTCTTCCTCGGCAGCACCATCGGCAACTTCAATCACACCGACTTCCCGCGATTCTTTCGCGCTCTGTCCACGGCGATGGGCCCCCACGACTATCTTTTACTCGGAGCCGACCGAGTGAAATCGGCGGACGTTCTCGAAGCCGCCTACAATGACAGCCGTGGCATCACTGCGGAATTCATTCTCAATGTGTTCGGCAACATCAACTATTTGCTCGGCAGCAACTTCGACCGCGCCAAGATGCGCTACCACTCATGGTTCAATCCCGAATGGCGCCAGATCGAAATGTACGCCGTCGCCGAGGAAACCTACGAAGTGCGCTTTCCGAACGCAAAAACTGCTTTTTCCTGGCACAAGGATGAAAAGATCCTGGTCGAGATCAGCCGGAAATTCAATCCGCAACGCTTGCAGGAACAACTGGGCTTTTTCGATCTTCGCCCCATCGAGCATTTCACCGATCCCAGCCAATGGTATTCGGTTTTGCTTTTCAAAAAGGCGAGCTGAGCCCGAGAAAGCCCATCATACGTAGCGGCAGAGCTCTGCCGCATTCTTTACCGCGAATCCCTGAGCATCGTTGTTGAAGTAGACAAATACATCAACTCCCGCCGCACGTTGACGGCGAATCCACTTTCCCTGGGCAGCGAGCTTCTGGCGGGAATAACTGCCTGAATAACGCTTGCCGTGATAGCGCAGGTAAGTCCATTTAGCCGTCAGCACGCGCGGATGATTCTCGATCATGTCGTGAATGCAAAGCGCAGCGCCATGGCGTTCGAGGATTCTGTAAATCTCTTCTTTGAGCCAGTCCGGATTGCGAAACTCAATTGCCCAGCGAGGCGAGAACGACGGGGCGGCGGCGAGAAATGCATCCAGGCGCTGCGGATTGGCTTTCCAATGAGGCGGTAACTGCACGAGGATCGGACCAAGGAATTTTTTTAGCCGTCCAGCGACTTTTAGAAATTTACCGATAGTCGATTTGGGTTTCTTGAGCCGGGTCCAATGGGAGCCGTAGCGACTGAATTTAAGGACGTAAAGAAACCCTGGCGGCGCCTGCTCGCGCCACAGATCGAAAGTCGAAGCCGGCGGCAGCCGATAAAAAGTATTATTGATCTCTACGGTGGCGAAGTGCTCCGCGTAATAAGAAAACCACTCCGACTTGGGCAAATCTTTCGGATAGAAAATTCCCCGCCAATGATCGTAGTGAAATCCCGAAGTGCCGATCCGAACGCGACCCTGTTTCGCAGCCATCTATAGCCCGCGAGCGTCCCCGAATTGCTATCTCTATTATTGTTCCTGCAGACAGCGTGATCTACCAGGGTCAAAAGATGCAATCCTCGAACCTCGGCCCGACCTCCGTTAACTCCGTGGTGAAAATCCGTAGTGGGATAACTACGCGCCGCGAATGCGCGCGGCAGCTTCGCTTTGCGGCAGGTCTTGAAGCGCGATCGGGCCGTGGAGCTGGCGCAGGGCGGCAGCGAAATAGCTGCCGGCATAGCGACCAGACTGGGCTTCGAACGCGCGCGGCAGGTGCAGCCACGGGATCGCTGGATTCACGTGGTGAATGCCGTGAAAGTTGAAATTCAAAAGCAGCTTGGACAGCGGCGCGGCCAAGCGCAAATTCTTTGCATAGAACACATCGCTCACCGGAGTTTCGTAGTGATAGATGTTGTCGAGGAAGGAAATCAAGAGTCCACGCGACAGCAACGCCGCCGCGAGGAGTGGCCAGCGCTGACCATAGCTATAGAACGCCAGCGCGAACAGAATCAGAATTGTTATGCCGTCACGGCGGATCTCGCGCAGCGCCTCGCGCCTCAACCAGTTTTCCAAAAGCAATGCGCTGACGCTCTGGGGCGAAATGAAGCGAGTCTTGAACCAGCGAAGCAGGCCGCGCGGCAGCAGAAAAAATATCGGGCTTAAAATCTCGACCAGATAGAGCGCGAAGAAAATCTGCGCATAATAGCCCGGCGCGGCGGCCAGGCGCGTGCTCCGCGCGCGGTCATAGTATTCGGTCCCTTCGATCGGCAGCCGATTCAGCTTGTGATGCAGCAGATGGCTCATGCGTAAGATGTGAAACGGCGACCCAAACAGCGCCCCAAGAAGCCGGCCGAAAAACGCGTTGATGTCGCGTCGCGGATGAAACAAATCGTGGATCGCCTCGTGGATCAGACTCCAGAAGGGATTGGTCAAAAGCGCGGCCGGCACGAGCGTCCAGGCCCAGTGGAAATTACCGGGCAGCAGCCATAGGGGCAGAACGAAAAATTGATAGAGATTCAGCGTTGCGTGAAAACACGCCAGCGCGATATTGGCCACACTGGGAATCGCGGCGCGGCGCTGTCCATCCAGGGCAAAAGACGCGCTCAAAACTGCACTCCCAATGCCTGGCGCAGCGGCCCCAGGCTCAACAAGACCAGCACGCCAAAGCCGGCGATCACCGCGCCCGAGACGCGATGCACCCAGAGAATGAACCGCATGTTGAACCGGTGGTGAAATGCCGTCAGCGCGATGAACAATCCGACCCACCACAAAACCGAGCCGGTGAACACGCCGCCGGTGAGCAGCGCCGCGGCGACGTAGCGACCGTGCAGGCTCGGCACGTGCCAGCCGGCGTAGATCGCGACGAAGGAAAGAATTGTCACTGGATTGGAAAAGGTCAGCAGAAACGTCGTCATGTAAGCGCTGAAGAGACCGTTGACGTTGTTCACCGGCGCCTGCGCCGCCGGCTCGGTACGGTAAATTTTATATCCGAGATAACAGAGAAAAATGCCACCCACCAGCCGCAACGCCAATTGATGCTGTATGAGCAAACCGGAGATCAGCGAGATGCCGAGCGCGGCAATGCCGGCCGCCAATGCATCTGCCGTCGCCACGCCTAGTCCGGAGAAAAACCCGCACACCGGACCCATCATCAGAGCGCGGTTGATGCACAAAAGGCCGAGAGGCCCAACCGGCACAGCGACCACCAGCCCGATTAAGATTCCCTCAATAAAAAGATAGATCGACATGATGTGCCGCGCGAATTTTTCAGCGGGCGCAGCGAAACCCGATGTTATGATGCCCCGAGCGAAAATTGCGCGAAACGCGGCGGCCGCGCTCGGTCGTCCTCAATTCTTCTACGGTCGAATCCTGGCCGCCTCCCCTTGTGCCGCGCACCTGCTCGCGAGTCAAGTCTTCGCGCCCATCGCTGGAATCATATGGATAAGGCAGATAAGAGCTGCTCACCCATTCCCAACCGTTGCCCGCCATGTCGAGAACGCCGTAGGGACTCGCGCCTCTGGCCAAGCTGCCAACGTCGCGAAAGTCGTTCCAGCCCGCGTTGAAATGGGCGTGAGATTTGTCCGGCGGCTCGCCGCCCCAGGGAAATTTTCGCGCATCTGCGCCGCGCGCGGCCTTTTCCCACTCCGCTTCGGTGGGCAGACGCTTTCCCGCCCAGCCACAAAACGCCACGGCGCCAAACCACGACACTTCCACGACCGGCCGTTTCTCATGACCCGGATCGGCGCGCCACTTACCGGCGCGCCGGTGGACGCGTGCGTCGTCATCGTCGATATCGTAATATTTTTCTCCGCGCAGCCCTTGGGTGCCGGCACTGTTGAGAAATTCCGCGAATTGTTCGTTGGTCACTTGATTACGATCGATGAGAAATTCTCCCAGGTTGATTTTGTGCAGGGGACGCTCATCCTGCGCGGCCCGTCGTCACTGCCCATGAAAAATATCCCCGACGGCACGCGCACCATGTCATCATATTTTCTTTCCGCCGCAAAAGTGCGACTCACGGTGCTAACGATCATCAGAAGAAATAAAAAAGCTGAAAGGGTGACGAAACCAGCAGACATGACACGGAGCTGTTAGATTTGCCGCTGATCCTACGTGAGCGCCGCCATATTGGCAACAAAATCTTGTCCGCTTCTAGGGATTATGTCAGATTCTTGCGACATGGAAAGAACCGCCGGCTTCCGCCGTCGCGGCATCGTCGAAGGATTTTTTGGGCCGCTCTGGTCGATGGCGCACCGGCGCCGCCTTTTCGTTTTCGGTGCCGCGCGCGGCATGAACACATATCTCTACGCGCCGAAGGACGATCCGTACCATCGCAAGCGCTGGCGTCTCCCCTATCCCCCAGCGCGTTGGCGCGAGATGGAACGGCTCATCCGCGCGGCGCAAAAATATCGCATCGATTTCGTCTACGGCTTTCACCCGGGCGAAGGTCTCTGCTTCAGTGATCCCGACTCGATTCACGTCCTTCTGCGCAAAGCACGACGATTCCACGACGTCGGCGTGCGTACCTTCGCCGTGCTGTTCGACGATATCCCGTCCCGGCTCACCCACGCGCGCGACCGAAGATCCTACAAAAACAGCCTCGCCCGCGCCGAAGCAAGCTGGCTTGGAGAGATCGCAGCGCACCAACCGTCGTCCTGGAAAAACGTCGAATGGTGGATCTGCCCGTCTTACTACAGCGAAGACGATATGCTGGAGCACGTGTTCGGTCGCTTCGAGCATTTTTTTCTCGAAACCCTTGCTGAACACCTGCCCGCGTCCACCGCTTGCTTCTGGACCGGTGACCGAGTGGTTTCTCGCAGGATTACTTTGCGCCACGCTCGAAAGATCGTCCAACGCATCGGTGGCCGGCCCCTGCTGCTGTGGGATAACTATCCGGTCAACGACCTTTCCATGGCTCGCGAGCTGCACATCGGTCCGCTCCAAGGACGCGATCCGAAACTACCGGAAATTGTCTACGGCTATCTCAATAATCCGCTGCTTCAGGAAGAGCTGGGTTTTCTGCCGCTGACGACTTGTTTCGACTACGCTGCCGCGCCGAGACGGTATGCGGCGGAAAAAAGTTGGACGCGCGCCGTGAAAAAACTCTATGGCGCGGCGGCGTTGCCACACTGGCGCGCGCTTCGGCGTTTCACCGAGATCGCGCGGGTCGGAGAACGCCCCGCCCGAGCGCCGGCTCTGCGGCGCGAGCGCCGTCACTTTAACGCGGCGCTCGACTACTTCGACGCTCATCGAAAACAAAAATGGTTCCGTGAGATTGAGCCCTGGACTTCAGAGCTAAGGCAGTTGGTTAAGGCTCGGGTTGATTGATTGTCATGATCGCAGTTATGAGCTAGAAACAAACACAAATCCGAGGAGGAGGCTTGTCATGGGTTATCCGGATAAATTCGTCGAAGTCGATGGACTGAAGCTTCGTTATATTGAAGACGGCTCAGGGCCGTCGGTCTTATTCTTGCACGGCGCGTCGCTCGGCAGCTCAGCCGATGTGTTTCTGCGGAACCTCGGCCCTTTCGCGAAAGCCGGATTCCGCGCGGTCGCCTTCGACCTGCCGGGCTTTGGTCTCTCCGGCATTCCCGAAAAGCAAAGCGTGCCGCAGCAGCGCAATTCGATCCCTAAATTTATCGATGCCGCCGGCCTCGGCAAAACTGCGTTGATCGCGCACTCGCGCTCGGGCGGTTTCGCGGTTCAACTCGCCCTGGACGATCCGAGCCGGTATTCACACGTGCTTATTCTAGGCACCGGTTCGCTCTTACCGCTTCAGACCGAAGCGCAAGTCGGCAGGTACGAAGCGGTGCAGGCGCGCGTGGATAAGGAGATGGCGCAAAAAGAGCCGACAGTTGAAGACGCGCGCAAACTGCTGCAAGCGGACACGTTCAATCATTCGCTCATCTCGGATGCGGACGTGGCCATACGCCACAGCCGCATGATCGGCCGCAACTTCAAAGCACACCAGGATCGCCAGAGTCACGAGGCCCCCGCCGGCGGCGCCAAAGCCACCAAGCCGCTGCACGAAAGACTGACGGAGCTGAAGATGCCCCTGTTGATGATCTTCGGCCGCGAAGACCGCGCGCACGCCGGCGAGCGCGCGGATCTGCTGAAGAAAGCGCACCCGGAGATCAATCTTCACATCGTCAACGGCTGCAAGCACATGGTGCATTGGGATGCCTTTGACGACTTGATGCGCCTGGGTGTGCCGTTTTTGAAAAGCTAGCAGACTTCGCGGCACAAAACATTTTTTACGACGAAACTTTCGGTTGACGTGGAGCAACCTGCGGCAGCCCGGCCCAAACGCGAGTTTTCCGAGCCGTGAGCCGCGCCCAGTCGAAGCGGACAAGTTTTTTCAGTAAAATCTCACGATGACCTCGATTCAAAGCATCGGACCGCTCGGAAATATGAGCGCGCCGAATCTGATTGCGGCTATGCGCGACTTCCGCGCCCGCACTCTCGGCCTCGTCGCCGATCTCGCCGATGCTCAGATGATCGGCCCGCGCATCGCGACGATCAATCCGCCGCTCTGGGAAATCGGCCACGTCGCTTGGTTCGCGGAGTTCTGGTTTTTGCGCCACCTGAAAAACCAGAAGGCGCTACACGCCGACGGCGATCGGTTTTATAATTCAACCGACGTCGCCCACGATACCCGCTGGGGGCTGCTCTTGCCCAATCGCGAAAAAACCCTGCGCTATTTGGAAGACGTTTTGGACCGAATCGGTGAACACATCGACCGCGCGCGGCCGTTATCCGGCGACGAGTTTTATTTTTCTCTGCTCGCAACGTTTCACGAAGGCATGCACGCCGAGGCGCTAGCGATCACACGCCAGACGCTCGGCTACCCGATGCCGAAATTCATTCCGCCGGCGCCGGCTTCAACCTCGGGCGAAAAAATCTGCGCGGGCGATGTGGACATTCCAGGCGGCACGTTCGTGATCGGCGCGAACCGCGACTTTCCTTTCGTCTTTGACAACGAAAAATGGGCGCACTCCGTCGAAGTTCAACCCTTTCGGATGGCGCGAGCGCCAGTGACCAACGGCGAGTTTCTTGCGTTTGTCGAAGCCGGCGGTTACCGCGCGCGAAAATACTGGAGCGATGACGGTTGGCAATGGCTCGAGACCGGCGGCTCGCCTGACCTCGAAAAATCTTTCGCCAAATTTTTCAACAAGACAGCCCTAGAATCTTCGAGTGAATCCGAACTTCACCAGCGATTCGATCATCCGCTTTACTGGCATCGCGAGGCCAATGGCCGTTGGCTGCAGCGCAGCTTCGATCGAATGGTTTCCTTGCAGGACAATCTGCCGGTGATCCACATCGGCTGGTACGAGGCCGAAGCTTACTGCAACTGGGCGGGACGGCGGCTACCGACGGAAGCGGAGTGGGAAGTTGCCGCATCTGCAGAGCCGACCACGGCCGGCGGTTTGAGCGAGGCCCGCCGCCATTTTCCCTGGGGCAACGACGCTAGTGGACCCGAGCATGCCAATCTCGACTGGCATTACCCCGGGCCAGTCGAAGTCGGCGCGTACGGCGCCGGTGACAGCGCCTTTGGCTGCCGCCAGATGATCGGCAACGTTTGGGAGTGGACGGCCGATAAATTTAAACCTTATCCAGGCTTTGTCGCCGATCCTTACAAGGAATACTCCAAACCCTGGTTCGGCACTCACAAAGTTTTGCGCGGCGGCTGCTGGGCGACTTCGTCGCTGTTGATCCGCAACACCTGGCGCAATTTTTACACTCCCGACCGGCGCGATGTCTGGGCCGGCTTTCGCACCTGCGCAAAATAGCCGGCGCTATGAAAATTCAGCTCGTCACCCCTGCGCCGCTGAAGCTGAACAACGGCAACAAGATCACCGCGCTTCGGTGGATAAAAATTTTCAAGCGCCTCGGCCACCGCGTGCGCCTAACGCGGCGGTATGACGGCGCGCCTTGTGATCTGCTGATCGCGCTTCATGCGAGGCGCAGCGCGGAGGCGATCCGCCGCTTCCGCGAAAGACATCCAAATTTGCCGCTCGTCGTGGTCCTGACCGGCACCGACGTTTATCGCGATATTCATCGCGATACCCAAGCTAAAGAATCACTTGAATATGCTAGTCGGCTGGTGGTCCTACAAAACATGGCGTTACACGAAATTCCAAAACGATTACGGCATAAAGCTAAAGTGATTTATCAATCGGCGGCGCCGGTCATACGATGCCGGCATCGGGATGGCGGGGTCTTCGACGTTTGCGTTATCGGCCACCTGCGCGCCGAAAAGGATCCGCTGCGCGCGGCGATGACGGCGCGCGCCCTGCCGAAGACTTCTCACCTGCGCATCACACACATAGGCCAAGCCCTCGATCCGGCTTTGGGAAAAAAAGCACGGCGCGAAGCCGCTCGCAATGGTCGCTACCGCTGGCTCGGCGCGCTTTCACACAAAAAAACCCGCGAATATCTCGCTCAGAGCGATCTTCTCTGCATCACATCGACCATGGAAGGAAGCTCCAACGTCCTGTCGGAAGCACTCGCATCGGGCGTACCGGTGGTAGCGACAAAAATTTCTGGATTGGTCGGAACTCTCGGTGCAAAATTTCCGGGCTATTTTCCCGTGGGCAACACGCGCCGGCTTCGAGCGTTGCTGCTCAAAGCCGAATCCGATGCAAAATTTTACCGGAACTTAGAAAAGTATTCTGAGCGCCTCGCCCACCGCGTCGAGCCGGCAATGGAAATCGAAGCCTGGCGCCAGCTGCTCAACAGTCTGCTTTAACTTATTCCCGACTCGTTTCCTCCCGAATCCACGGTCGCACCCAGGGCAAAAGTAAGTACGCCGGCAACGAGAGCAGAAAGGTGATCGCGAAGTAGTCGCCGAAGCCGTACTTCTCCGCGCCCAGTCCGCTGATCCCGCCAATCAGCCGGCCGGTCAGAGAAAAAATTGACGAGAGAAACGCGTACTGCACGGTCGCGTGCTCTTTTTCGCAGACGTTCATCAAGAATGCCAGAAAAGCCGCGGTGCCGAGACCGCCGCTTAAGGATTCGAACATCGACGCGCCGTAAAGACCGAAGCGGCCGAGATGAAACCAGGCGACTAGCGAGTAGCCGAGATTCGACCCGGCCTGCAGCAAGCCGAGAATCCACACGCCGTGAAAAATACCCCAACGCGAAATGAATGCGCCGCCCAGCAACGCGCCGACGACACTGAGAATGATCCCAAACGTGGTCGGGAAAAGACCGATCTGAAACATCAAGTCTTCGTTCACCGGCCAGATCGTCTTGCCGTAATCGACCCAAAAAGGTTTCACCATCGGACCTATGGCGAATTCCCCGAGCTTGTAAAAAAGAACGAACAGCACCAGCGGCACGACACGCCACGTGCCGGCCCAGCCGACAAACCCTTTGAGCCAGTCCGCGCGCGCTTCCTGCGGCAATGCCAGGCGTGGAATCACCAGTGCTGCGCCGCCGAGAAGCGCAAATACGACGGCAGCCAAAACGAAAAGCGAATTCCACGCGAGCGCGCCCGCGAGAAACACGAGTCCGCCACCCGCGAAGACCAGCGCGATGCGGTATGCTGAAGCGCGCACGCCATTGGCCGCGCCCTCTTCCGTGCGGTCGACCAGGCCAACAGAGTAGGAGTCGATGGCGACATCCTGAGTCGCCGATAACGTCGTCAGCGCGAGAATCAACAACAGCACGATCGCGCCGACGCCGGCGACGTTCACCCACGGCAACACTCCCAGTACCGCAGCGATGCCGAGCATGCAGCCGAGCACCCAGACCCTGCGGTCGCCGTAGCGGTGGATTACCGGCGACCAGAAAAATTTCAGCGAGTACGGTAATTCCAAGAGCCGCAGGCCGCCAATGGCGCGCAGCGAAACGCCGTTGACGCGAAAGTAGACCGGCAGCACTTCCCACAGGATCGCCGCCGGCGCGCCCTGAATGAAATAGAGCAGCGCGATCGCGCCGAGCTTTTTGCGCGCCGCCGGCGCGGCCTTACCCGCCCCTAGAAATTTCCAAAACCACGAAGACATATCCGCTGTTTATAAAGACAAAGCGCGAAAGTTTCTAGCGGCGCGCGACAACCGACACTGAAGCATGAGCCGGGCGCAAATCATCGCACCGCTTCGCATCGAGCGGCTAGCGGGCACGTGGCCGGACAACTCTTTCGAAGGGCCAAGTTCATTTCACCTTAACCTCACCGAAACAAATTTCGTCAAACGAAATCGTTTCCTTATCGAATCGCAAGTGTATCACAAGCACACTGGGTGAGCGCATCCCTGATTCACCATAACTTCGCCGCTGTGTAACCACACATTAATATCCCTCAGGCACAAAATCGGTTGACCGCAAATATTTTTCGAGGAGGACAGGATGAAGAAAACCAATGGAATCGAGGACAATGCGCCGACATCTGGGGAACCGGTCGCGCAAGCGATGGCGCGACCGATCAGCCGGCGCACTCTGCTGAAAGGCGCTCTGGCCAGCACGCCTTTTTTAATCAGTCCTACCCTGCTGCTCCCGCGCAAAGCGGCGGCGGCGACCAACATCGGCCCCAGCACTTCCACGGAACCCTACCTGATCCCCACCGTGCCCGGCGTAAAATTCGTTTCGATCTTGACGGTCGGCGACAACATCGGCGGCTATCGCATGGTGGGCATCCCCGATGGCTTGGGTTTGTTCAACAGCAGCAAATCGCAATTTACTGTATTGATGAATCACGAGATCACCAACGGCGCCACCGTGTCGGGCCTCCAACGCGCCCACGGTTCGAAAGGCGCCTTCGTTTCGCGTTGGACGATCGACCGCAAAACCCTCAAGGTCATAGCCGGCCAAGACCTCACTCCGTCTGCCGACCAAGTGCACCTGTGGGATACGGCAGCCGGCCGCTACGAGTCTTCCGGGCGCACCACCCAATGGCAGCGGCTCTGCTCGGCCGATTTACCGGCGGAGAGCGCGCTTTTCGACAGCGGCCGCGGCACCCGCGACCGGATTTTTTTTGATGGCGAAGAAATCAGCGATCCCAACTCGGCGCGTGCCTGGGCGCGTATCGTTACGGGTCCGCATGCCGGCGAGGCCTGGCAACTGCCCCGGCTCGGGCGCATGACTTATGAAAACGTAGTGGCCTGTCCCCACTCGAAAGACAAGACGGTCATGATTCTCACCGACGACGGCGATCTCAGCACCGCAGCGAGCACGACGGGTTTCCCGAGCGAAGTCTACGTGTACATCGGCGAGAAGGCGAAGTCCGGTCATCCGGTCGAGCAAGCAGGCTTGACCAACGGCCATATGTACGGCGTTCAGGTGGTGTTGAACGGTGCCGTGGTCACCGAGGAGAGCGATCTTTTCGGCCTCGGTGTGACTGCAACAGGCTTTGTAGCCAAGGCGCGTTTCCGTCTAGTCAATCTCGGCGACGTTTCCAACCTGACCCAGCGTCAGATCGAGGATGCATCACAAGCGGCCAACGTCACCCGGTTCCGCCGCCCTGAAGACAGCGCCTGGGATCCGCGCAAGGACGACAATCACTGCAATGACGCCTACTTCGTCACCACCGCGGACATCAACACAAACTGTCGTCTCTGGCGGTTGCGTTTCGACGACGTCCGCAAAGATCCGGAAAAAGGCGGGACGATCGAGATCCTGCTTCACGGCGACGAAGGCCACCGCATGCTCGATAACGTGACTATCGACCCGTTCGGTCGCGTCGTCATGGACGAAGACCCCGGCAACAATTCCCGCGTCTCGAAAATCTGGCTCTACCAGACCGAGACTGGCGAATTCATCCAGGTCGCGCAGCACAATCCAAAATTCTTCGACCCGACCATCCTCAACAATAGCTCTTTCATAACCCAGGATGAGGAATCCTCTGGCATCATCGATGCCAGCGACGTCCTCGGCGACGGTTGGTTCCTGCTCGACGTACAGGCGCACAAGGTCAGCAGCGATCCCGAATTGGTAGAAGGCGGTCAGCTGCTCGCCATGTACATCGATCCGAAAATCGGCGGCGGCAACCGCGATGACGACGATCAAGGCGAAGACGAGGATGAAGACAAGTAAGACCGTTGTCTCCGTATCACCTATCCT
>Ga0310810_10001704_pt1 | contig 23240 bp, 24 predicted proteins | sample NCmetagenome_FD_207641 | JGI IMG/M metagenome (GOLD analysis project Ga0310810, IMG submission 207641) | Soil microbial communities from experimental microcosm in Duke University, North Carolina, United States - NC | ecosystem: Engineered > Artificial ecosystem > Soil microcosm > Unclassified ... | reverse complement strand
GGCGCGCTCGCCTTCGCGTTCCTTCTCACCTGGCGCCGGCGTCCCGCCGTGAGGCGTGTCCCGACGTGGGGATGTGGCGGCGAGCTCACCGCTCGCACGGAATACACGGCGACCGCATTCTCGAAGCCGATCATGATGATCTTCAGGGGCGTCTACCGGCCGACGCGGCGGGTCGACAGGCTCGCCGACGTCTCCCCGTACTTTCCGAGCGAAGTCCGGTATCGGTCGGAGATCGAACCGACGTTCGAGCGCTACATCTACGGACCGCTCCTGCGCGCCGTGCTGCGCGTGGCGGATGGGATGAAGGTCCTGCAGGCGGGCAGCCTTCACGCCTACCTCGCGTACGTCATCGCGCTCGTCGTGACGCTCGTGCTTTTCATCTGGTGGACCGCGTGATCGGCGCCTGGCTGCAGACGATCGCGATCGTGGCCCTGGCGCCTGCCCTGAAGACCGGCATACAGAAGCTGAAGGCGCGGCTTCAGAATCGGCAGGGGCCGCCCTGGCGGCAGGGCTACTCCGATCTCGCCAAGCTGTTTCGAAAGGATCCGCTCCGGTCCGAGACGGCGTCGTGGATCTACGCCGCCGGCCCGCGCACGTACTTCGCCGCGGCGATCGCGGCGTCGACGATGGTGCCGGTGACGATGGCGTGGGCGCCGCTCGAGAGCGCCGGCGGCATCCTCTTGATCGTCGGCACGCTCGCCCTCGGGCGTTTCGCGCTGGCGACCGCGGCGCTCGATACGGGCAGCCCGTTCGGCGGCATGGGCGCGAGCCGCGACATGACGATCGCCGCGCTCGCGGAACCGGCGCTGCTGCTCGGACTCTTCTCGTCCGCGCTGGCGGCGGGCTCGCTGAACGTCGGCGTCCTCGTCAGGGGTGTGCTCGAACGCGGCCCTTCGCTTCATCCGAGCGATCTGCTCGCCTTCGCCGGCCTCTTCATCATCGTCATCGCGGAGACCGGGCGTATACCGGTCGACAACCCGGCGACGCACCTCGAGCTCACGATGATTCACGAGGCGATGGTGCTCGAGTACGCCGGTCCGGATCTCGCGCTCGTGGAATGGGCGTCGGCCATCAAGGAGCTCCTGTATCTGACGCTGCTGATCGACCTGTTCGTGCCGTTCGGGATCGCGTCCGCCGCCACACCGGCCGCCGTGCTCGCTGGCATCGCGGCATGGCCCGTGAAGGTGTCGATCCTCGCGGCCGCCATCACGATCGTCGAGAGCGCGAACGCGAAGCTGCGCTTGTTCCGCGTGCCGGAACTGGTCTCGGTGTCGCTCGGCCTCGCGTTCCTCGCGCTGGCCATCAGGTTCCTGTGAGGCGCGCATGACGGGCGACATCCTGATCCTCTGCGCGGCGGGCATGCTGGTGACGGCGTATCTGCTGGTCGGGCAGAAGGCGCTCTTCACCGCCATTCGCCTCTTCGGCGTGCAATCGCTGTTTCTCGGCCTCGTCGCGGCCACGATTGCCGTCGCGAGCGGACGGCACGCGCTTCTCGTCACGGCCGCGCTGACGGTCGCGCTGAAGACCGTTCTCATTCCGTGGTTTCTGATGCGGACCATCGACCGCATCGGCATCCACCGCGAGATCGAGCCCGTCCTCAACGTCCCCGTGTCCCTGCTCGTCTGCGTGGGGCTCACGGTCGTCGGGTATCGCGTCAGCACGGGATTCCCGGAAGGCGCCAGCGGTGTCAGCCACCACCTGATCGGCGTCGCGCTGTCCATGCTCTTCATCGGCCTGTTCGTGATGGTCACGCGCAAGAAGGCGATCACGCAGATCCTCGCGCTCCTCACCGTCGAGAACGCCGTCTTCCTGGTCGCCGTGGGCGTGACCTCCGGGATGCCGCTCGTCGTGGAGCTCGGCATCTCGTTCGACGTGATCCTCGCGGTGCTCATCCTTGGCGTTCTCGTCCACCGCATCGTCGATCGCTTCGAGTCGATGGATGTCAGCCGGCTGTCGAAGTTGAAGGGCTAGTGGTGAACCTTCTCATCGCCACGCTGCTCCTGCCTCTCCTGACGGCCGCCGCCGGCGTGGTCGATCTACCGCGGAAGGTGAAGGACGCGCTCATGCTCGGCGGCCTCGCGGCCACCTTCGCCCTCTGCCTGGCGGTGGCGCGCCGGTTCCTCTCCGGCGCGATGCCAGGCGCGCTCGGCGAGGCGCTGCGCGTGGACGGGCTGTCGGCCCTGGTGCTCGTGCTCAGCGGATTCGTCGGCCTGCTCGCGGCCACCTACGGCGCGGGTTATCTGCACCGCAACGAGGCGCGCGGCCTTGTGACGCCCCGGATGCGCCGCGAGTTCTACGGTCTGCTGCCCGGTTATGTGTTCGCGATGCTCCTCGTCGCGATGTCGAACAATCTGGGCGTGATGTGGATTGCGGTGGAGCTCACGACGCTCGTCTCGGTGTTCTTCGTGACGTTTCACGATCGCGACACGTCGCTCGAGGCGGCGTGGAAGTTCCTGGTGCTCGGAAGCCTCGGCCTCGGGTTCGCGCTGCTCGGAACCGTCCTGCTGTTCGCGGCGGGGCAGGGACATCTCGGCGAAGGCATGCCGGCGCTCAATTGGACACGGTTCATGCAGGCCGCGCCCGCGCTCCATCCGTTCACGCTGCGCCTGGGCGTCGTCTTTGCGCTCATCGGCTATGGCACGAAAGCAGGCCTCGCCCCGATGCACACGTGGAAGCCGGACGCGTACCGCGAAGCGCCGTCGCCGGCGGTCGTTCTGATGGCGGTGGGGATGCTGAACGGAGCGCTGTACTGCATCCTCCGGATCCATCTGATTTCACGGGCGGCGCTCGGTCCCGGCTTCTCGAGCGGCCTTCTGCTGCTGCTCGGCCTGCTGTCGGTGCTGATCGCCGTGCCGTTCATCGTGATTCAGTGGAATCTCAAGCGGCTGCTCGCGTACTCGAGCATCGAGCACGTGGGCATCATGGCGGTGGGCGTGGGCCTGGGCGCCGAAGCCGCCGTGTTCGGCGCGCTTCTGCACATGACCTATCACTCGATCGCGAAGCCGCTCGGACTGCTGTCGGCAGGCACGCTCGCCCAGCTCCACAGCTCCTCCGACTTCAGCCGGATCGGCAGCGGATCGTTCACGCGCGCGCCGATCGCGAGCGCGTTGTTCGTCCTCGCGGCGTTGATGCTGACGGGGTGCCCGCCCTTCGGCTTGTTCTTCAGCGAAATGATGATCCTCCGCGCGGGGCTGATCGGTCCGCACGTGACGGCGACGGCGATCTTTCTTGCGGCGCTCGTCGTGCTGTTCTGCGGCTTCGCGCTGCAGGTCGGCCGGATCGTGCTCGGGCCGCCGCGCGATCGCGCGGAGCGCCGCGTGCCGTTTCCCGAGCGCCTCGATCTCGGCACCGCCACGACGATCGGCGCCGCGGTGCTCGCCGTGGTGTCCGGGCTCTATCTGCCCGCGCCGCTGCTGTCGCTCATTCGCGCCGCGACCGGCGTCGTCTGGGGAGCGCCGTGACGCCGATCGAGACCGTGGCGTCGGCGCTTGGCGTCAACAGCTGGGCGATCCGCGAGCGGGCCGGCGAGCTCCTGCTCGAAACCCAACCCGCCGCGCTTTCCGGTCTCGCCGACAGGACCGCGGCGCTCGGCGGCCGGCTGATGTCGCTCTTCGCGACCGACGAGCGGTCCGACGCCGGCCGGTTCGTCGTGCACCACGTCTGGTCGCTGCCGGCGCAGCACCTGTTCCTGCGCATCGCCGCCCCGATCGATCCGGAGGCGGCCGCCTTTCCGTCGATCGCCGCGGCGCATCCGTCGGCGAACTGGTTCGAGCGGGAGGTCATGGACTTCTTCGGGCTCGTCCCGCTCGCCCACCCGAACCCGGCGCGGGTCGCGCATCACGACGACTGGCCCGACGGCGCGTGGCCGCTGCGAAAGGATTTTCGCGGCGACGCGCCGGTCCCGCGCGTCGGCGGCGAGTTCCATCCGTTCCGGCCGGTGACCGGCGAGGGCGTGTTTCAGGTGCCGGTCGGACCGGTGCATGCCGGCGTCATCGAGCCCGGACATTTTCGCTTCGGTGTGGCGGGCGAGCCGGTCCTGTACCTGCAGGTCAGGCTGTTCTACGTCCACAAGGGCACGGAAAAGCGCTTCGAGCGCCAGTCGTGGCGCCGCGGACTCTTTCTCGCGGAATCGGTTTCCGGCGACACCTCCGTCGGCCACGCGCTGGCGTTCGCGCACGCGATCGAGCGGATCGCCGGAACCGCGGTGCCGCCGCGCGCCAGCGCGGTGCGCGTGGCGCTTCTGGAGCTCGAACGCCTGTACAACCACACGGCGGACATCGGCGCGCTCGCGACCGACGTCGCATTCACCGTGCCGGCCAGCCGCGCGCAGGCTCTTCGCGAAGGGCTCGTCAGACTGCAGGATCACGTGTTCGGCACGCGTCTGCTGCGCGGGACCGTCGCCGTCGGCGGCGTGAAGAGCGATCTGCCCCCGGCCGCGCGCGATCGGCTCCGCGACCATCTGCGCGTCTTCGAAAAGGCGTTCGACGAGCTGATCACGCTGCTGATCGATGCCGGGACGTTCACCGATCGCGTGGACGGCACGGGCGTCCTGGGCACGCAGGCCGCGCGCGATTTGGGCGTCGTCGGGATCGCCGCGCGCGCGTCCGGCATCGATGCGGATTTCAGGCGCGATCATCCGTCCGACGCGTACGACGTTGTCAGATTCAACGTCCCGGTCGAGCCCGGCGGCGACGTCCGCGCGAGGCTGATGATCCGCGCGCGAGAAGTCGAGCAGTCGCTGCGCATTCTCGATCAGGCGATCGACCTCGTCGCGGCGACGCCGGAAGCCCTGGCGACGCCGGTTCCCGACGTGCTGCCGCCGCGGGCGTCGGCGCTCGGCTGGACCGAAGGGTGGCGGGGGCCGATCACGCACTGGATCGCGACCGACGCGCAGGGGCGGATCGATCGCGTCAAGATCACCGATCCGAGCTTCCTGAACTGGCCGGCGCTGGTGGACGCGGTGCCCGGCAACATCATTCCGGACTTCCCCGTGATCAACAAGAGCTTCAATCTCTCGTATTCAGGAAACGACCGCTGATGTTCGGCATCCTCGCGCGCAGCCTGAAGACCGGCGTGCTGACGGAAAGCGATCCCTTCGGCACGCGCGCGGCATTCGGGTTTCCGGTCATCGACTTCAGCGCCTGCACCGCCTGCGGCGAATGTGCGAAGGTCTGTCCGACGGGCGCCATCCTGGCCACGGACGCTGCCGGGGTGAAGACGCTGACGGTCTCGTACGCCGCCTGTATCCAGTGCCGCGAGTGCGTGGTCCGCTGCCCCGAAGGCGCGATCGCCGTGTCGAGCGAGATCGAAATCGCGGCGTACACGCGCGGGCAGCTCGCGCGCACCGTTTCGTTCGACGTCGATCCGGCCACCGGACGGTCAACGCTGCGCGGCCTCGAACCCGAGATCGGACCGGGCCTTGCGCAGTCCGCCGCGCGCCTGCGGGAGCGCATTCATGGGCGGCTGGGACGATCGCTGCACGTCAGACAGGTGGACGCCGGGAGCTGCAACGGCTGCGAGCTCGAGATCGCCGCCACGACGAATCCCATCTACGATCTGGAGCGCTACGGCATTCACCTCGTCGCGAGCCCCCGGCATGCCGACCTTCTCCTCGTCACGGGCCCGGTCACGCGCAACATGGAGATCGCGCTGCGGCGGACCTACGACGCCGCGCCGGATCCGCGCGTGGTCGTCGCCGTCGGCGCCTGCGGCTGCAGCGGCGGACTGTTTGGCGAAGGCACCTACGCCTCCGTCGGCGGCGTCGATCGCGTCGTCCCCGTCGACGTCTACATCCCGGGCTGCCCGCCGAGGCCGCAGGCCATTCTCAATGGACTGCTGATCGCCATGGATCGCCGGGAGGCGCGCGTTCCGGCCCCGAACCGGTAGAATGCGCCGATGGTGCCCCGACGCGCGGTGGCCTCGATGGCGGCGTTCTTTCTTCTGAGTTACTCGACGCTCGCGCGACAGCAGCCGAACACCAACCTGGGCAAGGACGCGAACGGCAATTCGCTCCGCCTTGCCGTGAAGACCGGACACATCTCGAACTACGACGAATCGAAGGTCAAGCCGTACACGCTGCCCGATCCGCTCGTGCTGGTGGGCGGCAAGCGCGTGCGCGACGCGCAGACGTGGACGAAGGCGCGCCGGCCCGAGATCGTCCGGCTGTACGAGACCGGGATCTTCGGCCGCATTCCGCCGAAGACGCCGAAGGTCACATGGCAGACCGTCCCCATCCGAGGCTTCGTCCCCGAAACGACGACGGACATGGCGCTCGCGGTCGGAAAGATCGGCGATGGCCAGGATGCGCCGAAGATGAACGTGATGCTGTACACGCCGGCGCAGGCGCGCGGACCCGTCCCGGTGATCCTGCTGCTCAATTTCGGCGGCGGCGGCGCGGCCGTCGCAGAGCCGCCGGTGGCGGCGGACATCATCGCGCACGGCTGGGGCTACGTCACCGTCGGCTATCAGGACATCCAGCCGGACAAGATCAACACGTTCGATCGCGGCGTGATCGGCGCGATGGGCCGCGCTCCCGCGGCGGACGAGTGGGGCGCGATTGGCGCGTGGGCGTGGGGCGTCAGCCGCATCATCGACTACCTCCAGACGGATCGCCGCGTCGACGCGAAGCGCATCGCTCTCCACGGCCACTCGCGCCTGGGCAAGACCGCCCTCTGGGCGTCGGCGCTCGACGATCGGATCGCGGCCGTGTATGCGAGCTGTCCGGGCGAGATGGGCGCGGCGCTGTCACGCCGGGACTTCGGCGAGACGGTCGACGACATGGCGCAGAACTTTCCGTACTGGTTCGCGGGCAGCTTTCAGAAATGGGTCGGGCGGTGGAACGACATGCCGGTCGATGCGCACATGCTGATTGCGCTGAGCGCGCCGCGTCCTGTCTTCATCACCGGCGGCACGCAGGATCAGTGGGCGGATCCCGCCGGGGAGTTCCTCGCGGAAGTTGCCGCCGGTCCCGTGTATCGCCTGCTGGGAAAGCGCGATCTGGGCGCCGATCGCCTGCCGCCGCTCGATACGCCGCTCCTCGGCGGCGATCTCGCCTGGTACTACCACACGGGTCCTCATGCGGCGACGGAGGCGGACTGGCGCGTGTTCCTTCGCTTCCTCGAGAAGTACTTCGCGGGATGAGCGAGGCAAAAAAAAAGGACAGGCGGCGATCGCCTGTCCTCGTTGTCGTACCGAACCGACTTACTTCTTCGGCGCCTTCGGAGCCTTGGTCGCAGCCTTCTTGGCCGGCGCCGCGCTGATCGCGGTCGCGGTCATCGTGCTGCCGTCCTTCGTGTAGTGCACCGAGACCTTCGAGCCGGTGTCGATCGTTCCGGTCTTGGTCGTCGACGCGTTCACGACGAACGTTTCCTCCACGGCCTTCTTGCCACCCTTGGTGATCACGAGCTGTGAGTCGCTGATCGACTTCACGGTGCCGCTGGTCGTATGGCTGGCCACGGCGGCCGCCTTCTTCGCCGGCTTTTCCGCTTTCGCGGCCGGCTGGGCCGCGGTGGTCTTCTTGGAAGCCGCCGCCGCCTGGCCCGCGAACGACACTGCCGGAATCGCCAGCATCGCCGCGAGAGCTACTGCCTTCGTAATATTGCGCATGTTCAATACGCCTCCTGTGCAACCGATCATGGCCGACTGACATAAATCAGACATGAAGCTGCCATTAAATTTTCTTAATGTTGACGACGAAGGCCGATCCACGGCCGGGCTGGCTCTCGACTCCAATGCTGCCGTTGTGCCGCTCGGCAATCCATTTGACGAGGCTCAAGCCCAGCCCGACGCCCTGCGCTGAGGACGAACGCGCGGGATCGGCCCGATAAAAGCGCTCCATGACATGAGGCACGACATCGGCTGGCATGCCGATCCCGGTGTCGCGGACTTCCAGCCGGGCCATGCCGTCTTCGCTCGACAGCCGGACGAGCACGCGACCGCCCGGCTGCGTGAACTTGAAGGCGTTATCGAGCAGGTTGAGCAGCAGCCGCTCGAGCCACTCCGGGTCGCCCTCCACCACCGGCTGGTCGTCCATCTGGCAGGTGAGCGTCAGCCCTTTCGCCTGCGCGACCGCTTCCACCTGTTCGACAACAGAGGTGACGAGAGGAGCGAGAGTCACGGGCTGACGTACGAGCGGAATCTGCCCGGACTCGGCGCGGGCGAGCGTCAGCAACTGATCGATGAGCCGCTTCAGCTTGTCGAGCTCCTCGAGCTGGCTGACCGCGGTGCCTCGGTAGGGATCCTGGGCGGACGCCTTCATGGCGGCGAGCTCGATCTCGCCGCGGAGCGCGGCGATCGGCGTTCGCAGCTCGTGCGCCAGCGCCGTGCTGAACTGCCGCATCTCGCCCATCACGTTCTCCACGCGCGCGAGCGTTTCGTTGAACGCCTGGGCGACGGCGTCCAGCTCGTCGTGCGCGCCGCGGACCGGCAGGCGCTGCCGCGGATTCGTGACGTCGATCGTGCGCGCCGCCGCCGCGAGCCGCGTCAGCGGAGCCAGCGCCACGCCGGCGAGGGATCGGCCCGTGACCATCGCGACGAAAAGGCCCGCCGGCACGCCCCATAACAGGAGGGTGAGAAAGCGTCCGAGCGTGTTGTCGATCCCGATGAGCGACGTCCCCACCTGCAGCAGGTACGACTCGGAACCTTCGGTGATGACGCTGTTCGACAGCCGGATGCGTCCGTAGTCGGTGTCGATGTCGTGCAGCCGCGGCTGATCGTGAAACGACTTCACTTCGGCAGGCGTGAACGTCAATCCGAGCGGCGCGAGCGCATCCGACTGGACGAGCAGGGCTCCCGTGTGGGCGTCGTACACCTGGTAGAAGCGCGTCGCGCGCTGGACGAACGCCGCCTCCTCCGGATCCGTGTCGTCGTAGATGAGCACCGGCACGCCGTTGTCGATCCGCAGGTATCCGTGCAGGCCGTTCGTCAGTTCGATCAGGTTCGCCGTCGCATCGGAATCGAGCTGCTCGGCGAGCGCGCGGTACGACGCGGCCGCGATGGCCGTCAGCAGCACGCCGAACACGAGCGTGTAGAACACCGTCAGGCGCGTGCGCAGCGCGAGCGTCGGCTTCTTCACGCGCTCACGCGGGCGGCGCGTCGGTCAGGATGTAGCCGACGCCGCGGATCGTGTGGATCAGCGGGCGATCGAATCCGCGATCGATCTTGTTCCGCAGGGAATTGATGTGCACTTCGACGACGTTGCTGACGCTGTCGAAGTGGATGTTCCAGACATGCTCGATGATCAGCGACTTGGTGACGGGCCGATCGCTGTTCCGCACGAGGAACTCGAGCAGCGCGTACTCCTTCGGCTTGAGATCGATCGGGCGTCCCGCGCGCCGCACCGTCCGGCGAAGCGTGTCGATCTCGAGATCGGCGACGCGCAGCACGTTCTCGCGCGCGGCGCCGCGCCGCATGACGGCGCGCAGCCGCGCCGAAAGCTCGGCCAGCGCGAACGGCTTCACCATGTAGTCGTCGGCGCCGCCGTCCAGGCCCGCAACGCGTTCCTGGACGGTATCCTTGGCCGTGAGGATGAGGATTGGCAGAGCCGGCTTGCGCGCGCGGATGTCCCGCAGCACCTGGAAGCCGGACCGGCCCGGCAGCATGAGATCGAGGACTACGGCGTCGTAGTCGCAGGCGTTCGCCTGCTCGCCGACCGAGTTGCCTTCATAGAGCACGTCGACGGCGTAGCCCTCTTCGGCGAGCCCGCTCTGAATGAAATTGGCGACCTTCCGGTCGTCCTCGACCACCAGAATGCGCATCGGTCTCCGTCATTCTGGATCGAATGCGACCGGAGGCGCCTCCGCCGGTCGCTACTTAATCACGGGCGCGCACGTGCCGGCCACGGGCTTGATCGACTCGATTGTGATTTCGCGCGTGTTGGCGGGTGTCAGCTCGCGACCGCCCGCGCCGACCGAGCTCGCCTCGTCGGTGAGCTTCTCCTTGTCCTTGAACGTGCCGGTGACTTCGACGCGCTGGCCGACGTAGCTCTTCAGCTCCTTCTCCTTGTCGCCCGTCACGCGATACACCGTGCCGAAATTACCTGGTGATCCTGACGTGCCGACCGGTTCAGCTGGCGCCGGCTCGGTGGTCGTCGCCGGTCCGGGGTTCAAGCTCGCGAACGTCAGCACGAACTCGTCGCCCATTCCCACGCTCCCCGCGATCGGATTGCGTTTGAGGACCGCCGATTCCTGCTGGACGCAGCCCGCGACGGTGATCGGCGCCGCGGCCGCGTTCTTCTGATCGCCGGTGGTCGTGGGCGGCTGCTGCGGCGTCTGCGCAGCCGCGGTCATGCCGCAAATCACGACGGCCGCCGCCAGCGAAGACGACATTCGCTTCATACTCATGAGTCACCTCTCAATACAGAGTGGACGCGTATCACACGAGCGTGCAAAGCCGGGACCGGACTGCGCTTTGCACCCTTTCCGACATCGAGAGCGGGGTTCCCATGTGGCGCGACTACTCGTCCTCGCTGTTCAGCGATCGTCGCGAAGCCGGCCGGGTGCTCGCGTCGAAGCTCCGTCACTACGGTGGCCGCCCCGACGTCGTGGTGCTAGCGCTGCCGCGGGGCGGCGTGCCGGTCGCGTTCGAGATCGCCGAGACGCTGGATGCGCCGCTCGATCTGTTTCTGGTGCGGAAGCTGGGGATGCCCGGACATCCCGAATTCGCGATCGGCGCGCTGGCCTCAGGCGGCATACGCGTGCTCAACGACGAGGCGGTCAACTGGTATCAGGTCTCCGACAGCGCCATCGAGCGCGTCGCACGCGAGGAACAGGCGGAGCTCGAACGTCGCGAGCGCGACTACCGGCAGGGCCGGCCGCTCCCGGATCTCTCCAAGCGCGTCGTCATCCTCGTCGACGACGGGCTCGCCACGGGATCCACAATGCGAGCGGCCGTTCAGGCGGTCCGGCAGCTCGGTCCCGCGCGGATCGTCGTCGCGGTTCCCGTCGGGGCGCCGTCGACGTGCGAGGACTTTCGCGCCATCGCGGACGAAATCGTCTGCGCGCGGACGCCGGAGCCGTTTTCCGCCGTCGGACAGTGGTACCGCAACTTTTCACAGACCACCGACGAAGAGGTTCGCGCGCTGCTGGCGGAGCATGCCGCGCATTCAGTAGACCGGGCGCGCGGCCGTGAGTCCGCGCTGTGACACGGAGGAGTTTCATGCAATCACGATTCACACGAACGCTCGTCGTCATCGCCGCCGGCATGCTCGCGTGCGGCGGGTGCAAGCGAGGCAAGGCGCCGGCGCCGGAAACGCAGTCGGCGGTCGTCATTCCCTCGGAGTCGCAGCCGATTACCGTCAGCGGCTGTCTTCGTGGCGGCGAGCTGGCGGACGCGAGCTGGGTTTTGATCGCGAAACCGTCCGCCGCCGACGGCGCGACCATGCCGCCCGTCACGTATCAGCTCATTGGAGGCGATACGTCGGCGCTGCGCGGCAACGTGGGACGCCAGGTGGAGATATCCGGGACGATCCAGGCGGAGCAGCAGGTGTCCAGCAGCGGCGAAGCCGTGGAGAAACGAGCCAAAGGCACGACGGGAACGCCGACGGTCGAGACGAAGACGGACGTCGATATCAAACGCCTGGCCGTGTCGACCGTCACGCCCAAAGGGACGGGATGCCAGTAGCGAGGAGATGCCATGCCCAAGCGGACAGGAATCAGCAACAGGGAATCGGAGGCCGACGAAGCGCGCGAGCGGCGTGAACATCCGCCGGTCGATACGAGCTCGCCGCCTCCACAGGACGCCGCGGGTCGTGTCGGCGAACAGCCGCTCGATGATCTGAGGAATCGTCATACGTCGCACAAAGCCGGCAGCCGCTCCATCGCACAGAAGGAGTCGGGATCGCGCTACCCGGATCGGTCGACGCCCGCGTCGAGAAAAGTCGCGGGCGCGTTCGGCCGGGAGCCCGAGGGCGAATAATCCATGCGAAGCACCACGGCGGAAGAAGCCGTCGTCATTCGCGTGCCGAACGGCGCCGGCGCCCTCGAAGCGGATCTGCGGATCCCCGAGCGCGCGAAGGGGCTCGTCGTCTTCGCGCATGGAAGCGGTAGCAGCCGGTACAGCCGGCGCAATCGGGCGGTCTCGGAATTTCTCGATGCGCGCGGCTTTGCCACGCTCCTGCTCGATCTCCTCACCCATGCCGAGGAAGTCGTCGATGGGCAGACGAGGCAGCATCGCTTCGATATCGATCTGCTGGGCCGACGGGTCGTGCTGGCGACCGACTGGACGGAGGAGCGGGACGATCTGCGATCGCTGCCTCTCGGCTATTTCGGCGCGAGCACGGGAGCCGCGGCGGCGATGATCGGAGCGGCGGCGCGCCCCGCCATCGTGCGGGCCGTCGTGTCGCGCGGCGGCCGGCCTGATCTGGCCGCATCCGCGCTGCCCAACGTCGCGGCGCCGACGCTGCTCATCGTCGGCGGCCTCGACGAACCGGTCATCGACATGAATCGGGAGGCGATGCGCCGGATGAAAGCGAAGGCCGCGCTTGAAATCGTGCCCGGCGCGACGCACCTCTTCGAGGAGCCCGGCACGCTCGAGCAGGTGATGGAGCTCGCTGCGTCGTGGTTCCAGACCCACTTGACGACGGGGTAGGAGGATGGATGCCTGAAAAAACGACATTGAAGCGCGCCCGCCGCGACAAGAGGCAGGGAAAGGCGCCAAGCACTCAGGCGGGAGAGTTCGTCCGCGAGGAAATGCACCACGTACGCGAAGGCAAGCACGGAGCGCGCTCGACGAAGCAGGCGATCGCGATCGGCCTCTCGAAGGCCCGCAGGTCTGGCGTCAAGCTGCCGACGCCGCGACGCGGCGCGAAGGCATCGACGAAACGCAGCGCCAAATACGCCGCGCGCGCGGGACGGCGGCATGCCAAGCCGTCGACGCGACGCGGCCGGGCCGTACGGCGCGCGCTGCGGCGTGAAGGCCGCAAGGCGGCGTCGAAGCGGAGCCTGGCGCGTCAGGCAAGGAGCGCCGATCGCAGGCGATCCGCGGCATCGCGCAGCGCGGCCGCGCGCCGGGCCGCGCGTACGCGCCGCCGTCACGCCTGACCCGACGCTATAACAGACGGCCGATATCGCCGGGCGGGACGCTGTCGGGCGGAAGCGTCTCGACGGCGAGAACGTCGATCTCGGTCATCACGGCCTCTCCGTCGCCGTTCACGCGGCGCGCCATCGCGACGGCGGTCAACGCGACGGCTCCAGTCGCGGCGCCGGCGATCAGGAGCACCGTCGGCGACCAGCTTCCACGGATCCGCGTCGACCGGGAGCCGGGTCGGTGTGTTGCGCGCGGCGGCGACGGAATGCTCTCTGCTTCGGCGTGCGGCCTGATCTCGTTCTGGACGCCTTCGACGCCGCGCACGTTCTCGACCGCGGACACGATCGAAGGAATCTGCGCTTCGATGGCGTCGCCGGTCAGCGTCACCCATCCGCTCTTCGCGCTGACCACGATGGCGCGCGGGTGGGACGTGACGCGACCGAGCGTCGCACGCACCCGCTCCCGGAGCTTGTAGTCATCGACCGTTTCGTTGTCGAGGCGCGCTCGAGCGCGCGACCGAAGACCGGCGAGCCGGTTGCCGAGATCGCGCCGGGTTGCGTCCACCGCATGCCGCGTCCTGCGCGACATCCAGGCCGCCTTGTCGCGGACGAGCGCGCGGCGCCGGGCGCCCCGGTCGGGATCGAGAAGAAATACCGACGCGCCGCCAATGCCGGCTCCGATAAGTCCCGCACGTATTGCTGAATTCATCGCTTCGCTCCTGTAGAACGAAGTACTTCGTGCAAGCGTGAGACCAGGCCTGAATGGCCCAGCTTCAGCCCGGCGGCAGGTCGTACCGCACCGACTTGCGGATCGCCTCGAGATCGCGATGCTCGATCAGGGGATACAGTGTGCGCAGACGGCCGGCGATCGTCCGCTCCTGCGGATCGCCGATTCTGTAGCACGAATCGGCGGTCAGCACGACCACTCCGCGCTCCCAACCCGCCTTTCGCCGCGACGCGACGACCACGAGATCGCAACCGGGGATACCCGCCGACGCGCTGCTGACGACGCGGTCCGGCAGTTCGGGTCCTTCGAGGGACTCGCGCGTGCGTCGATCGATCGCCGAGCGGCGACGGCGCCGCGACCGCCACGCCATCTCGTCGATCCCCGTCAGGATCGGCTCGCCGATGGGATCGTCGAACCAGGCCGCTCCCATCCGAATCGCGCCGGTGATGCCGAGGTATGCCGTGAGCCAGCCCTTCGGCGTGAGGAGCAAAAACGTGAAGATCGAGAGGCCGGCGAATCCCTGAGCCATTCCCTGGCTGTACGGGGTCCCTCCCCGCATGTCTTCCGCGATCATCGCCGCGTTCGCTCTGGAGGTGTTGGCGCCGGCGTGTTCGAGGAACCCGGGAATCCCGATTGCGGCGCCGGCGAAGAGCGTGAGGACTGCCGAGACGAAGGCGCCGGGCACCATGGGGAACTGCGCGGGCATGCGGTGCCAGTGCCGATGGGGCAGCAGCGACGCCACGACCGCGCCCAAGAACGCCGGGAGCGCCGACATGCCGCGATGGTACCATCCTCGTCGCATGATCGAGACACAGCACCTGCGCCGCGAATACGGCGGCCGTCCCGCGCTGCACGATCTGACGCTCCGCGTCGAGCCGGGCGAGATCCTGGGCTTCCTCGGCCCGAACGGCGCCGGCAAGTCCACCACGGTGAAGATCCTGACCGGCATGATCAAGCCCGACGCCGGACGCGCGACGGTCGCCGGGTTCGACGTCGTCCGCGATCCGCTCGCCGTGAAGCGGCGCGTCGGGTACGTGCCGGAGTCGGCCGCGCTGTACGAATCGCTCTCGGCGCGTGAATACCTCGAGCTGATTGGGTCGCTCTACCACCTGCCGGCGGACGGCACGGCGCAGCGCGTCGAGGAACTGCTCGAGCGATTCGGGCTGTCGCAGGCGATCGATCAGCGGCTGAGCGAATTCTCGAAAGGCATGAAACAGAAGGTGCTGATCGCGTCCGCGCTCATGCACAGGCCGGAGGTGCTGTTTCTCGACGAGCCGCTGACGGGGCTCGACGCGAACGCCGCGCTGATCGTCAAGGAGTTGATCCGCGGGCTCGCCGCGCAGGGGCGCACGATTTTCTTCTGCTCGCACGTCCTGGAGGTGGTCGAGCGGATCTGCACGCGCATCGTGATCATCAACCAGGGGCGCGTGATCGCCGACGGCACGGCGCACGAGATCGCGGCGGCCGCTGGCGGCACGACGCTCGAGGCAGCGTTCGTCTCCCTGACCGGGACGCGCGACACGGCGCAGGCGACGCTCGATCTGCTCGAGGCGCTCGAGCGGTGATCGATCGAATCCTGAATGCGCTGGGCGTCGACGCTCAGCAATGGCGGGCGCTCGCGCGGACGTACGTCACCATCGACTTCCGATCGCCCGGCGGCGCCGTCAAGCCGCATCAGGCGCGGCGCAGGGGAGCCTCGCCGCTCATCGGGCTCGCGGTCGTCACCGGCATCGGCGGCGTCGCGTTCGCCTTTCTGGCGGCCATGAGCGGCGATGTGCTGATGTCGGCATCGCTGCTCACGACCTACGCCGCGGCGAACACCATGATCCTGCTCCTGGTCGATTTCACGGGCGTCGTGATCTCACCGGACGATTACGGCGTGCTGGGCCATCGGCCGGTCGGATCGCGAACCTATTTTGCCGCGCGGGTGGCGGCGGTCGGCGTCTACGTCGGGACGATCAGCCTCGTGGTCGCCATCTTTCCGGCGTTGGTCTACGCGGCGAAGTTCCGTCTGCTCGCGGGCCCCGCGACCGTCCTCGCCGTGCTGCTGTGCGATCTCACCGCCGCGGTGCTGGTGATCACCGGGTACGTCGTGCTGCTCAGATGGGTGCATCCGAGCCGTCTCCGCCGCGCGACGTCGTACCTGCAGCTCGTTGCATCGATTTCGTTCTATGCGACGTACTACTTCGCCACGGTGGGCCTCCGCCGCGCCGTGTTCAACGGGATCGGATTTCAGGGCGCACGCTGGCTCTGGATCGTGCCGTCGACCTGGTTCGCGGCCTTCGTGCCGATCGCGGCCGGACGGTCCTCCGCCGCGGCGTGGCTGGCCGCCGCTGCGGCGCTGTTTCTCGCCGTGGTTGCGGTGCCGATGGCGGCCGGACGGCTGTCCCTGGACTACGCCCGGCGTGTCGGCGAAATGAGCGCTGTCGGAGAGCCCGCGCGCAAGCGGCGTCTGCTCACGCTGCCGGGCTTCGGACGGAACGAGGCGCGCGCCGTCGCGCTGCTGGTCCGCGCCCAGTTCCGTTTCGACAACCGTTTTCGCATGGCGATCCTCGGCATCCTTCCGCTCACGGGCTTCTATCTGCTGCTCGGATCCAGTCAAGGCGCGCTCCAGGACCCATTTCTGGGGACGACGCACGCCTCGGGCCCCGGCGTGTTCTTCGCCGTCGTGTTCATCCCGATTACGCTCCACGGCGCGCTCACCGTGAGCGAGAGCTGGCGCGCGGCATGGATTTTCTTCGCGGCGCCGGCGTCGCATGCGCGCATCGTCGTGGCCGCGAAGAACTTCGTCACCGTCTATTTCCTCGGCAGCTATCTGGTCGTGCTGACGCTGTTCTGGAGCTGGTTCTTCGCGCGCGTCTGGCACGCGGCGGTTCACGCGCTGTTCGCGGGCCTGCTGGCGCACCTGCTGCTGCAGCTCACCGTCATCGCCCGGCCGGCGCTGCCCTTCGCCGCGGAGCCGCGGAAGGCGGAGCGATCGTTCAACACGTTCGGCATCATCCTCGCCGGCTCGATCGCCGCGGGCGTCTTTCCCTTCCTCCTGCCGATGGTGTACCGGCAGTTGTCGGTGACGATCGGCGTCCTCGCGTTCATGTTCGCGGTGACCGCCATCCTCGAATACGCGCTGCGGCTGAGAGTCAACGAGGCAATCGGGGACCTGGAATTTCAGAATTGATTGGCCACGGAAGACGCCGAATCTTTAGGCCGCGGAGTACACGGATTACGCTGATCTTCAGGCCGCGGAGTACACGGATTACGCTGATCTTTAGGCCGCGGAGTACACGGATTACGCTGATCTTTAGGCCGCGGAGTACACGGATTACGCTGATCTTCGGGCCACGGAGTACACGGATTACGCGGATCTTCGGGCCACGGAGTACACGGAAAACGCTGATCTTCGGGCCACGGAGTACACGGAAAACGCGGACACTACGGAGCTTTTGGACCGGGCGGCGGAAACGCGGAGTACGCCGAATCTTCAGGGCTACCGGCACGCGGGATTTACCTGCCGGAGCTGTCAGGCTCGTGGCGCGAGCGACGCGCGGGTGGTGGCGGGCTCGATTACGAGCAGCGAGAGCAGGAGGAGGAGGCCCGTGACGGTCAGGTGCGCGGCGATGCCGTCGTGCGGACCGGCGAGGACGACGCTCACGCCAAGCAGGCCGGCGGCGTAGGCCGTTTCCGATCCGATAATCCATTTCAGCACTCGCGCGCGGAGCGGCTCGAGCGTCGCCGGATGGACGAGCGACACGAACCACATGTGCAGGCGGAGCGTCGTGGTAATCGTTGCAAGGACCAGCAGCGCCAGGAAGACAGGGGAGCCTGCGCGTCCGAGCCACGTGTGATGGATGCCGAAGTGCACGATCGCGGCGATCGTGACGAGGGCGACCGCGACCTGATGGAACTGCCACCACCAGGCGCTCTCGAGCAGCCGCCCGTCTTTCAGCGGCAGCGCCGCGGCCCTCGTCATCGACCGCAGAGACGCCGCGAGCTCGGCGCCCGACGGGAAGCGGCCGTCGGGATCCCCTCGCAGGCAGCGCCGTACGATGGCGTCGAGTGCCGGCGGATCGATGGGGCGCGACAGCGGCGGGCTGTCCGAGACGAGACGCTCGAGCAGCGAGGCCGGATCGCTGCCGCCGAAGGGATGCGAGCCGATGGCGAGCTCGTACGCCATCACGCCGAAGGCGAAGACGTCCGCCCGCGCGTCGACCGGATTGCCGCGGAGCTGCTCCGGCGCCATGTAGCCGGGGGTGCCGAGGTGCGTGCCGGTCAGCGTCAGCGACGCCGCGTCGGGAAGCGGCGTCACGCTCCGCGCGATCCCGAAGTCGACGACCTTCACGCGCCCGCCGGCGTCGATCAGCACGTTCTCGGGCTTCAGATCCCGATGGACGATGCCGTGGCGGTGCGCGGCGTCGAGCGCGTCGGCGATCTGGAGAAGCGTGTCGGTCAGCCGGTCCGGAGCGAGCGGACCCGAGGCGAGCAGGGCGCGCAGCGTCGAGCCCCGCACGAGCTCGCTGGCGATGAACAGATCGCCGTCGATCTCTTCGAGCGCGTAGACCGTTGCGATGGACGGATGCGACAGCGCGGCGGCCGCGCGCGCTTCGCGCGACAGGCGCTCGCGCGCGATCGGATCGCGGCTGAACGCCGGCGGCAGCATCTTGAGCGCCACCGTGCGTCCGAGCCGCGCGTCGCGCGCGGCATAGACGACGCCCATGCCGCCGCGGCCGATTTCTTCGCTGACCTGGTAGGGGCCGATACAGCGGCCCGTCAGCGGCGCGTCCGCCGGAGACTCCGCGAGCAGCCCGGGATCGGCGTGCCACGCGGGATCCTCGAGGAAACCATCCGAGCGATCGTGCGCGCGGAGGAGCGCGCGGACTTCGGCGACAGCGGCCGGATGCGACCCCTCCTCCCGCAGGAGCAGCCGCTCGCGCGCATCGGCGTCGAGCTCCAGCGCCGCGTCGAAGAGCGCGCTGATGCGGCGCCAGTCGTCGTTCACGATTCGGGTTCGAGCTCCTTCGCGAGCCACGCCCGGGCGAGCGCCCAGTGGCGCTTCACGGTCGCCGGCGAGATGCCCATCGCCTCGGCAGCCTCCTCGATGGAGAGGCCGCCGAAAAACCGCAGCTCGACGATCCGCGCCTGCCCGGGATCGAGCGCGGCGAGCCGCTCGAGCGCCGCATCGAGCGCAATCACGTCGACCGGCGGCTCGGTGGCCTTCGCGGGCAGCGATTCGTCGAAGGTGACGCGCGGCTGGCCGCCGCCGCGTTTCAGCGCATCGCGGGCGCGTGCGCGCTCGATGAGGATCTGCCGCATCGCATGCGCCGCGATGGCGCAGAAATGGGCGCGGTTCTGCCACCGCTCGGGACGATCCTTCAGCAGCTTCAGATAGGCCTCGTGCACGAGCGCCGTCGGCTGCAGCGTCTGTCCCGCGCGCTCGCCGCGCAGATAGTGCGCCGCCAGGCGCCGCAGCTCCGCGTACACGAGCGGCATCAGCGCCTCGAGCGAGGGCCGGTCGCCCTGCGTCGCACGATCCACGAGCACGTCAAACGGGGGAGCCTCAGACATCAGGGTGTTCGGCGTCGTCGGTGGCCCAAAGTGACGGAGCGGCAGCCATCAGTGAGTTCCGCGGCGTCCGTGGCTAGGCGTCGACGCGCTGGATGGTGACCTTCCTGATCACGACCGGCGTGACAGGCCGATCCTGGCGGCCGGTCGGCACGGCGCCGATCTTCTTGACGACGTCCATGCCTTCGACCACCTCGCCGAACACCGAGTGCCGGTTGTCCAGATGCGGAGTCGGCCCGAGCGTGATGAAGAACTGGCTGCCGTTCGTATTCGGTCCCGCGTTGGCCATCGAGAGCATGCCGGCGCGATCGTGCCTTGCCTTCGGGTGGAACTCATCCGCAAACGTATAGCCCGGACCGCCGGTGCCTTGGCCGAGGCGGTCGCCCCCCTGAATCATGAAGCCGTTGATGACGCGATGAAAGACGACGCCGTCGTAGAAGGGCGCCTTCTTGCGCTCCCCGCTCGCCGGGTCGCGCCACTCCTTGGTGCCCTCGGCGAGGCCGCAGAAGTTGGCGACGGTGTTCGGCGCTTCCTTGTCGTACAGCCGGACCCGGAAATTGCCCTCAGAAGTCTCGAAATTCGCGTACGTGGCCACGGACCCTCCAGTGGGAATACTGCCACAGAAAACACGGTCAGGAACAGCCACGGACAACACAGACGACACGGACAATGCATGCGACGCTGACCTGACGGGCCACGGACAACACGGACGAGACGGACAATCCAAACGACACTGACCTGACGGGCCACGGACAACGCGGACGACGCGGACAACGCAAACGACGCTGAGCTGACGGGCCACGGACAACGCGGACGACGGACAACGCAAACGACGCTGACCTGACGGGCCACGGACAACGCGGACGTGACGTCAGGCGAGGCCGGCCTGCGGCCTACGAAGATTCTCGTTGACATCTACGAAGATGTTCGTAGATACTCCGCGGAAGATGCCCAGAACCGCACCCAAGCCGACCGACGCCGAGCTGGCGATCCTCCGCATCCTCTGGGATCGCGGACCGAGCACCGTCCGCCAGGTGCACGACGCGCTCGCCCGCGAGCGGCAGGCCGGCTACACGACCGCGCTGAAGATGCTGCAGATCATGACGGAGAAAGGGCTCGTCCAGCGTGACGAGCGCGATCGGACGCACGTCTATCGGCCGCGGCTCAGCGAAGAGCAGACCCAGCGGCAGTTGCTGCGTGATCTGCTGGACCGCGCGTTCGGCGGATCGTCGAGGAAGCTGGTGATGCAGGCGCTCGCCACCAGACGCGCGTCCGCGGAAGAGCTTCGCGACATTCGATACGCGATCGACAGCGCGAGAAGCGACAAGGAGGTCCGCCGTGACCGCGATGACCGCGATGATCCTCTCGACCGCGACTGAAGCGCTGGTGCGTCAGCCCGCCGCGCAGGCGGTCGGGTGGGCGCTGCTGCAATTCGTGTGGCAGGGCGCCGCCGTGGCCGCGCTGACGGCCCTCGCGCTCGCCGCGCTCCGCCGCAGCGCCGCCGACGTGCGCTACGTGGTCGCCTCCATCGGACTCGCGCTGATGTTCACGCTGCCGCTCGTGACCGGTGCGCAGAAGTTCCAGTCGCTGCGCGCCCAGTCCGCGGCGCCGGCCGCCAGGGACTCCTTCCGCCTGACGGCGGAAGCCGCCCGTCCGCGCGCGGGTTCGCCGTCTGCGATCTCATCTCCACCCGGATCTTCGGCGTCTCCTCAATTTGCGGCTTCCGCCGCCAGCCTGAAGGACTTTTTGACTCGGCTGCTTCCTGAAGCGATCCTCGCGTGGCTCGCAGGCGTGACGGTACTCACGCTGCGCCTCATGACCGGCTGGTTATGGGTCCAGCGCCTGCGGACGCATGGTGTCTCGCGTGCGGAGCCGTCGTGGGAACGGATGCTCGTGCGGTTGTCGCGGCGGCTGCACATCCGGCGGACGATCGCGCTGCTCGAGTCCGCACACGTGGACGTGCCGACGGTGATCGGATGGGTGAAGCCGGTCGTGCTGCTGCCCGCCAGCGCGCTTGGCGGGCTCGCGCCGCTGCAGCTCGAAGCCATCCTCGCACACGAGCTCGCGCACATCCGTCGCCACGACTATCTCGTGAACCTGCTCCAGACGCTCGTCGAGACACTGCTGTTCTATCACCCGGCGGTGTGGTGGCTCTCGCGCCGCATCCGCATCGAGCGGGAGAACTGCTGCGACGATCTCGCCGTGAGCCTGTGCGGCGATCCCGTCGCCTACGCGAACGCGCTCGCCGATCTCGAATCCCTTCGATCCTCGACTCCGCCGTTCCGCAGGATCGATCGCGTCGCCATGGCTGCCACCGGCGGATCGCTCCTCGGGCGCGTGCAGCGCCTCCTCGGCGCGCCCGCGTCGCACGCCGGCCGCGGTCCCGCGTGGCTCGCCGGCAGCGTGGCCGTCGTGCTCATTGGAGGGATTGCGCTCAGCGCGGACCGGCTGCGCGACCCGCAGACCGCGGCGAGCCGCGAGCCCGCCCAACCGGCAGTCGCCGCACGGCCGGCGGCTCCGTCGACGCCGCTCGTCCGTGCTGAAGAAAGCGCCGCGGCCGCGGCGGCAGCCGCATCAACTCCGCCACCGCCTGCTCGAGCGCAGGCCGAGCCGGCCGTTCCGGCCGCCGCCGCGGCTGGCGCCGTCTTCGACCAGAGCATCAGCGAGCACAGCAGCGGATCGCACGGCAGCTGGAGCTGGTCGAACGACGGGGAGAAGCTCGAGGTCACGTACTCGGGCGAGTTCGAGTTCACAGACGACGACAGCGATGTTCGGCAGCTCTCCCCGGGCGGATCGCTCAAGATTTCCGACGGCGCGTGGCTGGGCCGGCATTCGGTCGAAATCCGCGAGCGCAACGGGCAGCTCGAGCGGCGCTATTTCGTGAACGCGTCCGAGCGGCCGTTCGAGCCGGAAGGGCGCGTCTGGCTGCACCAGAACCTGCCGAAGTTCGTGCGCAACACCGGCATCGGCGCGCCCGCGCGCGTGGCGCGGATCCTCAAGTCGGGCGGCATTCCCGCGATCTTCGCCGAAATCGATCGGATCGACGGCAGCTACGTGAAGGGAATCTACTTCAGGGAGCTCTTCAAGCAGGCCACCCTGACGCCGGAGCAGTACCGCCAGGCGCTCACGGTTGCCTCGCGCGACATGCGCGGATCCGACTACGAGCTCGCCCAGCTGCTGATTGCGATCGCCGACCGCCTGCCCAACGACGAGGCGTCGCGCTCGGAGTACTTCACCGCGGCGTCCGGCCTGTCGTCCGACTACGAGCGGCGGCGCGTGTACTCCGCCATGCTCAAGCGAGGCCCCATTTCCCCGCAGCTCCTCTCGACGCTGCTCGATCACTCGCGATCGTTCAAGTCCGACTACGAAGTGTCGGAGCTGCTCAGGCAGATTCTGTCGCAGCAATCGCTCGACGAGCGCAACTACGCCGCCTTCTTCGCCGTGGTCTCGGGCATCCACAGCGATTACGAGCGGCATCGCGTCCTGAGCGTCGTCGTCAACAAGGATCGCGCGAGCGATCCCGCGCTCCTCCAGGCTGCGCTCGCACAGGCGGAGAAGCTCGGGAGCGACTACGAGAAAGGCACGTTTCTGCACGAAGTCCTGAAACAGAACGACATCGAAGGCTCGCTGCGCGCTCCTTTCTTCCGCGTCGCCGCCGGACTGAGCTCGGGATACGAGCGCGGGCGCCTGCTTCAGGCTGTCGCCCGCAGACCCGACGCGAGCCGCGAGACGGTCAAAGCCGTGCTCCAGGCGGCCAAGGGCATGAGCGGCTACGACCTCTCGCAGGTGCTGATCTCGGTGGCCAATACGCACGTCTTGACCGGCGACCTCCGGGATGCGTACCTCGACGCCGCGGACCGGCTCTCGGGCTACGATCAGGGACAGGTCATGACCGCTCTCGTCAGGAGCGAGCGCCGCAAGTGAGGCCGGAAGCT
>Ga0310810_10001702_pt1 | contig 23247 bp, 25 predicted proteins | sample NCmetagenome_FD_207641 | JGI IMG/M metagenome (GOLD analysis project Ga0310810, IMG submission 207641) | Soil microbial communities from experimental microcosm in Duke University, North Carolina, United States - NC | ecosystem: Engineered > Artificial ecosystem > Soil microcosm > Unclassified ... | reverse complement strand
AGCAACACGAACCCCGCGATCAGCCAGACGGTCCGCTCGATGTACCACCGATGCGTAGGAACGATGTACACGCCGGCGCGGAGAGCCATACGCCTACACTATCGCCCGGCCACGGGGGCGGCAAGAGCGGCTCACCCGCGTCCGCTCCTCTCGCTCGCGCTCGTCCAGCGCCTGCCGCACCCGGGCGATGTCGCTGCGCAGTCGTGGTGAAATGCGATGTTCCAGCATCCGCACCTGCCTGGAGGTCTGTGCCAGTGCCTGCCCCAGGCGCCGCAACAGCATCTCCCGCGGAGCCGCGTCGAGCAGCAGCTCGGTGAGTCGCTCGAATCCGTCCGCCGCGCGCTCCGCCGCCAGGCCGGTGCCGGCCGGTGACGTCCCCCGCGCGCCGAGCGTACGCCGAATGGGCGGCCGTGCCACGATGCGCGAGACGACCACGCCCCACACCGAACCCGGCTCCAAGTCCACGGTGAGATTCCGTCCCGGCCATGCGATCGCTCGCACTCCGGAGAGACCATGTTGCGCGAGGGCGCCAAGCAGGTGTGGATAGGCGTCACGTGCGAGGGTCGCGATCTCGTCGCGCGCGTCCGCGGCCGGCCGCGCGATCCGAAACAACTCGGTCACGAGAGCTTCCCGCTTGCGCCGGAGCACGGCTGCGCCGCGCGAGAGGCGTTGCAGCCGTCGACTAGCCCGGACCAGGGCCAGGCGCGTCGGGGCGAGCCGGGCCTCACTCATGATCGAGCCGCCCACGTCGCGTCACTGATACGGAGCAGATCCTCACGCGGCAGTGTCTCCAGGAGACGCCATCCCTCGTGCACCGTCTCCGCGATCGTGCGCCGCCCGTGCCCCTGGCCGATGAACTCTGCCTCGAACCGCTCTGCGAAGCCGAAGGCGCGGCGGTCGGCGGGCAACAGCCCCGCTTCGCCTACGATCGCCGCCATCATCCGTGCCTCCCGTCCCCGGGCGTACACGGCGTACAGCTGGTCGGCCCACTCGCGGTGCTCCGGGACGGTATTTCCCGCCCCGATGCCCGCATTCATCAGTCTGGACAGCGACGGCAGAACGTCCACCGGGGGAAACACGCCGCGCCGATGCAGGTCGCGGCTCAGGACTACCTGTCCTTCGGTGATGTATCCGGTGAGGTCGGGGATGGGGTGCGTGATGTCGTCGTCCGGCATGGTGAGGATCGGAAGCTGCGTCACGGACCCGGAGCGTCCGGCCACGATGCCGGCCCGCTCGTACAGGCTCGCGAGGTCGGTATACATGTAGCCGGGATACCCGCGCCGGCCAGGCAGCTCCTCGCGGGCCGTCCCGATCTCCCGTAACGCCTCGCAGTAGTGCGTCATGTCGGCGATGACCACGAGCACGTGCATCCCCGCCTCGAACGCGAGGAACTCCGCCTGCGTCAGGGCCAGGCGCGGGGCGAGCAGGCGCTCGATCGTGGGGTCGCGCGTCTGGTTCATGTACAACACGCTGCGCTCCACCGCGCCGCTGCGCTCGATGCGCTCGAGAAATTCGTCCCCCTCGCGCGCCGTGATCCCGATGCCGGCGAACACGACGGCGAACGCCTCGCCGCGCGGCGCTCGTGCGCCGGCCACGATGCGCGCGGCGAGCTCCAGCGCTGGCAAGCCAGGGCCGGAGAACACGGGAAGCTTCTGCCCACGCACCAGGGTGTTCATTCCATCCAGGGCCGAGATACCTGTCTCGATAAAGTCGCGCGGCCGTGCGCGGCGCACCGGATTGAGAGGAGCTCCCCATACGGGGCGCGACGCCTCACCCAGCGGTGGCGGTAGATCATCGATCGGCTCTCCGGCCCCCGACAACGCTCTTCCCAGGAGCTCCCGGCCCACGATCGCCGTGGCCCCGAGTCCGGTGAGCGTCACCTCGGCCCGGGCCGGGGGCAGGCCCATCGTGTCCTCGAGCACTTGGAGCACGCTGATGTCGCGCCCGGCGTCGATCACCTGGCCGCGGCGCGACGGCTGTCCCGGCACCCTGATCTCCACCCACTCGCCCAGTGCGACGGTGGGGGTACGACGTACGTACAACAGCGGACCCGCCGCGCCCGACGCTCCGTGATAGCGGCGTACGACCGTCATGCGGCCAGCGCCTCCGCGCTCGAGCGGGCATCGGCGGCGCGGCTCGGCACTTCGTCCGACGACGCGCGCCGCACCATCGCCAGCAGGCGCCGCGGCGTGGCGAGATCGAGCTGCTCGAACGTCTTCCCCGCGGCGAGCGCGCGCTGCCCGGCGCGGTATACCGCGAGCGCCGCGCCCACCAGCCGGTACGTCTTATCGAGCGTGGACGACGCGTCGTTGGGGTCGTGCGCGCTCTGACCCAGCACCGTCTCCCGGATCATGCGGGCCGCTTCGAGCAGCAGCCGGTCGGCGTCGACCAGCGCTTCGGGTCCCACCAGCTCCGCGATTTCCCGCAGCTCCCGGTCGCGCTGCAACAGCTCGAGCGTCGCCGAGCGGAGCTCGGTCCAGTCGGCTCCGGCGGACTTCGCAAACCACGCCTCCGTGACATCCGAATAGAGGCTATAGCTTGTTTCCCAGTCGACTGCGGGGAATTGTCGCTGGTGAGCGAGCGCCGGATCGAGGGCCCAGAGTGCTCCCACGACCCGCAACGCAGCCTGGGTGACGGGCTCCGAGAAATCTCCTCCCGGCGGAGAAATCGCGCCGATCACGGTGAGGGCGCCCTCCCGCTCCGGCGTCCCCGCGGCCCTTACCCGTCCGGCGCGCTCGTAGAACTTCCCCAACCGATTCCCGAGATACGTCGGGTACCCTTCCTCACCGGGCATCTCCTGGAGCCGGGCGCCGATCTCCCGCAGTGCTTCCGCCCAGCGCGACAGGCTGTCGGCCATCAAGGCCACCCGGTACCCCATGTCGCGGTAGTACTCGGCCACGGTGACGCCGAGGTACACCGACGCCTCGCGCGCCGCGACGGGCATGTTGGACGTATTCACAACGAGCACGGTGCGGTCCATGACCGGTTTGCCACTGCGGTGGTCGATCAGCTTGGGGAACTCTTCCAGCACTTCCGCCATCTCGTTGCCGCGCTCGCCGCATCCCACGTAGACCACGACGTCCGCGTCGGCGTATTTGGCGAGCGACTGCTCGATCACCGTCTTCCCCGTCCCGAATCCCCCGGGAACCGCCACGCTGCCGCCCTCGGCCACCGGGAAGAGGAAGTCGAACACCCGCTGTCCGGTCACGAGCGGCGCGCCGAGCGGCAGGCGACGGCCGATCGGGCGCGGCTCCCGGACCGGCCAGGCGTGAGAGAGCGTGAGCGGCGTGCCATCCGTCAATCGGCCGAGCGGCTCGTTGACGGTGTACGTCCCCCGCTCGAGCGCTGCGACGATGCCGGATACCGTCGGCGGGACGAGCACCCGGTGCTCGAAGCCCTCGCGCTCGAGCACCGTCCCGAGGACGTCGCCCCCACGGACGCTCGTCCCGACGGGGACGAGGGGGGTGAAGCTCCACTTCGACGTCTCATCGAGCGTCGCGGCGGCCGCTCCGGGATGAACGAAATCGCCCGTCTCGAGTGCCACGCGAGCCAGCGGCCGGCCGACCCCGTCGAGCACGGACCCGAGCAATCCGGGACCGAGCTGGACGGTGAGGGACTGCCCGGTCAGCGTGACCGGCTCGCCGACGCAGAGACCGCTCGTTTCTTCGTAGACCTGTATCGTGGCCCGAAGGCCAACGACCCGAATCACCTCACCGAGCAGACCCTTGTGACCCACGCGCACGAGCTCGTAGAGCGAGGCCTCCCCCAATGGCTCGGCTTCGGCGAGGGCGCCGCTGATGCGGACGAGTACCGGGGAGGGGCCGCTCACCGCAACCTCACGCGATAACCGATCACCTGACGCAGCAGCTCGACGATGTAGGACTCCGCGGCGGTGCGACGTTCGCCCCACTCGGGACCCGGAACGGGCACGACCATCGGCAGGGGGCGGCGCCCCAGCTCGGCACGCAGCTCCAGCGGCAGCGCGTCGTACAACGAATCTTCGAGCAACACCACGCCTGCGGTCGGGTCGCGCAGCAGCTCTTTCAGACGCGCCACGCCCTCCGGTACGTCGAGCGCTTCGTCGCTGCGCACGCCGGCGAGTCGAAACCCCGAAGCGACCTGGGGCCGCGCGAGGACGTGTACGGTGTGGCTCATGCTGCGGTCACCAGCGACGACGCGAGATCCGCACCGGGTGACCTGAGAGCCGCTCCCCAGATGATGCGCTGCAGGTCGATCACACAGGCCCTGAGGCGCAGCGCGAACCAGAGCACCGGGGCGGGACCGAGTGGCGAGAGTCGCGCGCGCTGCTGCAGCTCGTGCACCCGGAGTCGCAACAGCTCGTCTTGCAACCGGTTTGGATCGGACCCCAGATCATGGAACGCAGCCCCCAGCGGCGATGGGGCGAACGCCCGGGCCAGCCGGACCCCCGCCAGACCCGGCCCTCCCGCCGCCGCGGCCTCCTCGAACGTCACGATCGACACGCGAACGCCGCCGGGAAGAAACACATCCTTGGGAACGACGTCTCTCCCAGCCGTTGCCAGGAGGAGAGCGGTCTCGGCATTCGCCAGGTCCAGCGATTCGCGCACGAAGGCGAGCAAGTCGGGGCCGCCGCGCCTGGCGGCCGACAGGGCGCGTGCGGCGAACGTTCGGTCCAGCGCCAGGTCGATCGCGAACGGATCGGGTTCGGCGGATCGGGCCACCGCGCCGAGGGCTGCTCCGTATGGGCTGCCCCACACTTCGAGCAGCGTGACGACGGCCGCGACCGATACCTGACGTGCCAGCTCCTCGAGGGCCCGTTCCGGCAGGGTGGGAGTCGGTATCAACCCCGGCAAGCGTGCATCGGCAGGCGCCCCGCACAACGCACCGCGGAGCACCGCGCGGAGACTTTTGCGATCCTCGTCCTCATAGATGATGGCGAGCGCCGTCACGCGCCGCCCGGCCCAGCGGGCCAAGGTCGCCAGCGCCGCCGACGCCCAGCGGCGGACGGCAAGCTCCAGCTCATCTGGGGGACACACCCCCCCACCGCTCAGGGAAAACCCGAGCCGTCGCAGCTCGGCGGTCAGCGTGGGGACGTCCTGGGCCCGCGACACGAGCTGCAACTGGGCAGCCGAGAGCAGGTGCGTACTCAGCCCTCGTGCCCGCGCGTTCACGTCCTCCCACCGGGTCATGTGCCGGCACCGAGCTGCTCGAACAGCCGTCGGGTCAGCTCAGTCCGGCGCCGCTCGAGCCGCTCCTCGAGGGTGTCCACGACGTCGACGCTGCCGTCCGTGGCCTGCACGAGGAAACCGCTTCCGACGGTGTCGTCGGAGACGACCGACGTGCCCGCCGGTCGCTCCAGCGCCTCGAGCAGAGGGCGAAGCGCCGGCGTGCAGCGGATCACGACGGGTCCTTCTCCGAGCGCTGCAAGGGCGCCCCGGAGAACGGCCAGCAGGCTCCTGCGGTAGGAATCCAGACCGAGCGCGCCGGGCAACAACCCGTGGACGGCGTCGAACACACGCTGCAGCAGGCGCTGCCGGGCTTCGAGGACGGCGCGACGCCCGGCACGACGTGCCGCCGTGAGCGCCTGTTCCAGCTCGTAGCGGTGCTGCCGGTCGAGCTCCTCCAGCGCGAGCCGGCGGCGCTCTCCCAGGCGTGTGGCCGACTCGGCCCTGATGCCGTCTGCCTCGGCCCGCGCCGTTGCACCCAGCCGGTCGATTTCGGTCCTGGCGTCGCGCTCCAGCGCGTCGAGGAGGTGCGTGAGCGCCATCGGTCGGCCCCCCGCTCACCCGGCCCGGACCAGGATCACCACGGCGACGACGAACCCGAGGATCACCATCGTCTCGGGGATGGCGACGAGCAGGATCGCGGTGGTCGACAATTCGGGCTTCTCCGCCATTGAGGCTGAAATGGCGGGACCGATCCGGGACTGGGCCCAGGCGGTCGCCAGCGCCGGGACGCCAACGGCGAGGGCCGCCGCCAGAGTAGTGAGCACGATGTTCATGCAGCCTGCCTCGAGTTGCGGGATGCGGGCCGGGAACGGTCCGGCACGCGTGTCCAATGACCGAACGGTTGATACCGTACGCCACCGGGGGAAAAGAATTTCCCGAAGAACTCCACGTAGTGCAGACGCAGCGCGTGGATCGTCGGGCTGAACATGACAATCGCGAAATTGACGAGGTGAAACAGCAGGGCAAAGACGACACCGACGACGACGCTGCCCATCGCTCCCACCATCTTATTCGCTACGACCGCCATCATCACTGAAGCGACCCCCAGCGCCATGATACGGGCGTAGGAGAGGATGTTGCCCAGGGTCGCCAGCAGCTCGATCGGCGCCACCAGCCCTTCCAGCACGATGAGCACCGGAAACGCAACCAGCAGGGCGGTGACGGCGGGAGTGAAGAATGCCCGAGGCAACACATCAACCGCGGCGAGAAGGCCGACGATGACGAGCACGACCATGACGGCCGAAATACCGCGCCCCATCGCCTGACGCGGGTGGCGCCGCGCACTCACGACGCCGAGGATCAACCCGAGCAGGACGTGCACCACGCCGATGGCGACGGCCAGCAGCAGGAACGGCAGTAGCGCGTCCGCGCGGTCGAACAGGAGCGGCCGCATTCCGAACCAGCGCCGCCCCAGGTCTCCGAACAACTCACCGAACAGAATGCCGGCGATGATGGAGAACAATGCACACGGCCCGATGATCTCCGAGACGTTGCGCAGCGTCGTCCCCGAACGCGACCGCGCATGCAGCAACAGACCCAGCGCCGCGAGGACCACGCCATAGCCGACGTCTCCCACCATCAGCCCGAAGAAGGCCGGAAAGAAGACGGCGACGAAGGGCGTGGGGTCGATCGATCCGTAGCGCGGCAGCGGCATCAGTCCGACGAGCGTTTCGAAGGGGCGCAGGAGACGGGGATTCGAGAGCACGACCGGCGCCTGCTCTGACTCCCACTCCTCCCGCGACACCTCGCTTACCACGACGTCGTCTCCGAACACCGCGCCGAGTCCAGAGTCGAGCCGGTGCCTGCTGCTCGTGGGGACCCAGCCTTCGAGGACGAACGCCCGCGTCGTAACGCCCGTCAGAGGCAGCGCATCGAGCGCCCGGAGGCGGTCATTCAGTGCGGCGCGCGCGGTGCGCAGCGTCGCGCCATGCTCGCGCCCCTGGGCGCGGAGCCGCGCGCGGATCTGCTCGCGCTCGCGCGGGATTTCGCCGAGCCGCTCCAGCATGCGGGGGATCGCGGCCGTGAGGGATTTCCCGCCGTACGCTTCGGGAACGGGGATCTCCTGCACCCGAGCTTCAGCGAGGAGGCGCTCGACCCGGCCGGCGGCCTGAGCCGACACGACGATGAGGACAGCCGTCTCGCCGCTCGGGAGCGGCTGGCTGAACAGCTGGAACTCCTCGCCGATGGCCGTGGACAGCGTGGCACGCAGCTGGGGAATGGTGGCGGTATCGCCTCCGCGCAGCAGCACGTGATACGCCGTGGCGTTAGGCCACAGGGTTTCGCTCTCCAGCAACGCGCGAAACGCGGAGAAGAACTGCTGGTATTTCATGATCAGCGCCCGCTCTTCCTCGAGCGCAGTGGTCCGCGCTGCGAGGCGCTCCGTTTCACGCCGGAGTCGCGACGCCAGCCAGACCCACTTCGCCAGGTCGGCGCGCGTGACGGAAGTCAGAGCCGAGGCCGATCCCTCGGAGACACTGAGAGCACTGAGCGCGCGCTCGACGTCATCGAGCGCCGAAGCCAGGTGGCGGCGCTCACGCTCCTGTGCCGTCGTCAGCTGCACGCGCGCCAGCGGAGCGGCCTCGGGGCTGGACAGGTGGATGAGACTCAGGTCCTGCAGCACGCGCAGCACTTCTTCGAGGCGCTCGCGGGGCCCCAGAATCCGCAGCTTCGCCATGGCGATGATCATGGCGTCTCTTCTACTACGAGTTGATCCACCACATCCCGCGCCAGGGCGCCAATGCGCGCGGCGGGAACGCTGTCGTAGCGCGCGACCTGCTCGGCGGTCTCACGGGCGATCGCCGCCTCACGCTCCCGGCGTTCGGTCGCCGCCGCAAGGGCCTTTGCGCCGGCCGCCGTCTCGACGTCGGCGGCGAGAGCCGCCTCCGCCCGGCGCGACGCCTCCTTCGCGTCCTCGATCAACCGGGCGGCGTCGACGCGCGCCCGGCGGAGCGATTCGTCCAGCCGCTGTTCGGTCGCGATCAGTTTATCGAGATCCACGCCAGCTCCTGCAGACACCTGTCACTAGTCTCACGGCCCGCGCCTTCAGCGATCATGAACCGACCATAAAGGTCTCTTCACTCCAGTTTGGTTGTTGCCTTTCGGATTGATCGGTATCTGTGGAAGAACAATTTCAATCGACCGCACCTGCGGAGGCCCCGCCATGTATTTCCCCACCGCGCATCCCTGGGCCGAAGGTGAGACCCTCGACCAGTACCTCCAACACCGCGGCGTGAGCCGACGTGAGTTTCTCACGTTCTGCGGACAGATGGCCGCCATCCTCGGGCTCGGCGAGCTCGCCACACCGCGCATCGCGAAAGCGTTGACGGCGGTCAAGCGACCGAGCGTCATCTGGCTCTCGCTGCAGGAATGCACCGGCTGCACCGAGTCGGTGCTGCGTGCCGCCGATCCGACGATCGGCGACCTCGTGCTCGACGTCGTGTCGCTCGATTTTCAGGAGAACCTGATGGCGGCGGCGGGGTTCGCGGTGGAGAAGGCCCTGCGCCAGGCCATGGAGAAGAACAACGGCGAGTATCTGCTCGTGGTGACCGGTTCCGTGCCGTTGAACGACGGCGGGATCTACACCACGATCGCCGGTCGCCCGGTGAAGGAGATCCTCGAGGAAGGCGCGAAGGGGGCCAAGGCGGTGATCGCCATCGGGGCCTGCGCCCACTGGGGCAACATCCAGGCGGCGCGACCCAACCCGACCGGCGCCGTGGGCGTCGGCGACATCGTCAAGGACAAGCCGGTGGTGAACATCGCCGGCTGCCCGCCGATCGCCGACGTGGTCACCGCGACCATCGTGCACTACCTGAGCTTCGGCCGGCTGCCGGCGACCGACTACGAAGGCCGGCCGTTGTTTGCGTATGGCGCGCGGATTCATGACCAGTGCCCCCGGCGCGCCAACTTCGATGCCGGGCAGTTCGTGGAGGAGTTCGACGACGAGGCGGCGCGCAAGGGATGGTGCTTGTACCACGTCGGCTGCAAGGGGCCGGCGACGTTCTCACCCTGCCCCATCTTCCAATGGAACAGCGGTACCAACTGGCCGATCGGCGCCGGGCATCCCTGCCTCGGCTGCACCGAGCGGAATTTCTGGGACACGATGACGCCGTTCTACGGGCGCCTCCCCAACGTCCGGGGCTTCGGCGTGGAGCGCTACGCCGACACGCTCGGCGCGGCACTCGCGATCGGCGCGACGGCAGGCGTCGCCGCGCACGCGATCGCCACCGGCGTGCATCAGATGCGAGCACGCCGCAATCTCCCGGTCATCGAAACCCCGACGCAAGGCGAAGGAGGCGGCCATGGCCAGCACTAAGGTCGTCGTCGATCCCATCACCCGGATCGAGGGACACCTGCGCATCGAGGCGCAGGCCGAGAACGGCCGGATCACCAACGCCTGGGCGACGTCGACGCAGTTCCGCGGGATCGAGATCATCATGCAGGGGCGAGATCCGCGGGACGCGTGGGCGTTCACGCAGCGGATCTGCGGCGTCTGCACGGTGGTCCACGCGGTGGCGAGCTGCCGCGCCGTGGAGGATGCGCTCGACATCAAGATCCCCGCCAACGCGAACACGATCCGCAATCTGATCCACGGCATGCAGTTCGTGCAGGACCACGTGATGCATTTCTACCACCTGCACGCACTCGATTGGGTGGACGTGGTCAGTGCGCTCTCGGCCAACCCGGCGGATACGGCAGCGATCGCGAAGAAGATCTCGCCGTGGCCGAACAACTCGGAGACGTACTTCCGCGAGGTCCAGAACCGCGTCAAGACGTTCGTCTCGGGGGGCCAGCTCGGCATCTTCACCAACGGCTACTGGGGTCACCCGGCGTATAAGCTGCCTCCCGCCGTGAACCTGCTGGGCGTCGCGCACTATCTCGAAGCCCTCGACTGGCAGCGGGACGTCATTCGCCTGCACACGATCTTCGGCGGCAAGAATCCCCACCCGAACTTCCTGGTGGGCGGGATGGCGTCGGCCATCAACCTCGATGGGCGCGTCACAATCAACGCGGCGAAGCTGGCCGACATCCATGACATGATCGGGCGGGCACGCCGGTTCGTGGAAGAGGTGTACTGGCCCGACCTGGTCGCGATCGCCGGCTTCTATAAGGAGTGGGGGGCCATCGGCGGCGGGACGGGCAACTATCTCGCCTGCGGCGAGTTCCCCGAGACCGATGTACGCGATCTCAACTCGTTGTATTTCCCGCGCGGCATCATCCTGAACAAGGATCTTTCCAAGGTCGTGCCGTACGACCAGAACCAGGTGAAGGAGTTCATCAACAGCTCATGGTACGAGTACTCCAAGGGAGACACTGCCGGCCTCCATCCCTACGAGGGGGAGACGAAGGCCAAGTACGCGGGTCCTCCGACGCCGTGGACCTACCTGCAGGGCGAGAAGAAGTACTCGTGGATGAAGGCGCCCCGCTACGACGGGAAGCCGATGGAAGTCGGGCCGCTGGCGCGCATGCTCGTCGCCTACGCAGCGGGCCACAATGAAGTGCGGGAGATGGTGAAGGCAGTCCTCGACACCCTGGACGTCGGTCCCGTGGCGTTGTTCTCCACGCTGGGGCGTGTCGCGGCGCGCGGCATGGAGACCGTGCTGCTCGCGCGGCGGCTCGAAGTGTGGTACGGCAAGCTCGTCGACCGGATCAAGAACGGCGACGTGCGCACCTTCGACAACTCGAAGTGGGATCCGGCGAAGTGGCCAGCCAAGGCGCAAGGGTACGGCTACCTCGACGCACCACGCGGCGCGCTGGGTCACTGGGTGCAAATCGAAGATCAGAAGATCTCCCGCTACCAGTGTGTGGTCCCGAGCACCTGGAATTGCTCGCCGCGTGACGGGCAGGGGGTACCCGGACCGTACGAGGCGGCGCTGATGGACCACCACCCCCTCGTCGACCCCGAGAGGCCGATCGAGATCCTGCGCACTATCCACTCGTTCGACCCGTGTATGGCGTGCGGAGTACACGTGCTCGACGCCACCGGCCGCGAGGTGACGGCGCTGAGGGTCCAATGAGCGCCCCTCCGGGGAAGGGGCCGGTGCCGGGTCCGCGGCCGCGGCCCGGCATCTCGCTGGCGCACAAAGTGCCGCCGCCGTCGGGCGACTACCACTGGGTGTACCTGTGGGAGTGGCCGGTCCGGACGATGCACTGGGTGGCGTTCGCCTGCATCCTCGTGCTCGTCATCACCGGTTTCTATATCGGCCGGCCCTACTTCATGACGAGCGGCGAGGCGAGCGCGCACTTTCTGATGGGCTGGGTGCGCTTCCTCCATTTCGCCGCCGCCGGCCTGCTCATCGCGACGGCCATCGTGCGGCTCTACTGGATGTTCGCGGGCAACGAATTCGAGCGGTGGCGTGCTCTGTTCCCGGTGCGCCGCAGCGATTGGGTGAATCTCTGGAAGCAGGTGAAGTTCTACCTGATGATTCAGCCGGAGAAAGCACCGCACTACCTCGGACACAATCCGCTGCAGCAGTTCAGCTACACGGGGATGTACCTGGTGGCTCTGGCCCAGGTCATCACCGGGTTCGCGATGTACGGCCAATCGCGCCCGGGCGGACTCTGGTACACGCTCTTCGGATGGGTCGTGCCGCTGCTCGGTGGCATTCAGATCGTGCACTTCGTGCATCACGTCCTGACGTGGGCGTTCCTGATCTTCATCCCGATCCACATCTATCTCGCCCTGCGGGCCGACCTCCTGGAGCGGACGGGAACGATCTCTTCGATTGTGAGTGGTGGACGGTTCGTCCGCTCGGACGTCGAGTATGTGGACCAACCCAAATAACACCCCGGCCGGTGGTACCGTCGTCATCGGGCTGGGGAATCCGCTCGTGGGTGATGACGGCCTGGGACTCGCCGCGCTCGAGCAGCTTCGTGCGCGCGGTATCGACGGGGACGTCGAGCTCGTCGATGGCGGCACCTGGGGACTCTCCCTGCTGCCGGTGATCGAGTCGGCGGCCCGCGTGTTGTTGCTCGATGCAATCGACGCGGGCGGTCCGCCCGGGACGCTGCACATCCTGCGACGCGACGACCTCCCGCGCTACCTGGCGACGCGGATCTCCCCCCACGAGGTCGATCTCCAGGACGTGCTCGCGCTGGCCGAGCTGCGCGGCACACTGCCACACGAGACCGTCGCCATCGGCCTGCAACCCGGCCGCGTGGAGACCGGCTGCGAGTTGAGCGAGGCGGTGCGCACCCGCCTGGATGATCTCGTCGCCGCCGTCGAGCATCAGCTCGCCGCGTGGCGCCCCGTGACAGGCACAGCGAGTCCTCCCGTCCATGCATGAGCTCAGCGTCGCCCTCGAAGTGTGCCGCATGACCGAGGCGCGCGTCGGAGCGGCAGGCCCCGGCGCGGTCCGGGAAGTCGGCCTCGAGGTCGGCGACGACGCCGGCGTCGAGATCGGCAATCTGCAATTCTGCCTCGAGGCGTTGCTCGCCGAGCCGCCGTTCGCGGGCGCGCGACCCGTGATCCTGCGACGCGCGGGCGACGTGCTGCGCCTCGCCTACCTGGAAGTGGATGATGGCTGTCCGAACGATTGACGTGCGCGAGCGGGTCATGGCGAGGAACGACGAGATCGCGGGCCAGGTGCGCGCGCGACTCCAGGCCGCTCAGGTGCCGGCGCTGAACCTCGTGTCGTCGCCGGGCGCCGGGAAGACCCAGCTGCTGGAGCGCACGCTGGCCGATCTCGGGAGCGAGCTCGCGCTCGCCGTCGTCACCGGGGACGTGCAAACGCAGAACGACGCCGACCGGCTCGCTCGACACACCGACCGGCTGGTTCAGGCCGTGGTGACCCACGGCGCCTGTCACCTCGATGCCCGCCAGGTGTTGACCGCGATCGAGGCGATCGACCTCGCCGCCACCGATCTCTTGTTCATCGAGAACGTCGGCAACCTGGTGTGCCCGGCGAACTGGGACCTCGGCGAGGACGCGAAGGTCGTCCTGTTTTCCGTGACGGAGGGCGAAGACAAACCCGTCAAGTATCCCACCATGTTCGAGCGCGCCCGCGCCGTGGTGCTCACCAAACTCGATCTCCTGCCCTACGTGCCGTTTCAGGTGGACCGCGCGGTGGCGTTCGCCCTGCAGGTGAACCCGAACCTCGAGATCGTGCGCACCTCGGCCCTCACGCCGGACGGAATGGCGTCGTGGTACGGATTCGTTCGGTCGCTGGTGCGCGTCGGAGTGCCGCGGTGAACGTGCCGACGCCCGTCCCCGCCGCGGCCCGGTTGCGCGTAACGGGAGTGGTCCAGGGGGTGGGGTTCCGGCCGTTCGTGCATCGGTTGGCCGCGCGCCGTGGCCTCGCTGGCTGGGTGCGGAACACCGCCGGCGAAGTACAAATCGAGATCGAGGGTCCCGCTGAGGCGATCGCCGATTTCCGCCGCGCGCTCGAGTGCGAAGCCCCCACGCTCGCCCACATCGAACGGGTGGAGATCGAGCCGCTGCCGGCCATGGGACGGACGGCGTTCGAGATCCGGCCCAGCGCCCTCGATCCCGAGCGCCGCCAGCCGGTCTCCCCTGACGCGGCGGTATGTGCGGCGTGCGAGGCAGAGCTGTTCGATCCCGGGAACCGCCGCTATCGCTATCCGTTCATCACGTGCACCGACTGCGGTCCGCGCTTCACGGTGATCGAGGCGATGCCCTACGACCGCGAACGCACCAGCATGCGGGAATTCCCCCTATGTCCGGAGTGTTCGCGCGAGTACCACGACCCCGCAAGCCGCCGCTACCACTCCGAGACCAACAGCTGTCCAGACTGTGGTCCACGGTTGTGGCTGCAGCGGGGCGTTACGGCGCCCGGCACGCCGCCCGATGACGATCCGATCGCCGTTGCAGCCCGCCTGCTGCGGGCCGGGCAGATCGTGGCGGTGCGCGGGCTCGGCGGTTTCCACCTCGCGTGTGATGCGACCAACGAGTCCGCTGTCCATCTTCTCCGGGCACGCAAGCAGCGCGAGCAAAAACCCTTCGCCGTCATGGTTCGCACCCTGGAACAGGCACGCGCCCAGGTGCTCGTGACCCCGGCGGAGGCCCGGCTCCTGACTTCTCGCGAGCGCCCCATCGTCCTGATGCGCCGCATCCCGGACGCGACAGTCGCTCCCTCGATTGCTCCGGGCCTCGACACGGTGGGTGTGATGCTGGCGTACACGCCGCTGCATCACCTGCTGCTCGCCGCAGCCGGTTGGCCGCTCGTGATGACCAGCGGCAATGCCAGTGAAGAGCCGATCGCGATCCGGAATGCGGATGCCCTGGGCCGGCTCGCCGGGTTGGCAGATGCGTTTCTGCTGCACGATCGGGAGATCACCGGGCGCTACGACGATTCCGTGCTCCGCATCGCCGGGGACGCTCCCATCTTCGTGCGCCGCGCCCGCGGCTACGCCCCATTGCCGGTGGATCTGCCGCACGAAAGCCCGGTGCCGCTCGTGGCCGTGGGGGCACATCTCAAGAACACGTTCACGCTGGTGCACGGCCGGCGGGCCTGGGTCAGCCAGCACATCGGGGACCTCGAGAATCTCGAGACGCTGGAGCACTTCCAGGAAACGCTGCGGGACTTCCGGCGACTGTTTCGCGTGGAGCCCGAAGTGGCCGTGCGCGACCTCCACCCGGCGTACCTGTCCAGCCGCATCGCCGGTGAGCTCGGGTGCCGTCGCATCATTTCCGTGCAACATCACCACGCGCACATCGCCGCGGTGCTCGCGGAACATGGGTACACCGGTCGCGCGCTCGGCGTGGCGTTCGACGGAACGGGGTATGGCGACGATGGACTCGTGTGGGGCGGTGAATTCCTCGTCGCCGACCTCGCGGGATACACCCGCGTCGGACACCTGCGCTACGCCCCGCTGCCAGGCGGGGATGCCGCCGCCCGCGCGCCATGGCGCGTCGTCCGGGGGTATCTCGCGCTCGATCCGACGGTGGCGCCGGCGTTCGCTCCTGCGTTCGCGCAGGTCGAGCAGCACGCGCTCGCGTTCGTCGACCAGCAGATCGCCGCGCATCTCAACACGCCCCTCGCGTCTTCGATGGGACGGCTGTTCGATGCCGCCGCGGCGATCCTCGGCGTGCGCTCGGTTGCGCAGTACGAGGGACAGGCCGCGATGGAGCTCGAAGCATTGGCGGGGAACCGGCCAGAAGAACCCCTGCCGTTCCCTGCCCGGCAGACGGCGGACGCGATATGGGAGCTCGACCCCCTGCCGCTGCTCGTGGCACTGGGCGAGGCCGTTGCACGCGGAGGGGACAGGGGAGCGCTCGCGGCCGCGTTCCACGAAAGCGTCGCGGCCGGAGCGGCCGAGCTCGCCGCTCGCTGTGCGGCGGATCGCGGACTGACCACCGTGGCGCTCGGCGGCGGCTGTTTTCAGAACGCACGGCTCCACGAGGTGATCCGCCGGCGGCTGGAACATCGGGGACTCCGCGTTCTCGTGCCGCGTCGGCTCTCTCCCAATGACGGGGCCATCAGTTACGGACAGGCAGCGGTGGCAGCAGCGCTTCTCTCCCGGGAGGTTTGCCAATGAAGATTCCCGCGTCGATCCGGTACGAGCATGAGTCGCTCCACCGCGAGCTGGCCGACGTCAGCCTGGAAAGCGGCAAGGTCGGTGAGGCGGCCCGTGCCCTGGCGCAGCTCATGCACCCACACTTCCTGCGGGAGGACGAGTACGCCATGCCCCCTCTGGGGTTGCTGGCGCGATTGGCACGCCATGAGGTCTCGCCCGACATGGCGGATGCCCTGCCGCTCATCGCGCGCCTCAAGGAGGAAATGCCCCTGATGCTCGAGGAGCATCGGGCCATCAAGGGCGCGCTCCAGCTACTCGAACAGGCGGCCGACGCCGACGGCAAGCCGGAAATCGCCGATTTCGCGCGCCGTCTCGCCCTGCACGCCCGATCGGAGGAAGAGATCCTCTATCCGGCGGCGATCCTCGTGGGGGAGGTCCTCACACAACGTCTCGCCACCGCCGGCCACGGCACGCAACGATAGGAGAGCGATCCATGTGTCTGGGAGTGCCGGGACGGGTCATTGAGATCCGAGGGACTACCGCCATCGTCGACTTCTTCGGCGTGCGGCGCGAGACGCGGCTCGACGTCGTGGACGAGCAGGTGGGACCGGGCGATTACATCCTGAACCACGTCGGCTTCGCCATCCGCAAGATCCCCAGCCACGAGATCCAGGACACCCTGGCCCTCTACGAGCTGCTCCTCAAGGAAACCGAGGGGGACATGATGGCCGCCGACGTCCGGGGCGAAATCGAGGGTGTGCGCCAACGGCGAGAGCCCGATGCCTGAGACCCTGCTGAGTGAAGGCGTCGGTGAGCTGCGCTTCCGCGATCCCGCCAAAGCCAAGGCGCTGGCGGGCGCACTCGCTCGAGTGGTAGCCGAAATCGGGCGGACTCCGGTCTCGGTGATGCATGTCTGCGGCAGCCACGAACAGGCAATCGCGAAGTTCGGGTTGCGGGCAGTGCTGCCGCGCGACCTCAACGTGATCATGGGGCCGGGATGCCCGGTGTGCGTCACCGATGTCCCCGAGGTCGACGAGGCGATCGTACTCGCTCAGGACGGCGTGCGGATCGCGACGTACGGTGACATGCTGAAGGTCCCGGGGAGCGTCAAGTCCCTCGCCGACGCCCAGGCCGAGGGGGCGCGGGTCGACGTCGTGTACAGCGCGGCGCAGGCCGTGGAGCTGGCCCGCGACACGACCGAGGACGTGGTGTTCTTCGCGAGCGGCTTCGAGACCACCGCCGTGGCGACGGCGGCCGTCGTACTCTCCGTTCCCCCCGGCAATTTTTCCGTACTGTCGGCGCACAAGTACATCCCTCCGGTGATGGAGATCGTCGCCGAGATGCCGGATACCCGGGTCGAAGGGTTTCTGGCCGCCGGGCACGCGGCGACGATTACCGGGTCCGCGATCTTCGAGCGGTTCGTCGAGCGGCACAAGATTCCCGTCGTGGTCGCGGGCTTCGAACCGCTGGACATCCTCGGCGGGCTCGTGAAGCTCGTCGAGCTGGTCCGCGACCGGACGCCGAGGGTCGTGAACATGTACCCGCGCTGCGTCACCCCCGAGGGAAACCGCAACGCCCAGTCGCAGCTGTGGCGGGTATTTCGCACCGTGGGAGGCAACTGGCGTGGCATTGCCCACGTGCCGAACGGCAACCTGCGGCTGCGGGACGAGTTCGCTGAGGTCGACGCCCGCCGCAAGTACGACATCGACGTGCGCCGCTTGTGGACGCGGGCCCCGTCGGCGCTGACCCAGGTCTGCATCTGCGGCACCATCATGGCCGGAACGGCGAGCCCGCACGAGTGCTCGTTGTTCGGCAAGCAATGCGTTCCGGACTCGCCGGTCGGTGCCTGTATGGTGTCGAGCGAGGGCACCTGCAAAATCTGGTATCAGTACGGAGGGCACCCCGACTTATGACCGCGACCACCACCACGACGGACCGGGACGCCATCATTTCCCTGCGACACGGCGCCGGCGGGCGCGCCATGCGCCGGCTCATCGCCGAGACCCTCGCCGTCGGCTACGCGCCGGCGCCGGTGGACGGCATCGGGCTTGGTGCGATGGATGACGGGGCTGCGCTCAGGATCGGAGACCGCTGGCTCGTCGTCACCACCGACTCGCACGTCGTGCACCCGATCTTCTTCCCCGGCGGCGACATCGGCCGGCTCGCCGTGGCGGGAACGGTCAACGATCTGGCGATGATGGGAGCAACGACACCGCTGGGACTCACCTGCGCGGTGATCATCGAAGAAGGCTTTCGACGCAGCGACCTCGAGCGGATCCAGCGCTCGATGCAGGAGACCTGTCGCGAGGCCGGCGTCACGATCGTCACCGGCGACACCAAAGTCATGGGGCGGGGCGAGCTCGACGGCATCGTGATCAACACTACTGGCGTGGCCCTGACCGATGCCGTCATCCCGGACGCCGGACTGCGGTCCGACGACCGGATCATCCTCACCGGGTCGATCGGCGATCACGGCATGGCGCTGATGGTCAAACGCCACGGTCTCGCGATCGATGCCGAGCTCCGCTCCGACGTGGCGCCGATCAACGGCCTGATCGCGGCGGCCCTGGCGGCGGCGCCGGGGGCGGTCACGGCGCTGAAGGACCCCACCCGGGGCGGCGCGTCCAGCGCGCTGCATGAAATGGCGGAAAAGAGCGGGGTGGGAATCGTGATTCACGAACCCAAGGTCCCCCTCTCGCGCACCGTACGGGCGGCCGCGGAGATGCTCGGCCTCGATCCGTTCCAGATCGCGAACGAGGGCAAGGCGATCCTGGGCGTCCGGCCCGACGCGGCAGACCGGGTCCTCGCGGCGCTCCAAGCCCATCCGCTGGGCGGAGCCGCCGAGCTGATCGGCGAATGCATCGCCGACCATGTCGGCCGCGTGATCCTCGATACGGGGATCGGGCGCCGCTTGCTCGTGGAATCGGAGGGCGAGCCCCTTCCCCGCATATGCTGACGCCTGGGGAGAACGCCATGGAGCACATCCGGATGTCTCGCGAAGACGCCGTGGGCATCATCACGCTCGACCGCCGCGACTGCTTCAACGCGATGGACGTCCGGATGGCTCAGGACTTCCGGAAGGCGGGACTCCAGTTCGCTCGCGATGAGGCCGTCCGCTGCGTGGTGATCCGCGGTGTCGGTGGCGTGTTCTGCAGTGGTGCGGATCTCAAGTACGTCCGGGCGCGTGGAGCGACGAGCGACTTCGGATACCTGCATCCGGAGGGCAGTGCCCCGGCACAGGGATATGGCGAGAGCTTCAAGCAGATCCTCGAGTATCTCCACAGCACAATTTCGGAGATCCGGCGCGCACCGAAGCCATTTCTCGCCGCGGTGGATGGCATCGCGGCCGCGGGCGGATTCGGCATTGCGATGGCGTGCGACCTGGTCCTCGCCTCGGAGCAGTCGTCGTTCGAGTGGGCCTACCACAAGACCGGCCTCACCGGCGCAGAAAGCTCGACGTTCTTCCTGCCGCGGCTCGTCGGCCTGCGCAAGGCGATGGAGCTCGTCTTGCTGAATCCGCGTCTGTCGGCGCACGAGGCGAAAGCCGCCGGACTGATCACGGCCGTGTTCCCCGACGCGTCGTTCGACGCCGAAGTGCTGGCGCTCGCCCGGCGCCTCGCGGCGGGGCCGACGAAGGCGTATGGGGTCGCCAAGACGCTGCTGAATGCCGCGGCCGGCGTCGACCGGCTCGACTATCACCTCGATGAGGAGCTGCAACAGCTCGCGCGAATCGCCGACGGCCCGGATTTCGCCGAGGGGCTGGCGTCGTTCTTCGAGAAGCGGGCGCCCGCGTTCAGCGGCGAATCAGCCTCGACCGCCGCTCCGCTTCGCGACGCAGCGCCGGCAGGAGCAGCCAGCGGATCATCACGATCCCGATCCCGAACACCCGCCAGTAGCGCCGGAACTTCTGCCGTGCCGCCTCGTCGGTCGCCACCACCCGGGTCTCGTGGCGGAAGCGGGTGAGCGAATCCCCCAGCGGCTCCGCCTCGAGGGTCCACACAATTTTCACAAGATCGGGCTCTGCGAAGGCGAGGAATCGGTCCTCCGGTACGGCCGTGAACGTCACATCAGCCTTCCACGGTTGCGTGACCCCACCCATGACCAGCTCTCTGCCAGGACGCTGAGCAAGGACACCCCAGCCCAGCGCTTTCGTCTCCGCCACGAGCCCTTTCTCGAACAGCTCGGCCGACGGGGGGGCGCCGCCGAGCAGCTTCGCCCGCAGCCAGAAGATGGCGCGGATCAGTGGAATGGAGCGCAGGTTGAAGTTCTCCGCCACGTCGAAGACGAGGTCGGCCGGTGCGCGGATGATGACTTCGTGGCGCTCCGTGATGTCCGCGTGCGGCAGAAAGCGCTCGATCAGCCTGCCTTCCTCCAGCGCCACGGAGGGCGGGATTGGGGTGGTAGCGGTCGTCATCGTTCGTGCCCTCCCATTGCCATCGGAGTCGATTCGCGCGTCACCAAGGGAGACGAACCGATCCGGGTCAGAAACCTCCAGCTCAGGGCGATGCCGGCGAGCGTCAGCGCGACGAAGAACGCCGTATAGGCCGGAGGTGACCCGAAGCCCTGGCGGGCGCTGAACCAGATCATCACCGCCACCCAGAGGCCGACGGTCGATGCCTTGACGAGCAGCATCCCGGCCAGCACGTAACCCCACGGTCGACCCCGCAACAGCATCACCGCGGCGATCACGAACGCCGGCAATACGATCCCCAGATCGAAGACGTGGACGATGTTCGTGGGCGCCTCGAACTGCACGACACTGGCAGGAACGCTACCGCGAAGCAGCGCACCGACCTCCTCCGCCAGCCACAGCGCCGCCACCATCACGGCGATCAGGATCAGGTACCCGGCGACGGACCGCACCGGCGCACGCTTCGCGCGCTCACACAGCAGGGCCGCATCGGTCCCGACTACTCCGATCGTCAACGTGAAGACCGACAGGCCGAAGAGGGCAAGGTACGCGAGGAACAGGGGGTTCCAGCGCACGCCGAGGGCGTACATGCCATAGGCATAGACCAGGTATCCCAAGGCGCCAAGCCACAACAGCCGGCTGCGCAGCGATCCGCGTTGCATCGCGATCGCGCTGACAGCCAGGAGCGGGATCCCGATGCAGAGAGTGACGAGGTCGGTGCCCAGGTTCTGGGGCAGGAGCAAGGCCGGGTCGCGGTAGAACCCGGGAACGAGCAGGCCGGTCAGATGCACCGGGATCGCCAGCACCACGATGAGCGCCGTCAGCCATCGCTCGGACCGTTTCATGCCGCCACCAGAGCCCGGCGTTCTGCCTCGGCCTTGATCCGCAGCAGCGCTCGCCGCATGACGAGGGCGACGCCGGGAACGATGAGGCGCCAGTAGATGCCGAACTTGCGTCGGGCCACGGCGTCCGTGGTGGCGGTGCGAGCTTCGTAGCGTACGATCGACCCGCGTCCCGCCGGCCGGACGGCGAGGCTGATGGCCAGCTTCGCGTTGCCCGGCTCCCGGAAGGAGATGAACTCAGCGCCGCTCACCGGCCGCGCGCCGTAGTCGTTGCGCCAGAACCGACCCGCCGCGCCGATCACGAGCTCGGTGCCGGGCTCCTCGGCGAGCCGGATGAACCCGGGGCCGATCTGCGCCATGTCGCCAAAGGTCACCCGTTGCGGAACGGGCGGAGGCGCCTCCACCCGCAACCGGCGCGCCAGGCGCAACGGGAGCTCGCGCAGCGCGAACAGAAAATCGATAACGGGGTCGCGGAGATCAGTCTCCCGGATGGCGGCGTAGGCGGTCTCCGGCGGCGCGACGACGCTCACCTCGCACACATGCGTGGCGTCGAACGTCGGGAGGTAGCGATCGATGAGCATTGGGATTCTCCTCATGACGACGAGCGAGAGTCGAGCTCGAGCAACAGCACCGTTTTCAACTTTTCCGGCTTGGTACGCCGCGGATCGCTGAGGTACACCTCCGCGTGCGTGTTCCCGGGCGTGAGGCCCGATCCCGTCACGACTGCGGCAATGCGCTCGATGCTCGCGCCTTCGGTTGCGTAGGGCCCGATGTGCAACACCCTGCCGCAGCGGGCCGCGGGCAGCTCCGACAGCGCGACGCGGGCAACCTCCGGGTTGCCTGCCAACTTCCCACCCTTCTTGTGCTGCGCGATCTCGACTATGCGAGCCAGCTCAGCGGCATTCACGTCCTGGGGCAGCGCGATCCGGAGCTGCCAGCACCACGACTCGCGGGGCGTGTCGGGCAGGCGCCGCGTCGGATGGTCCGTCCACCAGCGCGCTTCCAGCGGGCCGATCTTGAAGTCCCGCCGGCCGGCCTTCTTGCGGCCAAACTTGAGAGCGTACGCCACACCGTAGATCGCGGTGACACAGTTCAAGAAGGTCTGGCCTTCAGGTGCTCCCTGTCCGTCGAGGGTGAGGACGGTTCGAGTCGGAACGGGGACGATGTCGGGCGTCGTGCTGGCGTCCCACAGCACCCGTGGCATCGGCAGCGGCGCCGCCGCGCTCTTGACCTGCATCGTGCGTGTCATAACCGCCTCGAGCATTTCGGTTCGTGACCGCAACATCACCGGACGTGGCACAAGACGCGGTGAAGAGCGCCTGAAGAGTCTCTTGCCAAGCCTCGAAGCGGCGATGCAGCTTAGGCCCCCCTATGTCCATGTCCGGCACGGCAACCGAGCGCGGCGCACTCGCCCGCCACCTGGGTCTGGGCGCCGTCACGGCGCTCGTCATCGGCGAGGTGATCGCCGTCGGGATCTTCCTCACGCCCGCGGGCATGGCGCGCTCCCTCGGCTCACCATTCTGGTTGTTGGTGGTGTGGCTGCTGATGAGTGCGATGGCGCTGTGCGGCGCGCTCTGTTACGGCGAGCTGGCGGCCCGATTCCCCGAAGCCGGTGGTGGATACGTGTACCTCCGCGAAGCCTATGGGCCGGCGGTCGCGTTCCTCTACGGGTGGAAGTGCATGCTGGTTATGGACCCGGGAATCACCGCGGCGTTGGCGGTGGGTCTTGCGAGCTACGTGGGGTACGTCGTCGCGCTCTCGCCCGGCGCCCAGAAGGCGGTGGCGGTCGTCACGGTGCTGGTGCTCGCGGCCGTCAACATCATCGGCGTGCGATTCGGCTCACGGCTGATGCAATGGTTCACCGCGCTCAAGCTGGGTGCCCTCGCGGTGATCGCCGTTCTGGCACTCGCACTGCGCGCGGGGAGCTGGTCGAACTTCGTGCCGTTCGTCGCCCAGCGTGCCGGCTCAGATCCAATGCCCGGTGCCCTCGCCCCGGCACTGGTGGGGGCATTCTTCGCGTTCGGCGGCTGGTGGGAGATCAGCAAACTCACCGGCGAGGCCCGAGACCCGGCGCGGACGGTGCCGCGGGCACTGGCGATCGGCGTGGCGGCGGTCGCCGCGGTCTACATCCTCACGAGCGCCGTGTTCCTCTATTTGGTCCCGCTCGAGCACGTGACGTCCGGCGAAGCGTTCGCGGCCCAGGTGGGAGAGGTGTTGTTCGGCAGCGCGGGCGGGCGAGTGTTCGCGGGGATCGTGATCGTCGCGGTGCTGGGCAGCCTGCTCGCTCTCCTGATGGCGCTGCCACGGGTGTACT
>Ga0310810_10001701_pt1 | contig 23257 bp, 22 predicted proteins | sample NCmetagenome_FD_207641 | JGI IMG/M metagenome (GOLD analysis project Ga0310810, IMG submission 207641) | Soil microbial communities from experimental microcosm in Duke University, North Carolina, United States - NC | ecosystem: Engineered > Artificial ecosystem > Soil microcosm > Unclassified ... | reverse complement strand
TGCTCGTTGCGACGTTCGCGTCGCTGCACGTGATCGCGCTGCCCGTCGCGCTCGGGCTCGTGCTCGGCGCCAACCTCGGCAGCGGCATGCTCGGCATGCTGTCGACGATGCGTGCCGCGCCCGAGGCGCGCCGGGTCACGCTCGGCAATTTCCTGTTCAAGCTGATCGGCTGCATGCTTGCCGTGCCGCTCGCCGGTCACCTCGACCAGTGGATCGCGGGCATCGGGCTCGACCCGGCGCGCGAGGTCGTGCTGTTCCATCTGTTCTTCAACGTGACGATCGCCGCGCTGCTGCTCTTCTGGACCGAGCAGATCGCGAAAGTCGCCGAGCAGATCCTGCCCGCGCGGCCGGCGTCGGAGGACCCGACGAAACCGCGCCATCTCGATCCGTCGGCGCTCGACACGCCAAGCCTCGCGATCGCCTGCGCGGCGCGCGAGGCGATGCGCATCGGCGACGTCGTCGAGCACATGCTGACCGGCATGCTGACGGTGCTGACGACGAACGACCGGACGCTCGCCGAGCGGCTGCGCAAGATGGACGACGTCGTCGACGAGCTCTACACCGCCGTGAAGCTCTACCTGACGCAGATCCCGCGCGAGGCGCTCGAGCAGCGCGAAGGCCGGCGCTGGGCCGACATCGTGTCGTTCGCGATCAACATGGAGCAGGTCGGCGACATCATCGAGCGGATCCTCGGCGACCTCGAGGACAAGAAGATCGACAAGGGGCGCAACTTCTCGGAAGCCGGCATGACGGAGATCTGCGACCTGCATGCGCGGCTCGTCGCGAACCTGCGCCTCGGGCTGTCCGTGTTCCTGAACGGCGACCTGAAGCACGCGCAGGAGCTCCTTGCGCAGAAGGTGCTGTTCCGCGACCTCGAGCGCGCCTACGCGAACTCGCACCTCGGGCGGCTTGCCGGCAACACCGTCGACAGCATCGAGACCTCGTCGCTGCATCTCGACCTCATCTCGGATCTGCGGCGCATCAATTCGCACATCTGCTCGATCGCCTATCCGATTTTGGAGGAAGCGGGCGTGCTCGCGCGCACGCGCCTCAAGACCGACGAGGCCGCGGCGTCGGCATCGGCCGAGCGCATGGCGATGCCGCTCGCCGACAACGCGGGCACTGCCTGGCAGAAGCGCAACCCGAAGACCGCGTGATGCCGCGCGCGGCCGTGGCAGAAGTCCGATCCCGCCACACGATTTCGCAAGTCCGCACATCCGGCGCAGGCGCGTCCGCGTAAGCCCATGCCGCAGGAACTGTCGCTCGGCATCACGCTCGCCGTCCTCGGCGCGGGCCTGCTGCACGCCGGCTGGAACGCGCTGCTCAAGGCGGCGCCCGGCGGCGAGCCGATGCTCGACACCGCAACCGTCGTCGCCGGCTCGTGCATCTGGGGCGCGCTCGCCCTGCCCTTCGTCGGCACGCCGGATCCGGCCGCGTGGAAGTTCGTCGCCGGCTCGACGGTCATTCATTTCGCGTACTACGTGACGCTCGCGCACGCGTATCGTACCGGCGACCTGTCGTTCGCCTACCCGCTGATGCGCGGCACGGCGCCGTTGCTCGTCGCGGTGCTGGGCATCGCGTTCCTGCATGAGCTGCCGAGCCCGCATGCGCTGGTCGGCATCCTGCTGATCTGCACGGGCATCGTCAGCATCGCGTTCGTGCGCCGCGAACGCCATTCTCGCGCCGCGGCGGGCTGGGCGTTCACGAACGCCTGCGTGATCGCCGCGTATACGCTCGTCGACGGCAGCGGCGCGCGCGCGTCCGGCAACCCGATCGCGTACGTCACGTGGCTGATCACGATCGAGGGCTTGCCGTTCATCGCCTGGATCCTGTGGCGCGGCCGGCGCGCGGCCGCCTCGTATCTCGGGCGGAGCTGGCGGCGCGGCCTGCTCGGCGGTGCGGCAAGCCTTGGCGCGTACGGGATCGTGCTCTTCGCGATGACGCGCGCGCCGGTCGCCGCGGTGGCCGCGTTGCGCGAGACGTCGGTGCTGTTCGCGGCGCTGATCGGCGCCCTGTGGCTCAAGGAAGGATTCGGCGCGATGCGTTTCGCGGGCGCTGCGAGCGTCGCGGTCGGCATCGCGGCGCTGAAACTGTGATTCCCGCGCATGCGCACGTCGTCATCGTCGGCGGCGGCATTGCCGGCGCATCGGCGGCCTATCACCTGACGAAGCTCGGCGTCGCCGACGTCGTGCTGCTCGAGCAGGGGCGCCTCACCTGCGGCACGACGTGGCACGCGGCGGGACTCGTCGGCCAGATGCGCGCGACGCGCAATGCGACGCGGATGAGCCGCTACGGCATCGAGCTCTACGCGTCGCTCGAGCGCGAGACTGGGCTCGCGACCGGCTGGAAACCGTGCGGCAGCGTCAACGTCGCGAAGACGCGCGAGCGCATGCAGCTCATGCGCCGCCAGATGGCGCGCGCGCGGAGTTTCGGCGTCGAGTTCGAATGGCTGACACCGCAGGACGTGGCGGCGAAGCTGCCGCTCCTTCGCACCGACGATCTCGCCGGCGGCGTCTGGATTCCCGGGGACGGCAAGGCGAATCCGACCGATCTGACGCAATCGCTCGCGAAGGGCGCGCGAGTGCGCGGCGCGAAAATCTTCGAAGGCGTCAGCGTCGCCGGCGTCGACGTGCACAACGGCCGCGTCAGCGGCTTGCGCTGGCGCACGGTCGACGCGCAAGGCGCGATCGGCTGCGAATTCGTCGTCAATTGCGCAGGCCAGTGGGCGCGCGAGTTCGGCGCGTTGGCGGGCGTCGCCGTGCCGCTGTCGTCCGCCGAGCACTTCTATCTCGTCACCGAGCCGATCGCGGGCGTGTCGGGCGACATGCCGGTCATCCGCGATCCCGACGGCTACATCTACTTCAAGGAAGAGGTCGGCGGCATCGTGATGGGCGGCTTCGAGCCGGTCGCGAAGCCTTGGGACGTCGCGCGCATTCCGGACCGCTTCGAGTTCCAGCTCCTGCCGGAAGACTGGGACCAGTTCGAGCTGCTGATGCAAAACGCGATGCACCGGATGCCGGCATTGGAAACGGCGCCCGTCAAGCTGCTGCTGAACGGTCCCGAAAGCTTCACGCTCGACGGCAATTTCCTGCTCGGCGAAGCGCCGGAGCTGCGCGGCTATTTCGTCTGCGCGGGATTCAATTCCGCGGGGATCGCGAACGCCGGCGGCGCGGGAAGGCTCGTCGCCGAGTGGCTGATCGCCGGCGAGCCGCCGTTCGACGCGTTCGACGTCGATGTCCGCCGCTTTTCTTCGCTGCACGTCAATCGTCGTCACCTCGCGGACCGGACCGTCGAAACGCTGGGGCTGCATTACGCGATGCGCTGGCCGCGCGAGGAATTGCAGTCGGTGCGGCCGCTCCGCCGCTCGCCGCTCTACGAGCGCCTGCACGCGAAGCGCGCGGTGTTCGGCACGAAGAACAACTGGGAGCGCGCGAACTACTTCCTGCCGCCCGGCGCGTCCGAGCCGGCGCCGACGCTCGACACGCCCGGCTGGCTGCCGTACGTGCTCGAAGAACAGCGCGCGTGCCGCGAGGACGTCGTCGTATTCGACCAGACGTCGTTCTCGAAATTCGTGCTGAAGGGCCGCGACGCGCTCGCGGTGCTCGAGCGCCTGTGTGCGAACCGGATCGACGTGCCGGTCGGACGCATCGTCTACACGGCGCTGCTGAACGACCGCGGCGGCTTCGAGAGCGACGTCACGGTGACGCGGCTCGGCGCGAACGAATTCTTCATCCTGACCGGCACCGCGCAGACGACGCGCGATTTCGCCTGGATCGAGCGGCACATCGGCGACGGCGAGCACGCGTCGCTCGTCGACGTGACGAGCGCCTTCTCGATCCTGTCGCTGATGGGGCCGCGTGCCGAAGCGCTGCTCGCCTCGCTGTCGCGCGACGACGTGTCGAAGGCGGCGCTGCCGTTCGGCGCGGCGCGGACGATCGACGTCGGTTATGCGCAGCCGCGCGCGGCGAGGATCAGCTACGTCGGCGGGCCCGGCTACGAGTTGTGCGTGCCGACCGACCAGTGCGCCACGCTCTACGACGCGCTGTGGCGGGAAGGCGAGGGTTTCGGCCTGCGCGACGCGGGCTATTACACGATCGATGCGCTGCGCATCGAAGCCGGCCGCTGTGCATGGGGCGCGGAGCTGTCGCCCGACGAGACGCCGCTCGAAGCCGGCCTTGCGCGCGCGGTCGCGTTCGACAAGCCGAACTTCATCGGCCGCGACGCGGTGCTCGCGCAGCGCGAGCGCGGCGTCGCGAAGCGCCTCGTCCGGTTCACGCTCGACGATCCGCACGCATTCGCATGGGGAGGCGAACCGCTGCTGGCGGACGGCCGGCCGGTGTCCGAAGTCACGTCGGCCGGATACAGTCGCACGCTCGGGCGAAGCGTCGTGTTCGCGTACGTCAAATCGCGTGCCGCCGTTCCGCTCACCGACGCGACGATCGCCTGTTCACGCTACGAGATCGACATTGCCGGAACGAACGCCGGAGCGACGCCTATAATGCGTGGCAGCCCGTCGCAGACCGCCTCCTGAGCTTCCACCGATGAACTCGAACCACGATCCTGCGGGCGGCTTCGCGGCGCTCGCCCGGCATCTTCGCTCGCGTCGCGACAAGATCCTCGACGCGTGGCGGCGAGCCGCGCAACGCGATCCCGAGGTCACGACGTCCACCGCGCTGTCGCGTGTCCAGTTCTACGACCACATTCCGCGCATCCTCGACGCGCTCGAGCGCCGCCTTCGCGCCGACGACCTTCGCGATTCGATCGAGGCGCAAAAGGACGAGAACGAAAGCGCCGAGGGCCACGGGCTTCTGCGGTGGCAACAGGGTTACGACGACGAGGAGGTGATGCGCGAGTGGATCGCGCTCGACGCCTGCCTTGCCGACGAGGTGCAGGCATTCGCCGATGCGAATCCGGGGTTGTCGCCGTCGATCGTCGCCGAGGCGTGCCGCCATGTCGCCGCGGTGACGATCAACGGGATGAGCGAAAGCGTCGCGCAATACACGCGCCTTGCGCGCATCGAGGCGTCGGAGCGCGTGAGCACGCTCGAGCACGCGATCGCGCAACTTGCTGAGCTCGAGAAGCAGCGCGCGGAGGCGTGGCGCCAGGCCGCGCACGATCTTCGCGGCAATGTCAGCATGGTGCAGAACGTTGCCGCGGTCATCGAGAAAACGGGACCGAGCGAGAAGTTCCTGCGCATGCTCGGACGTGGCGTCGCGTCGCTGCATGCGCTGCTCGACGACCTGACGACGCAGGCCCGCCTCGATGCAGGACTCGAGAACCGCACGGTCAGGCGCTTCGATGCCGGCGTCGCGCTGAGCCAGCTGGCCGCGAGCCTGCAGCTCGCTGCCGCCGACCGCGGGCTCTACCTCATCACCGAAGGAATCGACGCGCTCGTCGTCGACGGCGACGAAGTGAAGGTATGCCGCATCGCGCAGAACCTGCTTCTGAACGCGCTCAAGTACACGGCGCAGGGCGGCATCAAGCTCGGATGGGAAATGACGGGCGCGGACGCCGCCCGTTGGAGCCTCACCGTGCAGGACACCGGCCCGGGCCTTGGCGATGCGGCGCTGGAGCCGCTCGCGGCCGCGCTCGAAACGGCGACGCGCGACGGCGCCGCGGTCGAGCTCGGCGGGGCGCGGGAAGGCGCCGCTTCGCCGGCGCCGACGCTGCCGTCGGAATCGGAATCCGCGGACGCCAATGGCGGCGAGGGCGTGGGACTGTCGATCGTCAAGCGGCTTTGCGAGCTGCTCGACGCGAAACTCGAGCTGCACACGAGTCCGGGCCAGGGAACGACGTTTCGCGTGACCTTTCCCACGCGCTATCCGAAAGGGTAGCGGCCGCCGATGAACGCGAGCACGCTTCATCGCCTGCCGGCGCCGGTGCGCGGACGCACGCCATCGCGGCCGGGGAGCGAGACCGCGCAGGTGCAGAGCCTGACGCGTGGCCTGTCGATCCTCGAGTGCGTCGCGCGCAGCGAAGGCGGCTTGACCCTTACCGACATCGCGCAACGGGTGCAGCTTCCAGCGTCGACGACGCATCGGCTGCTGTCGACGCTCGAGAAGACCGGCTACGTCTACCAGATGGGCGACCTCGGCCGCTGGTACGTCGGCCTTTCGGCGTTCACGGTCGGCGCGAGCTTCCTCGCGAACCGCGATTTCGCTGCGCACAGCCACGCGTACATGCGCAGGCTGATGGAGCAATGCGGCGAGACCGCGAACCTCGCGATCCTCGACGGCACCGAAGCGGTGTTCATCGACCAGGTGCAATGTCGCGAGACGATGCGCACGATCGTCAAGCTCGGCAGCCGCGTGCCGCTGCACGCGTCCGGCGTCGGCAAGGCGATCTTCGCGTCGCTGCCCGACGACCAGATCGACGCGCTGATCAAGGTCAAGGGCCTGCCGCGCATCACCGAGAACACGATCACCTCGCCCGAGACGATGTGGGCGAGCATTCGCGTGATTCGCCAGCGCGGCTGGTCGTTCGACGACGAGGAGCACCTGCCCGGCACGCGCTGCGTCGCCGCGCCGATCTACGACGAGCATGCCGAGCCGCTCGGCGCGATTTCACTCGCGGGTCCGTCGACGCGACTGACCGACGCGCGGATCAAGCAGCTCGGCCCGCTCGTGTCGCACATCGCCGAGGAGATCACCGGCCGCGTCGGCGGCCGCTGGCCGCATCCGCGCTGATGCCCTGCTTCGCCGGTATCGTCTGCACGATCATGAAAAGGAGCATCGCTTGAACGCCCAACGCCTGCACGGCGCGCTTGCGCCCGTCGTCACGCCGTACACCGCCGATCTCGCACCCGACGCCGGGCGCCTCGTTGCGCATTGCCGCTGGCTCGTCGCGAACGACACGGGGCTCGCCGTCTTCGGCACGACATCCGAAGGCAATTCGCTGTCGGTGCCGGAAAAGATCGCCCTGCTCGACGCGCTGTTCGACGCCGGGCTTCCCGCGTCGCGGATGATGCCGGGCACCGGCTGCTGTGCGCTGACCGACACCGTCGCGCTCACCCGGCATGCGGTGCAGCACGGCTGCGGCGGCGTGCTGATGCTGCCGCCGTTCTACTACAAGGGCGTGTCGGACGATGGCCTGTTCGCGAGCTACTCGGAAGTGATCGAGCGCGTCGGCGATGCACGGCTGCGCGTCTACCTCTATCACATCCCGCAAGTGTCGCAGGTGCCGATAAGCTTCGCGCTGATCGAGCGCCTGCTCGACCGTTATCCCGGCACGGTCGCCGGCATCAAGGACAGCGGCGGCAATTTCGACAACATGCGGGGCATGATGGAACGCTTCGCGGCGCGCGGCTTCGACGTCTTTTCCGGAAGCGAGCTGTTTCTGCTCGCGACGCTGCGCGGCGGCGGTGCCGGAACGATCAGCGCCATCTGCAACGTGAGCCCGGCGACCATCGCGAGGCTCGCGCGCGAGTGGCGCAACGCCGACGCGGACGCCCAGCAGAAGGCGATCGATCGCGTCCGCGGCGTGCTGTCCGCGTACCCGATGGTACCGGCGCTCAAGGTGATCGTCGCGCAGTTCACCGGCGACGACGCCTGGGCGCGCGTGCGTCCGCCACTCGTCGCGCTTGCCGCCGAGCAGTCCCGCGAAATCGGCGAGAAGCTCCGCGCGATCGAGTTCGCGATGCCCGGACTTGCGCACACCGGCACCGCACCGATCGCGGCTTAGCGACGACTGCCTACAGCACGTCGAACAGCGCGGCGGCGCCCATGCCACCGCCGATGCACATCGTCGCGACGACGCGCTTCGCACCGCGTCGCTTCCCTTCGATCAGTGCATGCGCCGCGATGCGCGTGCCCGACACGCCATACGGATGGCCGACGGCGATGGCGCCGCCGTTCACGTTCAGACGCTCGTCGGGAATGCCCAGACGGTCGCGGCTCTCGATCACCTGCACGGCGAATGCCTCGTTCATCTCCCAGAGGTCGATGTCGCCGACGCGCAGGCTCGTGCGCGCGAGCAGCTTCGACACGGCGAAGACGGGACCGAGGCCCATCTCGTCGGGCTCGCATCCGCAAACGGCGAACGCGCGGAACGCGCCGAGCGGACGCAAACCGCGCGCGGCCGCGGCCTCCGCGCTCATCACGACGCAAGCCGCGGCGCCGTCTGAAAACTGGCTCGCATTGCCGGCCGCGATCACGCCATCCGGCAGCGCGGGCTTGATCTTCGCGACGGCCTCGTACGTCGTATCCGCGCGAATGCCTTCGTCGGCGGCCAGCGTGACGTCCCTGGTCGAAACCGCGCCCGTTTCCTTGTCGGTGATCGCCATCGTCACGTCGATCGGCACGATCTCGTCGTCGAACTTGTGCGCCGCCGCGGCGGCCGCTGCACGCTGCTGGCTCTGCACGCCGTACACATCCTGCCGCTCGCGCGATACGCCATAGCGTGCGGCGACCGTTTCGGCGGTCTGCAGCATGCTCCAGTAGATCGACGGCTTGTGCTCCGCGAGCCACGCCTCCTGCGCCATGTGCTGGTTGCGCTGGTTCTGCACGCACGAGATCGATTCGACGCCGCCGGCGACGTAGACGTCGCCCTCACCGGCGATGATCCGCTGCGCGGCGAGCACGATCGTCTGCAGGCCCGACGAGCAGAACCGATTGACGGTCATCCCGGCGACGGAAACGGGACAGCCCGCGCGGAACGCGATCTGGCGCGCGATGTTCCAGCCGGTCGCGCCCTCGGGAAACGCGCAGCCGATCATCACGTCGTCGACTTCCTGGGGTCCGACGCCGGCGCGCGCGAGCGCGTGGCGGACGACATGGCCGCCCATCGTCGCGCCGTGCGTCATGTTGAGCGCGCCGCGCCACGACTTCGCGAGCCCCGTGCGCGCGGTGGAAACGATTACGGCTTCACGCATCGAACGTTTTCCTCGCATACCGCGCGCCGGCAATGGTTGCGAGCGTCGCGATTGATATATATCATTGCACTATACCATGGTCGAGGAAGCAAGCATGGATTCGGCGAAGATTTTCATGTCGGGTCGCAGCCAGGCGGTCCGTCTGCCCAAGCAGTACCGCTTCGAAGGCGACGAGGTACTGATCAAGCGCGTGGGCGAGGCGGTCGTTCTGCTGCCGCGGACGCGCTCGTGGGACACGCTGTTCGACAGCCTCGATGCATTCGATCCGGAACTGAAGCTCGAGCGCGAGCAGCCACCGTCCAATCAGAAGCGTACTGCGCTGAAGTGAAGTACCTGCTCGACACCGGCATTTGCATCTCTATCATCAACGAGCGTCCGGAGCACGTTCGCGCGCGCTTCGCCAGGCACCGCGTCGGCGACGTCGGCATTTCCAGCATCACCGCCTCCGAGCTCGCCTTTGGCGTGGCGAAGAGCAAATCGCTGCGCAACCGGCGGGCACTCGAGCAGTTCATGCTGCCGCTGGATGTTGCGGCGTACGATGCCGAAGCAGCCTTCGCGTACGGCGACATCCGTGCCGGACTGGAAGCGCGAGGAATTCTTCTCCGGCCGCTCGATAGGCTGATCGCCGCTCACGCGATTGCGCTCGGCGTTACTTTGGTGACGAACAACGAGGGCGAATTCCGGCGCGTCCCCGGCTTGGCCTGCGAGAACTGGGCGTCGCCCTCCCCACGCTAGCCACGCACGGTCATGCGTTGCCATCGCCGCGCAAGCCCCGGCTGCACCGGTGGCGTCCAGCGCGCGAGCAGATCGTCGATCGCCGAGAAGTCGTTGCAGACCAGCACGACGTCGCAGCCGGCCGCGATGGCGGCATCGGCGCGCGCGACGATATCGCCGGCCGAATGCGCGCCCGCCATTTCGAGGTCGTCCGAAAACACGAGCCCGTCGAAGCCCAGCCGCCCGCGCAGGATCTCACCGATCCACACCGGCGAGAACCCGGCAGGCCGTGCATCGACCGCCGGATAGACGACGTGCGCCGGCATGATCGCGTCGAGTCCCTGCTGGATCAGCGCGGCGAACGGCACGATGTCGCTTCGCAGCACCTCGTCGAGTGCGCGCGAATCGACCGGCGTGTCGACGTGCGAATCGGCGGCGACGTAACCGTGTCCGGGGAAGTGCTTGCCGACGGATGCGACGCCGCCGGCCGCGAGCCCGCGCGCGAGCGCCCCGGCAAGGTCGGCGACGACCACCGGGTCCGCATGAAATGCGCGGTCGCCGATGACGGCGCTCGCGCCGTAGTCGAGATCGAGCACCGGCGTGAAGCTGAAGTCGACGCCGTGCGCGCGCAGCTCGCGCGCGATCGTGGCGCCCGTATCGAATGCGGCCGCGTTCGCTGGCATCGGATCGGACTCGAATCGTTCGCCGAGTGCGCGCATCGGCGGCAGCGCGGTGAACTCGTCGCGCCGGAAGCGCTGCACGCGTCCCCCCTCGTGGTCGACGGCAATGAGCAGATCGGAGCGCACCGCGCGAATCGCGGCGGTGAGCGCGCGCAACTGCGGCGACGATTCGAAGTTGCGGGCGAAAAGGATGACGCCGCCGACGCGCGGATCGGCGAGCCGCGTGCGATCGCCGTGCGTCAACGCCGGACCCTCGACGCCCAGCATGACAGGCCCGCGAGCGGCGGTCGTCACGGCGCCGGCTTCGCCGCCTGCCGCATCAGCGCCTTCATCTCGCGGACCGCTTCGCGCAAGCCGACGAAAACGCTGCGCGAGACGATCGCATGTCCGATGTGCAGCTCGCGCACGCCGGGCAGTGCGGCAACCGGCTGCACGTTCACGTAGTTCAGCGCGTGACCCGCATTGAAGCGCATGCCGAGGTCGCGAATCGCCCGGCCGGCGACGTGAATCCGGTCGAGCTCCTCGATCACCGCGCGGCTTTCGGCATCGCGCCCCTTCGCGTGGAACGCGTGCGCGTACGGTCCCGTGTGCACTTCGCAGACGCGAGCGCCGACGCGCGCCGATGCCTCGACCTGCGGCAGGTCGGCGTCGATGAACACCGACGTGACGATGCCGGCGTCGGTGAGCCGGCCGATCGCGACCTTGAGCTTCGCCTCGTGCGCGACGACGTCGAGCCCGCCTTCGGTCGTCACCTCCTGCCGGCCCTCGGGCACGAGCATCGCCATCTCGGGACGCAGCGTGCACGCGATGCCGACCATCTCGTCGGTCGCGGCCATCTCGAGGTTGAGCTTGATGTGCACGAGGTCGCGGAGCCTCCGCACGTCCTCGTCCTGGATGTGACGCCGATCCTCGCGCAGATGCACGGTAATGCCGTCGGCGCCGCCGAGATGCGCCTCGACGGCCGCCCAGACGGGATCCGGCTCGTAGGTGCGGCGCGCCTGTCGCAGCGTCGCCACGTGGTCGATGTTCACGCCGAGCTCGATCACTTCAATTCCTTTCGTCGTCTTCGAGCGCCGCCAGGTCCTGCACGACGCGCCGGCTGAAGATGCGCCGCGCCTCGAGGTAATGATCGAGGACCCCGCGCATCAGGCGCTTCGCTTCGGCCGCGACGTCGGCATCCGTATAACGCTCGCTCGCCAGCGCGATCAGCGTCGCGCCGCGCACCACCGGCCACGACGCGCGCGGCTCGGCGGCGACATGCTGCGGCCCGCGATCGAAAACATAATGGTAGCGCTCACCTGCCGCGACCGGCCTGCCGCTCGCGACGTCGTGCGTGAGCGTCAGCGCGTAGCCCAGTTCCGCGAGCAGGCGCAACTCGAAGCGGCGCAACGTCGCCGCCTGCGATGCCGGCGCCGAATCCTCCGTGAGCGAACGCAACGCGGATGCGTATTCGTGCCACAGCATCGGATGCGCATCCTCGCGCGCGAGAAGCTTGAGCAGGAGCTCGTTCAGGTAGAAGCCGCACAGCAGCGCGGCGCCGGTCGGCAGCGGCAAGCCGCCCTGCCATTCGGCCTTGACGAGCGTCTTCAGCTCGCCCGCACCCGCCCATGACAGAAGCAGCGGCTGGAACGCCTGCAGCACGCCGCGCATTTCGGAACGCGGCCGCTTCGCGCCCTTCGCGACCATCGCGACCCGACCGTGCCGCTCGGTGAACGCCTCGACGATCAGGCTCGTCTCGCGATACGGATGCGTGTGCAGGATGAACGCCGGCTCGTCGTCGCGGCGCTCGCGTCGCTGGCGCATGTCAGAGGCAACCCGTTTCAGTACCCCAGCCGCGTCAGCATTGCGTCGCTGTCGGACCAGCCGCGCTTGACGCGCACCCACACGTCGAGGAACACTTTGCCGCCGAAGAGCTGCTCCATGTCGAGTCGCGCCTTCGTCGCGATCGCCTTCATCCGGCTGCCGCCCTCGCCGACCAGGATCGCGCGCTGGCTCGCCTTGTCGACGTAGATCGTCGCGCGAATGCGCCGCAGCTCGCCCTCCTGCTCGAAGCTCTCGATCTCGACCGCCGTTCCGTACGGCACCTCGTCGCCGAGCTGGCGGAAGATCTTCTCGCGGATGAACTCGGCGGCGAGGAAGCGCTCGTCGCGGTCGGTGATGTCGTCGTCGGGATAGAGTGCGGGACCCTCCGGCAACACGGCGGCGATTGCGCGCGCAAGCGCCTCGAGATCCGTCCCGCGTTCCGCGGAAACGGGCACGATCGCGGCGAAGTCGCGCAACGCGGCGATCTCCGCGATGCGCGGCAAAAGCGCGCGCTTGTCGTCGAGCGCGTCGACCTTGTTCACGGCGACGATCACCGGCACGTTCGCAGGGAGGAGTTCGACGACTTCCCGATCCTGATCGGTGATCCGCGCGGCGTCGACGACGAGCACGATCGCGTCGACGTCGGCGAGCGCGTCGCGCACCGCGCAGTTGAGCCGGTCGTTGAGCCGCGATCGATGCCGCGTCTGCCAGCCGGGCGTGTCGACGAACACGAATTGCACGCCGTGGTCGCTGCGCACGCCAGTGATCCGGTGACGCGTCGTCTGCGGCTTCCTCGACGTGATGCTGATGCGCGCACCGACGAGCGCGTTCAGCAGCGTCGACTTGCCGACCGAAGGCCGCCCGACGATCGCGACATGCCCCGCGCGGTGCGGCGCGGCTGCGTCAGCCATTGCGCTTCGGTTTGGGCAGCAGGTCTAGCGCCTGCGTCGCCGCGTCCTGCTCCGCGACACGGCGGCTCGCGCCGACGCCGCGCGTGACGATCGCGAGATCGGCGATCCGGCACTCGACGGCGAACTCCTGCGCATGCGCCTTGCCCGTCGTCGCGACGATTTCGTAGACCGGCTCGGGCATCCGCCGCTTGTGCAGCGCCTCCTGCAGCCGGGTCTTCGCGTCCTTGCCGAGCCGCGCCGGGTCGGCGTCGCGCAAGATCTCGCCGTAAGCCGTCTCGATGGCCGCGCGTGCCGCCGCGAAGCCGCCGTCGAGGAACACGGCGCCGAACATGGCTTCCATGGCGTCCGCGAGAATCGACGGGCGATCGGCGCCGCCGCTCTTCAACTCGCCTTCACCCAATCGGATCGCGCCGCCGAGATCGATGCGTCGGGCGACCTGAGCAAGCGTATCCTCGCGCACGAGGTGCGCCCGCGCGCGCGTCAGTTGCCCTTCGGGCGTGTCGGGGAAGCGCTCGTAGAGCGTCAACGCGACGACGAACCCCAGCACCGCGTCGCCGACGAATTCGAGCCGCTCGTTGTTGGGCGTGCCGTAACTGCGGTGCGTCAGCGCCTGACGCAGAAGATCGGGATTGGCAAACGCGTGCCCGGTTCCGGTGCGCAATGCACCGGGCGGCGACGCATCGGACGGAGCGGGTTCGCTAGCCGCGGGACGAGCGGGCTTCGAACTCGAGGAGGATGCTCGCATTGCCGATCATGTGCAGGACCTTCTGCCATGACAGCGTCGCGACGATCGCGTTGCCTTCGCGGCCGATGGCGACGTCGGCCGCGTTCACCGAGTCGACGTAATCGGCGGAGAGCCGGCGGTCCATCGAGCGGCGAATCTCGTATGCAGTCGGGTTCTGCACGTCCTGCATCGTCAGGTCGAGCGCCTTCTGCACGGTGAAGTATTCGATGTACGAGGGACCGACGCGAAACGCGACCAGCGCGAAAATGATGATGACGGCCGTCGTGAAGAGGAACCCGATCATCGACAGCCCACGCTCGTTACCGCCCACGATGCTCCCTCCCGCGCTGCCGGTCACCGGATGCCGCTGCCGACGCGCTTGAACGCAAACGACGCGATGTCGTCCCAGTTGAACCAGATGAAGAAGGCCCTGCCTCGCAAGTGGTCGTCCGGGACGAATCCCCAGTAGCGGCTGTCGTCGCTGTTGTCGCGGTTGTCGCCCATCATGAAGTAATGGCCAGCCGGGACTCTGCATTTGAAGCCGCGCTCATTGTAGTCGCAATTTTCGCGCCCGGGAAAAGGCCGCACGCTCGATGGATACACCGGCTGCGCCTGGACGTTGATGCCGATCGTGTGCGTCAGCGCGGGCTTCCCGTCGGTCTGCTCGTCGGTCTTCTGCAACGTTTCGAAACGCAATCCCTCGAGGTAGCTGTACGTGCCGTCGCCGGTTTGCGGCCACGGGGTGCCGTTCACCGTCAGTTTCTTGTCGCGATACTCGACGACGTCGCCGGGCAGGCCGATCACCCGCTTGATGAAGTCCTGGGACGGGTTCAGCGGATAGCGAAAGACGACGACGTCGCCGCGCTTCGGATCGGAAACGGGAATGATCTTCTGCTCGATGACCGGCAGCCGGATGCCGTAGATGAACTTGTTGACGAGGATGAAGTCGCCGACCTCGAGCGTTGGCCGCATCGACGACGACGGTATCTTGAACGGCTCGGCCAGGAACGAGCGCAAAAGGAAGACGACGAGCAGGACCGGGAAGAACGACTTCGAATATTCGACCCAGACGGGCTCCGCCGCTCCGGCTGCCCGCCGCGAAGCGAGGAACAGGCGGTCGACCAGCCACACGACGCCGGTAACGGCCGTGAGCACGAACAGGATCAGCGCGAAATTCATCGAGGATCGTTGGTGTGAGCGAGTGAAGGTGGCGCCGGCCCGTCAGCGGCGCGGCATTGTCGCACGCCCACTTACTTGTCGCCGACCGAAAGGATCGCGAGGAACGCTTCCTGCGGAATCTCGACGCTGCCCACCGACTTCATCCGCTTCTTCCCCGCCTTCTGCTTTTCGAGCAGCTTCTTCTTGCGCGTGACGTCGCCGCCATAGCATTTCGCGAGCACGTTCTTGCGCAGCGCCTTGACGTTCTCGCGCGCGATCACCTGCGCGCCGATCGCGGCCTGCACGGCGACGTCGAACATCTGCCGCGGTATCAGCGAGCGCATCTTCGCTGCGACCTCGCGACCGCGGTAGATGGCGTTCGAGCGATGCACCATCACCGACAACGCGTCGACGCGCTCGCCGTTGATCAGGATGTCGAGCTTGACGACGTCGGCCGCGCGATACTCCCTGAACTCGTAGTCGAGCGACGCGTAGCCACGCGACACCGACTTCAGCCGGTCGAAGAAGTCCATCACGACCTCGGCCAGCGGCAGCTCGTACGTGAGCAGCACCTGGCGGCCCACGTACTGCATGTTCTTCTGCACGCCGCGCCGCTCGGTGCAAAGCGTCAGCACCGGCCCCACGTAGTCCTGCGGCATCAATATCGTCGCCGTGATGACCGGCTCGCGAATCTCCTCCACCTTGGATAGGTCGGGAAGCTTCGACGGATTCTCGATTTCAGAGAGGGTCCCGTCGCGGAGCAGCACCTGGTAGACGACGGTGGGCGCCGTCGTGATCAGGTCCATGTCGTATTCGCGCTCGAGCCGTTCCTGGACGATGTCGAGGTGCAGAAGGCCTAGAAAGCCGCAGCGGAAGCCGAAACCCAGCGCCTGCGACACCTCCGGCTCGTAGCGCAGCGACGCGTCGTTGAGCGAAAGCTTGTCGAGCGCGTCGCGAAGTGCCTCGTACTGGTTCGACTCGACCGGGTAGAGGCCCGCGAAGACTTGCGGCTTCACTTCCTTGAAGCCCGGAAGCGCCACCTTCGCCGGCCGCGCTGCGCTCGTGATCGTGTCGCCGACCTGCGCGGCCTTGAGCTCCTTGATGCCGGCAATCACGAAGCCGACGTCGCCGGCGGCCAGCGCGTCCCGCGCCTCAGAACGCGGCGTGAAGACGCCGACCTGCTCGCAGGTGTACGACGCGCCCGACGCCATCAGCGTGATCCGCTCGCGCGGCTTGACCGTTCCCTGCATGACGCGCACGAGCATCACCACGCCGACGTAATTGTCGAACCAGGCGTCGATCAGCAGCGCCTGCAGCGGCGCCTCCGGGTCGCCCGCCGGCGCCGGAATCCGCGCAATCACCGCTTCGAGGATGTCGTCGACGCCTTCGCCGGTCTTCGCGCTCGCGCGCACGGCGGCGTCGGCCTCGATGCCGATGATGTCCTCGATCTCGTGAATCACCCGCTCGGGGTCGGCCGACGGCAGATCGATCTTGTTCAGCACCGGCACCACTTCGACGCCCTGCTCGATCGCCGTGTAGCAGTTGGCGACCGTCTGCGCCTCGACACCTTGCGACGCGTCGACGACGAGCAGCGCGCCCTCGCACGCGGCGAGCGAGCGCGACACCTCGTACGCGAAGTCGACGTGGCCGGGCGTGTCGATCAGGTTGAGCCGGTACGTGTGGCCGTCGCGCGCGCGATAGCGCAACGCCGCGGTCTGCGCCTTGATCGTGATGCCGCGCTCGCGCTCGAGCTCCATCGAGTCGAGGACCTGCGCCTCCATTTCCCGATCGGAGAGCCCGCCGCAGCGCTGGATGAAGCGATCGGCGAGCGTCGACTTGCCGTGGTCGATGTGCGCGATGATCGAGAAGTTGCGGATGTCCTGCATCAAAGAAAAGGAAGGGCACCGTGCGGTGCCCGGGCTGTGCCGTGAGCGGGAAGGTCTTCGGGCCGTGCGGCGAGGCGCGCCGCGGCGTCGTCGACCTTGAATTTTAGCGGAAAGACAGCAACGATAACCGGATGAACCCGCAAATGGGCGGCGACGTCGCGATCGAGGCGGCCATCGGCACCGCCAGCGACGATTCGTTCGGCCCATGGAATCCCGGAATCCTGTCGGAGATTCCCGATGCGATTCGCCACCTGTCGACGTTCCTGCGGCCGGAAAACGCGTTCACGACCATCGCGGCCGCACGCGAGCTCCGCGACTTTACCGGACTCGAGCTCGCGGACATCGTCGCGCTTCGTCCCGAACGGCTCGCGCTGCACGAGTTGCTGATCCGCGTCACCGCCGACCTCTCGGTGCCCGACGGCGTGCGCATCGAGGACCTCGGCATCAATTTCCGGCAGATCACGCGCACGATCCTCGCGAAGCACGTGCAGCCTCGTATGGCGGAGGTCGACGCGGAGTACGCGCGCGTACGCCGCGAGCTTTCGACACTGATCGACCGCGAGCTCGCAAGGCTTTTCGCACCGCCGACGACGTCGACGCGCAAGCGCTCGCCATTTGCGTTCCTGACGCGGCGGCGCGGCGGCCACGACCTGCACGATTCATCGCCGAATCGCGATGCGCGCATCGCTGCGGATTGGGACGCGAAGGCGCAAGGCGCCGCCGATCCGCTGCAAGCGGCAGCCTATCGTGCGCTCGCCCGCGTGCTGTCGGCGCTGCTGGTCCGCCATGGACGCGCGTGGGGTAGCCGCGAGATGGTCGCCCGCCTGGCCGTCGACCTCGCGTGCAACGATGCGGCGAGCGACGCGATCGGCCGGCTGATCGAGCCATGGCTCGCCGAAGCCGTCCGCGCGGAAGGCTATCGGCGGCTGCCCCGGCAGGCGCAGCCGGTCGTGATGAACACGAAAGGCGCGTCGGCGTCGGGCAAGAGCACGCTGCGCCCGCTGCAGCGCGCGCTCGCGAGCCGGATCGGCGTCGAGTGGAGCGAGTTCGCGCTGATCAGCCCGGACATCTGGCGCAAGCAGCTCCTCGACTACGGATCGCTGGGGCCGCATTACAAGTACGCGGGCGCGTTTACCGGCGAGGAGCTCAAGATCGTCGATCAGAAGCTCGACCGTTACATGGCGCGAAAGGGCGCGCGCGGCGAGATGCCGCATCTTTTGATCGACCGCTTCCGCTTCGACAGCTTCGCGCCTTATTCGGACGAGGCGGGCAGCAACCTGCTCACGCGCTTCGGGCAAATCCTGTACCTGTTCTTCATGATCACGCCGCCGGCGTCGCTCGTCGAGCGCGCATGGAAGCGCGGTCTCGACGTCGGCCGCTACAAGGCGGTCGACGATACGCTCGCGCACGGCGTCGAGGCGTATTCGGGGATGCCCGAGCTCTTCTTCACCTGGGTCGCGCGTCGCGACAAACGGATGCACTTCGAATTCCTCGACAACAGGGTCCGGCTGCCCGAACGGCCGCGCACCGTCGCATTCGGCTGGAACGACGCGATGAACGTTTTCGACGTCGGCTCGCTGCTCGACGTCGAGCGCTATCGCCGGGTCGACATCGCGGCGAAAGACCCGCAAACGCTGTATGCCGATCCGCGCGTGCTCGCGCCCGCTGCGAATACGGGCTTCCTGCACGACTGCCTCGAACGCTTCGAGCAGGTGAACTTCGCGGAACAGGCGAGCGGACGCGTGTACCTGCACGTCGCACACGGCGCTGCCGTGTGGGCCGACCGCGATGCGCTCGCGCGCGCGCTTCGCGACGACGACACGCGCGAGGCGCTTGCGCACGTGCTGCCGGCCGCGCTTCGCGAGCCGCTGCCGGCGCCGGCGCGGGCGACGTTCGTTGCCGGCATGACGGATGGCGAGCCGATCGCCACGCTCGGCGAATGGGGCTGGGACGGAGACGAGATGGTCGGAGACGACTATCGCGAACGCGAAAGTCGTCTCTGACCCTACTTTGGGTTTGCCAGCGCCGCGCGCACCCGCTCGGCGTCGAGCACGTAGTGACACAACTCGCGGCCGTCGACGTCGCCCTGCAGCAGGACGGGAACGTGCTCGCCGAACCGCGCCTCGAGCGCGGGATCTGCGTCGACGTCGACCTCGACCACGGTCGCTCGCGCCTGCGAAGCGAGCGGCGCAAGCGCCGCGCGCATGTCGTCGCAGAGGTGACAGTACGCGCGGACGAGAAGCGTCAGCCGGACGGGTGACGGAACTTTCAAGAACCTATCTGGAAATCGGGCGAGCGGGCCGAGGGCGCGAAGACCCGCAGCGAGCCCCGAGACAGTACCGAGCCGTACAGCGGGGGCGAGTGAGGGGGGCGGTATCTCGGCGACCGCTAACGTGAGCGCAGCGAACGTTAAGTAAAGCGGCGGTCGCGCAACGACAACGCCTATCGGCCCGCGCAGTCCATTTAGAGATCAGGTTCTAGAACCTAGGTTCTAGCCGGTCCCCGACTTGAGCGTCGCATAGAACGTCTGGTCGCCGCGGCGCATCTGGAACGTGACCGGCGCGCTGTTGTCGAGCTTCGCGAGGTAGTCGTTGACCTGCGCGGCGCTTTTCACCTCGACCGGCGCGCCGTGCTGGATGATCGCGAGGATCACGTCTCCCGGCTGCACGTTCCCGCGCACGACGCCGACGACGTCGTCGACGACGACGCCGCCGCTCGCCAGGTCGAGCGCCTTGCGCTGCTCGTCCGAGAGGTCGTTCAGCACGAGGCCCATCTTGTTGGGCTTCGGCTTTTCCTTCGGCTGCTCCTTGCCGCCCTTTCGCGGCGACGCCGCCGCGGTCACGTCCTCCTTCATCTCGGCGATGACGACCGGGATTTCCTTCGTCGTGCCCTTGCGCCAGACGGTGAGGCTCACCTTCGTGCCCGGCCGGATCTGCGTGATGATCCGCGGCAGCTCGGTCGACGCGTGCACGTCGCGTCCTTCGACCTTCAGGATGATGTCGCCCGATTGCACGCCGGCCTTGGCCGCCGGGCCGTCCTTCTCGACGTTGTTCACGAGCGCGCCGTTCGCGTTCTTCAGGCCGAACGCATCCGCGGTCTCCTTCGTCATCTCCTGGATCTGCACGCCGATGCGCCCGCGCGTCACGCGTCCCTTGTCGCGAAGCTGGGTCACCGCGTTCATCGCGATGTCGATCGGCACCGCGAACGCGAGCCCCATGTAGCCGCCGGTGCGCGAATAAATGAGCGAGTTGATGCCAACGACCTCGCCCTTCATGTTGAAGAGCGGTCCGCCCGAGTTGCCGGGATTGATCGCGACGTCGGTCTGGATGAACGGGACGAGGTTCTCCTGCGGCAGGTCGCGTCCCTTCGCGCTGACGATGCCCGCGGTCATCGTGTTCTCGAGGCCGAACGGCTTGCCGATCGCGACGACCCATTCGCCGACCTTGAGCTTGTCGGGATCGCCGATCGCCACGCGCGGCAGGTCGTTCGCGTCGACCTTGAGCAGCGAGACGTCGGTGCGCGCGTCGCTGCCGATCACCTTCGCGACGAACTCGCGCTTGTCGGAGAGGCGCACGGTCACTTCGTTCGCGTCGTCGACGACGTGCGCGTTCGTGACGATGTAGCCGTCGGGCGAGATGATGAAGCCGGATCCCGTCGATTGCGTCTCGAATTCGCGCTGCTGTCCGTTGCCGCCGCCGGGACCGTTGCGCGGAATCTGCCCGAAACGGCGGAAGAACTCGTAGAACGGATCGTCTTCGGAAATGTCGGGGAAGCGCTGGCGCTTCGCCTTCTGCGTGACGTCGATCGATACGACCGCCGGTCCCTGTCGCTCGTAGAGCTCGGTGAAATCGGGCAGCGTGCCGACGCGCCCCTGCGCAGCGACAGGCAGCGGCGCGATGAACGGCATCGACGCGAACAGCACGGCTGCGAACAAATGCCGAAGCCGCTTCGACCAGGTGCTCATGACCTTCCCCTTGGATGAATTCGCGCGTTCCCGCGCGCTTGCCCTGCCCGCCGCTCGGTCAAACGCGAGCCGGCGCTAACGACGAACGACCGAATGCGCGATCTGCCGCACCGTCGCGCCCGGCGTCTCGCCCATCACGGTTATCAGATAGTCGTCCTGCCGCAGGCTGTACACGTTGAGACCTCCCTGTCGCAGCACGCCCGCCGGCGGCGACGACGACATCAACGGCTCGACGAACACGCTGATCGACACGAGTCCGTCCGAAAATACCAGATGCGCGACCGGCTCGCGACGCCCGCGGAGCTTCCGATAGCCCTCGACGATCTTCGAGAATCCGGGCGGTATCCGCGTCACCACCCAGCCGGTGTCCTGCTGCACGACGTCGCCGCCGGCGTTCTGCTGCACCTGCCAGTCCGGCGGCACCGACGACCACGACGGCGCGACCATCGAGCGATCGATCGGCGCGTTGATCGCGAGGTCGCTGAAGGCGAACTGCTCGACGCCCTCGCCGCGGTCGTTGACGACACGCGCCTTGAGCAGCAGACCCGTCTTCTGGTCGGACCAGAACCGATGCCCGTAACGCAGGCCGTCCTTCGGCTCGAACACGACGACCTGCACCGGACGGCCGCCGACGCGGTCCTCGCCGAGCGTGCGAAAGTCGTAGTAGCGCGACAGCGACTGCTGCTGCTCCGGCAGAAGCGCCGGAAAGACGTCGCGGAACGTGCCCGGCTCGATGCGCATCAGCTTCGCGTCGGGGTAGTAGCAGCGCACCTCGCCGTCGCTCCGCACGACCTCGCGCGCCGGGCCGTCGAGATTCACGAGCTTCGAGAATTCGTGTCCGTCGTCGTACAGATGCGTCACCCGCGACGACTCGACGCGCGGACCGATCTGGTAGACGATCGTGCCGGTGTAATCGAGCTTGCGCGCGGCGTGCGCCGCGCGCGCGAGCCATTGCATCGCGTCGTCCGCGCGGGCGGTGGACGCGACGAGCGCGAGTACAAATACGGCCGGGACGAGCCGGCCGGAAACGAGTCTACGACGACGTCTTGCGTACTGCATCGGCGCCAACGACGAGGGTTAGACGAAAGGTCGAGCGTTCATTCGGAAGCCGGTGCGCGGACTGGCGTGCTGGCGGCGACGTCGCGCAGATAGGGACCCACGCCCTGCAGCGCGTTGGCCGGCGCGTATTCCTGATGCGCAAGCAGGTAGTCGGGCGAAAGCACGGTGGCCGGCCGCATCTGCGCGGCGCTCATCGTGCCGGCTTCGCGCGCCTTCGCGAAGCCCGCCGGCGCCTCGTCGACCATCGAATACGCGGTCCAGCCGACGACGGTCACGGCGGCCAGCGTCGCCGCGACGGCCCACGCCCACGACGCGCGGCCGGCGCGCTCGCGCGGCGGCCGGGCGACGATCGCCGGCTCGGTCGCGAGCCGTCCGGCGATCGCGCAGCCGATGTTGCGCGTCACCGCGCTCTCGCTGCGCAGCGCGTCGCCGATCGCGTGATAGCAGTTCCACGTCGCCATTGCCGCATCGCCCTTGAGCGCCGCGCAGACGACATCCAGTTCGCTCGCGTCGACCTCACCGTCCATCAGACGCGAAATTTGCTCGTTCATCACCATCTCCGGTTTTCATCGGTGCCGAGCAACGGCCGCAGTTCGGCCGCGATCGACTCCCGTGCGCGAAAAATGCGCGACCGGACCGTGCCGATCGGGCAGTTCATCACGCTTGCGATTTCCTCGTAACTCAATCCCTCGATCTCGCGCAGCGTTATCGCCGTCCGCAAGTCCTCCGGCAACTGCTCCATCGCGCGATTCACCGTTGCGGCGATCTGCTTGCCGAGCAGTTCCGCCTCGGGAGTCGCCGTGTCGCGCAATTGTTCCGCATCTTCGAAGCTCTCGGCATCCTCGTGGTCGAACCCCGTCGATGTCGGCGCCCGCCTTCCCATCGCGACCAGGTAGTTCTTGGCGGTGTTGATCGCGATTCTGTAAAGCCACGTATAGAACGCGCTGTCCCCACGAAAGCTCGGCAACGCGCGGTAGGCCTTGATGAAGGCTTCCTGCGTCACGTCCTCGACCTCCGCCGGGTCGCGCACCAACCGGGACAGGAGTCGCCCCAGCTTGCGCTGGTACTTGACGACCAGGAGTTCGAACGCACGCTTGTCACCCCGTTGCGCTCGCAGCACGAGCTCCTGATCGACTTCGCGATCACCCATCCGCGGGCAGTCCCTGATTCGCGTCGTTGTTATGCCCGCCGAACGGCGGGCGCGGCAGCCTGCAATGTCCGAGATGCCCCTGGGCGGAGGTGCTCGGCGGCACGTGGCGCACGCTTGGAGCAACAGACCGTTGCGCGCCTGCCAAGTTCAGCCGGTCACGCATCGGGCAACGCCGACAGGTGAGGACGGTATGGCAAAAGCGCAACAGCCGGCCGGATCTCGCCGGTGGCGATGCCTCGATAGTTGCGAACGGTTCGCACCCGCCACGGCTCGAGCAGGCGCCGGGCATGGGCGTCGGCGACTCCCAGCTGGGTGAGGACCTCGACGATCGCCGGGTAG
>Ga0310810_10001700_pt1 | contig 23264 bp, 20 predicted proteins | sample NCmetagenome_FD_207641 | JGI IMG/M metagenome (GOLD analysis project Ga0310810, IMG submission 207641) | Soil microbial communities from experimental microcosm in Duke University, North Carolina, United States - NC | ecosystem: Engineered > Artificial ecosystem > Soil microcosm > Unclassified ... | reverse complement strand
GAGCAGGTGCGCGGCATCGTCAAGGTGGTGACTGCGGTCGCCGACGGCGATCTCAAACAGAACCTCACTGTGAAATCGCGCGGCGAGGTCGCCGCGCTCGCCGAGACCATCAACAACATGACCGGCACGCTTGCGACCTTCGCCGATCAGGTGACGACGGTGGCGCGCGAGGTCGGCGTCGAAGGCCGCCTCGGCGGCCAGGCGAACGTGCCCGGCGCGGCCGGCACCTGGAAGGACCTGACCGGCAACGTGAACCTGCTCGCCGCCAACCTGACCACGCAGGTGCGCGCCATCGCCGAGGTCGCGACCGCCGTGACCAAGGGCGACCTGACGCGGTCGATCCAGGTCGATGCGCGCGGCGAGGTCGCCGAGCTGAAAGACAACATAAATACCATGATCGAGAACCTGCGGCAGACCACCGACCGCAACACCGAGCAGGACTGGCTCAAGACCAACCTGGCGCGCTTCACCAACATGTTGCAGGGCCAGCGCGACCTGCAGACCGTCGGCCGCCTGCTGTTGAGCGAGCTCACCCCGCTGGTCAACGCCCAGCTCGGCGTCATCTACCAGGTCGAGAGCGACGAAAGGCCGAACCTGCGGCTGCTCTCCGCCTACGCGGACGACGGCGTCAACGGTCACCCGCAGCGCGTCGAGATCGGCGAAGGCCTGGTTGGCCAGTGCGCGGCCGAGAGGCGCCGCATGCTGATCACCTCGATGCCGGCGCATGCCGTGCCGATCGGCTCGGCTTTGTTCAAGGTGGTGCCGCAGAACATCGTGGTGCTGCCGGTTCTGTTCGAGAACGACGTCAAGGCGGTGATCGAGCTGGCCTCGGTCGCAACATTCACAACGCTGCAAATGGCTTTCCTCGAGCAACTCACCACTTCGATCGGTATCGTGCTCAATTCGATCGAAGCCACCATGCAGACCGAGGGCTTCCTCAAGCAATCGCAGACGCTCGCGGGCGAATTGCAGGCGCAACAGAAGGAGCTGCAGCAGACCAACGAGCAGCTGGAGCAGCAGGCGCAGCAGCTTGCCGCACGCAACGTCGAAGTCGAGCGCAAGAACCAGGAAATCGAGCAGGCCCGCCGCGCGCTGGAAGACAAGGCAACCGAGCTTGCGCTCACCTCGAAGTACAAGTCCGAGTTCCTGGCGAACATGAGCCACGAGCTGCGCACGCCGCTGAACTCGATCCTGATCCTCGGGCAGCAACTCACCGAGAATCCGGACGGCAACCTGTCACCGAAGCAGGTCGAGTTTGCCCGCACCATCCATGGCGCCGGCACCGACCTGCTCAACCTGATCAGCGACATTCTCGATCTTTCCAAGATCGAATCCGGCACCGTAACTGTCGATGCCCAGGAGGTGTTCGTCACCAACCTGATCGAAGCGACCGCCCGGCCGTTCCGCCACGAGGCCGACAACCGCAAGCTCGATTTCGACGTGGAGATCGACCCGAATCTCGGCCGCACCATCACGACCGACTCCAAGCGCCTGCAGCAGGTGCTGAAAAACCTCTTGTCCAACGCCTTCAAGTTCACCGAGGAAGGCATTGTACGGCTCAAGGTGTCGGCAGCAGTCGGCGGCTGGTCGCCGGATCACGCTGTGCTCAACCAAACCGCCGTCGTGGCGTTCGAAGTGTCGGACTCCGGCATCGGCATCCCGCTGGAGAAGCAGCGCATCATCTTCGAGGCGTTCCAGCAGGCCGACGCTTCGACCAGCCGCAAATACGGCGGCACCGGTCTTGGCCTTGCGATCAGCCGCGAACTCGCAAGCCTGCTCGGCGGCGAAATCCAGCTGCGCTCGATCCCCGGTAAGGGCTCGACGTTCACGCTCTACCTGCCGCTGCGCTATGTCGGCCCGTCGGCCGGGATGCGTGTTCCCGAAACGCCCGCCATCGTGGAGAAGAAAGAGTACCCGCTGCCGACGGAGCGTGCGATCGAACCGATCCCGGACGATCGGCTCGAAATCGCTCCGGGCGACAGCATCCTGCTGATCGTCGAGGACGATCCGCACTACGCGCGCATCATCATGGACCTCGCCCGCGACCGCGGCTTCAAGGTGCTGGTCGCGATGTACGGGGTGGATGCGCTCGAACTGGCGAAGCAATTCCAGCCGACGGCCGTGTCACTGGATGTGTTCCTGCCGGACATGCTCGGCTGGACGGTGCTCAGCCAGCTCAAGCAGAACCCGCTGACGCGTCACATTCCCGTGCAGATCATCACCCTCGACGAAGACCGTCAGCATGCGCTGGCGCGCGGCGCCTTCTCGTTCGTGACCAAGCCGACGACGACGGAAGGGGTCGAAGCGGCGATCGCCAAAATCAAGGAGTACGCGAAGCCGCGGCGCAAGCGCCTGCTGGTCGTGGAGGACAATCCCGCCGAGCAGCTCACCATCCGCGAGTTGCTCAGCTTCAACGACATCGAAATCGACACCGCGGGCACCGGCCGGGCTGCGCTCGAGAGCCTGCGCGACCAGCAATACGATTGCGTCGTGCTGGACCTGCGGCTTCCCGACATGACCGGCTTCGAGGTTCTGGAGGAAATCAAGACCGATGCGAGCCTGACCGACGTGCCCGTGGTGGTCTTCACCGGCCGCGAACTCTCCCCCGAGGAAGACGCGCAGCTCCACACCATGGCGCGCAGCATCGTCGTGAAAGGGGTGGAGTCGCCGGAACGGCTGCTCGACGAAACCGCGCTGTTCCTGCACCGGGTGGTGACCGATCTGCCGCTCGAGAAGCAGCGTATGCTTGAGCGGCTGAACTCCTCGGACGAGGACCTGGTCGGCCGCACCGTGCTGCTCGTCGACGACGACGCCCGCAACATCTTCGCGCTCTCCAGCGTGCTGGAGCGGCGCGGAATGCGCGTCATCACGGCCACGACCGGCAAGGAGGCGATCGAGATGGTCGACAAGACGCCGGATCTGGCCATCGTCCTGATGGACATCATGATGCCGGAGATGGACGGCTACGAGACCATGGGCGTGATCCGCCAGAACCCGGACTACCGCCGCCTGCCGATCATCGCACTCACCGCGAAGGCCATGAAAGGAGACCGCGAGAAATGCCTCGAGGCGGGCGCTTCGGACTATCTCGCCAAGCCCGTCAACACTGAGCAGCTCTTGTCCGCGCTGCGCATGTGGCTGCACCGATAGGGGCCGGCCGATGATGCCGGATCACAAGGTCAACATCCTGCTGGTCGACGACCAGCCCTCGAAGCTGCTCACCTATGAGGTGATCCTCCGGGAACTGGGCGAGAACCTCATCAAGGCCTCCTCCGGCAAGGAGGCGTTGGAACAGCTTCTCAAGAACGAGGTGGCGGTCATCCTGATGGATGTCAGCATGCCGGAACTGGACGGCTTCCAGCTCGCCTCGATGATCCGCGAGCACCCGCGCTTCCAGAAAATCGCAATGATCTTCGTCTCGGCGATTCATCTCGCCGAGATCGATCACCTGCGCGGCTATGAAATGGGCGCGGTCGATTATGTCCCGGTGCCCGTGGTGCCCGAGGTGCTGCGCGCCAAGGTCCGCGTATTCGCCGACCTTTATCGCAAGAATCGCCAGCTCGAACGGTTGAACGCCGAACTCGAGGAGCGCGTCGCGGCCCGCACCTCCGAGCTGCAGTCCTCGACCTCGCGGCTCTTGGAAAGCGAGCAGCGGCGCAGTCTTGCGCTGGCCGCCGGCCGCATGGGCTCTTGGGATTGGGACCTCGCAACCAACACCATCCTCTGGGACGAGGGCCAGCACGCGATCTACGGCGTCGCGCCGGGCGAGTTCACCGTGACACCCGCGAGTTTCAAGGTGCTGATCCTGCCCGAAGATTGGGAGCGGCTGCAGATCGGAATGGACGCGCTGTTGCGCGATGGCGAGCCGCATCACGCCGAATTCCGTATCCGGCGCCCCTCAGGTGAGGTCCGCTGGTGTGCCAGCACGGCGGCCGCAAGCCAGGATGTGAGCGGCAGGGTGGTGCGCATCAGCGGTGTCACCATGGACATCACCGAGCGCAGGGACGCCGAGGAGCGCCAAGCCCTGCTGGCGCGCGAGGTCGATCATCGCGCCAAGAACGCGATGGCGATCGTGCAGTCGATCGTGCGGCTGACCAAGGCCGAGAGCATCGCCGAATATGCGAGCGTGATCGAGGGCCGCATCAAGGCGCTGTCGCGCGCCCATGCGCTGCTGTCCGACTCGCGGTGGCAGGGCGCCGAGATGGCGAAGCTGGTCGAAGAAGAACTGGCACCCTACCGCTCCGGTCATCACGATCGGATCCGGATCGCGGGGCCGAAAGTGGTGCTGGAGCCGACCACCGCGCAAACGCTTGCGCTGGCGCTGCATGAGCTGAGCACCAACGCCGTGAAGTATGGCTCGCTCTCGCAAGCCTCGGGTCGGCTCGAGCTCGACTGGACCCTGCTGCCCGAGGAAATCGTGGTCACCTGGCGCGAAAGCGGTGGACCACCCGTTCACAAGCCCAAACAGACCGGCTTCGGCGCCAAGATCATCACCAGCAGCATCGAGCGTCAGCTGGAAGGCAAGGTGTCGTTCGACTGGCGGCCCGAGGGCTTGTTCTGTGAATTGCGCGCGCCGCGCCGCCAATCAAGCGAACCGGCGTCCAATACCGTGGTGAACCTGCCGGCTGGAAACGCATCGAAGAAGCTTCCTGGCGAACGCATCCTGATCGTCGAGGACGAAGCGCTGGTGGCGATGATCCTGGAGGACCAGCTCGCGGACCTCGGTGTCAGCGTGGCGGCCACGTGTGCAAGCGTGCCCGACGCCATGCGGGCGATCGAGGCCAGCGCGCCGCAGGCCGCCATCCTCGACGTCAATCTGCGCGGACAACTGGTCTATCCGGTGGCCGATTGCCTGATGGATCGCGGCATCCCGTTCGTGTTCGTGACCGGGTACGGCCGTGAGAGCATCGACCGGCGCTACGCCTTCGTCAAAGTCCTGGAGAAACCGGTGGAGCGTCAGGCGCTGGAAGGGCTGTTTGCTTCGGCGCCCGAACTTTCGAGCGTGGCGCCAGTGGCGCAGGCGTAGAGCGAGATGAATTCAGCTCTGCAAGGCTGCTAGAATCCTTCCGCGATTGCGGCGCTCGTTGCGACGCCCTCTCCCCTTGTTGTGGGAGAGGGCTACTCAGATATTCAACACGGAATTTTGGGTGAGGGGTCAGCAACCCCTCACCCATCAGAACACGTTGCGATTCCTGCGATGCCCTCTCCCTCAAGGGGAGAGGGCACAAACGGCTGGCGCACCGATTCGATCTATCGAATCTTGCCGCGCCCGAGGATCGGCCAGACCGCTTCGATGCCGCCGTTGCGTGTCGCGTAGATTTCTTCGTGCAGATGCACCGTCGTGTCCGAATAGCCGACGACCCATTCCAGCCGGTCGCCGACGCGCGGCGTTTCGCTGGGGCTTTCGAGCTCGATCGTGCCGTGCTCGGCCGAGAGCCGCGCGGAGCGCACCGGACCCAAGCCAAGCGGCTGCGGCCCGGCGGCGTCGCTGCTCATCGTCTTCTTGCCGGCGTCGCAAATGATGCGCGTCGGGGTCGGCCGGCTGGTCACCGTCGTCATGACGGTGAGCGCGTAAGGGTGCGCGACGGCGAAATCGTTGCGGTAGTGCACGTCGCAGAACACGCCGCCACCCGCCTGGATTTCCGTGATGCCCGGCTGCCCCGCCGTGATCCAGTAGGTCCCGGTGCCGCCGCAGCTCACGATCTCCACCGGCAGGCCCGCGTTGCGGCACATCTGCGCCGTTTCGGCGATGCCCTTCACGGCGGCGGTTACAGCGGCGGCCTTCTCATTGGCATCAACAATTCCCGCGGTCTGTCCTTCCCAGCCCATCAGGCCGGCGAATTTCACGCCGCCCTGCGTCGCGATGAATTGCGCCAGCGCGACACAGGCCTCGCCGGGCTCGAGGCCCGCACGTTTCATGCCCATGTCCACCTCGATCACGAGGCGAACCGTGAGGCCCGCCGCGCGTGCCGCCTCGGCGATGGCCGCGACATTCTCGCGATTATCCACCGCGACCATCACGTCACAGTTGCGGCGCAAGGCGACAAGCCGCGCGATCTTCTGCGGCCCGACGATCTGGTTGGCGATCAGGATGTCGGGAAACCCGTGCGCCGCCATCACCTCGGCTTCGCCGAGCTTGGCGCAGGTGATGCCCGCCGCACCGCCCTGGACCAGCAGCCTTGCGATCTGCGGGACCTTGATGCCCTTGGTGTGCGGGCGCCAGTTGATCCCGCCTTGCCGGCAGGCGCCGGCGATACGCGCGATATTCGCTTCGAGGACGGTAAGGTCGACGAACAGCGCCGGCGTATCGACGGTGGCCTTTTCGGCGCCGACGAGGTGCGACATCGCAGGTTGCGTGCTGGTGTCCATGGCCCGGTCACCGTAGCGCAGTCCAACGGTGGATCAAGCCTGATGCGCTGCCGCGCAACTTGTGAGGCCGGCAACACCTGCGATAGGCTTTCGACCGTCGGGCAGCAGCTTGGGGAGCCTTTTCATGAAGCGATATGTGTTTTCGTTCGCAGCCGCGATGCTGCTGGCAACGTCCACCTCCTTCGCCGAGGAGGCTCCGCCACTCCGAACGGCGGTGGACGCCACCTTCGCGCCGCACGCCATGCCCAAGCTCGGCGGCGGCTATGAGGGCTTCAACATCGATCTGGCCGAGGAGATCGGCAAGCGGATGAAGCGCAAGGTCGTGATCGATGCCGTGCAGTTTTCCGGCATCCTGCCGGCCTTGGCGGCAGGCACCTATGATTTCGTCGCGGCACCGACCACCGTTACCAAAGAGCGCGCCGACAATTTGCTGTTCACCGAAGGCTACCTCAACACCGATTTCCAGTTCCTGGTGAAGAAGGGCGGCCCCAAGGTCGGCAAGCTCGAGGATCTCAAGGGCAAGATCGTCTCGGTCAACAAGGGTTCAGCCTATGATTCATGGGCGCGCGATCTTGAGACCAAGATCGGCTGGAAGGTCGAAAGCTTCGGCACCCAGACCGACGCCGTGCAGGCCGTGCTCGCGGGCCGCGCCGACGCCAACGTTGCCGGCAACACCGCGATCGCCTGGGCGGTGAAGAACAATCCGCAGCTCGAATTGTCCTATCTGTATTCGACCGGCCTCGTCTGGGCGGCGCCGGTGCGCAAGGATTCGGGCGAATTGCGCAAGCAGCTCGAGAACGCCATCGAATGCATGAAGCTCGATGGCACCATCGCGAAGATGCACGAGAAGTGGTTCGGCGTGAAACCGCCGCCGGGCTCGGCCGCGGTCACCGTGTATCCGGGCTATGGAGTCCCTGAGATGGCGGGCTACGATCCGACGCCGCACACGCCGCAGTGTAATTGAGCTGCTGTCGTCCCGGGGGCGCGCGAAGCGCGTAGCCCGGGACCCATAACCCCAGGACTGTCGATTGAGCCGAAAGCGTAGTGGTCGTGGATTCCGGGCTCGCGCCTGCAGCGCGCCCCGGAATGACGGGTAAGTTTGTGCCTCCTCCCATCCTCTCCATCGCTGGCCTCCGCAAATCGTTCGGCCACACCGAGGTGCTGCGCGGCATCGACTTGGCTGTCGCGCCGCAGGAGCTTGTGTTCATCATCGGCCCCTCCGGCTCGGGCAAGAGCACGCTGCTGCGCTGCTGCAACCGGCTCGAGGAGCCGAGCGCCGGCGTCATCACGCTCGACGGCGTCGACCTGATGGCGCGCTCGACCGACATCAACGCGATGCGGCGTAAGATCGGCATGGTGTTCCAGTCGTTCAATCTCTACCCGCACATGACGGCGCTGGGAAACGTGACGCTCGCCCTGCGCAAGGTCGTGGGCAAATCGCGCAGCGATGCCGAGCGCGTCGCGATGGAAGCGCTGGATCGCGTGGGACTTTCCGCGAAGGCGAAGTCCTACCCTAGCGAACTCTCCGGCGGGCAGCAGCAGCGTGTGGCGATCGCGCGGGCGCTGGCGCTCGAGCCAACCGTGATGCTGTTCGACGAGCCGACCTCTGCGCTCGATCCCGAGTTGGTCGGCAGCGTGCTCGCGGTCATGCGTGAGCTCAAACGCGCCGGCATGACCATGCTGGTGGTGAGCCACGAGATGCGCTTTGCACGCGATGCAGCCGACCGCGTGATCTTCATAGATCACGGACTGATCGTGGAGCAAGGCAGACCGGAGCAGATCTTCGCCGCGCCGAAGGAGGTGCGCACCAAGGCATTCATTGCGGAGCTGACGCGGTGAACGCCTTCCTCGAAACGTTCTTCAAGCCGAACCTGATCGCGCAATACTGGCCCGACATCCTGAAAGGGATCCTCGTCACCATCGAAATCGCGTTAGCGGTCGTCATCTGCGGCCTGCTCCTCGGGCTCCTGCTCGCCGTGATCCGCTCGTTTCAGGTCAAAGCGGTCAACACGCTGATCGTCATTTTCGTCGACATGTTCCGCGCCCTGCCGCCGCTGGTCATCGTGCTGATCGTGTACTTCGGGTTGCCGAATGTCGGGATCAACATTCCATCGTTTGCGGTGCTGTGGCTCGTTCTGACGCTGGTGCTCGCCGCGTTCGCGGAGGAAATCTTCTGGGCCGGAATTCTCTCCGTGCCCAAAGGCCAGTGGGAAGCCGCGCGCTCGACCGGCTTTGGCTTCCTCGGCACGCTCGGCTACATCGTGCTGCCGCAGGCCGTGCGGATCACGGTGCCGCCGATCACCAACCGCACGGTGGCGATCACCAAGAACACCGCGCTGGGCATGGTGATCGGCGTACCCGAGATCCTCAGCCAGGCGACCAGCGCGCAGTCGTTCTCCGGCAATGCCACGCCGCTGATGATGGGCGCACTCGCCTACGTGATCCTGTTCATTCCGGTGGTGGCGCTCGGCCGCTACCTCGAAACGCGCTTTGCGTGGCGGAGAAGCTGAATGGACGCGCTGATCCAGCAGTTCTTCAATCTTGACATCATGTCGCGCGCGCTGCCGCTGGTATTGCAGGGGCTCTGGCAAACGGTGGTGCTCTGCCTGATCGTGATCCCGCTCGGGCTGATCGGAGGCCTCCTGTTCGCGCTGGTCTCGCTCGCGCGGTCCCGCACGGTCCGTTACGCCATGATCGTCGCCATAGATTTCTTCCGCGCGGTGCCGCCGCTGGTGCTTCTGATCTTCATCTACTCCGGCCTGCCGTTCGCCGGCATCCGGCTCTCGCCGCTCACGGCCGTGGCGCTCGCGTTCTTTCTCAACACGTCGAGCTACTACGGCGAGATCTACCGTGCCGGGATCGAGAGCGTGGGGCGCGGCCAGTGGGATGCGGCGCGCTCCACCGGGCTCAACGCCTTCCACACCCTTGCCTCGGTAATCCTGCCGCAGGCGGTGCGCAACGTGCTCCCCGACCTCGTCTCGAACACCGTCGAGGTCGTGAAGCTGACCTCGATCGCCAGCGTGGTCGCGCTGCCGGAGCTCCTTTATTCGGCCGACATGGCGCGTTCGATCACCTTCAACGCCTCGCCGATCGTGCTTGCGGCGGCGATCTATCTCGTGATGTTGTGGCCGGTGGTTCGGCTGATCAGCCGGCTTGAAAGGAGAATGGCTTCGTAATGTCCCGCATCATCCGCGTCGCTGCCGCCCAGTCCGGCCCCATTCAAAAAGCCGAGTCGCGCCAGGCCGTCGCCAAGCGTCTTTGCGATCTGCTCGATCGGGCGCACGAGAAGGGCGTGAGCTTCGTGGTGTTCACCGAGCTTGCGCTCACCACGTTCTTTCCGCGCTGGTACATGACCGATCAGGCGGAAGTGGATCAGTGGTTCGAGCGCGAGATGCCGAATGCCGCGACGCGGCCGCTGTTCGAGAAGGCCGCGCAACACCAGATCGGCTTCTATCTCGGCTTTGCGGAGCTGACGCCGGACGGTCATCACTACAACACCGCGATCCTGGTCGATCGCGACGGAAAGTTCGTGGGGAAATATCGCAAGGTGCACCTCCCCGGCCACGACGAGTTCGATCCCGAGCGCGCGTTCCAGCATCTGGAGAAGCGCTATTTCGAGCCCGGCAATCTCGGCTTTCCGGTATGGCGCACCATGGGCGGCATCATGGGGATGTGCATCTGCAACGACCGGCGCTGGCCCGAGACCTATCGCGTGATGGGCCTGCAGGGCGTCGAGATGGTCGTGCTCGGCTACAACACGCCTTCCGTCAACTCGCAGAAAGCCACGGAAGGACCGGAGAAGCGGCTGTTTCACCATAACCTCTCGGTGCAGGCGGGCGCGTACCAGAATTCCACCTGGGTGGTCGCGACGGCCAAATGCGGCGTCGAGGACGGGCATCCGCTGTTTGGCGGCAGCTGCATCGTCAATCCGGATGGCGAGATCGTCGCAACCGCGAAGACCGAAGACGACGAACTGGTGATCGCCGACTGCAATCTGGACGATACCAAGTTCAACAAGGAGACGATCTTCGACTTCGAGCGCCACCGCCGCATCGAGCATTACGGGCGGATCACCAGCCAGGTTGGAGTTGAACTGCCGGAGTAGTCTCCTCCTCCGTCATGCCCGGCCTTGTGCCGGGCATCCACGGCTTGCTTCACTTCAAGGACGACGTGGATGGCCGGGACAAGCCCGGCCACGACGAAACAGAAAGCGAAGAATGAACGACCTCTCCTACGATCCCGCCGCGTTGGCGCCGCGCGATCGCTACAAGATGCTGATCAGCCTCGTCATCCCGCGGCCGATCGCGCTGGTGACGACCATCGGCCCGACCGGCGTCGTCAACGCCGCGCCGTTTTCGTTCTTCAACGTGTTCAGCGATGAGCCCCCGCTTTGCGTTCTGGGCCTGCAGGCGCGGACCGACGGCAGCCTGAAGGACACCTCGGCGCACATCCGCGACCGCGGCGCGTTCGTCGTAAACCTGGTCGACGAGGCGCTTGGCGAACAGATGAACCAGTGCGCCGTCGACTTTCCGCCTGACGTGAGCGAGATCGATGCCGCGAAGCTCAACCTGCTGCCGAGCGAGAAGATCAAGATTCCGCGCATCGCCGAGGCGCCGGCATCGCTTGAATGCCGCCACTACACGACGCTGGAGGTGAGCGCGCAGCGCCGCCTCGCGATCGGCGAGATCGTGCTCATCCATATCCGCGACGGGCTCTGGGATCACGAGAAGATGCGCATCGATATGACGCAGTACCGCCCGCTCGCACGCCTGTTCGGGAATTTCTACGCCTCGCTCGGCGAGCCGTTCACGCATGTGCGCCAGAGCTACGAGGAGTGGGTCGAGGATCGGAAGAAGTAGCAATGTTTCCGCTCATGCCCGCGAACGCGGGCATCCAGCTCTTACCTTGCTTTGGCCCCTGGGTCCCCGCTTTCGCGGGGACGAGCGGAGTTACTTTGCCACCTGCACCGCGCCGATCGCCATCGTCACCGCCACCTGGGTCGGATCGATCACCGGAATGCCGAGCGCGTCTTCGAGAGGCTTGCGGTGGCGCGCCATGCCGGCACAGCCCATCACGATCGCGTTCGCGCCGTCCGCGTCTTTCAGTGCGCGGCCGACCTCGATCATGCGCGGCAGCGTCTTCTCGCTCGCGCTCTCCGCAACCGACAGTTCGAGCGGACGCTCGCCGGCAAGACGATCGGTCAAACCCATCTGGCGCAGATAGCGCATGTGACGCGCAATCGAGCGTCCGAGGATCGCGATCACGCCGAAGCGCTCGGCGCGCGCAAGGGCGGTGAGCACGCCGCATTCGGCAATGCCGAACACCGGCCGCGTGGTGCCCTCGCGGCAAACATGCAGGCCCGGATCGCTGTAGCACGCGATCACGAAGGCATCGCTTGCGTTGTCGGACTCGACCAGCCGCCGCAGCGGCAACGCCACGCTCTCCACATGCTCCTGCGTCTCGATGCCGAACGGCCCTTGCGAGAGCGTCGAACAGACGATCTCCGGCCCTTCGGCGAAGCGTAGCGGCGCGACCGCATCGTCGATGCCGCGCGTTACGGCCTCGTTCGAGTTCGGATTGATGACGCGGATGCGCGGGCGCTGGCCGTTCAAATCGCCGCCTCGGTCTTCTGGTCGAAGACATGCAGCCGCGACGGGCGCATGGCGAGCCGCAGCGTATCGTGCAGCTTCACCTTGGTGGTCGGCTCGACGCTTGCCACTATCATGCCTTCGCCGACTCGCGTGTCGAGGATGATCTCGCTGCCGAGCTGCTCGACCACCTCAATGGCGGCATCGAATGTCAGATCGGGCGAATCCGAAGGCCCCGCCACGGTGAGGTCTTCGGGCCGGATGCCGAGCGTGACGTCGCGGCTCGAGTGCGCGCGCACGCGCTGCGCGATCTCGTCCGGGAGCTTGATGCGCATGCCTTTGTTTTCCGCGACGACCGAGCCGTTCATTTCCGTCACGGTCACGTTGGCGAAATTCATCGCCGGCGAGCCGATGAACCCGGCGACGAACTTGTTGGCCGGCCTGTTATAGAGATCGAGCGGCTCGCCCACCTGCTGCACCCAACCATCCTTCATCACCACCACACGGTCGCCGAGCGTCATCGCCTCGACCTGGTCGTGCGTCACATAGATCGCGGTGGTGCCGAGCCGTTCGTGCAGCTTCTTCAATTCGACGCGCATCTGCACGCGCAGCTTGGCATCAAGGTTGGAGAGCGGCTCGTCGAACAGGAACACTTTTGGATCGCGCACGATTGCGCGGCCGAGCGCCACGCGTTGGCGCTGCCCGCCGGAGAGCTGGCGCGGCTTGCGGGCAAGGAGCTGCCCAATGTCGAGGATCGCGGCGGCGCGATCCACGCGGCGCTTGATCTCCCCCTTGTCGAATTTACGCATCTTCAGGCCGAATGCCATGTTGTCGTAAACGCTCATGTGCGGATAGAGCGCGTAGTTCTGGAACACCATCGCGATGTCGCGGTCCATCGGTGGAAGATCGTTAACGACTTTATCGCCGATCAGGATATCGCCGGATGTGATGGCTTCGAGCCCCGCCACCATGCGCAGCGTGGTGGTCTTGCCGCAGCCGGACGGACCGACGAAGACGATGAATTCCTTGTCGCGGATCTGCAGGTTCACGTCCTTCACGGCGTGCACCTCGCCGTACTTCTTGTTCGCGTTGCGGATGACGACCTGCGACATGGCACTTAACCCTTAACCGAGCCGGTCAGGCCCGAGACGTAGTGCTCGACAAAGAACGAATAGGCGACTGCGACCGGGATCGAGCCGAGCAGCGCGCCCGCCATCAGCGGCCCCCAGAAGAACACGTCCCCACGGATCAGCTCCGATGTCACGCCGACCGGCACCGTCTTCTGCGCAGGCGAGGAGAGGAACACGAGCGCGTAGATGAACTCGTTCCAAGAGAGCGTGAAGGCAAAGATGCCGGCCGAGAGAATACCGGGGATGGCGACCGGAATGATGATGTGGATCATCGCCTGCCAGCGCGAGGCGCCATCGATGCGCGCGCACTCCTCCAGCTCCTTCGGCACCGCCTTGAAGTAGCCCATCATCAGCCAGGTGCAGAACGGAATAAGGAATGTCGGATAGGTGAGGATCAGCGACCACGGCGTGTCGCCGAGGTGGTAATTGCGGATGATCTCGGCGAGAGGGATGAACAGCAGGGTCTGCGGCACCAGATAAGTGATGAAGATGCCGGTGCCGAGGCTGCCCGCAAAGGGAAAATTCAGCCGCGAGAGCGCATAGCCGGCGAATACGCCGCAAGTGATGGAGATGAGGGTGGAGACGAGCGCGATGAACGTCGTGTTCCAGAGCCACGCGCCGAACAGCGTCTCCTCGAGCAGGTATTGCACGTGCTCCAGCGTCGGCTTCCAGGTCCAGAACGGATTGTAGTTGATCGAATTCCACGGGCGATAGAGCTCACCGTCCGGCCGGAACGACGTGATGATCATCCAGTAGAAAGGAAACAGCAGGAAGATCAGGAAGAGCGTGAGCGGGAGATAGAAGAAGACCCACTTTCTCCACAGGGCGCCTTCGATCATGTCAGCGCACCTCGACCCGGCGGATATAGAGAAGCTGGATGATCACCACCAGGAACAGGATCGGGAACATCGCGAGCGAAATGGCCGCGCCCTCGCTGAGCAGGCCGGTGCCGATGCCGATCTGGTAGGCGTAGGTCGCAAACAGGTGCGTGGCGTTCGCCGGCCCGCCGCCGGTCATCACGTAGACGATCTGGAAGTCGGCGAAGGTCTGGATCACTGAGAACAGCACCACCACCATCGTGACCGGTAAGAGCAGCGGCCAGGTCACGTACCAGAAGCGCTGCAACGGCTTGGCGCCGTCGATCGCGGCGGCCTCGTTGAGCTCGGGGCTGATGGTCTGCAGCCCGGCCAGCAGGCTGATCGCGAAAAACGGCACACCGCGCCAGATATTGACGATGATGATCGAGATCATCGCGAGATTGGGATCGCCGAGCCAGTTGATCCGGCCGGTGATCAGCCCGAAATGATACATCAGCCAGTTGAGCACGCTGAACGTCGGGTCGAACATCCATTTCCATGCGAAGGTCGAGAGCACCGTCGGGATGATGAACGGGAGCAGGATGAACGCGCGGGTCAGCGCCTTGCCGCGGAAATTCCGGTTCAGCAGCATCGCGAGCCACAGGCCCAGACCCAGCTTAAAGACGGTGGTAACTGCGGTGTAGAGGAACGTGTTGTAGACCGCGATGCGGAAGATCGAGTCGTTCCAGATCTTGTAGAAATTGGCGAGCCCGACGAAACCGCCGGGCACGCCGACGCGCGAGTCGGTCACCGAAAGCAGGATTCCGCGCACGAACGGATAGGCGATGAACATGCCGAGCAGAACCATGGTCGGCACCAGCAGCGCGAAGGCGAGCCAGCGCTCGTCCTCGAAGATGCGCTGTCGCTGCCGCGGCGGCGGCTCGCCGAAGGCCGTGGTCGCGACCGAGGTTATCGCCATGACCGTTTCCTGTCCGCCGATGGTGCCCCCGCAGGGTCCCGCCGGTTGAACCCGACGGCAATCCGCGGAGGCGTCCGTTTCAGAAACAGCGAAGCCTTAGGTGTAGATCTTCTTGACCTCGCCTTCAGCCCACTTCACCGCGTCCTCGGCCGAAGCGCCCTGTACGGCTTTCGCGTACATGTCCGTGATGATGTATTTCGTGAGCACCTCGGCGGCCTTCTTTCCGGAGGGCCCAGGATAGCCGGGGGACTGACCGAGCTTGCCGGCCACCTTGTAGGGCGTCATCACCGGGTCCTCGCCCCACAGCTTGTGGCTTTCCCATGACGGGGTCGGCGGCGTCGCAAACCCCTTCTGCGAGATGAACCATTTCTCGTAGACCGGCTTCGAATGGACCCACTTCAGGAGATCCTTCGCGGCCTTCTCGTTCTTCGAGTACTTCGGAATCACGTGCGAGAAGTAGGTGTGCATCGCGAACTGCCCGGCCGAACCCTTGGGCAGCGGCGCGTGCTGGATGTCGGTCTTGAGCTGCGCACCCTTCTCGGTGATGTACTTGTCGGCATTGCGCAGCGACTCGATGTAGATCGACGCGCCGTTCAGCGTGGCGCTGATCGTCTGCGACAGGAACGCGCGGTTGTTGTTGGTGTCGTCCCAGGCAAGGCCACCTTCGTCATGGGCTTCCTTCCAGAAGGCGGTCATGAACTTGACCGACTCGATCACTTCCTTCTTGTTCATGTTGACGGTCTTCCCGTCCTTCTCGATCTCGGTTCCGCCCCATGACCACATGTACGGGTAGCTGAAGGTCGGCGCGTCGCCGAAGGTATGGCCGAGCGTCTGGCCGAGCGGGCGGCCCTTGGCTTTGAGTTTCTTGCCCGCGTCCCGATACTTTTCCCAGGTGTCGGGGAAGCTCGTCACGCCGATCTCATCGAACCATGACTTGCGATAGGCAATCATCGCGCCGACGATCGTCCACGGCACCGAAATCCACTTGCTGCCCTCCGCCGAATTCGCCTTGCAAAGGGGGTAATAGCCGCCTTCCGGCTTGCTGATCGCCTCGGCGATATCGCTCATGTCGACGATACTCTCCGAGTAGATCTGCGGATGATTGTTGAACAGCATGAAGATATCGGCACCTGCGCCGGACTGGATCGCCGAGGTGATACGCGGCTGCAGGTCGTTGCCGTTGACCGTTTCCAGGTTGATCTTGATGCCGAGCGCTTTCTCGCCTTCGGGAATCAGCTCCTTGCGCAGCAGCTGGTCGGATGCCGGAACGAAGTCGTTCCAGCGCAGCCAGTGCACGGTCGTGCCCTGCGCAAAGGCAGGCGCGCGGCCGCTCGCCAGAATGGCGGCCATGCCGCCGGCGAGCGCAGTTCCGCCCTTGAGAACCTTACGTCGACTAATAGCCATGTCGTTATTCCTCCCGTGATAGGTCTGGGCTGATGCCCTTTGGCCGGTCTTGCGCCAGCTTGAACTCGCTTTCAGTCTACCGCGGCTCCCGGCGCGTTGACAGTACCTTTGTGGCCGATAGCGTGCAGTATTCGACAGGGTCTGGGCTGGACTGTGCGGCTTTTGGTAACAGGCGGGGCAAGCGGGCTGGGCCGCGCTATCGCGCTCGGCGCCGCCGAGCGCGGCGCCAAGGTCGTCGTTGCGGACATCGACAAGGCGGGCGCCGAAACGGTCGCCCGGACCTGCGGCGGGCGTGCGCTCGTCGTTGACCTCATCGCGAACGCAGAACGGGCCGTCGAGGACGGCGCGAGACTGCTTGGCGGGCTCGATGTGCTGGTCAACAACGCCGGCTTCGGCGCCGGCGAGGCCTTCCTCGAGATGAAAGCCGCGACGTGGGACCACACGCTCGGCCTCAACGTAAAGGCGTTGGCGCTGGCGACGGCAGCGGCGGGGCGGATCATGGCGCCGCAGAAGAACGGGCGCATCATCAACGTCACCTCGCCTGCATCGCGCATGGCGCTGCCGAATTACACCGCCTACGCGGCGTCGAAAGCCGCCGTCGATTCGATCACCCGGGCTGCCGCGGTCGCGCTCGCGCCGCACGGAATTCGCGTCAATTCGGTCGCGCCGGGAATGATGGACACGCCGATGCAACGCGTCACCGAGGAACAGCTCGCGCGCATCGAGGGCCGCACCGATGTGGACACCTTTCTCGCGGAGCGCACCGCGCGCATTCCGGTCGGCAAGCGCATCGAGCCCAAAGAGGTGGCGAAGACCGTACTGTGGCTGGCCTTCGATGCGCCGGACTACGTCACGGCTGAGCGGCTCAATGTGTCGGGCGGGCTCGACAAGGACTGAGCGGGCCATGATCCAACACGACACCCGCGCCTGCCGCATCACCAAGGTCACGACCTATGTGGTCGGCGCGCGCTGGCGCAATTTCGTGTTTGCGCACGTCGAGACGGACGAAGGCATCAGCGGCATCGGCGAGGGCTCGCTCGAATATCAGCCGAAAGCCGTCGAAGCCGCGATCCGGCAACTCACGACGCGCTACGCGCTCGGCCGCTCGGCTTTCGCGACCGAGAAGCTCTGGCACGACATCCTGCGAAACGAGTTCATGCACTCGCCGATCATCAACAGCGCAGCCGCCGCGCTCGAAATGGCGATGCTTGACATCGCCGGCAAGGCGCTGGGCCGGCCGGTCTACGATCTGCTCGGCGGCAAGGTTCACGAGATCCTGCCGGCTTACGCGAACGCCTGGTACGGGATCGGGAAAACCGCAAAGGAAATCGGCGCTGCCGCCGGGGCTGCGGCGGGGAAAGGCTATCGCGGCCTCAAATTCGATCCGTTCGAGGACGCGGGCCGCGATCCGGACCGGGCTTCGATCCGCAGAGCGGTCGAGATCGTCGAAGCGGTGCGCGGCGCTGTCGGACCGAACGTCGACCTGATGATCGACGCGCACGGCCGTTTCAGTCCGGGCTCCGCCATCGCGATCGCGCATGAGCTTGAGCGCTACGATCTGTTCTGGCTCGAAGAGCCCTGCGACCCGGAGAACGCCGCCTCGCTGGCGATGGTCGGCCGCAACATCAGGACACGTCTCGCGACCGGCGAGCGCTGCACCAGCCGCGCCGCAATGGCCGGATTATTGGAAACTCATGAGGTGGACGTGCTGCAGCCGGACATCATTCACGTCGGCGGCATCATGGAGGCCAAGAAGATCGCCGCGATGGCGGACGCCTATTACATCCCGGTCTCGTTCCACAATCCGTTCGGCCCCGTCGCGACCGCGGCTGCGATTCAGCTTGATGCCTGCACCACCAATTTCGTGATGCAGGAATCGTTTTGCGAATACGATATCGATTATCGCTTCGACCTCGTCGAGCATGCGCCGCGCCCGCAGAACGGACACTATGCGGTGCCTGACCGGCCGGGGCTCGGCGTCGGAGAATTCCGCCCCGAGGCGGCGCTCGCGCATCCGTTCGAGCCGGAGGCGTTCCTGCCGCTGTTTACCGATCGCTGGTCGGCAGGGTTCTGAGCCGACGCGGCAGGCGCTGAAGCCAGAGCATGGACCAATGGGCGCGCAAGGAATGTCCGCTTGCGTGGCAAGCGGACTCGATTTGCTCAGTCCGAGTCTTTCCGCTGAACCAGAACCTTCCGATCTCGCCTCTGACGTCAGCTACCGACGGTATGGCTCGGGCCGTGCGCCTTGACTTGAATCAAAGTCGAGGCCCTTGAACCGGGCTAGATGCTTGCATGCAAAGTCGCAGGAGGGCCTATCATGAAAAAAGCCCCTCAGGCTATGCTCGCGCTTGCGCTACTAGGGTTGGCGGTCGCGTTCTACGACGCCTACGCGATCTACAATGGCCAAGCACTGTGGTGTCCGCCTCCCATCAACGGATGTAATGAAGTCGCGAACAGCCCATATGCGCGGATACTCGGATTGCCTGTGGGATATTTCGGAGTCGTCTACTATGCGTACATGTTTTGCCTCGCGGCGCTGTTGGCGTTTGATCCGCATTCGCGCGCGCTGCGGGTTGGCGCAGTCACTTATGCTGCACTGGGAGCACTTTTCTCGGCCTACTTCATGTATCTCCAGCTGAATTTTATTCACGCATTTTGCGTCTATTGTCTGGTTTCGGCGGTGACCACGGTCCTTCTCTTCTCAGTGGCACTGTCGCACGCAAGGGGAATCATGACATCAGCCGCAGACAAGCCGATCCCCGCGTAAAACTGGCGTCGAGGTGAATCATCATGCCCGACGAGACAAAGACAAGTGCAGCACAATCAGCTGGCGTCGTTGAGTTGCTGATCACCCGCAACCTTCGGGGCCACCTCTAACGCGTTTTCGATGCGCGACGTCCGGTACTGACGTAAAGCCGGCATGCAGGCCGCAGCATGACCGTGTCCGCTTTGGGTGAATGACGGACGCGGCTTTTATGAGGACACGCCCAGCCTAGTGCGCGCGGTGCGGACGCTCGTTTTCCCCTTCTTCGGGCTTGTCCAGCACAATAGCGCCCAGCGTCGCCAGGGCTTCGGCCATCAGGGTTGCCTGCTGGTCCGTCGGCCCGGCAAGGATCAGTTCGCCGAGGCTCTGCGCCATCATCGCCACCATTTCGGCGAGGTCCGCCGGCTGGGGACCGGTGGCGACAAAGTCCTCGACCAGCTTGTTGATCTCACAATGCAGGCATTCGGCCATGACGCTACCCTCGCCAGCTCGCGCGTGATCGACTACTGAGCCTGAATTCCAGCACTCCGCGCGACCCCGGTCCAGCGCACGACTTCGCTACGGAAGAATGCGTTGAAAGACGCGGGGTCGGTCGCCATCGGTTCCACTCCCATCCGTTCGATCCGGTTCATTGTGTCGGGAAGCGCCATGGCCTGGGCGATCGCACGATAGAGCGTATCGACAATGGCCGGCGGGGTCCCGCTGCGTACCAGCACGCCTTGCCAGGCTTGGACCTCGAGGCCGTCACCGAGACCGACTTCGCCGATGGCGGGCACCTCGGGAAAGTTCGGCAGCCGCTTGTTGGACATCACGGCGATCGCCCGCAGCTTGTTCTCGTCGATATAGGACCGTGTCGCCGGAGTTGGGGTGTCCCAGAGCAGCGACACGTCGCCCGCCATCACGGATTGGACGGCCGGCGGGCCGCCGCGAAACGGCACATGCACGAGCTTGATGCCGGCACGGCGTGACATGAGCTCGGCCGCGAGATGCGCCGACGATCCGACACCGCCCGAGGCGTAGGTCACCGTCTCGGGCGCCGCCTTTGCGGCGCTCACGACATCGGCGACGGTTCGGTACGGCGACTTTGGCGAGGCGAACATCAACAGCGGGACGCTCGCGACCTGCGACACCGCGGTGAAGTCCTTCAGCGTGTCATAGGTGAGGCGCGCCAGCGCCGGCGCGACCGCGAGGGAGAATATCCCGAACATGAGCGTGTGCCCGTCGGGCGGAGCCTGCATCACGGCATTGGCCGCGATGCTGCCGCTGCCGCCGGGGCGGTTTTCGACGACGATGCTCTGGCCCAGCAACGGGCCGGCGGCGTTGGCCAGAATGCGCGCAATGGTGTCGACCGTGCCGCCCGCCGCGAAGCCGACCATGATGTGCAGCGTGCGTTCCGGAAAAGCCGCGCGTGCGACGCGCGGGCTCACCACGAGCGCGCTCACGGCGCCCGCAGCCACGCGCCCAATCCCTCGCCTGGTAATCGCCACTGTCATGTGTCACGCCGCTCCGGCGAATTCAATCACGTGAACCCCACGCTGGCGATCCGTGACATAGATGAGGCCTTGGCTGTCCATGGTAACGTCGTTCGACGAGGCCCGCTCGCAGTCCGGCGGTGGATCGGTCTCGTAAAAGCCGACCTCGCGCGGACGGAACGGGTCGGCGAATTCGACGATGCGTAAGCCCTGCGCGAACCACGCGAACGGAACGATGGTGCCGGTGAACACCTCGGAGGGCTGATGGCAGCCGGTCATGGTCGGCTGCGGCGAGCCATCGCGATCGAGGCCCGCCACGTCGAACGTGGCAATTGGCATCGGCTGGCGCTCGTCCGTGATGTCGTAAATCCAGGTAAAGGCCGGCGGCGAGGGACGCAGCTTCGACACGTCCTCATCGGCCACGATCATGATACGGCGGCCTTTCAGCGGCTCGGGGATCGGCAGGCAGGTATGCGTCGGGTGCGGATGCGCCGGACTGCTGTTCATCGACGAGACCAGCCGGGGCTTCGCCATGTCCGAGATGTCGAGGATGAAAAAGCCGTGATGCCAGTATGAGACATGCAGCCGGTCACCCATGCGCAGGGGATGGTGACATCGCGGCTTCACGGTGTCGCCCCACGGGTACTCCTCGCCGCCCGCCGCGTGCTGGCCCGGAATCCACCAGCGGCCTGCTTCCTGCGGACGCGCGGGGTCCTTCAGGTCGAGGATCATGACGAAGTTGCCAACATAGCCGTTCGCCGTCGGCGAGATGTAGGCGTAGCGGCCATCGAAGTCGAAGCGATGAACGCCGGTGCCGCCGGTCTGCCATTTGTGGATCGGGCGCGGGGCTGCGGGGCGCGAGACGTCATAGAGCCCGAGCCCGCCGCCGAAAGACGGGTCGCCGCCCTGCCCCTGCTTCTCGTGGTTCACGATCATCAAGCCATCGCGCGCGCGGACCTTGTGCGAGTGCCAGCCGGCCGGCATCTCGACGTGCGAGAGCAGGCGCGGCTGTGACGGATCGGACACGTCGTAGATCGAGGTGCCGGCCGGCGGTGACATGTGCGCAACAAACAGCGTGGTACCGTCGATCCACACCTGACCGCCGCCGGGACAATCAATGAAAGAGACAAGCTTCGTGTTCAGCGCACGCGGCATTACGGCTCCTGAGGGTACTTGATTACGATGTAAGCTTGCGGCCTGCGAACCACAATTTCGGATCGGCGGCGCGTACCCGCGCTTCCGGCAGGTCCAGCTCGCGGCGCACGATATTGGTGCCCTCGACCAGCGCCACGCACTTGTAGAACGCAATCCGCCGCGACAGGCCCTCGCGGCCGAAACCGCAGTCGGTCGAGATGACGAGTTTCTCTTTCGGAATGAACTCGAGCGCCTTGCGGATCAGTGCCGCCACTTTCTCGGCCGGCTCGACCACCGTGTCGCAGTGATTGACCACGCCGATCGCGATCTTCTTGTCGGTCTTGATGTTTTTGAACAGCGGCAGGTCCTTGCCGTCGGAGCTCGCGCATTCGATGGTCAGGACATCGCAATCGAGATTCAAAAGATGCGGCAGCGCGCGCTCGTAGCTCGGCACGTTGTAGTGCACGCGCTGCTGGTTCGGATTGCCCCAGCAGGTATGCACCCAGATTTCCGCGTTGACGCCGGTGAGCTGCCGATTGAACGCCTCGGTCAGGAATTCGAGGTCGGCGTCCGTGCATTCCTTCTGCTGCGTGCGCATGTGGTGTGGCGGCTCTTCGACCTGGATCAGCGGGCAGCCCGCGGCCGCCATGTCGCGCAGCTCCGCGTTGATGATGTCGCAGAGGTCGAGCATCATCTCCTTGTCGTCTTTGTAGTAGGCGTTCCACAGCATGCCCGTCATGGACGGTGCGCAGATCGCGCCGAACTTGACCGGCCGATCGGTCATGCGCTGTGCGACCTGCCAGATCGCCGCGTACTCCAATGGACCGCGTGAAAGCTTTTCGCCGACAACGCCGGGCTGATAGGCCTCCTGTACCTCCCACAGAATCTTTCCCGGCCGCAGACCGTGGCGCGACATCCAGCCGCGCGACGTATCGCGATGGCCGGTGATGCCGCCGAGCCGCTCGATCGGATAGAAGAACCATGACTTGCCGCCGACGGTCAGGTCGAAGCGGCTGTCGCCATCCGTTACGATATCGAGCCCGGCGGATTCCTGCTCGCAGATGATGCTCGCAACCGCGTCGAGATATTGCTCGCGGAACAGCGAGTCGCCGAGCGCGGCCTTGAATGAACGGCCTTCCAGGCTGCGGTCGAACCATAACGGCCGCGGATAGGAGCCCGTGATCGTGGTCGGCAAGATCATGTCGCGCGTGACGGTGAGCACGGGTGGCCTCTGGGTTAGGAAATGGTGAGTTGTGAATAGTGAATGGTGAGTAGTGAAGAGTACCTATTGCCGATAACCATACGCCTTGTTCCAGTCGCTGCTCCAAGACTTGAAGACTCGCTCGACTTCGGCGTCGTCCGGATACCAGGCTTTGATCGCCGCAGCGTCGACGCCGGGCGGCATCGGCGCGTTGCGCAGCGATGAGAACGAGCCGAGCTCCACCATCAGCGCCTGACCCTCGCGTGAGAGCGCCCAGTCCATGAACAGCTTCGCCGCATTGGGATTAGCGGCACCCTTGGCTATCCCGGCGCAGAACACCGTGACCGGCACGCCTTCCGGCCCGAAGAACCATTTGATCGGCGCGCCCTGCACGGCGAGCGGAATGGCCAGATTGGTGACCAGCGG
>Ga0310810_10001698_pt1 | contig 23267 bp, 20 predicted proteins | sample NCmetagenome_FD_207641 | JGI IMG/M metagenome (GOLD analysis project Ga0310810, IMG submission 207641) | Soil microbial communities from experimental microcosm in Duke University, North Carolina, United States - NC | ecosystem: Engineered > Artificial ecosystem > Soil microcosm > Unclassified ... | reverse complement strand
TAGGCGTCACGGCGGTGATCGTCACCAGTCGCGTGATACCCGAGTTCTCGACGGTCTCGAACTGACGCAGCGTACCGTCCGCGACGTCGATCCACACCTTCGCCCGCGTGAAGGGCTCCGCGCTCGATTTCGGCTGCAACACCACGGCGCGCGTCGGGTGACCGGCGATGGTGGCCGTGCCGGCGTCGGTGATCGTGAAGCGCGTCTTCGGGGAATCGAAGAATCGTGATGCGAGGTCGAGGCTTCCGGCGCCGCCTTCGGTCATCGGCACCTTGATGACCTGACCCGGCGTGGAGCTTGGCAGGTAGACCCAGAGCCATTTCCCGTCGCCGATGAGCATGTCGCCCTTGGGCTGCACGAAGCGGAAGGAGAAGCGCGCTGGCTGGCGCTGCTGCTCGAACTGCCCGCTCGCGGTCACCTTGGAGCCGGTCAGCGGGTTGGTGATGGCCTGCTCGAACGTGCCCTTCGACGTCCTGGTGCTGTTGTAGGTCGCAACGGCCTTGTCAATGATCGGATCGACAGAGCCTTGCTGCTTTGGCAGCCCGGCAATGGCAAACGCGGCGGTAGCCGCGACGGCATATATGTGATTCACGTGGCGCATCCTCTCGTTGTGGTCGAGACAGCTATAAGGCAGGATCGAGGCCGGGGACGCACAGCTATCAGCTAACAGCTATCGGCTATCAGCTAACCCTGACGGCGAGGAACACCTGCCGGCGGAAAGGGCGCCCAGCACGACCCAGCGACCAGCTCCTTGTAGTGTTAACCCACCTCGATCGGGGCGGTTCCTGGCGACGGAGCGACGACCCGGTCGATGGCTCGGGCAATGAGCCGCAGCTCAGAGACGAGCTTGACGAACTGGTCCGGGAACAGCGACTGCGCTCCGTCGCTCAACGCGCGATCAGGATTGGGATGCACCTCGACGATGACTCCGTCCGCGCCCGCCGCAACGGCCGCGCGCGCCATCGGCGTGACCTTGTCCCGGAGCCCCGTCCCGTGGCTCGGGTCAGCGACGATCGGCAGGTGCGAGAGCTTGTGAACGATCGGAATGGCGTTCAGGTCGAACATGTTTCGCGCCGCGCTGTCGAAGCTTCTCACGCCGCGCTCGCACAGGATCACCTGCGTGTTGCCCTCGGCGAGGATGTATTCGGCGCTCAGGAGCAGATCGTTGATCGTTGCGGCCATCCCGCGCTTGAGCAGCACCGGGCGATTGAGGCGGCCGACCACTTTCAGCAGCGAGTAGTTCTGCATGTTGCGAGCGCCGATCTGGATGCAGTCGGCGTATTCAGCAACGAGATTCGCGCCCGCTTCGTCCATCGCTTCCGTCACGATGGGGAGGCCGGTTTCACGTCGCGCGAGTGCCAGCAGCTCGAGGCCCTGCTTGCCGAGTCCCTGGAAGGCATACGGTGAGCTGCGTGGCTTGAACGCGCCGCCACGAAGGGCGGTCGCTCCGGCTGCTCGCACCGCTCGCGCCGCCGTCACGATCTGCTGCTCCGACTCCACCGAGCACGGGCCGGCGATGACGACTACCTGGTTGCCGCCAACGACCACGCCGGGTGCCAGCTGCACCGTCGTGTTCTCCGGGCGCCACTCGCGCGATACCTGCTTGTAGGGCTTCGAGACGTGTATGACCTGCGCTACGCCGGGGAGGGCCGAGATGCGTGAATCGTCGACGCGTCCATCGTTGCCAACGAGTCCGATGGCCGTGCGCTGTCCGCCGGGCATCGGCACCGCCTGATATCCCATCTCCGTGATCGCGCCGCATACCCGGTCGATGTCGACCTGCGTCGCGTCCGTCTGCATGACAACCAGCATTACCGTTCCTCGAGATCGAGTGTCCACCCGTCTGTAGCCAGCGCGACGGTGCCGCTGAACTGCGCGCCGACCTCGCCGCGAATATCCACGTCTTCGACGGGTGGGTAGAAATGGGTCAGGGCCAGCACGCCAGGGTGCGCCGCGGCACCTAACGCGCCGCACTGCGACGGCGTGAGGTGCGTGGCCATCGCCATCGAATCCGGCAACGAGCACTCGGCCAGCATCAGGTCGCACCCCGCTGCCCAGGTGCCAAGCGTCGCGTCCGGCCCAGTGTCGCCCGTGTACACAATGCGGCGCCCCCCGTGCTCTACGGAATATGCCACGCTCTCCTCCGTGTGTGGAACCTTGAGGCACCGCAGGTGCACGTCCGCGGAGAGGTCCACGCCTTCTCCCGGGGCGAGCTCGCGAACGGAGATGGGGAACCCGAGCGTCAGCAGTCCTTCTCCGAACACGCCCGCGAAGCGCGCCAACAGGCGCAGCGTGCCCACGGGACCAATGATGTCGAGGTTCTGGGATCGGGGCGGTAGCTGGCCGTAGCGCCACGCATACAGCAACGTCGGGAGGTCGACCACGTGATCGGCGTGGAAGTGCGTGATCGCGAGGTGCGTGATAGTCTGCCACTCCACGCCCAGGTCAGCCATTCGCGACGCTACGCCGCTCCCACAGTCCATGAGCAATCGGACGGCCCCTGCTTCCACCAGATGGCCGCTCTGAACCCGCCCGCGTGACGGGGCCGCGGTCCCGGTTCCGATCGTCGTCAGTCGCATCACGGGCCCTGAAAGACCGCCTTCTTGATCGACTGAGTGCCCCCAGCCCGCAATCGGATCAGGTAGACGCCGCGCGGCGCGAGCGAGCCGTCGTTCGCGCGGCCGTCCCACGTGAACGCTGGATCGCAACCCTGCTCGGCAGTCGGAGTCGCGCGCCCGTACCGCCCGGGCACGAAGAGCTGCGGCGACGACGCGTTAGGCACGAGCGTGCGCACCAGGTTGCCACGGACATCGTGGATGGTCAGACTCACCGATGTGGTGCGGTTGAGATCGAACCAGATGCATGTCACGCCCGAGCCCGCAGCCGGGAAGGGATTCGGGAAGTTCTGGTAGAGCAGCGTCAATGCCGGCCGCCCCGTATCGATCGCCGCCGGTAGCCCGATCGGTACCGTGCCGCGTTGAAACGGCATCGCCGCGGCGATGGCCGCGGCGAGCGTTACGGTCGCAAGGAGGGCGGGAAGCCGTGGCACCATCACGCCGGTGCCGCAGCCGCCTCGGGTTCCCCCAGTATCTCGGCCAGCTCCTCGACCGCCGACCCGCGCATGCGCACACTCACGATGGACGATACGCCCGGTTCCTGCATCGTGACGCCGTAGACGGCGTCGGCCGCCTCCGTCGTCGTCCGCGGGTTGTGCGTGATGACGATGAACTGCGTCTTGCTCTTGAACTGATTGAGCATGCGGACGAAGCGGCCGATGTTCGCGTCGTCGAGCGGCGCGTCGACTTCGTCCAGCAGACAGAACGGGCTCGGCTTCGTGAGGAAGATGCCGAACAGCAGCGAGAGCGCGACGAGCGCGCGCTCGCCGCTCGACAGCAGGTGAATCCGCTGCGTGCGTTTGCCGCGGGGAGAGGCATGCACCTCGATGTCGCAATCGAGTGGCAGGTCCGGGTTCTCGAGACGCAGGTCGCACTCGCCGCCGCCGAACAGCGTCATGAAAATCTGCCGGAAGTTCTCGCGCACCTGCGTGAACGTCGCGAGGAACAGCTCACGCGCCGTCGCGTCGATCTCGCGGATGGCGAGTGCCAGTGAGTTCTTCGCCTCGGCGAGGTCTGTGCGCTGCGATGTGAGGAAGTCGAGCCGCTTGGTCTCTTCCTCGTGCTCCTCGATCGCGAGCGGATTCACGACGCCTAACGAATCGAGCTGCGCCCGAAGCTGATCGACTTCGCTCCGCAGTGTCTCGTCGTCCACCTCGACCGGTGTGAACGACTGCAACAGCTCGTCGAGCGGCTTACGCCACTCGGTCTCCAGTCGTTCGCGGATGGCAGTCCGTCGCCCGGACAATTCCGTGAACCGGAGCTCGGCGTGATGCAGCTCTTCGGCGTTCTGGTGGGCGACGCGACGCATCTCCGCGAGCGCGTGGTCGGCGTCGGTCAGTGCGGTATCGGCGGCCACTACCGCCTGTTCGGCCGCAGCGAGGCGATCCTCCGTCTCGCGCAGCGTCGCGTCACGGTCATCGAGGTCCAACTGCCACGTCGCCATCTGCTCGGCAAGCGAGCGGTCGGCATTCGCGAGCGTGCTGAGCTCGTGCTCGAGTGAGGCGAGTCGTGCTGACGCCGATGTGAACTCCTCGATGAGTCGTCGCTCGCGGTCGGACGCGACCTGGAGGCGCGCCTGCGCCTGGGCTTCGGCGATCTGGCCGGCAGTGCGCTGCTCGCGTGCTTCCTCCTGCGCCCGCTCGGCTTCACCCAGCCGGGTGCGGCTCTCGGCGATCGCGGTGTCGCGTTCCGCGATCGTCTCCGCGAGCTCGCTCGCGGCGGCATCGAGCGTCGCGACGCGCTGCCTGAGATCATCGGCTCTCGTTTGCAGACGCCCCGCCAGCGCGGCGGCGTCGGCGACTTCACGCTCCGCGCGCTGCAGACGACGCGCGAGCTCCGCACGCTGCTCACCCGCGCGGCGCAACTGCTGTTGAACCGTTGCTGCCTCTTCCGCCGCCCCGGCGACTCGATCATTCGCCGCAGTCAACGCGCTTCGGGCTGCGTCGGCCGCCGCCGACGCGGTTTGCCGTGCGGCCTCGCTCGTGGCGAGCTCCGCGCGCAAGGCGAACAGCTCGGCACGCCGACGTAGCGGGCCCGGGCCACCAGTGGCACCCGGCAGCCAGACGGCGCCGCGTGCATCCACGAATGCCGCGCCGTCGTCCATTGCGTGCACGTTGCCTAACAACGCACGCACCCAGCCCTGTGCCGGCGCCGCCGCGTCGACGTCGGCGACGAGCTCACCCGTCGAAGCGGCGCCGTTCGCGTCCTTCACGGCGTCGAGCGGGAGGAGCAACAGTGCACCGGGATTGCTCGTCGCGTGCCAGCGACGAATCGTTTCGGCGGCCTGTTGATCGCGCACGACGACCGCGTGCACCGTCGCGCCGAGATAGCGCTCGACGAGCAGCGCTGATGCGGCGCTCGCATTGACGAAGTCGGACAGCGGACCGAGAATCGCGCCCTCGCCGAATTGTGCGCGCTCGCGCAGCAACCGCGCGGCTGCCGGCGCGAGGCCGACGCGCTCGCGCTCGAGCGACTCGAGGCCGTGAACCTTCCCCTGTATTCCCGTGAGTGCCTCGTCGGCGCGGAACAGCTCATGGCGCGCAGCCGCTTCAGTCTCCTTTGCTTCGGCCATCGCGGCCCGTGCGTCGGCGAGCGCAGCGTCCGCCTGCTCCACGGCAGCCTGCGCCAACTCCAGGGCTTCATCGGCCGTCGATACGTCACGGGCAACCGTGGACGCGACGTCAGCGAGCGATGCTCGCTCCGTCTCCAGGACAGTTGCGCGCTGCTCCACTTCGCCGAGCTCACGACCGGCGCCTTCACGATCGATTTCCAGTCGACGCAACTGATCGCGACTCTCGCGCGCGAGCCGCTCGGCTGCCTCGACGCCAGACCGCACCTCGGCCACGGCGCGACGCGCGTGCTCTTCGGCGGTTGCGCGACGCGCCAGCTCGGCCGCGGCCTCACGCACTTCGTCGTCGAGCCCCGCCCGCTCGGCCACTGCGCGCTCGCGATCGGCCTGTACGCGCTCGCCTAACGCCTCGCCTTCACGCTGTTCTTCCTCGGCGCGCTGGCGGCGCATGAGGGCATTCCGCTGCCGCTCTTCGGCAACCGCGATCTCTCCGCGGAGTCGCTGCGCCGAGTCCCGTTGTGCACTCGCGAGGCGCGCGAGCTCGGCGCGCTGCGCTTCCGCGGCTGCACGCGCCGAGTGCGCGACGTCGCGTGCGACTTCGTGCTCGCTCACATCGGCTTCGGCGGTGGGAACGATTTCCCGCAGCTCCGCCACGCGTCCCTCGAGCGTGCCAAGCTCCTCGTGCCACGCTCGCATCTCGCGCTCAGCGAGGGTGAGCTCCACCGAGAAGCGACGCCCCATGAGCTCGGCGTGGCGTTCTGCCCGCTTGCGCTGACGCGCGAGCGATCGCACCTGGCTCTGGACCTCGCCGATCAGATCGTCGATGCGCGCCAGATCGGTCGTCGTCTCTTCGAGACGACGTTCGGTGCTGCGTCGGCGATCGCGATAGAGCCCGACGCCGGCCGCTTCCTCGAACAGCTCGCGGCGGTCATCAGGACGATCGGACAGCAAGGCATCGATGCCCTTGGACTCGATGACGACGCCGGAGTCTCCACCCAGGCCCGTACCGCGCAGCAGGTCGTGGATGTCGCGCAGGCGGCACGGCGCGCGGTTCAGCAGGTAGTCACTCTCTCCGGATCGTGACAGGCGCCGCGTTATGACGACTTCCTTGAACGCGATGGGAAGCTGGCCCTCCGAGTTGTCGAAGTGCAGGGATACCTCGGCGAGGTTCACGGCACGGCGGGCTGACGAGCCCTGGAAGATGACTTCCTCCATCTTCGCCCCGCGCAGCAGTCGCGCGCGCTGCTCGCCGAGCACCCAGCGGACGGCGTCAGACACGTTCGACTTGCCGCACCCGTTAGGCCCGACGATCGCCGTCACGCCCGGCTCGAACGCGAGCATGGTGTTGTCGGCGAACGACTTGAATCCCTGTAACTCCAGCTTCGTCAAACGCACCTAGTATGCTCTCCCGACCCGATAAGCGAGGGTCGCGTCAATGTTCTTCGTGTTCTTGAGCGCCGACTTCAACAGCGCGGCCTCATCGGGGTTCTCGAACGCGCCAGCGTAGATGCGCACAGAGCCATCACGCTGCAGCAGACCGTACACGGGCACCTTGCGCGACTGGTAGTCGGCGATCAACGCCGCTGCTTCCGTCGTCGAAGGCGCAGTTGCCAGTTGTAGCGCCAGCGGCGCGCGAATCACGCTCCCCCATCCCTGCGGAACGAGTCCGCGTCCTCGGAGGAACGTGAGGAGTTGATCTGCCTTGTTGCGATCGACGTACGCACCGGTGACGACCTTGTACCACGTGCCGTTGTCCGTACCGCGCGTCACGGGTGCGTAGGTACCAACGGGGAAGTCGCCTGCGCCTGCGCGCACGCGCATTGCGGCGCCGTCTTCGGTGTCGATCATCGCGATCTGCACCGCGAACGGTGATGCGTTCGCGGAGTCGGCCGGATTGGATACCGCGAGCGGTGGAGACGAGTCGACGGTGGCGGCCGCACTGGCGATCAGGCTGTCGGATGCGGCGGCGGAGTCGCGACGCAGGGCAGGGACGGTCGTCTGCGCGCTCGTCAGGTAGTTGCGCCCCAACAGGATCGCGACGGTGGCGGCAACCGCGGCAATGGCCACCGGCACTACCCACCGACGTCGCCTTGGCACGACGATTTCCTCGACGGCGACGAGCCGTCGCTGCACAGGACGCTGCGTACGTCGCGCCGCGGACGTCACGGTGGCGAACACTCGTGCGTTAGGCACCGGGCTCTCGGCGCCGCCGACGAGGACGACGCCGTCGAGCATGCCGATGAGGTCCTCGACGCCCGGGACCGCGGCGGGTGCCGCAACCAGCAGCAGCGCGCCGACTTCGCGGAACCCACTCGCGAGACGCCGCCACCGATCGTTCCGCAGGATCTCCTCCTGCACGACCGTTTCGCTTCCACTCGGCAGCACGTGAAGATTGCCCACCGTGTCGATCTGGCGCGCGATCTTGTTCATCGAGACGCCGTACAGGAACGCATCGGTGAGCCCGTGCGGATCGTCGTCGGTCACGAGATCGCGCAGTGGCGCCACGTCGCCGATCAGATCACCGACGGCCACGCGTCGGCGAGCGGACTGCTCGCGGGCGATGCCAAGGGCGACCGACGCCGTTGCAATCGGGTCATGGCCGACGACGACGACCGCGCTCGCATCATCGAGCGTACCGCCCACGCGGCTTCCCGCGGCTTCCCATAGCGATTCGAATTCGCCCACGGCTTGGTCCTTCAAGGGTTGCCTTCGTAGACCCAGAATGATTCACGTGATGCGCGTCCGATCCGTTCCGCGTCCGCCTTGGTCGGGTACGGACCGAGAACGACGCGATACACCGCGGTACCGTTCGTCTGCCCCACAACGACGCGTGCCTGCTGACCTTCGACCGAGATCGCCTTGGCGCGCGCACGCGCCGGCGGCTCGGACACGAATGCCGCGAACGATACTACCCAACCGCGCGCGCGGGGCGGTTGCGCAGCCGTCGCGGGCGTGTCGACGGGGAGTCGCGGCGGAGCGGGCCGCGGAATCGGCGCGCGTGGCGGCTGGGCTGTCGTCGGCGTCTGCACCGTCTGCCCATTCGATGTATCAGGCGGTGTTTTCGGAGCCGGAGGCGGGACCGCTGTCGTCGTGTCGGAGCTGTCTGCCCGTGTCGCGACCGAGTCCGAGTCGGCAACCGTCGGCGACGACGCTACCACATCTCCCGCGCGCGGACGAAATCCGTTCCAGATGATCAGGTGCCAGAAGTCGCGACCACCGCCGGAGACGACAGATCGTTCCCGCAACGTTTCGCCGTCCACGAAGCGAACATCGTCCTTTTCCGCTAGCGCAATCGCACCGTCCGGCGCGACGAAGGGCACGTCGTCACGCCATTCGGTCTTCACCGATCCTATGACGCGTGCCGTGCCGACGGCGACGACCCACGCCGAGTCCCCAGTTGCGGCGCGTGCCAGCACATATCGTCCGAGCGGATCCATGCGAAGCGCACTCACCGGCCCGGGCATCTCGATGCTCCGCGCGATCTCATCGCGGTACCGGTCGATGACGACAATGGTCCGACTCGAGTCCGTCGTCACGAACAAACGATCGCCACTCGGCGTCGGAGATACTGCGCGTACTCTGCCATCGAGGTGAAGCGCCGGAGTCACCTGAAGCGTTCGTCCACGCAGGCCAACGAGCGACGAGTCGATACCGAAATACACACGGTCGCCCGCCTGCGCGTGAAGAATGCGCGGCGCGTCGGGCACCGCTGCGCTGTCGATCACATTGGTGTCAGGCGGCCGTACTCGCAGGACGCCAAGCTCGCTGCCGTGGTCCGTCAACACGAGCAGTGTGCCATCCTGCTGCGGCACGACGAGACGCGCGCGGCGCGGCGGCTCGTACGTCCAGTCACCCGACGGCGTGAGCCGCGTGACTTTGCCATTGGCGGCAATGCCGTAGATCGCCCATCCGTCGCTCGACGAGAGTGACGTCAACTTGGCTTTCGTGGCCGCGGCGACGGTTCCGGACCTGAGATCGATGCGCCCCGGAATCCCGTTGCGATCCACATAGGCGAGCGATCCGGCATCTCCATCGAACGAGAGGACGGCACCTGGCGCCGCCGCATTCATGCTCGATGTCCAGATAACGGAGTCGAGCTGTGGATAGCGGAATGCACGAACGGCCCCGCCACTGCGCGGAATGCGCAGAATGATTTGGTCGGGGCCGGTGGATGAAGAGGCGGACGGTGCGTCGTGCTGCGCGGGAGTATCAGGCCGGTCAGAGCGGCCGCACGCAACGAGCACGAGCGCGAGAACCACGATCGCACGCACGGCGGTAAGGTAGGGGTCGAGTCGGGAATCGGGAATAGGGAATCGGGAATGGAAAAGCCCTCGCGATGGCTCTCATAACGAGAGTGACACCACGAGGGCTCAGCGTCCCCGATTCGGATCCCGACCTAGAAGCTCGGCCCCAACGTCCAACTCCAGTAGCCTTTCTTACCGCCTGGTCTGTCGAGTGCGATGGCGTAGTCCCACCGCAGGAGCGCGAAACCGAACAGGTTGAGTCGAATACCCGCACCGTAGCTACGCATCGGTGCGCGCGTCGTCGTCACGTCCGACGTGGCCGAGTAGCTCGATACGACTTTCTGTCCGCCCGACCACGCGAGACCGATGTCATAGAACACCAGCCCGTCGACTGGCGGAAGCGAGATCGGGAGCAACCCGAGGTCGAAGCGCCTGACGAGTGGGAACCGAAGCTCAGCGTTTGCGAACGCGACGCGGCTGCCGAGCAGCGCGATCCCGCTGCATGCAGCCTGGTCCCCCGGTGTCGGCTGCGTTCCCGGAATGACGTTGCATCCTCGGGCGTACTGGTCACGATCGTAGCCGCGTACGAACTCGTTCCGGCCGATGTACTTCTGCAGCACCCGCTCGTCGCGACCCACCGACAAGCTCGTCTGCGCTCGGCCCGCGAGCGTCAGGAAGTTGAAGAGAATCGGGAAGTAGCGCCGGTAGTCCGCCTGGTACTCGATCCACCGATACGCCCCGACGGTTGGCTCGACCTGGAGCCGGTAGCGGCGCCCGGCAATCGGACCGGTGTAGCCGAACAACGTGTTGTCGGACACGTACGCCAGATATGGCGCACCGTAGTTGATGCCCGACTCGTTTGTCACGCTGTCAATGTTGAACCCTAACGGCGCGAGGTCACTCCCTCGATACGTGTCCGAGTACCACTGTGTGGATCGGTTGACACTGCTGAAGCTCCCGCCGAATTCGAGTCGCGTGAACCGATTGAGCGGATAGGCGCCGATCCAGAATGCCTGGCGAGTGATGAGTCGTGTGATCGCCTGCGAGACGACGTAGTTACCGTCGGGGAGATACCCCTGGGTCTGGCCGGTGAGATAGAAGAGCGGCTGCTGGAGCGCACCCACGGTGTATTGCGTGCGCCGGCCCATGCTTGTGTAGGCGCCAAGCAGGTACGCCTCGCTCAGACGGCCGTTGATCTGACCCGCGAACGCGAGTCGATGGTCGCCAAGAAGATCACTGAGAATGATTGTCGTGCCGCCGAACACCCCGCGCCCGAAGTTGTCCTGGGCATAGCCGATACTGGGACGCGAGATGTACTCGGGCTGGTATCCGATCTTGTAGCCATATCTCTTGAACGTCGCAGTGTCCGGCAACGCGATCGCCGCGCTGTCGAGCAGCTGTGCCACGCTCACCACCGTCTCCGCGCGCTCAGGGCCACTCGGCAGATCGGCAGAGGCGCGAACTCCAGTGGCGCTGCGGTAGAGCGAGTTGTCGCGCGCAACAGAGTCCCGATTCGCGGTCGTCCGCGGAGCGAGCGCAGACGTGTCGGTCTTCGGAGTCGCCGGCGCGTTCTGTGGCTGCGCCTGCGATGGTGTCGACTGGTCGGACGGGAAAGCGACGTTCGGAATGCGTGCGTCAGTCGCTCGCACACCGGCCGAGTCGGCCGGCCGAGTTCCCTGCGCGACGACGTGCGTTGCGGCCTTTGCGGTGGAGTCCCGATACGGCTCTTTCATGAGCCGGCGCGGATTGTTCACCGACCAGACGCTGTAGTCACCATTCTCGTAGTAGCCGAACGCGAGCCGGTCGGCCTGCCGCGCCCACGTGATGACGGGGCTGTACTCCGTCACCGTCATCACCGCGCCGACGACGTTCGAGATCTGGAAGTGATCCTTCTTCTCGAAGTCGTAGATGAAGATGTTCGGAATCCCGGTGCGGTCGGAGACGAACGCGATGGACTTGCCATCTGGCGCCCACATCGGATTCAGGTTCTGGCCACTCTGCGTCGGGATCACGCTGACGCGGCCGGTCTCGAGGTCGTACAACGAGATCTGCCAGCGGCTGAACTTCAGGTTGTCGAAGCTCGTCTGCGGGCCGCGGTCGGATGCGAACGCGATCGTCTTTCCATCGGGTGACCATTGGGGCTGCAAGTCACCGTTCCGATCGTTGGTCAGGCGCCGGAGGTTCTTGCCACCGACATCGACGATGTACAGGTCCGTGAGTCCGCCGTTGCTGCCGCTGAAGACGATCTGTCGGCCGTCAGGTGACCACGACGGACTCGTTACGCCTTCGAGCGGGAGATCGAAACGGAACGTCGTCTTGCGACGGCGCACATCCACCAGATACAGGACATCGCGACCCTCGCGCTGCGCGGTGAACGCGAGCGTCTTTCCGTCCGGAGAGAACGAGCTCTGCGAGTAGAGCAGCCTGAGCTCTTCGAAGTTCGGATCGGTCGTCGACTTTACGAGGCGCTGGAGTCGCTTGCCCGTCTCCCCGTCGCCGAGCCAGAGGTCCGGGAAGACCTGGCCGCGGAGGAAGCTGCCCACCGACACGAAGGCGATGTACTTGCCATCGCTCGAGAGCGAAGGTGCGAGGAACAGGCTGCCGCCGCTCTTCCGCTCGTTGAGCAGTGGCTGGGAGAACTTGCGAGCGCGCTCGAGCGTCGCGACCTGCGGCAGATGCTTCGTCTGCATCGCCTCTCGCCACTCGTCGCTCAGATCCTCGAGCGACATGCCCGTCTCACGCTTGAACGCGCGCTCGATGCCGACGTTGCACGCGGAGTTGAGCACCTCTCCGATGATCTCGTCGCCCCATCGATTGCCGACGTACTCCCAGAACGCCTCGCCGTAGCGATACGGGAAGTACTGATCGGGGCGTGTCGTCATCTGCTCGATCGACGGCAGATGGCCGTTGATCGCGGCGTCGCGCACCCATGCTTGCGTGAGGATATGGTTCGGTCCGCCGGCGAGGTACTCAGCCATGCCTTCCATGAACCACAATGGCGGGTCCACCTGGGCGAGCGTCTGCAACCCAGCGCCGGCGCGGCCACGCGCGAAGATATCGTACTGGAACGCGTGCACCATCTCGTGCGAGAGCACGTGCTCGAAGCTTCTATAGTCGCCGGTGAACGGCAGGAGCATCCGGTGCCGCAGTGCCTCGGTCACGCCCCCGGTCCCTTCGCCGAGGTCGCCGGTGACGTTGTTCTGGCCGAAGTCGCCGCGCGATGAATAGAGAATGAGCGGCTTCTTCTCGCGGAACTGGTGGTTCAGGAGGCGCGAGAGGCGGGCGTAGGCGCGCTCGGCCATGCGGGCCGCGTCCATCGCGGCGACGTGCTCTTGCGGATAGTAGTGGATGAGAAAGTGCTCGGTCTCCAGCACCGTCCACTTGAACCGGTCGTACTGCACCTGGTTCTGTCCGAAGTACGTCTGCGCATGAAGCTGTGCAGCGCCGCCCATTGCGGCGACGAGCGCTGCTGCGCACGCACCCGCCCTCACGAGTCTCATTTGAGTGCTCCTTGCTGCTGATCGACCGCGACGACGGCCGCATCGCCCCACAACCGCTCCAGTTGGTAAAACTCGCGGAGCGTCGGATGAAAAATGTGGACGACCATGTCCACGTAATCGAGGAGCACCCAGCGTCCCTGCTGGACTCCCTCGACGTGATGAGCCCGCGAACCTTCCTTGCGTAACTCGTCGAGCACGTGTTCCGCAACACTTCGCACGTGCGTGTCGGAGGTTCCGCTCGCGATCACGAAGTAGTCAGTCATGTCGGTGACGCCGCGCACGTCGAGCACGACGACATCGTTGGCCTTGAGGTCGAGGCACAGCGCAGCCGCGCGCTGGGCTAGAGACGCCGGAGCGGGCGCGGAGGGTCCTGTCATTCGGGGCAGTCGGGTCCGATGCGAGGGTATCGAGTAGCTCGAGGCATGGGCAGCGCCGCCTCTGTCGGGCTGGAGTGCGCTGGGGGTTCGTCGCCAAGCATAATGCGCGTGCGTCGCCGCCGAAACCAGAACGTTGGACGCACATGCCAAGCCGGCCCGGGCGCGATCTGCGCCCGGGCCGGCTCTGGTGCGTGTACTTCTGCGCGGCGTGCTACGCCTTGATGACCCAGACCTTGATCTCGGGCTTCACGTCGGCGTGCAGTCGCACGGGCACACGATAAACGCCGAGCGCCCTGATCGGCTCGTGAAGATCGATCTGGCGCTTCTCGATCATGTCGAAGCCCTGTGCGTGCAACTGTTCCGTGATGTCCGCCGACGTGACGGATCCGAACAGCTTGCCCTCCTCACCGACGCGGGCGGAGAAGGTCAGCGATACCTGCTCGAGACGCGTCGCGATGCCCTGCGCACCGCCGCGGCGTTCGTTCTCGGCCGCCTCGAGGCGCTCCTTCTCCTGCGCGATGCGCTTGAGGTTCCCCTCCGTCGCCGCGTAGGCGATGCCGCGGGGCAGGAGATAGTTCCGGGCGAACCCGGGCGAAACCTTCACCACGTCTCCCGGCTGGCCGAGCTTCTCGACCGCCTGGCGTAAGATGACATCCATGATGACTCCAGTCGTTATGTGGTCGGGCGCGGACGACTGCGCCAGTCGAGCCAGGTGTCTCCGAGACCGATGCCGAGCGCGAATACGCCGATCAACGGCCAAATGAAAATGGCGAGGCCGATCGTCAACGCTACCATCAGGCGTCCCGGCGCAAAGAACCAGGTGAGCACGCCGAGTCCACGGAGCGCATAGAGGGCGCCGAAGAACATGAGCAGGTTGAGTCCGACAACGCGAAACGCGGTCAGCGTCGGTACGGCGACCGCGGTGATACCAGCAACCAGTCCCCAGACGAGAAGGTCGTTGAAGCGAAATTCCCTGAGCGGCGCGAGCGGCGGTCCAATGCGCGCTCGGCTCACCCGGTGGTACAACCCCCACGCGAGTGCCAGTACTGCGAGCGACTCGAGCGCGAGCAACGACGGGAACAGCTGGGCCGTTACCGGCGGAAGCTCTTTCAAACGGTCCGAGCTCTCGCGAGCCAGCGTTTCCATTCCGGGGTTGTCACGCGCGAGCTGCTGCCACTCCGTCGTTTTGGATACCGATTCCCAGTCGGCGAGCCACGAGTCCACGCGCCGCGTGTACTCGGTTCGCACCGACCGCTGTACGGCATCCGGACGATTGGGTGCGACCAGCACGATTCCCAGCCCAACGGCGAACGACAGACCGATTGCCGAAAGGGCCCGTGGAAAGAACGACCGACGCGGACTCATGATCGAGGCCACGCCGAACGATGCGACCAGCAGGAGCGCCCATCCCTTCGACAGCGCGACGAACGCCGCCGCGCCGGCAAGGGGAGTGACGATCATCCACACGGCAAGTGCCGTCCAGGTGATCGCGAGGAACAGCCGTCCTCCCGCCCACCAGCCGATGAGCGCACACGTCGCGAGTGCCGGGACGATGAGCAGCAGCGACTGTTCGATCGGTACCGCGACGCGGAGGAGCGGAACGAGTGGCAACAACACGAACGCCAGGAGCGCAAGGATGATCCTTCTCCATCCCTGTTCCCGTGGTGCCACGGCCGGAGCCGTCGTCGCCTGGGGTGCCTGCGGCGCCTCAGTGTTCTGAGTCATGCCGTCGTTCCGCGTCCCGTTAGGCTGCGATCGTCAGGCCTGGTGACCGCGGATGTACGGAATGATGGCGAGGTAGCGTGCGCGCTTCACCGCCGTCGACAGCTGACGCTGATGGCGCGCGCAGACGCCGCTCAACCGGCTCGGCAGAATCTTGCCGTGGTCGGTGATGAACCGGCCGAGGGTGCGGTCATCCTTGTAATCGATGAACCGAACGCGCGTCTCGCAGAATGGGCAGGATTTTTGGGCTCGTCGCATGGTCTAGTCCTCGTCCTCATCGTCTTCGTCGCGGCGACGTGCAGCGAGCATCTCTTCCTCGGACATCGGCGGGGCACCGACCTCGTGCTCGTGGAGCGTGACGAGGTAGCGCACGATGCCATCATCGAGCTTGAGCGCGCGCTCGTACTCGGGCAGCGTCTTGGGATCGGTGTTGAAACGGGCGACGACGTAGTACCCGTTTTCGCGAGGACCGATGGGATACGCGAGCTGGCGGCGTCCCCAGTGATCGGCCTTGATCTCGCCTTCGGCGTGAAGCAGCCCGTGGAAGCGGGTCAGCTTGTCATTGATGGCGGCATCTTCGAGCGAAGAATCGAAGATGTACACCGCCTCGTAGTCTCGAGACACGTGTCGGCAATCCTCCCTTTGGTCGTGACCGCCCCCCGTCGGTTGCCTAGGCAGGGGGAGGGGAATGAAGGGCCGTCAGAGTGAGGCCCGTTGTGAAAAGCCTTGCAACATAATGGGTTCGACGCGTGCCGGACAATGGGCCAGCCTGACTGGCTACGTCATTTCGCGCAGATAGTCCTCGAGCGCGCCCCCGGCGAGGCGGAGCTGCGTCACCAGATAGTCCCGCAGGTGGGACGCGCCGCCGAACCGGTCGTGATCTTCTGGCCGCTCCAGCACGCCGAGCCACTTCCGGACGTTGTCGAGCTGGGCGTGAAGCGGGGCGCCGCCCGGCGTCGCCGCCTCGACGCGCGCCAGAGCCGACCGAATCGCCGCGGCTTGCTCGGGACTCAACTCGTTAGGGCCCTCGAGAAGCCCCCGCTCGGCCGCCCTGATCAACTGGAGCGCATCTGCGGTCTGCGTGCGCGGTAGGTCTTGGTGGTCGTCAGGCATTGACGGGAGCGGGTAATGGACGGCGACGGCTGCGCCGGAGCGCGCACACTACGTCATGAGCACGTCATGAGCGCAAGCTATGTCGAACCGATCTCCGCGGTGAAATATTCCCAGTGCCGACATCCCACCCTTAGCAGCTGACTCTACGCCTATGCCCTGTCCGCATCCCAAGCTTACGCTGAACCGATCGGCTGTTCGCTTCAGCGGCGCGGCGCTGCTCGTTCTCACGGTCGGCGCCTGTCATACATGGGTGCCGACCCAGCTCGGGCCCTCGCAGCAGTTTCTGAACGGGCGCACCAGAGTGTACGACCAGGACGGCCATGCCACGATCGTGATGGGCCCGCGCGTCGAAGGCGATAGCGTAATCGGACGCGCTGAAGGCTCGTCGGCGCGAGTCGCGCTCGCGCGCCAGGACGTCGAGCGCATCGAGGTTCAGCGTGTCAATCGCGGGCGTACCGCGATCGTCGGTATCGGACTGCTGGCCCTCTACTACATCGCCGCGTTCTCCTTCAGCGACTCACCACAGTGAGACCGCTGACGGGTCGCCAGACCCGTCAGACATTGAAGCGGAAGAGCATCACGTCCCCATCCCGGACGACGTATTCCTTGCCCTCCGACCGGACGACGCCCTTTTCCTTCGCGCCTTTCCAACCGCCTGTCGCAACGAATTCGTCGTAGCCCACCGTCTCACCGCGGATGAAGCCGCGCTCGAAATCGGTGTGAATGACGCCTGCGGCCTGCGGTGCGGTATCACCCTGATGGATCGTCCACGCGCGGACTTCCTGCTCACCCGCCGTGAAGTACGTCTGCAATCCCATCAGGTGATAGCCGGCGCGAATGAGCCGATCGAGACCGGCAGACTCGAGGCCTAACGAGGCGAGAAACTCCGCACGATCCTCGGGCGGCAGCTCCGCGAGCTCCGCTTCGATCTTGGCCGAGAAGGGCACGATCTCGGCGTGCTCGCCGCTCGCCGCCACTGCCGCGCGAAGTGCCGTGACGTGTTTGCCTTCCGTGCCCGACAGCTCGGCGTCGGTGACGTTCGCCGCATAGAGCACGGGCTTCGCGGTCATGAGCGACAGTGGAGCGAGCGTCTTGAGCTCCTCCGGCGAGAGGCGCGCCTCCCACAATCCTTTGCCTTCGCTCAGGAACGCCTGGGTTTTCTCCAGCACGGGAAGTTCGGCAACGGCTTCCTTCTCTCCGGACTTGGCGGACCGTCGCGTGCGCTCGAGCCGCTTCTCGACGACCGAAAGATCGGCGAGCGCGAGCTCGAACTCGATCACCTCGCGGTCGCGCACGGGATCGACTGCGCCCATGACGTGCGTGACGTCGGGATCCTCGAAGCAGCGAACGACATGCACGATCGCGTCGGTCTCGCGGATGTTCGCCAGGAACTTGTTGCCCAGACCCTCGCCCTGCGCGGCGCCTTTGACGAGGCCCGCGATGTCGACGAACTGCACGACGGCGGGCACGGTCTTTTTCGGCTGCACGATGTCGGCGAGCTTGCCGAGGCGCGGGTCGGGCACCTCGACCATGCCGACGTTAGGCTCGACGGTGCAGAACGGATAGTTCGCGGCTTCGGCCTTGGCGGCGGTCAGCGCATTGAACAACGTCGACTTGCCGACGTTGGGAAGTCCAACAATTCCGAGTTTGAGCATGGTTGTGTAAGAAAACCGAGAAAACCGAAACCGATTCGTGCGGCAGGTCGGGCACGCCGTCAGTTGCTGCCGCTCTTGCCGTCGCCGTTGTGCGCGTTCATGGCTTTGACGATGCCGTCCCGCATCCAGATCTCGATCGCGTCCTGCAGCCGCGGCAGCAGGTCGACGACAACGGGCCGTTCGTCCCTGCCGAACGGCGACAGCACGAAGTTCGACAGATCGCCGATGCGGCGCTTGTCCGCCGGCTCGATGCCGACGCGCAGGCGCGGGTATACCTGGGTGCCTAACGCACGCTCCACGTCCTTCAGGCCATTGTGCCCGCCGGCGCTCCCGCGCGCGCGCAGCCGATACGTCCCGAGCGGGATGGCGACCTCGTCCACGATGACCATCAGGTCCGACGCCGCCGACCACGCCGGCCGGCGCAGGTACGGGCGCAGGACCTGGCCGCTCAGGTTCATGTAGGTCTGCGGCTTCACGAGGCGCACCGGCTGGCCACCGAACGTCCCGCTCAGCGTCAGCGTCTCACCGTCGCGCCGCCAGCCGTCCAGACGCCAAACGTCGGCCAGGTGGTCGAGAACCCACCAGCCGACGTTGTGACGTGTCTGTTCGTACTCGCGGCCAGGATTTCCCAGCCCCAGGATGACCTTCAATGGCTCCTATGCGAGGGAAGCGCGAACGACTACTTCGACTCGCCCTCCTCCTCGTCCTCCTTCGTCTTGCGAATGAGCTCCGGCTCGCCCTCCGCCGGTGCACCCTCGGCAGGCGCTGCCTCGGCCTCGACCTTCGGCGCGGACACGACGGCGATCGTCGTCTCGGCGTCGTCGAGGATCTCGACGCCTTCCGGTACCTTGAGATCGCTCACGTGGATCGAGTGCCCGATGACCACATGGGTGACATCGGCCTCGATACGCCGCGGAATGTTCACCGGGTCGCAACGGATCGTGAGCTCGGACATCACCTGGCTCAGGATGCCGCCCGACACGCGGACGCCATCCGGCACGCCGACGAGTACGATCGGCACGTTCACGGAGACCTTCTCACCGGCGACCAGTTCCTGGAAGTCGATGTGGAGGATCTGCTTCTTGTACGGGTGACGCTGGATGTCGCGGATCAGCGTGCGGGCGACCCCGCCGGCGAGAGTGAGCTCGATGACGGTGCTCTCGGCGGACACGCGCTCGAGCAGCTTCTCGAACTCGCGCGTCGGAACGGCGAGTGACTGCGGTGCGCGAGCGTGGCCGTAGATGACGGCCGGAATCTGCCCAGCGCTACGAAGAGTACGGGCGGCGCCCTTACCGGACGAGTCGCGCGTGACGGCGGAAAGTTGTACGGTAGCCATGACGGGATAACCTGCGGTGTGCGTGTAACGTGGTGTAACGCGGTAGTGCAGTCGTGCGGTGAAACTTGTTAGGCGAGCCGAGTCGATACCGGCCCGACCTCGTCGAACAACGAGCTGACACTCTGCTCGCTGTGCGTGAAGCGAATCGCCTTCGCGAGCAGATCGCCGACGGAGAGCACCTTCAGTTGCGGAAAGCGCCGCTCTTCCGGAATGGCGATCGTGTTGGTCACGCAGACCTCGACGATCGGTGCCGCGCACAGCCGCTCGACGGCGGGGCCGGAGAGCAACGCATGCGTGGCGCAGACGTAGACGTCCTTCGCCCCGAGCTTCTTGAGCGCGCGCGCGGCTTCGGTGACGGTCCCCGCGGTGTCGATCATGTCGTCGGGAATGAGACAATCCCGCCCTTCGACATCACCCACCACGTTCAACACCTCGGCCACGTTCGCCGTTGGGCGACGTTTGTCGATGATTGCGAGGGTGCCGTTCAGCTTCTTCGCAAATCCTCGCGCCATCTTCGCCGACCCGACATCCGGGGCAACGACGACGACGTCCTTCAACTGCTTCCGCCGGTAGTGCGACACCATCACCGGCGACGCGTACAGGTGATCCACCGGTACGTCGAAGAATCCCTGGAGCTGATGCTGGTGAAAATCGATCCCGAGGACGCGATCGGCGCCCGCGGTCTCGATCATGTTCGCCAGCAACTTCGCGCCGATTGCCACCCGCGGCTGATCCTTGCGATCCTGACGGGAATACCCGTAGTAGGGCATGACCGCCGTGATCCGCGCCGCCGACGCACGACGAGCCGCATCGATCAGGAGCAGCAGCTCCATCACGTTGTCGGCCGGCGGATTCGTCGGCTGCACGATGAAGACGTCCGCACCGCGGATGTTCTCATCGATGCGAACGAAGATCTCGCCGTCGGCGAATCGACTACACGTTACCCGGCACAGGTCCACGCCGAGTTGTCCCGCGATCTCCTCGGCGAGCGCCTGATTGGCGGTGCCCGAGAGGAGCTTGAATCCATGCTTCGGTACGGACAAGCCGTCCATTGCCGCAGCCTTGTATCGTAAGAGGAGCTAACGAGATAGTCAATTCCGGAGACCGCAGCACCAGCGTGCGACGGTGTCTCGGAGAGCCCCAAACCTAACCGAGGCGCTTTCGGGACGCTACGCGGATTCATGCCGAAACAGGCGGAAAAACGCGCCAAAATGCTCGGGCGCGCGGTGCTCATGGGCCGTGCGGGCAGTGATGGCGTTGCTTGGCCGACCCTGGAGAGTCGTTCCACGGCGCGGCCAGTCTTCCCGGGCCGTCGTATTGCCGGTCGCGCCTGCGGGCTCTACTATCGTCCGTCCGGCTACGCCCCGCGCGGCGCCGCCATCGACCCGATTTCAGGGAGCATATGTCAGCCACTTCGCGACTCCGCCCGGCCAACCAGCGATCACAAAGCTGGCGTGGCGTCTGGTGCCTCGTACCGATCGCGGCGGTCGTCGCTGGACTCGGAGGCGCGGCGTCGCCGGTTCGCGCGCAGGGAGCGGCCGCTGACACTCGCCCGACCGTCGCCATCATGCCGTACTTCAACAATGGCTCGGTTCTGAACCACGCCGACTATGACGCGCTCGGCAAAGGCATCGCCGACGTGCTGATCACCGAATTGGCGGGGAATTCGGCACTCCGGGTCATCGAGCGCGACAACGTGCAGAAGGTGCTCGACGAGCAGAACCTTGGCGCGTCGCCCCGGATCGACAAGGAGACCGCCGCCAAGGTCGGCAAGCTCGTCGGCGTGCACCACATGATCTTCGGCGGCTTCATCATTGACCCGAAGGGCGTGATGCGACTCGACGTGCGGTCCGTGGACGTCGAGACGTCGGTCGTCGAGCACGTGGAGACGGTGACGGACAAATCCGAGAACCTGCTCGCGATTCTCACCACGCTCGCCGACAAGCTGAACAAGGGGCTGAAGCTGCCGCCGATGCCGGGAGGGGCGACGCGGCCGGCGGTTGCGCCCGAGGCGACGAAGCCAGGCCGGTGGCGCAATCTCATCCTCTACGCCCGCGCCGAGGATGCCAACGACAAGAAGCAGCCGGCGCAGGCGCTTGCCCTGTACAAGGACTTCCTCGACAAGACGCCGACGACGATCCTCGCGTCGCAGCGTCGTCGCGCCGAGCAGAAGGTGCGCGAGCTCTCGAGCGGCTCGTAGTCAGGGATCGGGATGACCAAGGTCTGCCCGAGCTGCGAGCTTGTGTACGGGGACGATGACTTCTTCTGCGCGACTGACGGGTCACCGCTCCGATCGACCGGCGCGGAACGGGATGATCTCGTCGGGACGGTGATCGCCGACCGGTACCGGGTCGAGGCGATCATTGGCGAGGGCGGTATGGGACGCGTCTATCGCGCGCGTCACGTGCGGGTGCCGCGCGAGGCCGCGATCAAGGTGCTGCGTCGTGCGCTGATCGCGGATCCCTACGCGGTGTCGGCGTTCAACCGCGAGGCGCGAAACGCCGCCAGCGTCGGCGATCACCCTAACGTGGCGGCAGTCTACGATTTCGGAGAAACGCCCGACGGGCTGGTCTTCCTCGCGATGGAGTTCGTCGACGGCGAGACGCTTGGTCGGCTTCTCGAGCGCGACCCGATCCTCCCGCCTGCACGCGCTGTCGAGATCATCCGACAGATTGCCGCCGGACTCACGGCAGCGCACGAGCTGCCGGAGCCGGTGGTGCATCGCGATCTCAAGCCGGACAACATCCTGCTCAAGACAACGCGGGACCGCAGCGACTGGGTGAAGATCGTCGACTTCGGCATCGCGAAGGCGGCCAAGCGGGAGACGCAGCTGCTCACGACGCCTGGCCTGGTCGTCGGGACGCCACGGTACATGAGCCCGGAGCAGCTGACGGGAGGCCTGACCGACGTTCGGAGCGACATCTACGCGCTCGGCATGATCGCGTTCCAGATGCTGACGGGATGCATGCCGTTCGCGAGCGCATCGCGCGAGGATGAATTGACCATCCCGTGGGCGCTGCAGCGCCTAACGCTCAAACCGCTCACGCTCCGTCAGGTCGCACCCGACGTGCAGTGGCCGCCGGCCGCGCAGGAGGCGTTCGATCGTGTCCTCGCCACCAGCGCCGAGGATCGCACACCAACCGCGAACGAGTTTGCGCGGTCGCTCGCCCGAGCGTTCGGACTCACGACGCCGTCGAGCATCGTTGGTGTGATCGGCGAGGCTCCCGGGCGTGTTTCGGGCACGCACGCGGACTCAGTGGCCGTCGCAGCCGCGACTGTCGCACCGGTCACACGTCGCATTGATGTCACCCAGGCAGTGGGCGGCGTGTCGGATGCCACTACGCCTCCGGCGCGGCGATCGTTCCTGACGAAGGGCGTGATCGCAGGCGTCGTGATCGCTGCCGCCGGCGGTGGACTGTTGTGGCAGCGGTCGCATCGCGGGGGCGCCACCGTTCCAGAACCGCCGGCCGTGGCGGCGCCTAACGATACCGTCCGCCCGACGCTGCCCGTTCCACCCACCACCGTCCTGATGTCGCCGGCGGATTCCTCGGGGCGCGTGACCGCAGCGGCGCCGAGGACGGCGACCGGCAAGTCTGTGGAGGGCCCGACGCCGTTCGGCGCGGGGGCGGCCGCAGCCGCCGCAACGCGCGCGTCGCTCGATCGGGTGAAGTCCGCACTCGCCGACCCCGACGCCGTGGCTGCAGCCGGGAACGGCCCGGCGATTCTCAGAGATATCCGCCGCTTGCTGCCGACGCTGATCTCCCGCGTCGACAGCGTGGAAGCGACCTACTACGAGGTCGAGACGAATCTCATGCTGGATCGGCCGGCCGAGGCATGCCGCCTGCTGACGCGCGTACGGCCGGCCGCACGCGGCACGGTGTTCGAGGCGCGCATCGAGCGATTCCTCGGCGACGCCGATCTCGACTGCGCCAGTCGCCGGTGATTCGCCGCGCGCCGACGCGCGGTCAGAAACGACGGCCTAACGTGACTCCCACCGCCTGGCCAGTTGCTCCGGCCGACGTGTTGGCGCTCTTGATCTTTGCGTAGTCGACGCGCACGAACGGCTGGAGTGAGTAGCCATCGCCAATAGCCCGAACGAGTCCGAGCGTCACTCCAGCGCCTGCGGTCGCCGCGGT